>ENA-OPCY01000158-OPCY01000158.1-human-gut-metagenome-genome-assembly--contig:-NODE-158-length-53807-cov-2.433416_pt1 | contig 53807 bp, 47 predicted proteins | sample MGYA00241568_ERZ501487 | MGnify/ENA primary metagenome ERZ501487 (study PRJEB25962, sample SAMEA2042574) | human gut metagenome | biome: human gut; feature: human-associated habitat; material: faeces... | reverse complement strand
TATTGTAAACTGTAGTCTTTGAAAGCGTAGGCATCGAAGGAGATAATGCTGTATAAATATCATCAGCTGATGGATGAATAGGATGCTCCATCAAATATTGCATAATTGCAATACGTTGCATCGAAGGCTTTATATTATGGTCTAATAATCGTTCGTATGGTTTCATCATTTATCCCTTTCTTTCTATTCTTATTGCGCTGTCAGGACAGGTCATTTCGCACTGACCGCAAGCAATGCAGATTTCAGGGTCTGGCGCAACCGCAGGAGTCTGGTACAAACCAACTTCCTTTGACCATTGCAGACATTTTTTGCCTGCTTTATTCATAGGGCATTTTGCTATACATAAACCGCAGCCTTTGCAAAGGTCTGTATATACATAATAATCTGCTTTCCCTTTGCCTACGCCTTCTATTTTGTAACCTTTATATTCTTTATCCATTAAACACCTGCTCTTTCTTTTATAAGAGACATACCCATTTCTAACGCTTTGTAATTTAATTCCCTGAGTTCAGGTTTGGCATCAAATTTCTTACCCAAAGCCATTTCCATAGCGTTCTTAATATCGTCCAGTTTCAAAACATTAGTCGCAGCAAGCAGAACACCCAGAATAATTATATTAAACACTCTTGCGCTAAGTTTTTCATTTGCAATCCTGTTTGCATCAACACCGATTATCTCTTTGCATTTGCATTCAGGCTTTTTTGTACATACAGATGTATCATAAACAACAGTTGAGTTTTCACTTACATAAGCAGTACATCTGTCAATTGCTCTGTCTGAAAGCATAATTATAATATCACCCTTTGAAAATCTCGGCTCGCCGATTTTTTCATCAGAAATTTGGCAGAAAGCTATTGAAACCCCGCCTCTTTGTTCAACACCGAAGTTAGGGATGTAAAGTATTTGCTTTCCTGCTTCGTAACCAGCTTCTACAAGGATTTTTGCAACTGATTGAACGCCCTGTCCGCCTTCTCCGGCCAAAACTATTTTTGTTCTTGACATACTCTACACTCCTTCCGGTACTAAAAATTCTTTAACTTCGAAAAATTCTTCCATCTGCTGTAATCTTCCAAACGTATCAACATTATTTGTTCTCCAGTTTAGAGGACAGATTGAAAGAACTTCTACAAAAGAAAAACCGCCGTTTTGTACATTCTTCAAACCTTTAACAAAAGTTTGTTTAAGTTTCATCATATTTGAAACAGAAGAACGTGCAACAAAAGATTTATTCGGATCAGCAATAGCTGCAACCATTTCAGCACCTTTTGCAGGCTTTCCTGTAACATCGCAGTCTCTTCCGTAAGGAGTTGTTTCTGTTTTTTGTCCCGGCATTGTTGTAGGTGACATTTGTCCGCCTGTCATACCGTAGTTTGTATTATTAACCACAATAATCATCATTTTTTCGCCTCTTACAGACGCGTTAACAAGATGCTGCGAACCAATTGCCAATCCGCCGCCGTCGCCCATATACGCAATACCAATTGCTTCTGGATTTGCTCTTGTGAAGCCGTAGATTACAGGTGTTGTTCTGCCATGGTGGGTTTGAACCGTATCTAAATCCATGTAATTCCACGCTAAAAGAGAACATCCTATATCACAGCCGAAAACAGTTTTCTGCTGAATGCCGAGTTCATCTATAGCTTTTGCTAACGCTTTTAGTGTTATACCGTGTCCGCATCCGGGACAAAATTTACTTGCTCCAACCTCAGCATTCTGAGATTTTGGTAATTTTGGAGGAAGTGTTAATATTTCTGACATTTTATATTACCTCCTTAACTGCAATTTCTTCTACTTTGTTAACAATATCATCGCCTGTAACACCTACGCCCATTTTATATAGTGTAGAATATGGCGTTGTTAAGCCGTAAAGCTGTTCAAGAACCATTTGAGCAAGCTGGCCGTTTGCAGATTCTGTAAACAAAATTTGTTTTGCACGCTTAACTGCAGCTCTCAAAGGTTTTACAGCAAGAGGTCTTATTGTTATCGGTCTGAACAAACCTGCTTTAATTCCTTTTTCTCTAAGTTCATCAATTGCGGTTCTTGCAGAACGTGCAACTATACCGTGAGCAATAACAAGAATTTCAGCATCTTCTGCTTTGTATTCTTCCCATTCCTGAACTTCTTCTGACATTTTTTCGTAATCAGCTTTGTATCCTTCAAGAACTTCCATAAGTTCTTCTTCCATATTGTATGTGTTTCTGAGGTGAACTGATTTTCTGTCAACTCCAATTTCGCCTTCGCCAAGCAGAGCTTTTGTTGTAGGAACCATGTTAATACCGCGTGAAGCAGGATCATATAACATTACAGGTTCTCTCATTTTACCTTGATATCCGTCAGCAAGAACATAAGTAGGGAATCTGTATTTCCAAGCTGTATTAAAAGCTTTAATCATATAGTCATACAAATCCTGATGTCCTGCAGTAGAGTATACAATTCTAAACCCTTCTCCGTTTCCTCCAAAACAGGTTAATCTTGTTTCTTGCTGCGCGTAAATAACTGTAGCAGTGGAAGGTCCGCCTCTTTGCATTACAGCGCAAACAAATGGTATTCTCATCATTTCTGCCATTGACTGTGCATCCTGCATAATTACATTACCCGGGCCCGCTGTTGCAGTAAATGCTCTTTTGCCGGCTAGAATTCCGCCAATAGTAGAAAAACCTGCAGAAATTTCATCTTCTGTCTGCAAAAATCCCGCTCCTGTTTTTGGAAGCAATTTACACCATGTATGCATGATTTCATTCTGAGGTGTTATTGGATAGCCGTACATAAATTCAGCTTCTGCAGAATTAGCAGCGTACGCGAGAACTTCATTTCCGGTTAAGAACATTTTTGTGTCTTCTTTAATAAGTTTGTTTACCATATTTAATAACCTTCCATTTAAATTTACAATAATATTTTACTACAATAAACTATTTGGGTCTATAATATATAAAAAGGGAGATTATTATGTTTATTAATATTAGGGATAAATTTTGCAAAGAATTAGAGCGGGTTTCAATTAACCTTGAAAAATCATGCTGGGATTTTTACACAAATTCTACGGCTGAAAACTTGAAAAGATACGAAGAAGCGCAGGATGAATATTCTAAACTTTTTCAAAACAGAGGTTGGTACAATAAATTTCTGGCAATAAATAAAGACGAATTATCAAAACATGAACAAAAACAGCTTAAAGAGCTGCTTAAAGAATTTGATGAAGAACTTAATACCGGAGAAGAATTAAAAGCGCTTAGAAAAAAAGAAAATGAAATTGCGCAGAAATATAATTCTTACATCCCGAAAATCGACGGTAAAGAAGTTTCTAAACCTGAGATTTTTAAAATTATGCAGACAGAAACTAATCCTGAATTAAGAAGAAAAGCTTACAAAGCTAAAATTAAAGGTGCGGATTTAATCGCAGAAGATATGATTGAGTTTGTAAAAATGAGAAACAAGTATGCAAAAAATAAGGGTTATGGAACTTATTTTGAATACAAGCTCAAAGAAGATTACGATGTTGATTTGGAATTTTTGAACAAATTGATTGACGAGGTTTACACAAATGCAAACGGAAAAATAAAAGAGATTTTAGAAAAAAAACAAAAGGAATTAAAAGAGTTTTTCGGAGTTGAAAAATTAGAACCTTATCATTATGGACTTCTTCTGGATAATAATCCTGAAAAGGGGGTAAATAAAATTCTGGAGAGTACATCTGCACCCCTTGCGGGGGAAGTACCCGAAGGGGGTAGGGGGGTAGTCCAAATCTCTAAAACAATATACAAAAACATGGGTTACGATATTGATAAACTAGAAAAAGAAGGCAAGATTACGCTTGATTTGTTTGCACGTAAGGGAAAAAATACTCACGGATTTTGTTTCGGGGTTGAAGCCGGAAAAGATTCCAGAATACTTGCAAACCTTATTAACAATGTAACGAGTCTTGATACTTTAAATCACGAGTTAGGCCATTGCGTATATGATTTAGGAATTTCTACAGAGCTTCCGTTTTTAGACAGGAGAGCCTCTTCTCCGGCCGTTACAGAGGCGGTTGCCATGATGATGGGTGATATTATCAAAACTGAAAATGTACTTGATAAAATCGTTCCTGATGAGCTCTTAGAAAGATTTAAGATGACACACAAAGAAGATGAAGCATCTTTTGTTGCAAAAAGTCTTTTGATTATAGATTTTGAGCGTGAAATTTACACTAATCCTGAACAAAATCCGGCTGAATTGTGGCAAAATCTGAATAAAAAATATTTATTTAGAGAGAATGAACCTGATAACGAATGGGCTTCTATTCCGCATTATCTTTCGCATCCAGCTTATTATCAGAATTATTTCAGAGCAAATTTAATGAAAGTTCAGATATATAATTATTTGAAATCAGTTCTAGGAAACATAACTGAAAACAGCAGTTCAGCAAAATTTATGGATATGAATATTTTCCGTTTCGGAGCTTCTGTAGAAGAATATGAGCTTATTAAGCAGTTAACCGGTGAAGAATTTTCAGCGAAAGAGTTTTGTAACAATTTGTAAAAAATAGACTTTTAGAAGTATTGTACATGTTATATAATGAGTGTATATAAGTATATTAAAGTTGCCAATTTACAGGGATACAAATGAGTATTGAAGGACTTGCTCCGTACTCGCCGACAACAGTTTATGGACAACTGACGTCGCCGTTTACGCCAAAAACAATTACAATAAATTCACATACACCATATGATAAAGTTGATGAGGAACAAGAGAACTCATCAGAGGTATTTAGCCGCGGATATTTTGAAGGCAAACCGCAGGCAAGAAGTGTTTATGGAAAAGTTTCAACGCAAAGTGCTTATGAAAATGATTTAGCAAAATTGTCAGAGGATTTAGCTTCGGAAAAAGTACCTGTAGAAGTTGTATCTTTTTCATCCTCAGAATTATCTTCAACTGATATTGTTAAAAGTTCATTAAAGAAAGGTTATGATACAAGAGAAGCTATAGTAATTCAGAATGCAAACATTGCATATCAAAAAAGTGCATTTTTAACAAACAATCCTGTTGGAGTTTTAAGTACTTGTTCATATAGAGTTTTCTAAAAGTTTTTGACATTTTATTTATTATATTAATTATTATTTAATTATATATATAAATTAATAATCATCATAATAAGCTCAAATTATTTGTTCAAAACTATCTGAAAGTATTATGAATACTGATTTTTTCATGTTCAAAAAAATGTAGAAAGATTGTAGAAAAGCTGTAAGTTTTGAACATCTTTGAACATAAATTATGCAGAAAAATAAAATTAAATAAAAAAGATGTAGAAAACTAAAAGTTATGAACATTTTTTCTACATCTTTTTGAAACTTTTCTACATAGTTTTGAACATTTTTATTGTATATATTTCAAATGTTTATGTCTTAATTTAAATAAATCTTTCTTAAATTTATTGTGTAACTTTTGTTTTTTGCTTACAGATAATAAGTACTTAGAAGTGTAAGACAAGTATTTTATAAAATACTTAAATCTATGTTTTTTAGCATATTCTTTATTAATGTTTTTAATTTCATTTTTTATTTTAATTTTTGATTGAACAATATCATCTGTAATATTTTTATTTAAAGCATTAACAAGCCACTCTTTAGAGAATAAACTGTATTCTTCAATTTTTTTATTAACTTTTTCATAATTTATTTTTTGTTTAATTATCTCTATATCTATTTCATCAAAATTTTTGTACAGCCTGTTTTCTATACCAAGCATTTTGAATAAAGACTCCATCCTTGCTAATATTTTTGTATTAGAATTAACACAAACAAATTGTTTGTTGAATATTATTGCAAAACAGCAACCATGGAAAGAATCAGTTACAAAAAATTCGCAATTATTTAGCTGCCATAACCAGTTTTGTATACTCATATCTTTGCTGTTAAGTTTTATAAAATCATCAATCTGGATATCAGGAATAATTTGCTTTGCTAAATTCACAGTACTTTCAGTTTGATTACTGTTTATAATGTAATGTGCTACTTTATGAAATTCTTTTGGTGATTTATCTTCATCTGTTAACTTTTCCCAATCCTTTTTTGTAATCAAGAATACAGGGTCTAATATTAAAGAAGCATTTAGTCCATGCTTTTTACAATATTCAACGCCGTTTTCTTCTCTAATACTTATAGAATCAAAGTTTTTTAGGTATTTTAAATATAAATCTTTTATTGTTGTATTTTTTGTATATTTAACATTAAGTTCACTATCTATATCAAAAATTCCAAAGCTGGCTGCGCAGGAAATAATATTTTTTTCAGGTTTTGCAAAGTTCAGGAAAAAATATTCCAAATTATCTTTAGTTATAATTTGATATCTCCACACCTGATCAGAACCAACAATAAAATTATCAAAGTAATTATTTAAATATTCAAACTCTTTATAGTTTATTACAGGCATAGTAAAATCTATATATTTTCGTTTAAAATCATCAAACAAACTATTTTTAATATAATTTTCAGACATTTCATTACCGAAATTGTAATTTATAGTTTGTGCATTATATCCAAGTAATTTACATACCTTATTTAAAGCATATCCGGTGAGTACTGCACCAAAATTAACATTTTCCCAACAATGGTTTAAAATTGCAACATTTTTCTTTGAACAAAAAGTTTCTTCAAAAGCTTTTCTGAATGTCATTGTTTTATTCTTTTCAAAAAAATCATCACGTGAAGGATGTTTTGCTGAAGGGTACTGCATGTTTGGCTGCGAATAGTTTTTAACAGGTATTATTTGTTTAAATTCTTTTTTTAATTTATTGAAAAGATTTTTTGCCTTACTGTTATTTACCAGCAAAATAGAAGCACCTTTTTTATCTTTATAAAGTCTTTTTGCTTTAAATATTTTATTCGCTCCCCATGCATCACCTATAGTAAAATCACCAGTTCTTTGTTTCTGTGCAAATTGACATTCAGTACAAGAAATTCTAAGGCACATATTATGAGCAAAAGCTTTTGTATATATATGGTCATTAATTTTATTTGAATATATTCCTGAATCAGTTTTTGTGACTATATTGTATTCAGTACCCCAATTGTCTTTTTTATACCTGAAATTAACATCTAAAACCTTCTCATTTTGATATTCTTCTTTTAAAAATTTTTTTAAAAGTTCTGGCGATGGAGTACCATGGCATATCAAGTCCATTGTTATTAAGTTTTCATATTCTTTATTTAAATATTGCTTAAGACCTGCAACTTGACACGGGCATCCTGTAAACAGCACTTTTATATTTTTATCAAGCTTCTCTTTAATTTGTTGAAAACAATTCCCCGGATAACTTTGCACATATTTAGAACCGCTCATCCGCAGAACATCTTGTTTATCATTTGTTAGAATATGAACTGCATTCATATTATCATCATATACAACGCCGCAAACATATCCGCCTGAATTTAATACATATGTTGCAACTATATTAAACATACCGCCGGAAGAGCTTATTTTTCTTACATTATCAGGAGCTGCTGCTATATATTGTAATGATTCTCCAGTGTTTACACAATCATTGACATTGTTGACAGGGCATATTTTTTTACATAAACCGCAATTTATACACAAGTTTTCATCTATCACAGGATATAAGAAACCTTCGTCATTTTCTTCCATTTTAATAGCAGAAACAGGACATTTATTGAAACATGCTGTGCATCCTGTACATAAATTTCTATCGCATATAAAATTATTTTGCATTTATTAATTACTCCTACCAAAAATCTTTTTTATATCATTAATAAAATTTTCTTTATCTTTATGAATAAAATCACGATATGATGAAAAATCATTTATTTTCGAATCATATGTTTCCAAACATTCACGAAGCATTTTAACTATATTATCTATGTTTGAACTATCATCATCAAATTTATATTTTTCAGAAATAGGAACATCTTCAAAATATTTTGCTGCGCCTTTTTTGTTAGTAATAACAATGTTTCCTAAGATTGCAGCTTCACGTGGAAAACGGTCTTTACCGGGATGATTGCCAAAATCTATATAAACTTTACTTCTCAATAGCAGGTCTATAACTTCTTTATATTGTAAATTTATTAAAGGAACAAAAGTTAAGTCAGGTGCTTTCTCTATAATTTGCTTTGTAAACTCATATCCTTTTTTAGGATTGTACAATATAATATTTGCTTTTTTGCTATAATCACATTTATTTTCATATTCCCAGATTTCATCACTCAAATAATCCATCAAAAATGCTGTATTGAATGCATTATTTTGTTTAACAAAATCCATTGCATAATAAGATTGTGCAAGATGGACAATTTTATTATTTTTGAAGCTAACTTTGAATTTTTGTTTAGGAAATATTTTCCTAAAAATCTTTTTCAAAAATGAATATTCTTTTTGTGTATTTATTGTTTTTAAATAGTTATCAACAGAAAGCCACCAGAATGCTTTTTGAATTTTTCTGTACTTATATAAATATCTAGGAGCAGTTTCCGGTATTATTAAAATATTATTTTTGTCATCTTCAATTCTTGTAACATAAGGCATATTAAATTTTTTATATTTTTCAACAATAAGATTTTCATTAAATTTAGAATTGTTGTGAAACATATAAGCATCAAAGCCGAGTTTTCTTAGTTCATAACCAAGAGTATATAGTGCTTCAGGCCCTCCTGTTTCTTTATTTGCAGGACAGAGAATATAAATTTTAGTTGTTTTTGTTGTTTTGATCATAATTAATTTTTCCTCCTGTTATAGTTTCAAAAAGCTCGATAGCTCTTAAAACGGCTTTGTCCATATCGTAATATTTATAATCCCCAAGACGGCCTAAAAAATATACATTATTCAGATTTTTGGATTTTACCAGATATCTGTTATAAAGTTCGTTATTTTTATCGTTTGGTATTGGATAATATCTTTCATTTTTACCTTGTTCAAAAAATTCTGAATATTCTTTTGCAATAACTGTTTTTTCTGATTTATCATTAAGGTAATATTTATATTCATGTATTCTTGTAAAATCATAATTACAAGGGTAATTAACTACAGAGTTTGTTTGATAAAACTCTCTGTTATATGTTTCAAATTTGAAATTTACACTCCTATACGGAAGCTGTCCGAATTCATAATCAAAATATTCGTCAATCGCACCTGTGTAAAATACTCTGTCTGAAACCTCATCAATGTCTTTATAATCTGTATTTAATTTTACTTTGATATTCTGGTGATTGAGCATATTCTCAATAAGTTTTGTATATCCTTCCAGCGGTATTCCTTGATATTTGTCCTGAAAATATCTGCTATCTTTACTTAGATATACCGGTACTCTTGCTGTTACAGCGCCGTCTACCTCATTTGGACTTACACCCCATTGTTTAGTTGTATAGTGGAGAAAAACTTTTTCGTACACATAATTTGCAAGAAATTTTAAATCATCATCATCCTGCTTCTGAAATTCAAGAATAGGAACTTTTTTATTATATTCAAATTTCTCAAGTAGTTTTTCTTCCAATCTTTTAGCCATTGTTTGAGGAAAAACATCATAAAGAGTATTAAAATTAAACGGTATTGTAGTTTGTATTCCGTCAATGACTGCTACAACTTTGTGCATATATTGGTTAAAATCAGCAAACTTGCGGACAAAATTCCAAACTTTTTCATTGTTTGTATGAAAAATATGAGAGCCGTACTTATGTATCATAATACCGTTTTTATCACGATAATCATAGCAATTGCCTGCAATATGTTCTTTTTTGTCTATTATAAGAACTTCTTCATTCAGTTGTTCTGCAAGAAGATTTGCAATTACTGCTCCAGAAAAACCAGCACCTACTACTATATTTTTTATCTTATTCATTTATACCCCGTATGTTGTACCTAAAACGACATCCATCTTTCAGAAGAGCCTACAATTGTAAATTTTTGTTCTTTATCTGCCAGCCACCACGCCAGCTCGCCAAAAGTTGAACCGTATGAATAAATTCCACTGACTGCTTTTGACATTATGTACAAATCCGCAATTGCATCATACATAGATTTGTAATCCTTGTTAGGTAATTCTAATATTGTATGTTTTGTATTATTTTTTATATAATCAGACGTTTCCTTATTCATTGATGATAAGTAAAAGTTTGTTTCATTTGGATATTTATTAAGTTCGTTTATAAATATATCTAAATCTTCATTTCTGCCATATTCCTTCCAATCAGGAGCATTTCTTACTTGTAATGCTATATAAGATTTTGGAAGTGAAATTGTTTGAATACGTTCTTTAACTTTTTCTGATGGAAGTATTTTGGAAAAATTTTTTCGATAAGTTTCTCTAATTTCATTTGTTATATTTTCTTTTGCCAGAGTTCTTTCTACTTTGTCATGTGTTATCAAGCTTGCTTGAGGAAAATATATTGTACGTTCGTTTTCAGAATTTGTCCAAGTTTGTGGAATTTCTTGGTATTCTATCAGATTACAATTAAGATGGCATTCAAATAAGTCATTAAGCCTCTGAGTTACCCAGCCTTGATTATCCCAGAATAAATTAATTCTTTTTGGAGAATAATATTCAAGAGCATTGATGATTGCAAAAATACGGTTTCCTATGCCGTAATTACTTTCGAGAACAAGATTAACTGTGTCGATATGTTTCGGTTTGGACTTGATTTTTATCTTAATTCCGCAAATATTATATTCAACCCACCGTGCAGTATATTGTTTTTTGAACACGATATTACTCCATACTTTCCATAATATATCTTTTTAAATCTTTTATAAGATTAGAACGCTTATGTTCCCAGATCCATTTACCAAGCGGATGCTTTTGGTAGAAATACTGTTCATTGCGTTTATATACCTCTGAGTTAACACCAGAACTTGTTGTACTGTGGTTATGGAATACAAAAGAAATATTTGAAGTTGCAAGACTAAATCCTGCATACAATGCTCTCAGACAATAATCCTGGTCTTCCCAGAATGCAGGTGTGAAATTTTCATCCATCAAGCCGATTTTTTCAATAACTTCGCGCTTTACAATAACACAGCTGAAAAGAGGCTCAAGCATATATTTAAATGGCTTTTTAAAACGTTTCAAATAATTCTCATAGTGACTAATATAATTATCAGAAGTTAATTTCTTTTTAAATATTTTCGGTCTGCCTGCATCGCGAGGTGAAACCATACCAAGCTGTTTATCAAGTTCAAAAACTTCAAGAGTATTTTTAAGCCAATCCGGAGTAAACAAAATATCATTATTTAAAAGACCTATGTATTTGTAATTACCTTCCAACGCAAGATTAATTCCCTGATTGTTTGCTTTTGAATACCCTAAATTTTCTTTGTTGAGTATAAGTCTGATATTTGAATGTTCTTTTGCAAAATTTTCCAGATATTCAACAGTTCCGTCTGTTGAGCCGTTATCAATGATAATCAAATCAAAAGAATTTTCGTCAGTATATTGATATAAAGATTGAAGAAATGGTTTTGTAGCCATCTCAAATTTATTAAATGCAGGTGTTATAATTACAGTTTTATTCATTATTAAAAAGTGCTCTTTCTATGACTACTTGATGTGATGATTGATAACTTCAATCATGTCTAAATACATATTGACTTGCTGTTCTGTTGCAATATTAACAATCATTTTCAATTTATTTTTGTTTGATGAAATATCTGCCATATCAATACCTTCAGATACAAAATCTTTTAGTGACAGCTTCAATATTTCTGTCATTTTGAAAAAATTATCTAAAGCAGGATAATTTTTACCGGTTTCGATTTTACTCAAATGTTTTTCTGAAATCCCAACCATTTCTGCTAATTCAGACTGTTTTAAGCCTAAATCTTTTCTCTTTTGACGGATAACTCTGCCTACATATAATTTATCAACATTTGACATAATCAATAAACCTATTACCTTTAATTAAAATAAAATACATATGACTATCTATAAACAATATATGTAACGAATAATAATTATTTATTCGTCAGATGTATTAACAAAATGATAAACTTATGTTATTATTTTGGGTAATTATATGTATTACTTTTTATGTAAATGGGTATTATGATTTACGATTGCTTTCCATTTTTTAATGAATTAGATGTTCTTGAAATAAGGCTGAATGTTTTATATGACACCGTTGATTATTTTGTTATAACAGAAGCTGATAAAACCCATACAGGGAGGCATAAAGAATACATTTTTGAACAAAACAAGGATAGATTTGCCAAATTTTTGGACAAAATTATTTATATCAAAGTAGATGATTTTCCTGATTTAGAGAATTCTGAAACAAGTTCTGACGGAAACAAATGGCTCTATGAGAATTATCAGAGAGATGCAATAATGCGTGGTTTGAAAGATTGTAAACCTGATGATGTAATCATAATTTCCGACTGTGATGAGATACCAAATCCTGAAGCCGTCAAAAAATATAAAAAAGGGATATGTTCTCTAATGCAGCTAAGATTCGGATTTAGCTATAATTCTATTTATGTTACTATTCCGTTTTGCAGAAGTCCGAAAATTTGCAGGTATAAAGAGTTAATCAACCCTCAAAAAAAGATTAAAGAAAAAGATAAAAAATATTGTTTGTACTCAGAATACGGACTACCTACTTATTTGAGATTTGTTAAGGGAAAAAAGATAAAAAACGGCGGGTGGCATTTTAGTTATATTGGAAATTTAGAGAATGTCAGGTATAAGATGCATTCTATAGTAGAGCAGCAGGTAAATACGGTTAATAAAAATAATGATAAACTATTGCTTGAAAAGATCCGGAATAATGAAGATATCTTAGAGCGCGGTGATATTTTTGCTAATCTGGAGATGTCTAATATTTTTCCGCAATATTTTATAGCGAATATTGAAAAGTACAAAGAAAATATAAATAATAAGAATCAGGTTTCGTTTTCCAGAGCAATGTGGCAGCATAGAATTTATAAAATAAAGAAGGTATTCAAATGCCTGTAATATCTGTTATTGTACCTGTTTATAATGTTGAAAAATATTTGGAACGATGCTTGGATAGTATAATAAACCAGACTCTTAAGAATGTGGAAATTATTTGTGTTAACGATGGTTCTACTGATAATTCTATAAATATATTAAAGGAATATTCTTCTCAGATTATAATTGTTAACAAAGAAAACGGAGGTCTTTCAGATGCTAGGAACAAAGGTTTAGATTACGCTTCCGCACCATATATAGCTTTTGTTGACAGCGATGATTGGATAGAGGAAACTGCTTTTGAAGAAGCGTATTGCGCAATTGAAAAGTATAAGACTGATTTTGTCTGTTTTGGCTCGCAAAAAGTTTATGAGGATGGTAAAACAGAAAAGACACAAGATTTACAAAGTGGTACAGAAGATATTAATATCTGGCAGATGCCAACAAATCTAGATAATATTCCAGAAAAATACAGGGACCTCTATCTTCAAACAAATCTAACAGAAAATGAATTACAAAAAAATCAGAAAAACTCCTGTAACAGTCTGGTCTAAGATTTTTAAAGCATCAATTATAAAAGATAAAGAATGTATTTTCCCAAAAGGATACAATTATGAGGATAATGTTTTTTGGATGATGTATTCTCCTTGGGTTAAAACCGGATACTACATAGATAAGCCGTTTTATAACTACTTTCAAAGGGCCGGTTCTATTATTTATACAGACAAAGAACCTTTTAAATATATAAATTTAATTCCGATAATTTTTGAATATTATAAAAAGCAGAATTTATTAGACAAATGCGGTGATGATTTGTATAAGCGCTTCAAAGATTATCTGAAAATGGATTTTAATGATGCTTTAAAGAAGGAATAGTGTATGAAAAGAACAGCAGTATTTGCCCATTATGATAAAAATAATTTAATACAGGATTATGTTGTATATTATTTGTCAGAATTGAAAAAGTGTGCAGAAAAAATAATTTTTGTTTCTGATTCAGATGTGCTGCCGGAGGAATTAAAAAAGATAGAGGGTATTGTTGAACAATCGATTATTGGCAGACATGGTGAATATGATTTTGGCTCATACAAGAGGGGATTTTTGTATGCAAAAGAAAATAATCTGCTTACCGCCTGCGAAGAATTAATTTTGGCAAATGACAGCTGTTATGCACCTTTGTTTCCGTTCGAGGAAATGTTTTCTGCTATGTCAAAAAAACCTCTTGATTTCTGGGGTGCTACTTCTTCTGACTCGGGAATAAAAAAAGAGGATGAAAATGTTTATTGCAGATTTAATCATATACAGTCATATTTTGTAGTCTTCAAACCTGCTGTTTTTAATTCAGATATTTTTAATAAATTTATTACTTCTATCAAAAAGGAAAATAAAAAAGAAGAAATAGTTATAAAATACGAAATGGGTATGACTCATCTGCTTGAAGAAAACGGATTTAAGTATGATTCTTACAGCAAGCTCAGTAAAGAAGTTCCATCAGCGCATACCGCTGCATACATAAATTTAATACGGCATGATAAATCTCCATTTCTAAAAAGAGAGATAACATTATACAGAAATGCAGAAGTTTTTTATCCTATTTTGACAAAGTATTTAATAAAAAGATATACAAAATACGATTACAATCTTATACGAAATGATGTTAAGAAAAATGCAAGATATATTACGCTTATGGAACATATAAAATACGGTTTCAAAACTTACAGACGGTTTATTTACAGAAGACGAAGGAAAGAACGCCTGATTTGTTTTTTAGGTAATTGGTATTCATACTGACATATTATCTAAAAACTCTTTAGACGGCTGTTTTTTGTACGTAAGTTTATGCATGAAAGTTTTTGATTTTAATTCATTAAACTCTTCCTGACTAAAATTTTTATCCATAATCGTTTGAAGTTTTCCGCAAATTTCTCCGTCAAGATATGGCATTTTATCCCATTCTGCTTTAAGTTCAGGAGTTTTGTCAGAAAGCATTGTTGAAATATGTTCAAACATAAAATAATTAATCATGAAATCGTTTTCGGCCCAGTAATTTTCTAATGTCCTTTTTATAGCGTTTAAATTAGGGCTGTTCTTATCTGCACGGATAAAATAACAGGACATTTTGTTTTCCTGATTGTCTTTTTCAGGGTCTTTTCTGACCACGCAAAAACTCGAGTCGATAATCTCCTGCGGTATTTTATCTGTTAACATAATGGTTGAATCTATCCAAACGCCGCCATACTGTGTTAAAAGATACATTCTAAGTATGTCGCTAAACAGTGCAACAGGCATTTTGCCGGAGCTTACAAGGTCATAGTATCTCTGAGGGAGTTCTACATAATCTTTGATTGTGTCAAAAGAAAGAATATTGATTTTTCTATTGCCCTCATATTTTTGGACACTTTCAAAGCATCTTTGAATTAATTCAGGCGCGTTTTCTTTACCCTGATGCCAATAAGACCATAGTGGTAAATGATTTTGGTCGGTTGACAATTGTTCTTTTACCTGAACATCAAGATACTTCTTCAAATACCGTTTGGCCCAACGCGCTTTGATTTTTGAGCGCTTGACTTTATCAAAGATAAAAAGTTCAATTAATATTTTAAAAATGCTGTTTTTTAATTTGTTCATACTTTGCTGAATAATCTTTTTCTCAAATCTCTAAACGTATATTTTTTGAGAGTTTTCGGAATTCTTTCAATGAATGCCTTATAATCCTCCGGAATATACTTTCTTCTCCATGGTTTACCCGGATTTCCTGCATAATGCAGCATTATTACGTTTTTAACCTCATGTTTTAAAGTATCATCTGAATAAACATTTTTTAAGAATTTATACTCTTCAGACGTAGACCAGTCATCAGTATAATACAGGCTCTGGAATACTCCGTAGCGGTAAGGAAGGCTGTAAATCTTATCACAGGCAAGATTTAGAGTATCCAAATCAAAAAACTTCAATCTTGTGTTAAAGGTTTTTATAATATCAAATACGCGTGATACGAAATTTTCCTCGCGCATTTTCTTTGAATTAAAAATAATAAAACTTGAAATATAAGTCAATTCATTTTTATTTTCCGGAAAATACTTGTGACAGAGCATATTTTCGTTATTCGGCTCCATAGCCACTGCTGCGCATTCGTAATCTTTCAAATCAATATTATAAGCTTCTGTCAGGTCGCCTTTGAATAGAACGTCAGTGTCAGCATAGATTACTTTATCATACTGAGGCAGAAGTTCCGGTATAAGAAGCCTGTAATATACAATTTCTGTCCAGCTTCCGCCCTTGTTAATCGGTGCGCCTTTAAAGCGTTCTGTCGAAATGTATTCAAAAGTTATTGAATGTTTAGTATCTTCGCACATTTTGGCAAATTCCTGCGCAGTTTTATCATCAATATCAGGATGATAAACATAAATATCGTATTCAGTTTCAGGCTTTGCTGTGTCAATAAGACTTTTTATGGTAACTGCTGCACCTAAAATTATTCTTTTATCAAAAGTAAATACAACAGGTATTTTATTCATTTATTCCGCCCTTCGTGGTTATAAGTTTACGTAAATTTTCTTTAGAATTTTCATAAAGTTTATCAGCATAAGCTTTTAAATTCTTTTGCAGTTCGGAATATTTTTCAGAACTCATCTCAATTCCTTTTTGAAGAGCATTTGCAAATTCACTGTCTGTTTTGTACAAAATAGAATTTGAACTATCAAACCCGTTAATCGGCCCGAAACTTTCAATAATAATACAAGGTTTTGCAAATCCGTATACAAGCTGGAAGTTTCCGCTTGTTCCGGTTGTGTTGTACCTGATATGTCCGGGTTTGGTCTCGTCATAAGATGTTATAAGAAAATCGGCTTTTTCTATCTCGTCGTACATTTTGTCGAACGGAAGCCGGCCTTTGATATCAAAATACTGCTGTAATTCTTTTGGAAGTTTTTTCAAATGTCCTTTACCTATTACAGTGATTTTGAAATTACGAATGCCCTTTTCGTGTAATTCTTTTACAGAATTTATAATAAGGTCGTTGTTTTTCTTCTTGCCCTGAATTGCGCCAACTGTGACAAAGTTAACTATATCACTGTTTTTAGGCGTTAGTTTTACTTCTCCGAAATAGTGCGGATTAACGACAACAGAGTCTGCTTCCTTATAATTAAGTTTTCTCAATGTAATGATATCTTTTCTCCAGGTTCCGGCATCAACAGAGTGTTTAACTTCATGTTCTACAAAAAACAGTTTTGACTTGTCAGCCTCAGGATTAAAACTCTCATAGCATTGTTCATAATGAATACTGTCACATAGTTTTCCGGATGTGGTGACAAGAACACCGGAAACATCTTTCAGATTATTTTTCCGGAAAAATTCTTTTACCTCTTTGCGTGACATTTTGTTTAAAGTAAGGTTTTTATCTTCAAACCTTGAAAACAAACCGCTTTTGTAGTGCTGCGGGTTAACTATAACAGAAACGTGATAACCCAAATCAAGCAGATATTTGACATAACCCGGAACAACTTCTGAATGGCTTTTTGAACACGGTTCCCAGACAATAAAGGTTTTGGATTTTATTACAGGCTTTTTGTATTCAAAACAAGGCTTAATATAGGTTTCAAATAAAGCTTCGTAAAATCTCGGCCTGAATAAGAATAAAGGTCTGTATTTTACATACTCAATCAGCGATGCAATCTGGTTATCGTGTGTCCAGTGTTTTAAATCTTTTTCGCTTAATTTCCACGGAGTTAGCTGCAAATACTTGAAATAGAGCGGTCTGTGAACGCTAAAAGATGCATAATGCCATGGTTTTTTCTTTGCTACAAAATGGATAGCTTTTGGAGTTCTGGTATAGCTTGAGCGGTTTGTAAAGTTGCTGGATTGAACATTCCATTCATCTTCAACAAGCATTATTTTACCTTTGAGCGCTTCGTTTATAATCTCCTGATCGCCGAGTTTGATTGTGTCAAAATGTTCTTTTGTCCAATCAAGCAGGATTTTTTCCGCGTTAATTTTTCTAAGATTTTCAATATCCATAACCAGCATGCCGGCATTAACATAATTCGGATTAATTTTAGTAAGTTTTTTGCTAATATCTTTGACGCCTGCAATCGGGTAATCACCCATGTTAACGTTGAATAGCTTTGCAAGACTGCTTGTTACAACAAAGTCACAGTCAAAATAAATTACTCGTTTAACATTCGGAAGCAAAGTCGGAAGCTTGAGTCTGTAAAATGTTGGGATTGAAATATACTCATGTGTTCTCACATCCATATAATCTGTAAAAAGGCTGTTATCAATAGGAACAAACTTAATTTCACAATCCTTTATATCTTTTAAAGCAAGGATTTTATCTTTATTTTTTGATTTGATTCCTCCGTCAAGTATATAAAAACACAGAGAATCATCAGGATTAGCACTGTCCAGTATAGATGCAATTACAACACCTGCATATTTTGCATAATTATCATCACAAGCCAGACAAACATTTATCACAATAAACCCCCGCTATCTATTACAATAATACATATTAAACCAAATAAATCAACTTTTACACTCCCAAACATCCAATAGGAATAATAAAAACGCCATCTTGATTGTAAGCATATTTTCCAACTCCTGTGAGTACCATTTTAAAAGCAGGAGCTTTCATGTTTGATATATCTATATTTGATTCTAATTTATTAAGAGTTGCAATACCTTCTTGAATGAGCTTTTCTCCGCCAAGTTTTATTTCTGCCAGTCCGTAAGCTCCTCCTCTTAAATGTATCACAGCATCGCATTCAAGTCCGTTTTTGTCACGGTAATGATATACAGTGCCGTCTAATGCGTCTGCATATATTCTTAAATCTCTGATACATAAATTTTCAAAGAAAAATCCCATTGTGTTTAAATCATTAATCAAATCATCCGGCCCTAATTCCATTGCTGCTGCTGCGATAGACGGGTCGGTAAAATATCTTGTATCAGAAGTCCTGATTGCTGTTTTTGAACGTAAGTTCGGATTCCACGCTCTTGAATCTTCCAATACAAAAATTTTCTTTAATGCTTCTATATAATCCATTATCGTAGGATTTGATGCTATTTCACTGTCACCGGAAGGATTAACGTCTTGTGAAAGAGAAGAAATTTTACTTTGAGTGCCGATTGAACGAGCATATGAGCGCAATAACCTTTTGGTTTTTTCAGGATTTCTTTTAACATTATCTACGCGCGATATGTCATTATTAATAACAGAATCGTAATAATCAATTGCCTGCTGCAATGCTATTTCCCTTTTTTGTCCTATAGATTTAGGCCATCCGCCTCTGCAAATTAGATAAGCAATTTGTTCTATATCAAGATTATTTTCACAATCAATTTCTGCACTGCCTTGGAAAAGTTTTTCTAAAGAAATACTACCCGAACTGTCCCCTGATTCATAAAGTGACATCGGACGCATTAACATTCTGGATATTCTTCCGGTGCCGGTATGGGAAATTTCTGAAAAGTCGGCAGGAACTGCTGAACCTGTCAGTATAAATTGATTAAACTCGTCGCGTTCGTCAACTTCATACCTTATTGCATCCCATAATTTTGGAGCAAGCTGCCATTCGTCAATGAGGCGCGGGGTTTTACCTGCAAGCAGTCTTGATGGATTAATTTCAGACATTCTTATATTCTGTTCTCTTTCTGCAGGATCCTGCATTTTTAAAATACTTTTCGCGACTTGCGATGCAGTAGTAGTTTTTCCGCACCACTTTGCTCCTTCTATTAATACAGCCCCTTTGCTTGATAATTTTTTAGATAAAATTTTGTCTGAAATTCTTGCTCTGTATTTTTTCATGTTTTAATTATAACATTTATTTTATAGTTTGGCAATGTTTTATTTTATAGTTTGGCGTTCTTTTATTTTATAGTTTGGCATAAATTTATGCGACTGAAGGCGATTTGGAAAATTAACATACATTTGACAGAACACATTTGTCGCCTGACAGTTGGTCTTTCATTTACCCCCGTGCGTAGCTCCTTAAAATACGTTAAACGGGTAGTTTTACTATTTAGGATGGCTTGGAGGTTAAATATTGATTTGTAATTTTGACGATTGCCATCCGTCCATTTATCTACGTGCGTAGCACTCTTGTCATGGATAGCAGAATTTCCTGCGGAATATAAGTATTCTTTACTCCGGAATCAGTATTTGCCATAAAAAATTCAACAGTTTCACCCGGTTCAATTCCCAATTTATCAAAAGGAATACAAACATCAATAACATCTTCGTAAACAATTGTTATTCCTTCAGGATTATCAAGAGTCCACATGTTCGGATGCAGAACAGCGGTTAACCTCGGAGGATACAAAGTATCTTTCACAAGCGTAAGAGCAAGTTCGTGTTCAAACTTCTCCAGCAAAATCGGATAAGGATTGTCTGTCTTGCTGATAAGTCTTATATAAGCCCTGCTGCCAACCCTTGATGCATTTCTTGTATAAATATAAAACTGATTAATCCTGTCAACAAAACTTATTTCGCCCGAACCCTTATTTACATGCAGTCTGAAATAAATATTGTTCTCATCACAGCCGAAATTAATCTTATCAACATTCTTATTCTCTCTGAACACAGGTCCGTCAAGCATACTTAATGAACCTGAATTATACCAGTCGTCAAAACTCCTATTCAAGCCGTCCATCCGCGGTGTGATATTTCTTTTAGGGTGTCTGAACGGTACTTCAATTGTAGTTATCAGTGTTTTATCCAGATATTCGGGATAATTAATGCCCAATATAATGTACACATTTTTTAAACGTTCTCTGAACATATAGTCAAAAACAAAGTCCTGACCTGAGTTATTTGGTTCTCCGTACCACCAGAACCAGTCACTGCCTTCTGCAATAAGTAATTCGCGTTTTGCCTTATTAATATTAGGATTGGAGCTGTTTTCTTGAACATAGTTATCGAAATCATCCTTTGTCTTTTTCAAATAAGCCCAAGCTTTATTTTTCTCCGGCTCTCCAATCCAGAACTGGAAAGTTTTGTCTATCCAGGAACCTGAAAAAATTTTCTTTAAGCTTTTTTTATGCTTGTCTTCTCTGATATAATCGCTTATAAGAACAGTTTCAAGCGTTTCATCGTTTTCAATCATTGAATAAATATTTTCAAGAAAATCTCTTCCGTCATTCTGGTAATTTTCCCAGCAGTTTTCGCAGTCAGACGCTATTGTAAGCAGGTGTGTTTCATCAGGCGAAACAAGAAGTTTGTTTTGTATCATTTTGATTTTTTCATACAAATCACCGGCAGCCATTTGAGAATTTATTCCTGCATACTCAAAGTTTATAAGATTTGGAATAGACCTGTCGCGGAAAATGATATCAATTTCTTTTTCTTTTGTTTCGTAGCTGTAAACCTTTAAAAGGTGGTACGGGTCGTTTAAATTTCCTTTAAAATCTCTGATAAAATCAAAGTTTATTGAGTTAGCAAGGACTCCTTCGTCCGAAATAGTCCATTCAATACCTTCTTTTGCAAGCAGGTTAAGAGTTTTAGGCCCCAGACACAGTTCAGGCGGCCACATACCTTTCGGACGCACTCCAAAAACTTCTTCAATTCTGTCCAGTCCGCTTTTTATCTGATATTTTGCATCATCAAGCATTCCTAATGACTGAGGAAGTCCTTCTATTGTAATAACATTTTTTGTTGAACTTTTTACATCTATCAAAATCGGCAGGATTGAGTGGTAATAAGGGCTTGTAGTGAGTTCAATTCTTCCTGTCTGAATATACTTTTTATACGCAGGTATAATTTCTCGTATAATTTGTTTCTGTATATCAATAATTTCAACTCTGTCCTGCTGTGTATATCCATTTTGTTTTTCCCATAGCTCTTGAAGTCTTGGATATCTTTCAAAATGAACAGGGTCAATCCATACAAGGTTGAAGAGCGCCATTAAATCAGAAAATTCCTGTGCAGAAAAATCTTCTATTGCAGCAACATCTTTTGCAAAACGTTTTTGATACAGTTCTTTGTAATTCTCGCTTCTGTAAATCATTGTTTCGTATTTTGAGCTGAAAAAATTATTTAATATAAACGCTTTTTCTTCGTCTGTTAAATTTTCTGTATCAGAAACGGTGAGTTCGGAATGAATATCGTGGTATCCGTTTTCTGTATAATCCAGAATAGCGTCCAGAAGTGCGGGAACAATATTAAAATTAAGTTTTAATTTTGGAAACTTTTCCAGAATTAAAACCATATCGAGATAATCTTTTACTGCATGAAGTCTGACCCACGGCATCAGATACGTGCCTTCGAGTTCGTAAACCGGTTGATGCATATGCCAGTATATGGCAAGAGAGAGTTTCTTCACACGCTTATTCATACATCTAGAGTATAGCGTAAATCTTATGGATTATCAACATATCAAACCTTCGCACAGGACAAACCTGCCGAGCGGAGTCACTTCGCAGTAGTTTTTCAGCGAATCAACCAGACATTTGTTTTCGCAAAAACCGCCGGATAAATAGATTTTTTCAGGTTTTTTGCAGAAATTCCACGCATTAAAACCTATACCGTGTACGAATTTTGAGATTGCTTCTGATGGTTTTATGCCTGAAGATATTGAGTCCATAATTTTTTCCATCCCAAAAATTCCGCAGGTAACTGCAAATTTTTCCGGTGTAAATATTAATTCATCGGGTTTAACACAGTAGAATTTTAAGAGCATTTCAACTGTTGCGCCGGTAGAGCTTGCGCAGGATGTATTCCAGTCCATATCGTGGAATTTTCCGTGTCTGAATTTAATCCACTTAGCATCTCTGCTCCCTAAATCAAGAATTGTTGCTTCTTTTGCTTCTCTTACTTCGGGATTTTTTTGGGCTCCTTGCGCCAGTGCAATAATTTCGTTCTCGCTTGCGTTTGCCATGTGTCCGCAGGAGCGTGTCGGAATAAGGTTTTGGGACTTTATAATATTCGAAGGCAGTATGAAATAATGCTTTCCGTCTTTTTCATATATTTCGTCTTCAAAAAGCTTTTCATCTGATATTATTTTTGAGTATGTTGTTCCGGCATCTAAGTAAATCATAGTTACAGTCTTGAAATTTTTGAAAAATGCGTTAAAATAAGAATACAGGCAAGGGCAGCGTGAATGCCCGTGCCCGCACCCTGATTAAAGGGTTCTGGCTATGAGAATTAGTACAATAATGAGTGCTAATTCTCTTTCGCTGATTTTGATTATCATTTTAACCTCCTTTCGTCAGCGAAAATAATAATTAAAATCTTTAGCCTGTATTCTCTATTTCAATGCACAAATTTATTGTAATTTAAAAAATGTATATAATCAATGTATTTTCCTGCAGCAAAATAAGCTTTTTGTATTACAATAAAGAATATGGAACGTTTGGAAAAGTATTATAATCAAATAAAAAATTCTCCGGTTTTTTACGGTATGAATGACGAGGAACTCCGCGGTCTGCTGGAGTGCTTTAATGCCAGAATACGCCGTTATGAAAAAGATGAGATGATTATTCGTCAGGGTGATATGATTGCAAATATATACCTGATTTTGGACGGCGAAGTTAATATTGAAAAAGACTCTTACTGGGGAAGAAGAATTATAATTTCCAGACTTTCACGCAACGATAATCTTGCGCTCTCTTTTGTCGGCTCAAAAGATGTTGAATCAAGCGTAGATGCAATCGCAATCAAAGATACACTTGTGTTAGTTTTGAGTTATGAAAAATGTACATCTATGTGCCAGAATGCGTGTACAAGACATAAAGTTTTAATTAATAACCTGTTTCAGATTTTGTCTAAAGAGAACATTGAACTTATACAAAAAATTGAGAATGTTTCGCAAAAAACTATCCGTGACAAGCTTTTGACTTATCTTTCTAATGAAGCTCAGAAAAGACATTCAAACAGTTTTGATATACATTTTAACCGTCAGGATTTGGCGGATTATTTGAATGTTGACAGGAGCGCAATGAGTTTTGAGTTATCAAAGCTTCAAAAAGAAGGTTTAATAGAGTACAACAAAAATCATTTTGAATTATTGTCGTAATAATGATAAACTAACATTATGAAAAAGATTTTGATAGTATTTTTATGTTTGTTATTTTTTGCACCAGCATTTGCGGTAAATGATGTAAGTTTTATTTATATAAACGGTTCTAACAACAATGATGAGAAGATGAAGAACTGGTATGAAGAAGGTGTCAGGAAACTTCATCCGGTTCTCAGGAAAAAGTTTGAAAAAAATTCTGCTATTAAGAAATATTATTCATCACTGGGCGGTTTGAATGTTGAAGCGGAGCCTGTGATATTTTTCTGGGGAGATAAGAGTGAAAAAGATTTAGCTTTTGTAAAAAGCCAGCTTGACGTTTCAAAAGCAATAAGCTCTACAGGTGCTTATATTGCCAGAAGTCTTATTGCTCAATATATGCACGATGCAATATGGGTTCAGAAATCGCATAATATGGTTCCGATATTAGAGGAGCTGAATACTTATGTTAAAGAACAGAGTGCAGAAGGTAATGATGTTATTCTTTACGGATATTCAGCGGGCACTTTTATTACATATGAATACTTATTCAACAAACTAAGATATATAAATCCGGAAAAATTATTTGAGAGCTTGAAAATGGATGATGAGTTTCTTGCATATGTAAGAGAAAATCCAAAGAAAAACACCTGTATTTCTGCTCTTTCTTATAGTTATGCAGGTATTGGAACTGTTTCTGAAACAGGTCAGATAATTTTAAATCAGGATAGGGAAAAGCTTAAGGCTAATTATTTAAAACTTGATGAACAGACAGAGCTCGCCTGTGCGCCTGATAACAGGCTCAAAGGTATTGTGAACTTTGCGAGTCCGCTTGTTCTTTTTTATTCAGACCTCGCTGATTCTGAGTATGAGCTTAATTATTATAACAAATTAATGACAAAGTATATTTTTGAGAACGGAATTTTCTGGATAACAGTTAATTTTAGAGAAGACCCGCTTGGTTTTCCGACAAGCAGAAACCTTACAGTTAACGAAATTCAAGACAGACTGGATATGCAGATAGAAAATCCTTCCGGTGTTATTTATGATGATTCAAGTGTCTGGAGCAAAAGGTTATTTGCTTTTGCTCATACATCATACTGGTCTGCAAGAGGAACTTTTTCTAAGGCTGTTGTGAAAAGTTTTATTAACGGATACAAATTCCAGTATGACCCGAAATATCAGGCAAAGATTTTAAAACGTAAGGGCAAAAAAGCGGAGCTTTAATGTATATAGACTACGAAAAAATTGGTAATATTCTTGGTTTTGGTCAAAAATTTTTTTACAACATGAAGGTTGCACAAAATTGTGCGTATATTAAGCGAAACATACCGCTTGTAAAACAGCGATTAAAAAACAAAAAGAAACTAAAGGTTTTATTTTATGTTTATGATTCTTCTCGTTGGAAATCTCAATCCGTCTACGACTTGATGTTAAAAGATGAACGATTTGAACCATTAATAGTAGTAACAAAAAATTGTGCACAAGAAAATAATGCTAATTTTCAAGATTCAAAGGACGTGTTAAAAAATTATCAGTTTTTTAAAAAACGTGGCATGAATGTTGAGCTTGGGTTTGATATCGGCAATAATAAGTTTATACCATTTGAAATTTTTGAACCGGATTTAATTTTTTATTCCCATCCCTGGTATGTAGAAAGGACTCAAGGCCCTGTTGTATGTTCAAAGTTTGCTTTAACATATTATATACCATATTTTTTAACGGATTCGGATAAATTCTTTTTTGAATATGATTTGCGATTTCATAGATATCTCTATCGGCATTATATAATCAATGATTCTGTAAAAAATGCTTATGCTTCCAAAATGTCTAATCACGGTGCAAATTTATCTGTTGCCGGACACCCGCAGCTGGATTATTTTTATTTGGATACCAAAAAACATGAAAAGAAATATTTAATTTATGCGCCGCATTGGACTGTTTGCGGTAATAACATAAGGTACTCTACTTTTGATTGGAGCGGAAGAGAAATATTAGAATACGCAAAAAAACATAAAGGGTTAAGCTGGGTATTTAAGCCGCACCCTGCATTATATAGATTTCTGTTTACATCTGGATATATGACAAAAGAAGAAGCAGATGCGTATTATGCAGACTGGGGAAATTTTGCAAAAATATGGGATGAAGGCGATTATTTAGATTTATTCAATGATTCTTACGCTATGATTACCGATTCAGGTTCGTTTTTAACGGAATATTTATTGACTGGTTCTCCTATCATACATTTGTTTTCTAGTGAAAGTGCGGAACGTAATGAAACTGTAAAAAAAATATGCACCGGATATTATAGAGTTAATAATCTTGAAGAAATGTATAAAACTTTTGATGATGTTTTAATAAAGAAAAATGACTATAAGTATGATTTACGTATAAAGATAATGGAAGAAGTGCAGCTTAAAAATAATTATTGTGCAAAAAATATTATTCAAGACATAACCGGAGAACTGTGCTAGAATAGTGTCATGCAAAAGAAGTTATTAATGGTTTTAGGACCGACAGAAGTAGAGCGTGAAATATTAGATATTGCATCCGAGCCATTGGAGTACATGCGCACAGAAGATTATTCTCAAAAATGGGAACAAATTTTTTCGGGCTTAAAGTATGTTTTTCAGACAAAAAATCCTGTTGTTGTATTTTCTTCCTCAGGAACTGGCGCAATGGAAGCCGCTGTAACTAATTTTTTATCTGCAAATGATTCTGTACTATATATAAATGCAGGTTCTTTTGGAAAGCGATGGGGTGATATTTGTCAAAAACATAGAATTAATGCAATAGAAATTCCTTTTGAATTTGGATTAAGCCCTGATATTAATGTCATAGAAAAATATCTTGATAAAAATTCTAATGTAAAGGCTTTTTTTGCAACACTGAATGAAACATCATCCGGCGCTTTAACCGATATTAGGGCAATTGGCAATCTTTTAAAAAAATATCCGAATATATTGTTTATAGTTGATTGTGTAAGCGGACTTCTTACGGATGAATTTTTAACGGATGAGTGGGGAGTTGATGTTGCAATTTCTGCTTCACAGAAAGCTTTTGCATTGCCTCCGGGACTGGGATTTATGTCTGTTTCTCAAAAAGCACTGAAATATGCAGAAAAAGCAAATTTAAGAACTTTTTATTTTGATATATTTGATTATGTTAATAATTACAAAAGAAACCAAACACCTTTTACACCGGCAGTTAGTTTGGTTAATCAATTGCAGAAAAGGCTTGAAAAAATTAGAAGCGAAGGTTTAGAAAACTTTAGAGCAAGATATAGAGAACATACTGAATATTTGCGTATTGGACTTGAAAAGCTTGGATTTAAATGTTTAGCTAAAAATTCTGCAAATTGTGTAACTGCAGTTATGACAAACGATTTTGATGCAAGTTTGATTGTCAAAATAATGCGTGAAAAATACAATGTTGAAATTGCACCGTCAGGCGGGGAGTTAAAGACGAAACTTTTCCGAATAGGAAATTATGGTGCGGTTGGTCTGGATGAAATTAATCACTGTCTGGAAGTTTTAGAAAAGGTGAAAGAAGAATTACATGCAAACAAGAGTTTATACTGATAAAATAAATATAGATAATAATTCAACAAAAGAATTTTGGCAAAAAAGAGCAAATAATATTAATAATTTGCAAACAGTTCTGCTTGGCTCTGATAATACCGGTTCTGAACAGAATATAAGGAACGAAAATGAAAAAAGAATAGTTGAAAAAATCGTTGAAAAAATCCAAAATCCAGGAATTTTAGATATAGGCTGCGGGATTGGTCGTTGGGCTGAGAATTTGCAAAATAAGTTTGAATATTACGTTGGAGTAGATTTTTCAGAAGGTTTTATTAATTATGCTTCTAAAAAATTTACAAATTTTTCTAATGTAAAATTTTATAACAATTCGATTCTGAATTTAGATAAAGATATATTAACATCAAGATTTAATTTGATAATTTGTACAGGTGTTTTAATGTATATTAATGATGAAAATATTTCAAATATTTTTAAAGCATTTAGGCAAGTTTCTCCTGAATATTTATATATTCAGGAATCCATTAGTCTAATGGAAGGTCGTTTGACCCTTAATAAATTCGAGTCAAAAGATTTAAAAACTGATTACAGCGCAATATATCGAACAAAACAAGAATATGAAGAATACTTTAAAACAAATGCTTTTAATATTATTAAAACAGATTTATTGCTTGATAATAAATCTGGTGCAAGAGAAGAAACAAACGCTCAATATTGGATACTAAAAGGATAAATCTATGATAGGAAATAGAACAGTAGTTTACACATCAGGTACATTTGACATGCTGCACATCAATCATCTCAAGATGATTGAATACGCGCGAGCTTTGGGCGATATTCTTATTGTTGGTGTCAACACCGATGAACTTGTTGCTAGCTACAAATCTGAACCGATTATTCCGTTTGAGGAACGAATCGCGTTGATGAAGGCGATTAAATATCCTGATATTGTAATTCCTCAACACAGCCTAGACCATAGGGATAAGGTTAAAAAACTGAATTTTGATATTTTTGTAGTAGGTGACGATTGGACAGGCAAATACGATTACCTAAAAGATATGGGGGTAACCGTTGTCTATTTCCCTTATGGTAAAGGTGTTTCTTCTTCATCATTAAAAGATAGAATTTATGCAAATTACGAAAAATTAAAAGACAAAGCAGACAATCACTTTCCACTGGATGTATGTGTAAAGGAATAAAAAATGTTTAAAAATTTATTTAATATTATCAATAATTTATTTCCATATAAAATGCAAGGTAAAAATAACAAAATCTATGTTACATATAACGGTAGGAAGAAAAGATTAAAGAGAAAGCTAGATGGTTTAAATGTTTCAATTCATGGTGTTAATAACTATTTAGAAATTGAATTGCCAATATCTTTTAAAGATACAAATATAGAATTAGCTGGTGAAAATGCAGTTTGCATAATTAAAAAGACACCTATTAAAGTAAACAAAGCCAGTATTTATGTTAGCAGCTGGGGACGTTGTTTTATTGATGAAGGTATTTGGCTAAATCAACCAAATTTCAATGTAATTGTTAATAACAATGAACGTTTTAAACCGCATAAACTTGTAATAGGTAAAAGAGCTCAATTGGGGAGAGAGCTTACAATTAGAACTTCTGACGGACATTCAATATTTAATGCGGGTGAAAAATTGCCTTATAATGAACCTCAAGATGTTATAATTGGTGATGATGTTTGGATTGCTCAAAGAGTAACTTTGATTAAAGGGGCACAAATTCCTTCAAATTGCGTAGTTGGAGCTTGTTCTTTGGTAAACAAAAAATTTGAAGAGGAAGGCTGTATTATTGCAGGTAATCCTGCAAAAGTTATCAAACGCAATATTAGATGGAAGTTTGATTCTTATGGTTTTGTTACAAATAAATACAAACAAAACAGTAGCGGTGATAAAAAAATCAAATATATGATTATAAAAAGATTAAAACATAAATTTCTAAAATTTGTGTTTCGTTTTTATTTCTAATAATGGTGCAATGGAAAAATTGGAAGGGAAATTCCAATAATCAGGGTATTGAACCTTTATATACCCATCAGGATTATTTGGTGCCCAAAATTCAAAATCTTCAAATTTTACTCTTTTGCGCGGGAATATCATATCTTGGCTCATTGGACCGGTTGGATTTACGATATAACTTCCAAGACTATCTACACCATAATATATAAAACTACTTTTTTCTACTATATTTTTGTTGTTTTCGATTTCTAAATTTAGAAAATCAGTCATATCTTTCCAGGAATCAATTAAACCAAGTTGGTTTTTTATTTTTGATATATATTTTTTATGTTCAGCCAAAGTGTAGTTGTCTTTGTAGTATTCGTGCGGGAATACTTCAATTAATCTGCAATTTTTGAAACTTTCACCTTGATAAATTTGAATGTATTTAGGTCCTGCATAGAATAAAATTTCGCCGCTGCTGTTTTTTAAGGCTGAGTCAATAACCTGAATGGAATTGCCCTTTGAAACAGAAATCTTAGAAATATCAATTGCTTTAAAATTATCTTTTAAAATTAATTTTAATCTTTCATAATCCTTGCGCATCATTCCTACGTCAAAATCATCATCCCAAGGTACAAAACCGCCGTGCCTAACAACACCGATTAATGTTCCTGATGTTATAAAGTATTCTAAATTATGCGTATCAAAAAAATCTGTCATTTTTTTTGCAAATTCAACACAATCAAGCTGAAACTGTCTAAGTTGTTTTTCTTGACAAGGCTTCACTGTTTTTATGTCAACTATATCAAGCATTAAATCTGCTAACGGTTTAGTTTTTTTGTATAATTCTTTGTATTTTTTTTCTTTTGTGAATCTAAATTTGCGTTCTACCTTTTTAAGCATTACTTGTTTATCAAGACTAAATTTAGCAATATCACAAGCTTCTCTATAACCAATATGTGATTTGAACATAATTTTTTGGGGCATAGACATATAATCTTTTCCATAATTAATCAACAAAGACTTTTCAGGAATATTTGGTATATAACATTGCGTATCTTCGTAATCAGCTTTTTTTACAGGTAAAATCTCACCTGTCTTATACCAATCCGTAAAAGGTAAAAATGTAATGTCGTAGTTGTCATAGCCATAATATATTTTGTTTGATTTTACACCTATTCTATTGTTATTTAATCTTAATTCTTTTAGATATTTATTAAGCTCAGCAAAATTATCTATTTTATTTTTTTGACGCTTAATTAAATCCATATCTTTTTTAATTTCTTCTTCTGTGTAATCATCAGCATAAAAATCATAAGGATGAATATCTAATGTCATAAGATTTTTCATATTGTTACCTTGCAATATTTGCAGGTGAGTTGGAAAAATAGCAAAAGCCATCTGATTTGGGTTCTTTTTAATAAATTCATTAATAACAAAACTTCTGTTCTTTTTAGAATAATAAATTTTGCTAACATCAACTTCTAAACAGTTTTTTCGTAAATGCTCTATAAGTTTGTCAAAATCATCTCTAAGCATTCCGATATCAATATCATCATCCCAAGGAATAAAACCTTTGTTTCTGAAGGCACCAAGAAGATTTCCACTTATCAGAAAGTATTTTACATCAAATTTTTCAAACTTTGTAAACCAACTTTTTGCGAAATCAAGCGTTCTTAGTTGATATTCTCTTAATTTGCCTTTACAAGGTTTAAGTGTTTTGGTATCTGCTATATCTTTTAAAAATTGATAAGTATGATAACTCTTTTTATAATAATTCTTAAGCTTTTCTTCTTTTGATTTAAATTTGTTCTTTAATCTTTTTATTAAAACTGATTTTTCCATTATTTACCTAATAAAACTTTAATTGTGTATAAAATTGTCGGTTCAACTATAGAACGGACGGGCTTGCCTTCGTTTTCAGTATTTATAAGTAATTGATATTCTAAATAATCACACAAGCTTGTATCATCATAGAGTGCAACTAAAATTACATCCAAATCAAACTCTTTCAATTCTTCCGGCGCAAGAGCTAGGTATTGAGTCGGATTAGAATCTTTTGAAGTTTCAAATTTTTTATCAGCAATGCCGACAATATTTAAATTAGATAAATCAAAATTATTTTTTAAAATTTGAAAATATTCACCAGCACCATAAATTACAATCTTTTTATTTTTGTATTTGCGTGCAAGTTTATTAATTTGTCTTTGCGCGTGTACCGCCTTCAAATAATCTAATATATTCATATTTATCCTTTGTTAATCAGTAAATTTATTTATCTAAAACACTATAGACATACTACCATAAAAATAATACATTAACATATATAGAAAGGATTAAAATATGAATAACATAAATGAAAGTACTGTTGAAAATTTTATTGAAATATTAAAAAGACATGAGAAAATGACAAATGTATTTAATCCTTGGAAAGATTTTGACGAAACATATGATTTGGATAATAATGCTGTTAAAATAAGGTGTCAAAATCTTAAAAATTATCTTATATCAAGAAAAAATGCAAAATATGTTTTAATTGCAGAAGCACCGGGATATCAAGGATGTCATTTTTCCGGAATTCCCATGACTTCTGAGAGAATATTTAAAAAATATAATCTTCATGACATGGAAAGAAGTTCCTGTAAAGATAAATTAAAAGAAAAAAGAAAGGCTAAAACAATTCAAAGAGATGGTTTTACAGAGCCTACTGCTACAATAGTCTGGAGTTTCTTGAACAGCAGCAAAAAGCTTAAAACAACAGATTTTGTTTTATGGAATGTATTTCCTTTCCATCCTCACAAAAAAGACCAACTACTATCCAACAGAAAACCTGTGCAAAACGAATTAAATTCAACAAGAGATATTTTGGATGCATTTTTAAAACTTTTTAAAAATGCCAAGGTTATTCCAATTGGAAATATAGCTGCAAACCTTTTGGAATTCGAAACGGCTATCCGCCATCCTTCTAATGGAGGAAAGAAAAAATTTGAAGTACAAATGCGAAAATTACTCTCTTAATTTTGTTAATTTTTACTTTATTCTTTTCAAAGATGACAGGAAGTTAAAGTTAATCACATCACCGTCAACCGTTGTCAAGAATACCTGACAATCCTTTTCGTCAGCATTAATTGGCGGAAGCTGTGAAAGCTCAGCCGCGTAATAGTTGCTGTCATTTCTTCCGCTGGCAGAAATTCTGTTTGCGATACTGTTTAATGAAATGTTTCTCAAAAATCCTGCAAAACCCTCGCCTTTGTTAGACATTTTGGTATAAATTCTAAGAGATGCATCATTAGTCATTAAATCATACCGTCCGAGGATAAATGAACTCAATTGTTTTGCAGAAGATTTTATCATCATTCTCTGAACGACATTGTCCTTAATCTTCATCTCACCTTTAATTACGTCGAAATCCCCGTTCGGAATATTTACTAAATCACCGAATGTTGCCGGAGAAATCATTGCAAGCGGATTTCTAAAGAGTGATGCTGCTTTCAGGATATATTCAACATATCCGACTTTTTCAATTGTTCCATTCTGGATATCAAATTTAATTTCGCCGTTAAGTTTCAAACTCTCATCAGAGCTGATTTCTATCAAACCTCTGGCCTTGCCGGAAATTTCTCGCGGAAGTCCTAAAACTGCTGATGCCATTACATCAGAATTAACGTCTTTTATTCCCAATCTCAAATAGTATTGTTTTTTGATTAAATCTGCTTTAACTTTCAGAGTAGAAATACCTTCTGCAATATCAAATTTATTTGACTGAACCTGTAAAACACCATCCTTATCAAGCGTTAGATTGGCGTGCAGATTGCCAAAATTGACCTCCTTGTATTTACCCTTATCAAGATGAAGCATACATTTTTCAACAATGATTAATCCCTTTGTAAATGTTGGAACATCATCACTGTCAGTTGTCTGTTTATCTGCATCAAGTACCTGTTCGGTTGTTTTTTGAGTCATTTGAGAACTGTTTACTGCGAGTAATTTTTCTATATCGACATTATCTAATGTCAGGTTTACGCTTTTGACCACAATAGGAAGGCGTAAATCGTTTACAATATATCCGTTAAAATCATATTTTGTACGTTTATATCTGCCTTCTGCAATTGCTCCGAGCTTGTCGCCTTTAGCACCGACTTTTGCTGACTTGATATATAATCTCTGTGCCGGAATAAATACTTTGTCAAAGCTTATTACACCATCCATTTTAGGGAATGCTCCGGAGTTATCAATACTGATTTCTCCTGAAACCGTACCTTTCTTGAATATTTTCTGGCATGCGAGGAAGTTCAAAAATTCACTTGGAAGCGGACGCGGAATATTAAGATGAATATCCAGCATTTTCATATTATCAGCCATATCAAGATTACCCTTGATGGCAAGAACAGGTGTGAGTCCTTGTTTCAGCTCGTTAGTAATGTAATAATCAATAGTATTAATTTTTAAAATGTTTTTTACAACGCTCAAATCAACCTTGAACAATGTTTTGTAATCCTTCAAGACCATTGATTGGTCGCCTAACTTGAAGCCTTCTCCCTCATTAAGAAGGAAATACCATACAACATCACAAGAACCGTTTTTCGATGTGAGTGTTAGCCTTGAGCCGGCGTCACCGACAAGCGAAATCGGAGCACCCAGCATTTTTGAAATATAATTTTTAAAGAAATCGTCGTTTACAAAAATATCCGAAACAATTTCAGTATCGCATGTTTTCCAGTAATCCTTTATACTGCCCGACATAACAAGGCTGTTTTCTTTTTTGTTATTGTAAAAACCTTTGAAATCTTTTAGTGTAATGGTTGTATTTCCGATTTCGACAAGCCCTTGTGTAATCTTCACAGGCATACCAAGCAGGTCTTTAATCTTAAATTCGGATTCGTTTACGTTAACATCACCGCGTATAGTGTTTTTAGCTAAATGCAGATTAAAATCTACACTTCCCTTAACATCTTGAATCGGCGCCAGAAGCTCCTTACCGTTTGGAATAATTATATTGGATGTTACTATGTTAAAAATATCTCGCGCAGAGAAGTTTTTTGATGCAATGTTAAGTTCAAGCCCTGTTTTTCTAGAGCCGAAAGCATCAATAATAATAGTTGATTTGTCGATTACAATAGGGAACTTATCAACATGAAGCTCGCCTCCGCCCATGTAAATTCTGTCCTTGTCATCAGCAGAAACAGTAATTTTTTCTTTGCCCTTTGTCATCTCAAAGTCGAAATCAAAATGCAGCGGATAAACTGAATTATTTTTTCGTCTGTCTAAAAGAACATTTTTTGCATCGAATTTTATTCCAAAATCAGAGGTATCATATGTTATTAGACAATTTTTTACACCCAGAACTGCTGAAAAAATATCAATGCTAAAGCCGCTTTTTTTCTGTTCTTTTTGTTCCTGCTGCGGGAATAGTTCAACCAGACCAGAAGCGTTTACGTAAACATTTTCAGCAAGAAGTTTCTCTACAATCAGACGTTTGGCAAAAATATCCTGAAAAGAAAATGCTGTGTCGATGTTTTTAAGATTTAAAAGTTCTTTATTATTCTTAGATAAACTAAGTTCAGCGAGTGTGAATCCTATTTTTGGATTTAATCCTGTGCTTAGTTTAGGATTTGTAATTTTTAATTCTGCTCCCAGAAACTTATTAGTTTCTTTTGTAACAATGTTGTTGGCCCAGCTGCTTGATACTACGGCCGGTAAAATCCACAGATAGGAAGCTGCTGCTGTTCCTGCAAGTATTAAAACGGTTACTCCGCTCCAGATAAAAGCTCTTTTTGCAAATCTTTTCATACCAGTAATTATAGCACAAATTATATAAACAAATTAGAGTTAGAATAGCTGCTTTCTTCTATATATTTTGCAACACCGCCAATTTCAACTCCGTCAATAAGTTCTTCCGGCTTTATTCCCATAACATCCATTGACATGTTGCAAGCTATAAATTTAATACCGGCTTCTCTAGCTTGAGTTAAAAGTTCATTTAAGGTTGAAACATTTTTCTGCTTCATAACCCACTTCATCATTAATGAACCTGCTCCGAGCATATTCATTTTTGATAAGGTAAGTTTTTCAGCGCCTTCCGGCATCATAAGCCCGAACATTTTGTCGATTATCCCTTTTTTAACCCTGATCTGAGGTTTCCTTAAAATATTTAACCCCCAGAACGTGAAAAATAATGTGACATCTTTGCCGGCAGCTTTAGCCCCGTTTGCTATAATCAATGCTGCTAATGCTTTGTCTAAATCATTCGAAAATACTACAATTGTCTGTCCGTTTCCCGAAGAATTTTCAATAACAGCCGGCTTTCCGCCTTTTTGAATGAGTGCTGTAATAACTTTTTTCTCTGTTTTCAAATCCAAAAGAGAATTGCCTGTCGTTTTGCACCAGGCACCAATATCAGATTTAAAACCTCTGTCGGTGGAAGTAACTTCAATAATGCTTCCTTCATTCAGTTCTGCTATCTTAGAAGCAACCTTCATAATCGGCCCGGGACATTGCAGACCGGAAGCATCAACTTTAATTACATCAGCAGAATTAGACACTGCTGCATGTGTTGCAACTCTTTGCGGCATAGTTAGTATACCTTTCTTATCTTTTACAAGTTCTTTGTACAAGCTAATTCCGCCGCATAAAGAATAAACATTGTTAAATCCATTCTGAATTAAAATTCGGGAAGCATTGTAGCTGGTATATCCTGTATTACAGAACAATATTACTTTCTTATCACGCGGAACTTCATTAATTCTATTTCTTAATTGAGCAATCGGAATGTTTACAGCACCCTCAATTGTGCTGATTTCAAAAATCTCTCTTTGTCTTACATCAATTAAATAACTATTTTCCAAATCTTCAAAGTAAGCAGGTTTGAGAAGCCCGCGCAAAATATTATCAGCATTCATGCCTAATATATTCACCGCATCTTTCGCAGAAGAATACGGCGGTGCATAACAGAGTTCACTATCTAAAAGCTCCTGAATTTTACCGCCATTTCTCATAATTGAGGAAATTACATCAATTCTTTTTTCAACACCATCAAGGCCGACTCCCTGTGCACCAAGAATTTTACCATCAGGAGAAAAAAGTAATTTATATAAAACTTCTACCGCCCCCGGATAATAACCGGCATGGTCTTTTGAGAACACAAAGGTCTTCCAATAAGGAATATTTTTAGATTTAAGCTGCTTTTCATTATTGCCAACACTTGCAGCAGTTAAATCAAAAACTTTTAGGACTGAAGTACCCTGCGAATTTTTGTATGCAGATTCTATTCCGCATATATTATCTGCAATAATTCTTCCCTGTCTGTTTGCAGGCCCTGCAAGCGGTATTAGAGTATTTTCTCCGGTAACAAAATCTTTGATTTCAACCCCGTCCCCCCCTGCGTAAATGTCAGGATTTGAAGTCTGTAAATTTTCATTAACAATTATACCTCTGGCCGTTTCCAGACCTGCGTTTTTAGCAAGTGTAATTTCCGGACGCACGCCAATCGCCATAATGATAATATCAAATTCAATTTCTCTGGAAGAATTCAATATAACTTTATTATCATTAAACTTCTTAACACCATCAGATAATACAAGTTCAACACCTCTATCACGCATTTCATTGTGTAAAAATGCTGCAATTTCGTAATCTACAGGTGCAAGTATTTGATTTTGTTGTTCAATTAGAGTTGTTTCTAATCCCATTTCATTGAGATTTTCTGCCATCTCTACTCCAATAAAACCACCGCCAATTACAATAGCTTTCCGAACGCCTTTTTCCTTTATATAACTTTTGATATTATCTGCATCAAATAATGTTCTTACAGTAAAAACTTTTTCCTCAGGTATTCCCTCAATAGGCGGAACAAAAGGTTTTGCTCCCTGAGCAAGTACAAGCTTGTTATAATTTATTTTTTCACCATCTGCAGTTTCTACAAATTTTTCATCAGGATTAATATTTATAACTTCTGTATTTAACTTAACATTAATATTGAACCATTCTCTAAATTTTTCAGGTGAAGAAACGAGCATTTTTTCTCTGTCATTAATCACCTGATGTATAATATGGAAGCCCGCAATTTGCAATAGAAATTTCACCGGTTTTTTCCAGCACAATAATTTCAGCAGATTCATCAAGCCTTCTGATTCTGGCAGCTGCGCTAGCTCCGCATGCTCCTCCGCCTATTATAACAGTTCTCATTTAAACCTCACTATGTATCAATATTGGTTGCATAAACAGCATTTGACTCGATGAAATCTCTTCTAGGCTCAACCTTATCGCCCATAAGAATATCAAACAGCTGGTCGCACATCATAGCATCCTCGATATTAACTTTTAGTAAAGTTCTTGTTTCAGGATCCATAGTAGTTTCCCATAACTGCTGCGGCATCATTTCTCCAAGACCTTTAAAACGCTGAATTGTTAAGCCTTTTTGACCTCTGTCATCAACAAGCTTCTGGAGCTGTTCAAACGAGGTAATCTCAACTTCGCCGTTTTCAGTTTCAAGAATAAGCATTTTTTCTTCTTCAATCAAGAAATCACGAATCAGAGGATAAGAATTTTTTAATCTCTTGAACTCATTACTCTTAATTATGTTTGAAGTAATAAATTCATGCTCATTTTCAAACAAATCAAGCTGGATAGAATATTTTGCATTCTCAGGGTTATATTTTAGAGAAACTTCATAATTCTTAGCCTCTTCAATGTTGTAGTTTTCAGCATGATCTTTCAAATAATGTGAAAGATATGCGATAACTTCATTCATTTTAGCCTGATCTTCAAAATCTTCCGGCTTAACATCAGAACGTATTAAGCCTCTTAAAACAACAGCCGGAATGATGTTCAAAATCGGGTTGTTGTAAGATTTGTAGAATGTTGACATATTAGATAAAAGTGTCAGCAGTTCATCACCGGATTTAACTTTTGTTTTTGTCTTGTCAGACAAGCTCAAAGATTTAATACCGCGTTCTTTTAACATTTTATCAAGTGCGTGTTCGTCATAAAGGTATTCAGAAGTCTTGCCTTGAGTAACTTTGAACAACGGCGGCTGAGCAATATAAACATAGCCGTTTTCAATAAGCGGTTTAGCATATCTAAAGAAGAATGTTAATAACAGAGTTCTGATATGTGCGCCGTCAACATCAGCATCGGTCATGATGATAATCTTGTGATAACGCAGTTTTTCAAGGTTAAATTCTTCTTCGTTTTTGCTAATTGTAATACCAAAAGCTTGTACCATTGATTGAATTTCATTATTTGCATAAATTTTATCTAATCTTGCTTTTTCAACGTTAAGAATTTTACCTCTCAAAGGCAAAATTGCCTGAAACATTCTGTTTCTGCCTTGTTTTGCAGAACCGCCTGCAGAATCACCCTCAACGATGTAAATTTCGCATTTTTCCGGCTCTCTGTTAGAACAGTCGGCGAGCTTACCCGGAAGTGTAGAGTTTTCAAGAACAGATTTTCTTCTTGTAAGTTCTCTTGCCTTACGTGCAGCTTCACGCGCTCTCTGAGCTTGAAGTGTTTTTTCAATAATAAGCTTTGCAAGTTTCGGGTTAAATTCGAGCCATTCCTGTAATTTTTCTTTAACAACATCCTGAACAGCAGGCATAACTTCCGAGTTGCCGAGTTTTTCTTTTGTCTGGCCTTCAAATTCAGGGTTTTCGATTTTTACTGAAACAATAGCGGTCAAACCTTCTCTTACATCGTCACCGGAAAGATTTTGTTCAGAGTCTTTAAGAATTTTATTTGTTCTTGCGTAATCGTTTAGAACACGTGTAATAGCGTTACGGAAACCTGTTAAGTGAGTTCCGCCCTGATGGGTGTTGATGTTGTTGGCGAATGAGAGGATAGATTCGTTGTAGGAATCTGTGTACTGCATTGCAACTTCAACTTTAATTTTGTCGATGATTTTTTCCATGTATATAGGTTCATCAAACATTACAGTTCTGTTGTGATTCAAGAAAGCAACATAACTTGCGATACCTCCTTCATAGTGGAAAGTTTCATCTTTGCCTGTATCCTTTTCGTCATGGAGGATAATTTTAAGTCCTTTGTTGAGGAAAGCCATTTCTCTGAAGCGTGTAGCTACTATATCAACATCGATTTCAGTAGTTTCAGTAAATATTTCAGGATCTAACCAGAAAGTTGATTTAGTACCGGTTTTAGTAGTCGGTACAGTTTTCTCAACAGGGCCTGTAGGTTCTCCTCTTAAATAAGATTGACGCCAAACATATCCGGCACGTGAAACTTCTACAACCATTTTTTCAGAAAGCGCGTTAACAACAGAAGCGCCAACGCCGTGAAGTCCGCCTGATACTTTGTAACCGCCGTCACCGAATTTTCCGCCGGCGTGAAGTACAGTGTGAACAATTTCAAGAGCAGATTTTCCTGTTTCAGGTTTAATGTCAACAGGGATGCCACGGCCGTTATCTTCAACGGTTACGCTGTTGTCTTTGTGTATTGTAACATGAATTTCTGTACAATATCCGGCGAGAGATTCGTCGATAGAGTTATCAACAATTTCATAAATACAGTGGTGCAGACCTCTTTGTGAAGTCGAACCTATGTACATGCCGGGACGCATTCTTACAGCTTCCAAACCCTCTAATACACGTATATTACTAGCGTCATACCCTTGTGCCATCTTTTATACCTTTCTTCCTAGTCTGTAAGCAAAACTACCAACTGATACGTTTAGCCCACTCCTCAATATATCCAAGTCTTTTTCTATAAATATTGTAGCACAAAAATAAAAAGGGGTAAATGATTTTTGGAGCCTTGACCCACCAACTTGTCCGCCGGGTGAAAAGGGGGAAGATGAGTAATTAACCGTCATTGCTGTGTAAGTCAAGTAATTAGTTACAATTGTTGTTGCAGAACAACTCCTCGCCCCTTGTGGGAGAGGATGTCCGAAGGACTGGTGAGGGGTATATTCATACCCTTTCTGCAGCCCGATCAACTCCGGCAAATAATATCACCCCATCCCAACCTTCCCCTTCTAGGGAAGGAGCATTACTATTTACCTCCTCAAGGAGAGTTAAAACTATGATTTTAGACAAAATAATAATGCTACTAATCGTAGCAACGCTATTCATAGTAGCATCAAAATTCTAAACTTATAGGGTACTAAGGAAACCTCGACATCTTTTCCGGGCTGTCGGGGTTTCACCCTATATTAACATTATACATGATTTGGTGCAAAATTCAAGTGTATAACGTACTTCCCTATGAATTATTTTTCACATAGTCCTTAATAATAGTAGCTCCCAGATTGCCTGCTGTTCGGTTTTGTTCTTCTGCAAGCTTTTTAAATTTTTCGTAAACATCTGGTTCAATTAATAAAACAAATCTTTTCTTTTCTATAGCCATTTACACAACCTTTATCATCTTATTATCATTTTATTGTAATAATATGATAATAACAATTGTAATTTAATTGTAAGTATATTATAATTATGTTGTAATATAGTTATAAATAAAGGTGAAATATGTACATAAAGATTTTAAAAATTTATGAAAGAGTGCAGGATATTATACTGGAAAACAGTGATTTGATAAAGATTGTGTGCGGATATTGTGAGAATTGGGCGTCAGAGAATTATGACAGCAGTGCTGTTGTGACTTTAATGGAGAAGATAAAGCAGAAGCAAGATAGTCTTATTGAAGCTATTGATGAGTGTGACGTACAGCTTTATGAGTTGTTGCAGGAAAACGGGGTATTGTAGTACTTAATAAAACGACTTGATTTTTTAGTGTTTAGTTGGTAGTATAGGTTTTGTAACGCCACGGGCCTGTGGCGCAGCGGTAGCGCAGAGGACTCATAATCCTTTGGTCGTGGGTTCGAATCCCTCCGGGCCCAAATTAAAAAAGACATCCTTAATGGATGTCTTTTTTAATTAATTTGTTTTCATAATATCTTGAATGATTAAATCACTTGTTAAATGGTATTTCTTATACAACTCTTCAAGCGGTACACGGTCTGTAAACTCTTTATCAGCTCCGAAGTTTAGGACTTTCATGCCGGAATTTGCATAGTATCTGCTGATTTTTTCTCCGTAACCTCCTGCAAGACAGCCGTCTTCAAGTGTTATTACAAGTCTGTGATTTTTCTTTAAATCTTCCAATGCCTGTTTATCTATGCCTGAAAGATACACAGGGTTGATTAAAGTCGCATTTATATTTTGTTCTTTTTTAAGTTTTTCCTGGACTTCCTTTCCGAGTTTATAAAAGTTACCAGCTGCAATAATTGCAATTGTATCGCCTTTATTTTCAATTTTAAATTTATTCAGGTCTGAATAATTTGTTTTATCAGCTCTTCCGGTTTTAATTACTTTTCCAGAAGGTACTCTTATTGCAACAGGGTAATCTTTCTGTTCAATCGCCCAGTTAAGCATACCTAAATATTCTTCTTTGTTAGTAGGTGCAAGATACACAATATTAGGGATATTGCTAATCAAAGGTATATCGAAAATTCCGAGGTGTGTAACATCAGTACCTGAGATTCCGCCTCCAAAGACAAGAATTGTTGCAGGTGCTTTGTTGATAGCAAAATCTTGAGAAAGCTGGTCATAAGTTCTCTGGATGAATGAGCTCATGACTTCCAGAATTGGTTTTGCTCCGTTTGAAGCTAGTCCTGACACGTATCCGACAGCATGTTGTTCTGCAATTCCTACATCTGTGTAATTTGCGCCCATTTGTTTTCTAAACTCTTTTGTCATTCCTGTTGCTCCCGGTGTTGCAGGAGATACAGCAATTACAGACGGGTCTTTTTTCTTTTTGCTCAAAATAAAATCATTTGTAATTGTGTTATAGGTTTCAACTTTTGGCTGAACTTTACCTGCTCTTTCTATAAATCCCGGAAGCTGCCAGTGATAAGTTTCTTTATCCTGTTCTGCTGGTTCATATCCTTTGCCCTTAAGGGTATGAATATGTACGACTACCGGCTTATTGGAGTCTTTTACCTTTGTAAAGGTTTTGATAAGGCTTTCTACATTGTTTCCATCTTCTACATAATAATAATCATAGCCCATTGACTTAAATATATTATCTTTTGTCTGACCTTTTGTTTCTCTTAGGATTGCAAGGCTGTTATATATTCCGCCTTCTACAGGGGCAATGGCCATAGAATTATCATTTACAATAATAATCATATTAGAATTAAGTACTGCAGCGTTGCTCAAACCTTCAAGCGCTTCTCCGCCTGATAATGAGCCGTCTCCGATTAGTGCAACAACGTTATATTTTTCCTTTTTCAAATCTCTTGCTTTTGCCATGCCGGAAGCGAGGCTTAATGAGGTTGACGTGTGACCTAAAATAAAATTGTCATGCGGGCTCTCGTTAGGATTAGAATATCCTGTAATCTCAGGATGCGCAAGCGGATTAACAAAAGCATCTTTACGTCCTGTTAAGATTTTGTGCGGGTATATCTGGTGTGAAACATCATATACGATTTTGTCCTTAGGGGAATTAAAGACATAGTGCAGGGCAATTGCTGCCTCAACTATTCCCAAATCAGGCCCGAGATGGCCGCCTGTGGTATTAACTTTATTTAATATTGCTGTTCTTATATCTTTTGCAAGAATGTTCATTTCAGATGTATTGAGTTTCTTAACATCCTGGGGGCTGTTTACTTTATCAAATACAGGTGAATATTGTCCGGCAGAAAAAGCGGAAGGTACTGTAAGAGCCAGTATTAAAGCTGTGGTAACTGCTATTCTTTTTTTCATTTATTAAATCTCCCTTGTTTACTTCTCTAGAAGATTATAACAATTGATAGCAGCTCTAAGTCAACTGTTTTTTGTAATGTCTTTTTTCTGCTGCCATAGCGTCTTCTCTTGTATATTTATATTCAGAGAGGTCAAGTATAATACGTCCTTTTGACTCTCTTGCAAGAGTATTTTTAACTTTGTACGGGTAGGTTTCATTACCCTTGAGCTGTCCTTTATGGATTAATTCAATAATCTGGTTGATATGTTTCTGGCAATATTTTGGAATATTCGGGAACATATTAATGAATTTATAAAGCGGCATGTTTGAGCGCAGATTGTTTGCACCGGCAGAGGTTAGCATAAAGTTTGCGATATTGTTTTCGCCTTCTTCCGAATTTGGTTTTATGTGTTCTATTGTTGCTAACGATGTACGTATAAGTCTTTTGGCAATCTCCTGCTGTGTTCTGTCTGCATACTTTACTATAAATGCATTTTCGCTTGTCACTGATGTCGGAAGATAAACTGCTCTGTCTTTTAACTCGTCAAAAACTTTCTTTTCGCCGCGTTTGGGCTGGATTTCATCAAGTGAGTCAAGAAGAATGCGTCTTTTGAAAGTATCTTCCTTTTTGTTTTCAAGTATGACCTGCCTGCAGCGTGTTGTTTTTGCATGTACTGCGAGTGCATTCTGCGGTGAAAGTTTTAACGAAATTTTATCTACATCATCCAGAACATTAAATTCATCAAGTTTTAGTTTTGTGATTGCTTCGTCATACCAGAGTTTCAAGCAGTCCTGTAATTGTGCGTCCGGATTTGTTTTTGAAAATTCTTCAAATCGCTTGAAAATCATTTTTTCTGTTTTCAGCATAAATTTCCGGTATTTTTTCAGAATAGTGACAACTTCTTTTATGTTGGCGCAGCTGTCAAGACGTTTTTCAATTCCGGCAAGCTCTTTTCCGGAAATCATTTCCGCGCCGAAGTACGGGCACTTTAGTTTCTTTAGCTTTCTAAGCGGATTTCCGGCCGAGGTGTTAGCGTGAAAAGAGATAAACACATCTTTTCCCAAACCGGTGTTAATATAGCCTGACGTTTTCAAATCGTTTCGCGCCGGCCGGTTATAGAAATTAAAGTTTATCGGTAATATTCGCATTATTTTTTATTATTTTTATCAGCGAGTTCGCTGTCCATTCTCAAGAACACAGGTTTAATATTTTCCTTGTCTATCAAATGTCCTGCTTGCAAGCTTTCGCAGGTGATGTCATCAAGTTTTGTATTCAAATCATATGATAACTGCTCTGCCATGGCTTTTGCAATATTCGGACAGTAGGGGTAAATTAGAGAAGAAATCACTGTCATTACCTGTAATACATTGGTCAAAACTTCTCCGCATTTATCCATTTGCCCTTCTTTTGCAAGAGTCCAAGGCGCGTTATCAGTTACGTATTTGTTTGTAATATCAACCAGTTCAATAATCTTTTGTCCTGCTTCTTGAACCTCAAAGTAATCAAAGTGGTGTTTTACAGCCTTAACGGTTTCAAGTGCTTTTTCTTTGAGTTCATTTTTTCCTAAAAATTCAGGTTTTATATCGCCTCCGAAATATTTAACAAGCATTGAAAGCGTTCTGTTAAGCAGATTTCCCATTGAGTTTGCAAGGTGTGCATTAACTTTTTCTTTGAAATCTTCGTCAGAATAGTTTCCGTCTTTTCCGCATGGTGCAGCAGCTGCCATGTAATATCTGAGCGGGTCAGGAATTTCTAAATTGAATGCTTCAAGTACGCCTGTCGGTGAAATTACGTTGCCTAATGATTTTGACATTTTTGTCTGGTCGATTGTAATCCAGCCGTGTGCAAGAATATGTTCCGGAAGCGGAAGTTCCAGAGCCATAAGAATTGCAAGCCAGTAAATGCTGTGGAATTTCAAGATATCTTTACCGATTACCTGAACATTTGCCGGCCATAATTTTTCAAATTTTTCACTGCTTCCGTCAGGATCATATCCGATTGCAGTAATATAATTTGAAAGTGCATCTATCCAAACATAAATTACCTGTGAATCGTCACCAAGAACAGGAATACCCCAGCTTACGTTTGAATTAACACGTGAAACAGAGATATCTTCAATGTTTTCCAGCTGGTTCAAAACTTCGTTTGCTCTGAAAGACGGAACAATAAAATCTGGGTGTGTTTTTATGTGCTTAATGATTGCGTCTTTATATTTTGTAAGCTTAAAGAAATAGTTTTCTTCTTTTACTACTTCAGGTTTTTTAAGGTGGTCAGGACAAAGGCCGTCTTCTGTAAGGTCTTTTTCGCTTAAGAAAGCTTCGCAGCCGGAACAATATAATCCTTCGTAAGCGTGCTTATAGATGTCGCCTTTTTCAACGAGTTTTTTAAATATTTTTTGTACAACTTTTTCGTGCTGTTCATCTGTTGTTCTGATAAACTGCGAATATTCAACATCAAGTGCTTTCCATGCATCTTTGAACTTCTGTGCATTCATATCGCAGAATTCCTTAGGAGAAACCCCGTTTTGAGCTGAGGTCTTCTGGATTTTTATCCCGTGTTCGTCTGTTCCTGTAAGGAAATATGTATTATCGCATCTTTGCGTAAAATGTCTGTATATTACATCTGTAAGAATTTTTTCATAGGCGTGGCCGATATGCGGTGCACCGTTAACGTAATCAATTGCTGTTGTTGTATAAAATTTTTCCATAACTCACCTCTATTTATAGGAAAATTATAACAGAAAAGGCAATTTTTTGCAGGAAAAATACTTTATATATAATATAGAAGGTTATTTTATGTCGAATAATGTTGTTTTAAATATGAAACAGACGCGTGATGCCGGACAAATTTACCGTTCGCAGGGGATTCTCGGTAAATTTTTTGACCGGGCTTACCATGTTACGGGACTCGGGTTGAGCAAGGACACGGTTGATATTGACAAAAAACTTGATAAATATTACGACCAGCAGAAAAACAGCACAGAAATTGCGATTGATTTAATGACAGGTGTGTCTGCTGCGGGTGCATTCAGGTTTGCTAAAAAACTTCAGGCATATTCGCACCTTTATGTAAAGAATAAAAAATTTGAAACAATAAGCACGCTTATAGGACTTGGAATTTCTGCGTTTGCCGGCATGGTTACAAAACCTGTGCTTAAAGGGATTAACGCTCTCGGCACACCGCGGAAAGAAAGAAGAAAAGAAAGTACTGTTTTCAGAGATATAGGAAGCGGTTTTGTTGACGGTGCAGCAGCTCCGCTTGCGTATGCTTACAAACTGGGTATCATAGGTGCTGCGGGAATTAATTCTGCTTCAAGATATGTATTTAATAAAAAGGCTGATAAAGACAGCAATTTTGCAGACCATCTTGCTGACAGCTGGTTAGTAAAGGCGCCTGCGCTTGCGCTTGGCGCCTTCTCGGCGTTTAAATTCCATAAACGTATTGATGTTGTTGAAAAAGCAATCGTGAAAGCAAAAGATAATGTCAAGAATATTGAAAAATTTAAGGGAAAAATGCCGTTAAGTGAGCTTGCGGACTTAGCAAAATCAAATCTCAAAGATAAACAAACGCAGTCTGATTTAATTCAGGCGACAAAACGCGGATTTTTCAGCAAAACCTACATGACTATTACATGGCCTGTCCGAAAATTATTCGGAAGAAAGCCTAAGCCTGCAGCCGAGGCGCTTGAACTTGTACCAAAACCATTAAAAAGAATTGCTTTTATGAACAAAGAACTCATTAAAGAAAAAGAAATGAATAATATAATGCGTGAGATTGAACAGTATAATATTTTCTATCCCAAAATGATTCAGTCTATGCCGAGCAATATAAGTTCAATGATTAATATCGTCGGAGATGGCAAAAATCCGCTTGAGGAGCTTATTCAAAAAACTTCGAAAGAAAGTAAAATGGGCGGTTTCTGGAAAAAACGCTCCGCTTATATTGCAGAAAAAGGGATTAATACGGTTAATGATTTTCTAAACAAATACAAAAGCAGCTGTCCGCCTTCCAGAACAGTAAAAGAGGCGCAGAAATACGTTTCAGAAACGTATGGAAAACGATTTACTCTAAAAGGCGACAAACCTCTAGGTGTTGGAACGATTGCAGAAACTTTCCTTGCAAAAGACAATGAAACGGGTAATGACGTTGTTATCAAGATGGTTAAAAAATGGGTAAGTCTTGATAAGTTAAAAAAAGACAAAGAAAATATGCTTAAATCACTTGAGCGTGTGAAAGATAAGATTAAGCCTGATGAATACGATTACCAGAGAAAGCTTGTAGATGAACTTTACAGCGCTTGGTCAAAAGAAGTTGACTTGAAGCTTGAAGCAGAAGCCGCAAAAACTCTCGGCAAGTACGCTGTGAATTACAATACGGTTTCTCCTGTGGCTGTCAAAAATAATATTTTTGTAATGGAAAAAGCAAACGGAGTTCAGTTTGATAAACTGGAAGAATATTTAAAGAAAAATAAAATAAATCTAACGGAACAGGAAGCAGAAGATATATATATTAATTATATGAAAGTGTTTTTTGAGCAATTGCTTTCTGTACCTAAAAAAGGACAAAAAGTTATGCATGCTGACCCGCACGCAGGTAATATATTTGTAGATTTGAAAAATAAATCTAAACCGTTTACATTCATTGATACCGGAAATGTAATGAGATACACTCCGGAAGGAGCTATACAGAACGTAACTTCACATATTGACTATTTGATTGGTAATTCAAAAGCAATTTCAAAACGCTTGTTGAAAGATGCGGTTTTGCCGGAAGGTATGAGTCAAAAACAAGCAGAAGAAATGCTTACAAAACATCTGGATGAGACATTTTTCTCTGGAAAGAATAGGATTTGTGGTGATCCTTTCTCAACGATTAACAATGCTTGTAGTGAGTTTATGAGTAAAAATAAAGTTATTATAAATTCATCAAATACAAATTTATTAAAAGCTGAACTTACTTACTTTGTTAATATGACTACTATTGGAGATGTATTAGAAAAGATTGATAAAGAAAAACTTGCGGATAATAAACAAATGAAACTGCTGGGTAAACAAATTCAAGAGTCTGTTTTGAATGGAATGATGAATAATAAAAAATGTACCTGGAACGAAGTTTATTCTCGTTACAAGTACATTAATGATAACCCGGAACAATTTTTTACAACACTTTACTCATTTATTCCGCCAAATTAAATAACCCTTAAATCAGATAAAATGCGTGTGTATTTTCCCTTAATGCTTTAATTACGAAAATGTGTCATTATGCTACGAGTGCTATCTAATTTATTAATGTCGCCGTTCCATATATCTTGATCAAAATACTTAAACATTTTACTTATTACGGTTTCAAATTCTCCATTCTTCCACTCTTCTGTTGGATCCCAATAATCGGGAGATTGTTCAAAAGGAATTCTATCATTATATCTTAAAGTTAAATTATCTCCTAAGTCTTCTGCGATGATTCTTGCATTTTTTTCTGCAATAAATTCGCATAAATCTGATTTAGCGTATAATCCTTCTCTTGGAGGGATAACTTTATCTATCGCCCATTTTAGGAAAGGTTTAGTGACTAAAAAACGTAACGTAGTATTTAATGGATCTATCATCATTCGTGCTGGCGAATTATTTGTTAAATATCCCCAGAATATTCTGTTTGCTTCGCTATCACCAAATCTATTACATAGATTTTTATAATGTGCTGCATGGGAGAATTCATGCAGGTAAGTTTGTAAAAAATGGCCGGTTCTTGGATGATAACTTCCTTGTCGTTCTTCAAGGCGATTTTGTTTAACTACATCTTGAAATTCTTTCATATTAGAATTTATGCAAACTTTATCCTGATAAGAACTGTAAGTACCAAGTGTTTTGTATTCTAATGGTTCAAAAGAAAATTTGCTTGGGAGTTCAAATCCATAATGTTCCATAATTTCTACAACTTTCTTGCAACACATTGCAACTGTTGGCACTCCTCCAAAGTCTGCAGAAATCCCTTTATCAGCTAGTTCTGCTTCTATTCGATATGGATTGGCGGTTTTTGTTTCGCGAATAAACCATGAAGGTAATCATCTTTTAAAGCTGGTTTGTCTGTTGATAGAACTATTTTGACTATCAAAATTCAAAATAGTTGTTTTCATTTGCTATTTAAATATACAGTATTTATTACTAAGGGCTGGAAGAAGCCAGGCATACAATTTCTGTAATCCCGTTTTCCTTTAGGGTCTTAATCATCTCTTCAAAAGTCGCACCGGTTGTACAAATATCATCCAGAATAAGAACAGGCTTTTTCAAATCTTTTGTTAAATCAACCTCGAAAGCGCCGGCAAGGTTCTTTAAACGCTCGGTTCGTGTGAGTTTATATTGAGGTTTTGTATCCTTAATCCTTTTAATCAATTCGTAATTAGGCGTAAATGCGCTTAACTTGCAAAACTCATCTGCTGTAAGCTCCATATGGTTATATTTGCGTTTTTTTATCCTGTTTTCATGCAAAGGAACGGGAATGACCTGAAAATCACGTTTATCACTGAGTTCTTTCCAATATTCATACATAAATTGTGCCAGATATCCGGCAAGCTCTTTCTGTTTGTGATACTTGAGTCCGCGGATAAGCTTCTGCAAAGTTTTTTCGTAAATCCCGCAGGAATACACATTAACACCTTCTACTATTCTGTTAGGTTGAAATTTAGCAAACGTAAGCTCCTCGTAACATTTTGGACACATCTTCAAAGATGATTTGGAAGAAGAGCAAAAATAACATTTCTTCTTGTAAATTAAATCAAGAAGTGAAAGCAAAATCTTTTTCATAAAAGGATTATAACAAAAAGACCTCCTTTTGGGGAGGCCTTTTTCTGTTTATAACATTGCTGCAACTGCGTCGTATGCATTTCCGTTTTCTGCGGTTTTCCGCCATTCGCCGAGGTACTTGCCGTCTATCAGATCTCCGGCTTTGAATGTTTTTCCGCAAAGCGTAATCTTTTTATTAAGTTTAAGCCCTTTAATCTTGTCACCGACTATTTCGAACGTGCGCCCTGCATCATCTCTGTAAACCATGTTGCCGAGTCTGTAACCATTTGATATTGAACCTGTTGAAGCTATGCTTTCAAGTTCTGATTTAATACCTTCATTCTTTTCTAAGAAATTCTTGATTGCATCGCTCTTGGTAATGTCTTTTTGAGTCACAGCAGTGACATTAGTTATTCTTCTTGAGTTGTCAAACCTTATTGTCTGACCGCCTTTTTGTCTGTAAACATATTCGTAATTTGAAAGTCCGTATCTTGAGCCTGCTTCGTGTCCGAATTGTCCGATTTCAGTCTTGAAGTCTTTGCCAAGAGCCTTTAATTCTTCCGGTTTTAAATCTCTGCCGTTAAATTTAGCGGAAATAACTTCGCCGTTTCTTACATTAAGCTGAATGTTTCCTGTCTGTTCAACAAGTTTGCCTTTGCTGTTAAGCATTTTAACTTTTTTTCCGTGCAGAGTTTTCTGTAATGTTTCAACTTCCTTAACCTGTTTTGCATGGTTTTTGATAAATCCTTCAAACTGGTTTTCTGCAACATCAACCCATTTGCCGGCTCTGTCTTTGCTTGCTGCTTTAACCACTTTACCATTTTCAACAATCATTCTGTAAACATTTTTGCCGTCAGTAATTTCTCTTGTGTATGCAAGGCTTACTCCTTTTGGAAGGGCTGCACCATAAAGTGCTAAACCGTTGACTTCTCTGCGTACAGAAGGATTTTTGCTCAGCCAGTCGGTTACATCTTTTGCTTTGTCAATAACTTTTTTATCTTGTGTAATAATCTTAACAGGCTTGCCGTCCTTCATAATGAATGACATGCCGTCTTTCTGAATGGTGTATTCCTTGAGGTTTTTTCCACCGTCTTTTAATATATTAGAAATTTTTGCAGCAGCATCGTCAATTTTGTCAGCAGCTTTTTCTGCTCCTTTTTTGAACCAGCTGTTATAAATATTTTTAAATCCTTCTTTTATACCTTTTCCGTTCCCTTTTTTAGCAGCATAGATTAAAGCCGCAGCACTTACTGCTGTACCGCCTAGTAATAAAGCTGTGTTGGAACTGCTTCCTTCTGATTTGTCAGCACCTTTAAATGTCGGGTCTGTTACAACGGTTGTATCGGGAGCCTGAACTTCAGGAGCTGATTGAACTGCTTGCGAATATTGTTGAACGCCCATAAAATTAGGGTTGTATCCATTGTAAGCGTACATAAAATAAGGGTCGTTTGCATAATTGCCTATGCTTGAAATACCATAACCAGGAGCCATAATAACCGCCTTTCCTATTAACTTATTAACCTATTAAATTTCCCAAAACTTATATCTTATATATTCATGAAGTTTTTTTAAGCAGTAAAATTGCCTTTTTGTAACAAAACTTAATAATTTGTGCATTTTGGCACAGGCTTGTATTTTCGCGCTGTTTATGCTCTAATAAAATTGAATAGGAACAAATCCTAGTAAGAATGAGTAGGAGAGGTTATGAAAACAGAAGAAAGAACATTCGTTGCAATTAAGCCGGACGGCGTAAAAAGAGGTTTTATCGGCAAAATCATTGAGAGATTTGAAAACAAGGGTTTTAAGATTGTTGCAATGAAGCTGCTTCAAGTAACACCGGAACTTGCATCTAAACATTATGCAGAGCATCAGGGCAAACCTTTCTACAACAGGCTTGTTCATTACATTACAAGCGGCCCTATTGTTGCAATGGTTATTGAAGGTTATGAAGCTATACAGAGCGTCCGCCACATTGTAGGCGCTACCGACCCGCAAAAAGCTGATGTGGGAACTATAAGAGCTGATTTTGCTCAGGTTATGGAATATAATATCATACACGCTTCTGATTCACCGGAAAGCGCTGCAAGAGAAATCGGATTATATTTCAAACCGGAAGAAATTTATGATAACTGGCAGTCTATGCTGGAGATGATTACTTATGACGAAGAACGTTATCAAGGCTAGTGCTACGCACGTAGATAATTTGTCGGGAGACAATCGTTAGACTACTATCCGGTATAAAGATTTCAGGTCTCCCTCAAGGTGAAATATGACAAACTTTAGCTATGATTTAATTCATATTGACAAAAACACCGGAGCACGTGCCGGTGTTTTGCATACGCCTCACGGTGATATAGAAACACCTATATTTATGCCGGTTGGAACAAATTCAACCGTAAAACTGGTTACGAATAATAACCTTTATGATACAGGAGCACAAATTATTCTCGCAAATTCATATCATCTGTACCTTCGTGCAGGGCATAAGTTAATAGAAAAGTTCGGCGGTATTCACGGATGGATGAACTGGCAAAAACCTGTATTAACTGACTCAGGCGGATTTCAGGTGTTTTCACTTGCACATCTGCGCAAAATTACCGAGGAAGGTGTTGAATTCAGAGATCCGAAAGACGGTAAAAAACACTTTATCAGTCCGGAAATTTCTATGGAAATTCAGCAGTCAATCGGTGCTGATATAATTATGGCATTCGATTGGTGCGCACCTTTCGGATGTGATTACAATACTGCAAAAGAAGCTATGGAGCGTACGCACAGATGGCTTGAAAGATGTATCAAAGCAAAAACTTCAACAAATCAGGCACTTTTCCCGATTTGTCAGGGAGCTTTCTATGATGATTTAAGACGCGAAAGTGCAGCTTTTGTATCTTCAATTGACGCTGTCGGGTATGCAATCGGTGGTTTGAGCGTTGGTGAAGATAAAGAAACAATGAACCATTTTGTAGAGCTTACTGCGCCTCTTTTACCACATAACAAACCAAGATACTTAATGGGAGTAGGAACTCCGGAGGACTTGCTTGATGGTATTAAGCGTGGCGTGGACATGTTTGACTGCGTACTTCCTACCAGAAACGCAAGGCATGGTTCTTTCTTTACTTCAGAAGGTAAAAAACAGATTAAAAATGCACAGTTCTGGGATGATCCGCGTCCTCTTGATGAAAACTGCGATTGTTACTGTTGTAAAAATCATTCCAGAGCTTACTTAAGGCATTTATACAAATGCGGTGAAGGAACTGCTCAAGCGTTAATGTCTATTCACAATATTAAATTCCTTATTGATTTTGCGAAGAAAGCAAGACAGGCAATTCTGGAAGATAGATTTGAAGAATTTTTTAATGAGAATTATCCAAAGGTTTTAAACTAAAAAACTTTTCGGGATGAAAACATCTTCATAGACATCTTGTGCGAGTGTTTCAATTTTGTCTTTTGGTGTGCTTAACAGACCGGCTTTTTCAAATTCTTTATTTGCAAGATAAACTTTATCACCAATAACTGCCATGTTGTCATTGGTTTTGATGTTTGTAAATTTCCCCATGATTGAGGCAAAGTTTTCATCCGGAATATTGCATTTGGTACTCAAAACATCGCACATTGTTGCAGAAACTTCGTTGCTTCTCGTACGGCAATGCGGGTCAATGAACGAGATTTCACGTCCGCCAAAAACGAGCGCGCGGACTTCTCCATATTTATTTTGGAAGTCTTTTACAAGCTTTTCAAAAGCTCCGGCAAAGTTTCGAGGATTGAAATCCTCCGGCTTTATATGCCCGAGGAGGTTTTGCTCTCCTGCACGGAGCCCAAAACCTGAACAGGTGTTAATGCCTGTTGTGTAAAGACTATTACCGATTTTTGCGTCGCGCAGTGTGTAACGCATACCTGCGCCAACCTCTGCTGCAGCCGGCAGCTTGCTTATAAA
>ENA-OPCY01000156-OPCY01000156.1-human-gut-metagenome-genome-assembly--contig:-NODE-156-length-53895-cov-3.126523_pt1 | contig 53895 bp, 42 predicted proteins | sample MGYA00241568_ERZ501487 | MGnify/ENA primary metagenome ERZ501487 (study PRJEB25962, sample SAMEA2042574) | human gut metagenome | biome: human gut; feature: human-associated habitat; material: faeces... | reverse complement strand
CTAATGATTTTGAAAAATTGTTTGAGAGGGTATCTTCTCTGCCAGCAGCTTAGTTAGCAGAACTTCTCATTTTATTTTGTGCTAAATCTTGGCACAGGACCAGAGATTCTTTTTTTATTGTTTCATCTTCATTTTATAATCTATAATTTTATTATTTATTAGGTGCAAGATGGAGGAGCTAATAACGACAAATAAAATAAACAATACAATTGAAATTAGTGTTGAAAATCCAAAATTGCTTACTGATGTCATGCCAGTCAAAAATGCATAATGAGTTATATAAATTGGATATGACATTACATCAAACAATGACCAAATCTTAGATTTTGCCATACTCTCAAGTATGGCAAAGTTATTGACTAAATATGTACAAATAAAATACGCTGAAACTGCCACAGCAATTTGTGTCAACGATACAAACACAAGATATTCTGACTCATATATACCGTCAAGGTACATTTTAGCTGTCAATCTAATAACAATAGCAACAGCAAACATAAACAAACCTAACAGCCAAAAAGTCCATTTATTATTTTTTACATTGAATTTTGAAATATAATATCCAATAAAATAAGCCACAAAATATTGCGTATCAATGTACGGAAGGGAAAAGCACATTAAAATTTTTGGTACTAACCAAATAAATAATAATACAACAGTAGCTCCAACTACACTCACATTATATTTTTTCTCAAAATTTTTTAAAATTATTGTTAGAAGATAACATAGCAAAATTATAGTAATAAACCAAAGATTTCCGAGGGGCTCTATCTCTGCAAAAGGAATAAAAGGACATACAAAGTTAACTCCTTGCAAACAAAAAAGATATATTATACTTTTTATTAAATCAAAACCTGTCGACAAAAAATACAAAAGTGCAATGGGGATTGCAAAAATATAATATGGAACTAATATTTTCTTCAACCGTGTTAAAAACCATTTTCTCGGTTCTGCTATATTTTTGTTTGCATACAAAAAACCAGAAATAAAAAGAAACAAATATACTCCAAAATTTAAAAATTGTGATAAAAACGAAAAACCAAGCCATGAGAAAAAATGGCAAAAAACTATTGAAAACATACCAACAACTCTAAGAATGGAAATACTGTAGTTTTTAGTTATTGCTGTATTAACTCCATTTTTCATAAAATAAGTTTCGCTCCTATAATCATTTTTTAATTACATTATTAATTTTAGACACAAGTTGTATTTTATTAACCTATCAAACTACTTCATATAAACTTACAATATACCACTAATACCTAAAATCATCTTTAAGTCCTAACCACTTTTTATTAGTGTTAGCATCTAAATAGTACAAAACAAAATGAGATATCCCCTTTAAATGTTGTATAATAAAAAAGAGGAGGAATTCATTATGTCACGACAAAAAATTTAATTACAAAATAAAACTTTTCTATTTTCCTCAAAAGCTGTACCATATGATATGATTATTTTACTTTTGGCTTTCCAACACTTTTTCAATATATTGCTTGGACTTTATAATTTCTTTATTTAACTTTTTTTGTATAGCATCATAATCTATGTTCACTACATCAACCGACATATGTTCATGTACAATGCAACTCGACAAGCCTAATTGTAAAACCAAATCTCTCATCCTTGTGTTTATAGCCTCTTTTCGATTAAATACTGCAAACTGTTTCTGGTATATAATTGAAAAGGCCGTTGCATGAAACGAATTCGAAACCACAAATTTTGCGTGGTGAATCAGCCACAAGAATGCCTCCGGTCCTTCATTTTCAAAACTTTTGTCACACATATTATTTTTTAAAAAAGAATATACTTTCCAACCATTTTTTTGAGCCAAATCAAACGCTAATTGATAGAGATTTTTATTATTGTCAAAATCATAAATCAAAACATAAGGTTCTGACACAGGTAGTTTTTTTTCAAGCCGTTCCCATTTTTCACGATTTAATAAAAAAACAGGATCAAGAACTTGGACGACTTCTTTATTTGTTAATTTTTTTGCAATTTCAACTCCTGAAGACTCCCTCACAGAGATGTAGTTCACATTATTCAACCATTCTCTAACCTTGGATTTGTATTTCTCCACTATATCCTCAGTTGCAAAACTTGCAGCATAGGAAGCTCTTATAGCAGATTTCGGTGCAAAATCCAAATAAAATGCAGGATCTTTTCCATTGTTAAAAAGAGTATTCCAAATTTGATCACTTCCAGCAAAAAAAATATCAGCTTCTGGTAAATCTTTTTTCAACTCATCATTAGATTTATATCTTTTCGGAGTTACAGATAAATATTTTTGTGTAAATCTATCAAATTCTTTCTTTCGTTTTCCATATCTACTTTTTATACGGCCAGGTAACTTTGCAAGTTGATACAGTTCACGTAAGACCGGTCTATCATATATTGGATTACCTATACCTAATAATTTATATGCAACCAAATAATCTGGCTTATAATCAATAATTTCCACTTCATGTCCTAGTTCTTGCAAATACTTTTCTAAAGCATAAGCCTGTAAACTGGCTCCAACATTGTAAACTTCATGACATGTAATCGTTTTTATTTTCATATAATTTCCTTTATCTTTATTTATCAATTATTTTATATATTTTATGTATTTCTTCTGCATTTGTATAATCTCGTTGTCGAACATTCTCTACAATCTTTTTCTTTAATGTAGTATTGATTAACACCTCTGCCATCTTATCTGCACAGCCTTCATTATCCATCGGAACAATAATGCCATCTACGCCATCCTCCAATTGGCTTCCAGATGTCGCATAATTAGTGATAATAACAGGTTTCCCTAACATCTGTGCTTCTTTCACTGCTACACATTTTCCTTCGTACCTAGAAGGTTGTACATAAATATCACACATTTTTATATATGGATACGGATTTTCTTTTTTACCAAGAATTATCACTCGATTATGCATTCCTGCCTCATCTATTTTTTTCCGAATTAGTGTTTCATCTCCACCGTAACCTATTAAATACCATTTTACGTTAATACCTTTTTCAAGAATTCGTTTACAAATATCTGGTACATTATCAAAATTTTTTGCGTGGCAAAAGCGACCTACTGATAAAAGATTAATGTTTTCGGTTGAAAAGCTATATTTTGGATTCTCTTTCGACTGAGTAACAATAAGCTTGGCAGACATTATGTTCTCAAACACAAAAACCTTATCCTTTAGTGACGGAAATTTTTTAACAAAGCTTTGCTCTACACCTTCAGATACTGCAGCAATTTTATCAAATTTGTTCCACATAGAAAGCTCTGAGTTTATATCAACATCAATGAAGTCATAGTCTGTATGTATCCACGCCACTTTTTTATTTGCATTTACCTTTTCTGCAACAAAATAGTGTGGGGTTAAAAAGCTTATGGCTAGATCATATCTAGTGTTTTTCTGAATTTTTGGCATAAATTTTTTTGTGTACTTATGGCTATACTCTATGGCAATGGCGCTTACATCTAAGTTATTCTTTTTTGCAAAACACTCCGCTTTAAGTTTTCCATATAATCGGGACGCAGTTAAGAGAAAATGTCCCTCCCTCAAGGTCTGCTTCATAGGACGCTCAAGTACAGTATATTCAGGTATTTCCGGCAACAGATTAATATTGTTTGGTATCAGCTTTAAAAGCTCTCCTTCGTGACGAAGCAAAAATAAATCCACCTGATATAGCTGTGTATCTATACTTTCAAGCAATCCCAGCAACGCACGCTCTGCACCTCCGATTTCCATTGCGTGAGAAACAATCAATATTTTTTTCATTTTTTTAATCTCCTGATAAAATCATTGCCAAAAATGCGATGCAGAGGTCTGCCTATCCAGCCTCTGACCTTCTGCGCAGTCGTTAAGCAGCTTCCCATATACCAATGTACGGTATATGTATTTTTTGTTTTTTTTAAAACCCCCGTGGGTGCACTATATGGGTTGAAATAATCTGCCGAATAAACAGTAGCATCCGGTAGGTACTGTGTTTCTCCGTTTAATTTAAGCCCGCATGATAGCAAAGCGTCAGTATTTAGCCTCGGACAACCTATAACCCCATGTTTCCCGTCAAGAAGGTCATTGTATTCATAAATCATTTTTGCCACCGCACTGTTTTGTGCTTCTGCTCCAAAGCCCAGTCCGGTATTAATAAAGTTCTTTTTCTCGAAGCCAAAATAGGCACTGTTATTCAAAAGAGGTTCAATGCTTTTTAATACCTCTACATCGGTATCAAAATAAATACCCCCCTCCCGGTACACCACCAGTAGTCTTACATAGTCACTTAAGAACGCATATTTCTTGTTTTCATAGCAATATTTTGTGTAGCCGTTAAGGTTTACATCAAAATTGCTTTCGTTCCATTCAAAAATATCAAAATCAGGGCAACACTTTTTCCAGCTTGCAATACATTTTTGCGCAAGCTTTGGTTTTTTCCCTTTACCAAACCAACAATAGTGTATTTTTTTAGGTATCATCATTTCACTTCTTTTCCCACATTTTAGTTAAGATTTTTATACTGTAAAATTTACATAACCCTTAGTTGCATCGGGATTATGATGAACAGCAGCAGGATTGCCAATTACAATGGAGTGGTCAGGAATATCAAAATTAACATAGCTGTTAGGAGCAATAAGCACATCATTTCCTACCCTAATATTACCTACAACAACAGCATTAATTCCAATATAAACATTGTTACCTATTTTAGGGGCACCAACTCTTTTTCCTCTGTTTTCACGGCCTATGGTACAGCCCTTATGTAAATTAACATTGTTGCCCAATTCTGCTTCACCGGCAACGGTTATATTGTAGGGGTGCCCTAAATATAAACCTCTGCCTATTTTAGCCGAGGTGGAGATCTCAATTCCATATTTTTTAGAAATCCTGTACATTCTGATTCTTGTAATTGGATTATGACCTTTCTTGAATTTTCGCCATAAAAGCATATATTTAAGTCTGTGGTCAAATAACAACTCAACCATATTTTTTATTCTTGAATGGTATTTATTTCCAGACATTCTGTAATAATCATCTTTATACTCTATAAGCATAGTTTTATCCTCCAGGTTTGAATATGAACAGCTACAACCACGATGTTTCATTCAGGCTGTTAACAAAGAACATATGGTCCTCATGCCAATCTATATTGTAAGTTATGAGCATCTGGTATATAAAATAAAGTGCATAGCAGATACAAGCTACCGGTTTTAGCCAAATGTAGTTTCGGTCTTTAGATATTTCATTAATATTCCAAACCAATAAAACAACAGTGTATATTTCAAAATACAGGTTAAATCGGGCGTAAACGGCTGCAAACACACCTGCCGCCGTAAAAACAGCAAAAAACAGACTCATATTAAACACAACATCATAATACTTATACTGCTGTCTCATTCTGTTTCTGTTAATGTATGCTAACAATATAGGCACAAAGGACACTGCAATTCTGAATGGGTTAATGCTGTATTGCCATTCCTGAGTTGAATATCGAGCACCATAGTCGGTTCCCAGCAGCAAGTTGGATACCGTATTGCCAATAAATGGTGATGTAACTATAACAGCGATGCCAACAAGCAGAATTATCTTTGTTACCTTGCCAAACGCTTTTGTATTGGCAATAAAATAGAGAGGAATAAATATATACGCTGAGGTATGCATTTGTGCAGCAACAAAGACAATAGGCAGATACAAATACCACCTCTTTTTTACAAGCAGCGGAAAACAGGCCGCTAAAATTGCCGCCGCTAAATATTGCCGCAAGCCGTTCATTGAATGCTCCCAACAGCCCGAAACGACGAATAAATAAAAGGCAAAGCGTAAATCTCCACTGTAATTATATAGGAAGTACAGCAAAGGAAATATTGTAAGGTATGCTGTAATCTCTATATAGACTCGCGGGTCAGTGGTTATATATGTATGTATAAATGACATATACAATTGGAACAGCCATTCATTGCCTATTGCAAAGCTTGACAAGCACTGATCTATAGGCATAGCGTTATTAAAATATTTGATATACGCCGTGGTATCTCCAAATGCAAATCTTTGACCGGAAACGAAGGCTAATAAAGCTGTACCTAAAACAAATGCTACCATATATGTATCACGAACAATTGCTTTTTCTTCACCTACAGCAGGTGATTTTACGGGTTTATGCCCTATGTAGAAAAGAACAAACACCAGAATTGTAGTATAAACAAATACATTCATTTACTTAGTCCCCTCTACCCTCATATATGAGCCTTTTGATTTTTTTAGTATAAATACTTTTAATAAGAACCCAAAGGGTACACTGACGACAGTAAGAAGCTTTTCCGGTGACTCTTTTATAAAGTGCTTGTTCCGAGCCAACAGCGAGCTGGAAACATAATGTATGCAAGCCTTTATCTTTTGCTTTGTGTTTATGCTGTGCCTCATTTGCTCCTTACGCCAAAAGGCAAAGCCCTTTGGATTTCTGACATACTGTCTGTACATATTTGCGCTTGAGCCATCAATTTGATAGTCTACGATGCATACGCACTTATTCAAAATTTTCAGCTTATATTTTTCATCAATAATGTGGTATTTATAGGCCAGTGATACATATTTTTCACCTTCAAAAACAGGATACGGCGGTGTGTTCTTTATAATATCTGTTCTGTATATAAGCTTTTTGTCTCCAAAACCGCCGTTATTGTAGTAGCCCATTAATGTGGTGCTGTCAATATCCGCAGGAAGCTCCTTGCCTATTACCTTTTTTGTGGAATCGGCAAAATCAAGAGCAATTATTCCTGCGTATCCTTTATCTTTATTCTCGTTCCAGCAGTTAATAATAAGCTCAACCGCATTATTCGGCATATAGTCGTCGGAATCAATGCAAACATTAAGCTCTGTATCTATATTTTCATAAGCTGTATTGTGAGCGGTATGCATACCGCCGTTTTCCTTATAAATATACTTTATTTCAAAGCCGTTGTCTTCATTAAGCCAGTTTTTAATTTCCTCATAGGGATTATCCGTAGAGCCATCGTCAACTATAAGCCATACAAAGTCCTTACAGGTTTGATTTTGCAGGCTTTTATATGTTCTTTTTAAAGTTTTAATTCTATTATATAAAGGTGTAAACACCGTTAGTGTTGCCATATTAATCACCGTAACCGTGCGAAGTGTAAAAATCCTCTAATTTTCTTGAATTTTCTTTTATGTCAAAGCCTGACGCAACTATTTCGCTTAAGGTATCCTTTTTACTTATTTTTAAGGCCTCGAATATTTTATCAGCCCAAAAATCTGCCGGCTCGCCTAAGCTGTACCGAAATACTCTATCTGTTTTTATGCATTCATCCGGAACATTGTCGGAAATAATACATGGCAGTCCTGCTGCCTGGGCTTCAATAATTGAGAGAGGCAGTCCCTCATATAATGACGGAAACAAAAATACATCCATAGCCTGTAAAACTCTGTTTACATCGCCTCTGCTGCCTAAAAATAATACAGCGTCAGAAAGTCCCAGTCTTTTCACCTTATCCTCTATAGCCTGTTGGCCGTCGCCCGAGCCTACAAGTACAAGCTTTGTATCCCTGCTTTTTGTGTGGACAGAATTAAAAGCGTCTATTATAAAACTATGATTTTTAGGCGGGTTGAACCTGCCCACATGTCCAATAATCTTATCATTTTTACTAATTCCTAATTCAGCTCTGACTTCCTTTTCTATATCGCAGTTATATTTATATTTATTAGCATCTATCGCATTATTAATTATTGTGTAAGGCTTTCCGTTAAACATCCAGTCACCTGCTTCCTTTCCGCAGGCAAATAAATGCGTGGCATATTTAGGAATAAGCCTTTTTGAAAGCAGCTTAATTGGATATTTTAAATTTTTGTCTTGGCTTTTGCTGTGCGAATGGGCAATTCTAACGCATACCCCGTTTTTTTGGGCTATTTTTAATGGATATGCACTCATACAGTCTAAGTGGCTGTGAACTATGTTATACCTATGCTCTTTAAAAAAGCTGTCTAAAGACTTAAAATATGCTTTAGAAAAGGGATTTAAAACAGGCATATGGTAAATGTGCCCACCCAATGACAGTATTTCTTTATCATAGGCGGCTTCCTCTTGGCGGTGTACCAAAAAGTCAAACTGAACCTTACTTCTGTCTATGTTTCTGTAATAATTCATTATCATAGTTTCAAGTCCGCCACGCCCCATATAGGTGACAACCTGCAACACACGCAACATAATATACCTTCCTTATTTATAAAACCTTCAAGGCATTTATCGTACTTTCTACCACTAAAGCCTTGTCAAATTCATTTTCCATTTTTTTACGGGCCAGTTTTCCCATTTCTTCACGGCGAGAAACGCTCTCCCCTAAGAAAAGCTTCATCTTATTATATAGGCTGTCGGCATTTTGAGCCTTGCAAAGCCAGCCGGTTTGCCCGTCCTCCACCGCCTCTTTGCAGCCCGGAATGTCAGAGGTTATGACAGGTCTGCCTGTTGCTGACGCTTCAAGGTTTACATTGCTCATACCCTCGTGATAGCTTGGCATTACAATGCAGTCGGCAGCAGCATAATAAGGCCTTGGCTCTTCTTGAAAGCCATGAAATTTAACTATGCCCCTTTCCTCAAGCCGTGAAACCTTTTCTTTGTATTCATCCTCAAAAAAGCCCACTAAATCCAGAACAAAGCTTTCGCCTTCGTTGTAAAGTTTTTCTGAGGCCTCGAAAAGCTCGTCCATTCCTTTTTCCTTCATTATTCGGCCTAAATACAGAAAATGGGGCTTTTCATTTGCCGGGTACGGTCTGTACTCATATTCACAAAGATTAATGCCCGCCCCTTTTAGAATAGTCTCCCTTTGCGGCGAAATAATATTTCGTTTCACAAATTCGTCGGCATTTTCCCGATTTTCAAAGAAAACGGTTTGTACCCTTTTAAATGCGGCCTTATAAAGCATTGTAACAAATTGTGCTAAGCCCTGCTTTTGAAATGCGGTACCCAGCCCCTGAACATTAGCATAAAAAGGAATATTCAGCTTGGAGCACATTAAGCCACCGTAAATATTAGGCTTAATTGAATATGTTATTACTAAATCCGGTTTTTCCTCCTTGAGCATTTTTTTATAAAATTTAACCAAGGATAAATCGGTTATGGGGTTAATTCCCCTGCGTTCCAATTTCGTTTCTATACAACGCAGTCCCATATTAATAAAATCGTCGTGATGCCCCACAAACGGCATACTTAAAACGACTTCATTATCCTTCATAAGTTCCTCTATAAGCTCTTTTCTGAAGCGGTACAGCATATAGGAGTGGTTTGTAAGAATTAATATTTTTTTACGGTTATTCTCCATTGCCCATTGCCCCCGTTCCGCCTTCTACAACGCCCTCGTGCCTAAACACACTTACGATAGTCATAAACAGGCACTTAACATCAAAGCTAAAGCTGAGGCTGTCATAATAAACCTTATCCATTTGCACCTTTACCGGTATAGGAAGCTCATCTCTTCCGTTAATTTGTGCCCAGCCTGTCAGTCCGGGTCTAAGGCTGTTTATATCATACTCATCTCGTTCAGAAATTAAATCCTCTTGGTTCCACAGAGCAGGTCTTGGTCCTATGACCGACATATCCCCTTTAAATATATTGAATATTTGAGGCAGCTCGTCCAGGCTTGTTTTTCTTAAAAGCCTGCCTACTCCGGTTATGTACTGCTCGGGATTTTTCAGCAAATGTGTAGGGCAATCCTTTGGAGTATCAACCCTCATAGTACGAAATTTTAATATATTAAAATACTTTTTATCCTTTCCTACCCTTTTCTGCTTAAAAAAGACAGGCCCCTCGCTTGTGCATTTAATTACAATGCATATAGGCAAATAGATAATTGACAGAAACACTATTGCCACAAATGAGCATATAATATCCAACGCCCGCTTAACAACCTTGTTATAAAATGACTCTTTCCTGTTCTTCATAAATACTATCCACTCCGTAGATAAAAATAGCAGGGTACTGCAATCCATAAAAATTGCCACATACATTTGTATTATACCATATTGTCGGGTATTTTTCAATCGAATTGCCTGTTAGGTTACTTATACTTAATATTTCGGCATTTTTCAGCAAACTATTCTTATTGTGAATTACAATTTTGTCAAAATGACAAGGATATATTGAATGTGTACTGCTAACAAAAGGAGATATTCTCTTAATAGATATTATTAATAATTATATTTTGACATACCGCATGATATTTATATAATATTTTATTTATTTTACTGTTGAAGCGTGCAAATCAAATACCCTGTCATAACTTCTGTAATGAAAAATTACGACAGGGTATGTCTGTTGAATATTATATTATATGATATTTTATTTTAGGGAAATTATATTTTACAGAAGAACTGTGACCAGTAGCCGGACTTGTAAACGCCACAGGCAAAATCAGTAAAATTAGGGTTTAAAATATTATTCCTGTGACCCTCTGAGTCCATCCAGCCCTTCATAACATCGGCAGGCGTACGGTAACCCATAGCGATGTTTTCACCGGCGGAAAAATATTTCACTCCGGCCTCCTTCAACGCTGTAAAGCAGCTGGTTCCGTTAGGTCTGTCATGGGAGAATGACTCATCGCATTCTTTTGCTCTTACCATAGCAGCCTTGTACATATCATTATTAAATTTCAGCGGCTTAACGCCTGCTTTTATTCTCTCTTGATTAACTATTTCAAAAACCTTATAGCTAAGGGTGTAACAGTCCTTTTCAGTATCTGCGTCATATATGCTGTTGCAGCTATTTGTAGGCAGCTCTGCAGGGGCTTCGGTTGGTTTTTGTGTAGGCTTTTCGGTCGGTGCTGCCGTTGGAGCCTCGGTTGGTTTTTGTGTAGGCCCTTCTTCAACAGGGAATGTGTCTAAAATACCGCATATATACCGTAGTACATTTATACTGTCCTTAATGGTAACAGAGCCGTCGCCGTCAACATCTGCTTGGACAGCAGCATCGGCTGACAGGTCATTCAGACCTAAAGTATTTCTCATAATCAGCACCGCATCGACCATACTTACTTTTTTATCATTATTTACATCGCCGTAAATAAATGAATCGCTGTTTGCGGCACCGGCTGTAGCTACTGACGAAGCAGCTATAACGCCTGTTAAAAGTGTTGCTAAAAATTTTCTCATTTTCTCTTCCTCCTGTCAATAATATATAGAATTGTTTAAGCTTATTTTATCACAATATTCATATGTTTTCAATAATAAATATAATTTTTTTATATTATACTGTGAAACTGGCTAACTTTTCCATATTCTATAACATAAGCCTGCTTTTCCTTGCCGCAAAAAGGTCTTAATTATTTTTAAATATAAAAATTCTTAAAATGTATTTTATCATAACACGGGTATGCAAAGCAGCTTTACAAAAATTACGCACAAAACGTCAAACAGGTTGAAAAAAACCAACAACAGTGGTATAATATGTTTAGTTAAAGCGGCGGCATTCTGTTAATGCTGCGTTGCTTTTTGCTGACCGTAGCAGCAGAAAACTATAAATTCTTTTAGGAGGAATACCCTATGAAATCAATTGTTACAAAAATCGGTCTATTCGTCGGAGGCGTTCTGTTCGGTACAGCCGGTATTAAAATTCTAAGCAGTAAGGATGCAAAAAAGGTTTATACTCACACAACAGCCGCTGCACTGCGTGCAAAAGAGAGTGTAATGTCTACAGTTACTACAGTTAAGGAAAATGCCGGTGACATTTTGGCTGACGCAAAGGAAATTAATGAAAAGCGTGCAGCCGCCGAAAATCAGGTTATAGAGGACTGCTGTTGCTGTGCTGCAGAGCAGACCGAAAGCACAGAAGAGCCTACAGAACCTGTACAGGAAGCTGAAGAGAATAATCAGTAATTTTTTGTTAATTTTGTTGGTAAGAGAGCCGCTTTATACTAGGTATTATTTTAAAAGCTTATGCTTCCGAAACATATTTTTCGTGTGCCGTGGGTATTTTACGGTATTGCAGGCTGTTGCGGAGGTGTTTCTGTTAATTGTGCTTGGTGTATAGGCGGCTTTTTCGTTGGAGGATTTATATTATGAAATGTAAAATTCTACATGAGTCAAAGGGAAGAATGCGTGTACATTTAATGTGCGGCAAAATGAATCTTGATGACGCGGATGTTTTGGAATATTATCTAAAAAATATAGATTGTGTAACTGATGTTAAGGTGTATGACCGAACTCAGGACGCTGTTATCTTTTACTCCTCAAACCGTCCAAAAGTAATTAAATATCTTGCTCAATTTTCTTTTGCAGAAGCTAGAAAATTGGACTTGGTTCCAACACATACCTCCAGAAGCCTTAACCGTGAGTTTGAAGATAAGCTGGTGTTTTCTGTTATTGGCAGGGCCTTTACAAAGCTGTTTTTACCTGCACCGGTGAGAATGGTGATTACACTGTTTCGTGCAATTAAATATATTAAGGCGGGTATTAAGGCACTTATAAAGGGTACGCTTTCGGTTTCGGTGCTGGATGCCACAGCGGTTGCGGTTTCTCTTATACGCAGAGATTTCAATACAGCAGCCTCTGTAATGTTTATGCTGCATATAGGTGAGATTTTGGAGGAATGGACGCATAAAAAATCAGTTGCAGACCTAGCCGGGGCAATGTCACTAAATGTTGACAAGGTATGGCTAAAGGTAGGCGAACAGGAGGTGCTTTCCCCTATTGGCAAGGTTGCTGAGGGCGACCTGATTATAGTCCGCACAGGCAATATGATTCCGCTTGACGGCAAGGTCGTTTCGGGAGAGGCCTCTGTTAATCAGTCCTCAATAACAGGCGAGTCACTGCCGTTGAGAAAGGGCGAGGGCAGCTATGTATATGCCGGAACCGTTGTTGAAGAGGGCGAATGCATAGTTTCTGTTGACAAGGTGTCCGGTAGCGGGCAGTATGACCGTGTAGTGCGTATGATTGAGGAATCCGAAAAGCTTAAGTCTACAACCGAGAGCAGGGCGTCACGCCTTGCCGACAAGCTTGTACCGTACACACTGGGCGGCACTGTACTTACCTATTTGCTTACACGAAACGTAACAAAAATGCTTGCCGTACTTATGGTTGACTTTTCCTGTGCATTAAAGCTTTCAATGCCGATTACGGTATTGTCTGCAATGCGGGAGTGCAACGACTGCAATATTTCAGTAAAGGGCGGTAAATTTCTGGAAGCTGTCGCAAAGGCAGATACCATAGTATTTGATAAAACAGGTACTCTTACATATGCCACCCCTACTGTAGCAGAGGTAGTAACCTTTAACAACCACAGGGAGGACGATATGCTAAGGCTTGCGGCCTGCCTTGAGGAGCATTATCCTCATTCTATAGCCAACGCTGTAGTAGAGGCTGCCCAGGAGCGTGGACTTGACCACGAGGAGTACCATTCCAGCGTTGAATATGTTGTTGCACATGGTATTTCGAGTACAGTTGAAAACGAAAAGGTAGTTATAGGCAGCTATCACTTTGTTTTTGAAGACGAGGGCTGTTGTATCCCAAACGGTGAGGAGGAAAAGTTTAAAAGCCTTTCCAAAGAGTATTCTCACCTATATCTTGCTATTTCGGGTAAGCTTTCGGCGGTTATATGCATATATGATCCATTAAGAAAGGAAGCAAAGCAGGCTATACAGGCACTGCACGACTGCGGAATAAGCAAGGTAGTAATGATGACAGGCGATAACAGAAAAACTGCCGCCGCTGTTGCTGCCGAGGTTGGTATTGACGAATTCTACGCCGAGGTTTTGCCGGAGGATAAGGCTAACTTTGTCCGCTCACAGCGTCAAGCAGGCAGATGCGTAATAATGATAGGCGACGGTGTAAATGATTCTCCGGCTTTGTCAGAGGCCGACACAGGCATAGCTATAAACACAGGTGCCGCCATTGCCAAGGAGATTGCGGATATAACAATTTCTTCTGAAAATCTGTTTCAGCTTGTTACCTTACGCAAGCTAAGTCAGGCGTTAATGTCACGCATACACAGAAATTACAGATTTATTGTTGGCTTTAACCTTATGCTTATAATCTGTGGCGTTGCGGGATTTATACAGCCAACGGTTTCTGCACTGCTTCACAATATGTCTACACTGGGCATCAGCTTAAAGAGTATGACTAACTTACTTGAGCCGCCAAAAAATAACGAAGAATAAAAAATCATCGGATAAACGAAGGCTTCAGCTATCCGGTGATTACGTCACAAAAGTGTATTCATTGTGGATTGTGCGAAAAAGTATGTCCGCAGAAATGATATGTATAAATATGAGTAAATTTTCTTTTTTACCCATGATTTATAATGCTGAGAAAGTATTTACAGGTATGTTGAACTATTAAGAATAAAATATTCTCCCTGTATCCTTACAACTAATGCTAATACTAAAGGCAATTCTAGTGGCTTAACGGCAGTATTCGGTAAAATTCAGCCGTTAAGCCACTAATTAATTTTTAGCTTTTACATAGTTATACAAAAATTTTGTTTTGACCGGTATATGTACAAACGGCATTAAATGAACTTAATCAAGCAGTATAACAATTGTTTGATTCATATTATGAATTTGATTTCCACGATGAGCTATGTTGGTTTAATCACGAGAAAGAAAAAGCAGAGAAAGATACAATGCTTGAACTTATATCTAAAATAAAAGCACGACTAAACGAAATCAATGATGGAAGTTTTACAGTTGAGGACTTAGAGACAGAAAGATTGAAAAATTTGTAATCATTTTAACAGTATTCTTTCCAGAACCAAAAGGTAATGAGTGTCAGATGTAGGCAGGAGTTCATGACGGCTTGTCAAACTGTTTTTTGTCATTTTTGTATAATGCAACTATTTCGGTAAACTGTTTAGATGCCGGTTTCGTTATCGTAAAACCTTTATAAGCCGACTCCATACTAAGCAATTGAAATTTAATTCCATTTAAATTTCTATATGCATCATCAATAATCACATTATTGTTTTTAGCCATTATCCTCAATCTTTTAGACACTGCTTGAATTGCTTCATTTTTTGACAACGATCCTTCCGAGTATCGCAAATAAAAATCGAGTAATATAGCCGCTTAATATTTGTCCCATCGTTTTCGAACTGTCATAATACTATTTAACCTTATTTATCTAATGTGATTTCACAAATATCTCAAATATCAGAATGAAACGCTTTACCAAGATTCACTAAAACTTCCCACTTGCCGTAGCGTTTGCCGTCAACTCTACGGATATATTGTTTCTCTTTTAGAGAGTCTATAATGCGCTTTATGCTTCTGACAGACTTTCCTGTTTGTTCTGCAAGTTCGGTTTGCTTAACAGACGGGTTCTTTTTTATTAAATCTAACACAGCGAGCTCTTCTAAAGTGCATTTCAAAGTGTCAATTTGGCACTTTGGCGGTTCGCTTTTGGCACTTTGGAAATTGCTTTCGTCCGCATAATCAATATGCATATATCTGTTTTTAAGCTCGTAATGCGTATCTAACAAAAGATTTGAAAAGAACATTTCCAAAAACTTCGTCGTAGAATGAACACCTTTTTGCAAATTATTGTAATTAGCACGAACCAAAGCGTTGCGGAAATACCAAGAATTTTTCTCGAACGCATCATTATTGACACAAAAGCCGAATGTTTTCATATATTTAATCATAAACACGGCGGTGGCTCTTGTGTTTCCCTCACCGAAGGGATGAATCTGCCAAATATCCGAAGCGAATTTCGCCAAATGCTTTACCGCTACATCTACGGATAAGCCCTCGTAAGAGAATTGCTTTTCGGCGGCAAAGTCGTAATCCATAGTTTCCTTAATGCTGTTCCAATCCGCATAGGTAACAGTATCGCCGTTCAGAACCCACTCTTTCTTAGTGATGTTGTACTGCCTGACTTGTCCTGCGTGACTGAATACGCCCTCGAACAATCTGCGATGAATCGAAAGCCACTCGGCAGGAGAGAACTGAAACGCTTTTTCACCTAACAATTTTGCAATTCTTGCCGAAACGATGTCCGCTTCTTTGGTTTCGTTTTCCGTTTCGGTGCGTACAGAACGCTGCTCATAATAACTGTGAATACGCTTTTGTGCCTCGTCGATTGTGATTTTACCCTCGATATGCTCTTTAGCGGTATCTAACAAATAGTCAGAAGTATTCAGCCCGTCAACAGCCTGTAAGCCGATGGCGGTTTGCCACGCTTCGCTTTTTTCGGCTTTGTCGGGTTCGCCTTGCTTTATATATTCTTCAAGTTCAAATTGCCAATTCTTATCCGGCATATTTGCACCTCATTTCGTTATTATAATTCTTCAGCCTTAAAGGTTGTATATCCCTCATAATAGTAACTGTGGTCGATACCTTTCATATAAACTTCTCTGCTGTTTATTTCGTCGGTAAGCCCATCTTTCAGCAACACTTTAATCTCCACATCTTTAATCGGACTGCGTTCCATTGCGAGTAAGTAGTCCTCTTTATCTACCTTGCTCCAGTCTACAACTTTGTCGATTTCGTTTTTCAAGATATGGTCAAGCCAAATGCGAATACTGCAACCGTTACCCTCACGGAATGGGTGAGCAATGTTCATCTCAACATATTTTTCTACTATCTCATCAAAATTTGACTGCGGCATTTTGTCGATATTTTCAAGTGCCGCTTGCAAGTACATAAGCGGTGCAAAGCGGAAATTACCTTTTGCCATATTGACCGTGCGGATTTCTCCTGCAAAGTCATAAACATCCTCAAAAAGGTACTTGTGGATTGCCTGCAATGTTACAAACTTACCTGCCGGAAGAGTATCGAGTAGGCCTGTTTCAAAAAGCTCAACAGCCTTTTTCTTGCTGATGCGTTCCTCCTCACGGGCAAGGTCAGCAGAGCTTGTCAGTCCTAATTTATTTTCAAGTGCCATATTGCACCTCCGAAATTTGATTATTTATCCGCTGCAATACCGGATTTCATCCAAGCGTCAATTTCGCTGACTTTGAATTTCCAAAGGCGTCCGATTTTTGCTGCGGGCATATTTCTTCTTTCTATCCAATCAAGTACGGTATCACGGCTGACTCCAAGATATTCGCATATTTCTTTCATTGAGTACCGGCGCTCGATGTTAGAATCCATAGTGAAATCCTTCGTTTCAATAAAATCCGTATTAGTTTCTCTGCAAGTAATCTAACAGCTTTTTTAATTTGTTTGCAGTTATAGTTTCATTATAATGCGTTCCCTCATATGTAGGATGCAAAACAGGATACATACCTTTTGTTTGAAGGATAAAATGATTATCAATAGCCCATTCAATGATAGCAACTAAAGATTTCCTATCAATCTCTTTAAGTGAAGCATATTCAGCAAGATGATTCAAGCCGGCATCCATTATTTTTTTACTTTTTGAGCCTCTTAACACATCAACTAAAACTGTTATACCATAATATTTTTTCTCACTAATATGTGATAAACATTGTAACACTATGTAAAGCACATCATTCAGGTCTTTTTTTGCATAGAATACAGGCTTAATATTTACTTTTTCAATGTTATTTGATCCTTGATATTCAGGCTTTGCTGTTTTTGTTTGAGGTTTTGAGTTTTCGGTATTCTTCGGCAATATATCCTTGGCTTTCGGAAAAGTTTTTGCAGGAACGGGGTTTGGTGAAAGTTTAAACATTTCATAATAGTACGATGGAGTGATAAACCTACCGCAGCCGGTTCCGTTTTTATTGTAATTTGTACATCCTAAAAAATATTGATTTTCTATGCCGGGTTTTACAATCAGATAGCCGTCTCTGCATTGGTCGCATTTCATAATCGAAATTTTTCCGGCCTTGTATTCGTTAGTCATAAAACCGCAAATTTCAGGCTCGTTTGTGCAAATGTATAGCCTGAGACCATAAGCATTTTTATATCGATATTGCAAAGGATAGCCGCAAATGGGACAAGTTTTTTTAACAAAATTGTTTTTCGGAGCTTCTTCGTTCCAATTTCCACGCAACACTACATTCTTGTAATCTTTTTTTATTTCAAGAAGGAATTCTGAAGGATTCTGTTCGGGGGCAATAAAGAACACACGATTTTTTGTTCTTGTCATTGCTACATAAAAAAGTCTTCGTTCTTCTGCATAATCAATGGAACGATCACCTTTAATAACAAATGAAAGCACAGGATCATCCTCGATTTTTGATGGAAAACCATAAGTTTCGTTTCTACCGTTTACAACGATTACGTTGTCATACCCAAGTCCTTTTGATGCGTGAGCTGTCATAAAGGTTATGTTTAGTTTGGGATATTTTACGCTTTTGATTTTGTTGCCTCGGCGGATATATTCAAATAATCCTGATTTCTCAAGCTTATCTCCATCGAATCCAAATCGTCCGAGCAAAAGAATTGATGAATCTTCAGGTTTTCCTTCTTCATTGTTATATTCTATGATTTGCTCAAGTGCAACTTCCACAGCGTGTGCGATAGCATAGCTTGCTCCTGATTTATTATTATCATTTGCTTTTTTTCTGGTGCCATCATAGGTGTAGATTATAACCGGATCGGTGATGTTTTTAGGGGATTTTAGCTCTTTGGAGATTTGAGCATCATTTTTTTGAATGAAATTACCTGCAATATCGATAACTTCTTGCGAGTTGCGATATGTTTTTACGATTTTCAGCAATTTCGCATATCCCATTTTTTCTTCAAACTTTGTAAAAAGGGTAATGTCTGAGCCGCTAAACGCATAGATTGATTGCCAATCATCGCCTACGGCAATAATTTTTGCATCGGTCACATCGGAAAGAGCTGTAACTAAATCAAAGCGCTGACGAGAAATATCTTGATACTCATCTACTATGATATACTTGAAATCAAGTTTTTGCTTCATTTCCTTTACTTCACGAAGCAAACGAGCAGATTCGTTAATCATATCCTCGAAATCTACGGCGTTATTTTCTTTTAAGTAACGCTCATACTCAAGAAAGCAATCTTGACAAATATCTAAAAAGAGGCGTGTCCTGACATTTTGTGTGGAATAATACATACGATTAAATTCATCCACAGTATATCCGTTGGTCTTGAAGTTTCCGATGAATCTGCAAATAAGATTAACAAGTTTACGTATATAACGATTTTCCTCGGATGAAACAAGCTTTTCCATAATTTCTTTATTTGAACGAGGAGTTAATACAAATCCGTGGCTTTCAAGTTCCTCTTGCAAATGCTTAGTTAAAGATCTTTTGTCTGAGTACTGAGAAAATGTATAAATGAGGGTGGTACCATGTTGCTGGTGAAGACGGATTTTGTCATTGATTGCTTTTTTATACATTTCTAATTGATCATCGCTATATCGATCATTTTTACCATCCTGTGAAATGCCAAAATGTTCGATATACGCTACTTTTTCTCCCTGACGAATTGCAAAATCCGGAGTATATGGCTTTCTGGCATACATAATATCATAGCGATAGATGGGCTCATATTCATATTCGATCGTGTTCAAATATAAAAAGTTTGCAATTTCAACTTCTTGATGTGAACACATTACTTCACTTTGTATAGTTACAGACTTTTTTGTTCTTATGTCCGTAACCTGACATTGAAATTCATTTAAGTCACTTCGTAATGTTGCAAAATTTGATTTTGCTATTTTGTTGAAAAAGTTGTTCAAATCATTGCCTTCGTAAGGAGCGTCAAAATAGGAGGCAAAGAATAATATAAGGTTATTGACTAAACTTTCGTTTTGGAGAATTGAATTTTTAAAATAATCCTGAATAACAAAATAGAGCTTAGATGAATCAACGATGTTTAAATTCTCATCCGATCGTTTTCTTAAAATTGCATTACCAGTGGAATGAAAGGTCGCAATCGGACAGTCAATCTTTAAATCACCGTTAAGTTTATCTCTTAGTTCCTGTACTGCTTTATTGGTAAATGAAACAACAAGTATTTGAGAAGGATCAATATTCTTCTTCTCAACCAAATACTTAACTTTCGCTGCGACTGTTGTTGTTTTACCCGCACCTGCACCTGCAATAACAAGACAATAATCTTCATCAGTTAGTATAACACGGCGCTGATCATCGTCTAATTTTATCTTAGGGTCAACGTTACGCAAAATATTGTCCAGAAATGTTTTTTCAGTCTTCATCGCACCCTGAATATATTCTTCATTATGCGCATTTACTGTTTCTTCAAAATTTCTATAACAATTAAGTGTTGATTCAATAGCTGATATATCTATTTTATTGCTTTTACAAAAAGATTTAAGCATGCCACTATTATCAAGCACAGCGAAATACTCAATCGTTTTCTTATCTTCAAGAAGTTTGCTTCTATATTTACTTTTAGGGATATATTGATTTTGTGATAACAGTATATCCATATATTTTTTCAGTTCAAAAAGCCTAAGACATTCGGGATTGCTTGTAGTAAAGGTTTCTGGCGTTACTTCTACACTTGTATTTTTTTTAAAGAGTTTAGAAAACAGTCCCATAAGTGCCCCCATTAAAGTCCATATTTGTAATTATATTTGATTACTTGGGAAAATTACAATTTTACATAATAATTATATCATTATATATACTTAAAAGCAATGATTATTGCGGATTTATAAGGGAAAAGCAAGAAAAAATCAAAATAAATATCACACCGGCAAAGCCGGTGGTTTTATAACAGCCCTAAAATGGCACTTTACCAGCACACCTCTAAAGAGGTATCGCAGAAGCTAAAGCTACCTACCGCATTGGCTTCTGCTTTTATTTTTTACTCTTACTTCTTAAATGAATCTTCCCATTCTTTGAATTACAACTGATCGTATATCATATCTTCCTGCTCTTGCTTTCTGATATACTTTGCCATACCATTTTTATTTCCACCTACGGTACTGACATAATATCCTCTACACCAAAAATGTCTGTATCCATATTTGCACTTCAAATATTATCATCGTACTTTTGCCTTTTAGATATCTCATAAAATCACTTATTCTTCGATTTGCCGGTATCTCTACTAACGAACGATTAAAGGCAGCTGACCAAATGGCTTGGACACGAAAAATGAATGCTATTCGCAATTCTGCTATGGAAATCATAAATCAGGACATAATATTTGTAAGGTGACTTATATCAACCGGGGCGATGATTATTTTGCATCATCTCCCCGATTTCATATATTCACTTATTTTAGATTATTCGCTTTTTGTTTCAGGAGCACTGATAGTGCCACTCATTGAATAGTCTTTTTCATTGTAATATAAATAGACATTATAGCCTTCTGTGTTATCGGCTGAATAGAATCCTTCAAAACTTCCCGGCTCAACCGTATATCCAAGTCCTTTGCATTCCTCGACATAAGCATTAAACTGCTCCAATGATAAGCCGTATGCATCAAACATAAAGATAATTTCATCGTCTCTGCCGCTTTCTACCACCTTGACATCCGGCTTCGGAATTTTGCTACCGAGGTCTGTTTGTGACCATTGATATGCTATCTCTGTTTCTGCTTCGGCAGAATACTTTTTTGAACCGTAATCATAATATACGGTAAAAATTTTATCCTCATCGATATACTTAATGGTAGCAATATCAGGCTCAACTAAGTTATAGTGTTTAATGTCTTTCAGATAAAAGGAGCCGTCATAATAATAACAGTTTATATTTGAAGCAGATTCGCTCGGATTAACAACTCTATCCGCTTCGGCGTGCATTGAAATCGGCCGGCTCTTGATGTCTTCCATTCCTTCATCGCTTGCTTCAAATTTTTCTTGAATATCCGAATAGAAGTTTGCTTTTTCTTCTTCGGTGACACTTATCTTTTCTTTGAAGGTAAGTTCAAAGTTAGTTATCGTATACTGCGTATTGTTCGTGTAGTTAAGGAGAACATAACGGTCACCGTCAACAACACTTTCATCAACCTTCCAAGAAATATCCTCTATGTTAATCTTTTCCTTGGCGGTACTGCCGCCGGGATTATTGGTTGTCTCGCTACTGCCGCCGGGATTATTGATTGTCTCGCTACTGCCGCCGGGACTATTGGTTGTCTCGCTACTGCCGCACCCGGCAAAGCATGCTGCTATACTAAGAACAACAGCTAAAATGGTAAATATCTTTACTTTCTTATTCATAATCTTGACCTCCTAAAAGTATTTGTTAATCCTCGTCAATTTCTACAATTTCGTAGTCCGGGTCTTCAAAATTATCCTCGTCATAGTCATAATCACCGGGATTAGACATATGTAGAATTTCCGCACCTTCACGGGTGCATGAGCATAAGTACAAAGCATATTCTTCTGCATCTTCTTCTGTATCAAAAACTTCATCCTTATACTCTCCGTCAAATAATACCTTAAATTTTGCCATTTTTTCCACCTCCGTTCTTGTTAAAATTTACAGATATCCAATTTACCGCTATGAACCTTCTTGTGACAGTCGTGACAGGGGGATACGATGTTTTCTGCTGTTGCTGCTCCTGAAAACTGATGGTCAAATATATGATGTCCTTGGACTTTCTGCCTTGAGCCGCAAGCCTGACAGGTTTCATAATCTCTTGCTCGGCCTGCTCTTTGTGCCTTAATGTGTGCTGATGAACGTTTCGCCATAATATTAACCTCCAATCATTTTTCTAATACCGCCCTGAATAAGCGAACCTACATTGCTCTTTTGACCTGAAGCTATTGTACCTCTGCCAAGAGGAGCATATTTTGCTTTTGCCTTCATAATATCTTTTGAAATTTGTGCCGCCTGACTTTGTGTCAATTCTGAAATAACCGCTACAACGGCTCTATCTTTCTTACCAGCCATATATTTTATCCTCCTTAAAAATTTGTGATTTTTACACCGTTTTCAGTTTCGACTTCTACAACATTGTCGCCATAACCAATGGTAGTGATATGTTCTGTATCAACCCAAATGCCCGATTCATCTTTGCCAAGAGGGATGATATCCACCTCACCGCTGATTCTCTCCACGACTATAAAGTCGCTTGTTACGCCAATTACTTTGTCGCCGTCTTGTAAAATTTTGATTCTCATATTTGACCTCCTTAATCATCGTAGGTGGAATTTAATGCGCCTCCACCTATGGCAATAATAACAGGATAATGCATCAACCGGTCCGGAACATAAGTCCAGCGGCAATCTTATATTCCATAATTATACTTTTGGAGAACTTTTCTCCTCGATTGTGCTCGCTGGTTCTCTGATTCGAGTTGAAAATGCTCACACTAAATACCTCCTTAGTGTTTGTGGGTTACAACAGCAGTTACCACTCCAGGTATAACGATGGTAGCAAAGCCTGCAGTTACGCTAACCCAATCCACACGCTTAAACCAAGGACGTTCTTTCAGAACATTCGCCTCGAATACCTCCTCCAGCACTGAAGCCTCGGTGTCGGAGATGTCTTCAGCCGTTCCGTTGGATGCTGCCTCAATCTGAACCATCAGTTTTGCGTAGTCAGCGATAATTTCCTCGCACTTCACTATGCAGATAACACGCTGCTCCTTGTGATTGGCAAGGATTGTATCAGCGATTTTTGTGACCTGTTCCTCGGTCAAGATGTTACCGCTTTTGCCGTAGGACTTAATACGGTCTATGATTTCCTGATTGGTGTACATGGTGTTCTGCTTGGTTCCCGGCCCGTTAAGGCTTTCGATAATCTGGCTCATTCTGTTAGTATTCATTTGAGTTTTCCTTTCTTCTTTTGAACTGACTAAAGTTTAGCACATGCTTTTTCATATATGGTTTTGCGAGAGCAGGTTAGTTTTCGGAGGGAGATTATCGCCGGCTATCTCCTTGCTACGATAAAAGAATAGCACCCGATTTTTTGTATTTGGTTTTGCCAATGCAAACAAAAGAGCCTGGACGATAATAGTCCAAGCTCTCGTATTTTGAGAAGTATTAGGTTGTTTTGTCTGATATGATACTGCGAACTTCGGCTGGAATGACAACCCTGTTTTTTTGGTCAACGATTTCTTTGTTCTCAGCCTCTATGCGTTCGATTGTCTTCCGGCACAAATCAAACTGTTGTGCCTCAATTCCAACCTCCAAAAGATGGTCGCATAGCTCTTGCCTTATGCGAGCGTATGAATCTGTATTTACGTGTTTAGCACAGAGGCGTGTTCCTTCATAGAGTAGAGACATAGCTCTGTCATGACAGCCCAACTCAAAGAAAATATTTGCACACGGGATAATGACATCCTCAATTTTCTGCAAGTCTGTTGGAATGATGATGTCCGACAGTTCCCGTGCATCCTTAACGAACACATCCGTGGACTTCGCACTATCATGTACCAAAGCAAAATACCAGGCACAAACCAAATAGTATTGCAGACGAACATCGGCATATTGCGAAGTGTTTTCTATGATTATTTTCTTTGCTGTATCAATGAGGTCGTTGATTTCTTTTTCTGTACCTCGACCACTTCGCATTAAAATTGTAGCCTTAGCCAGAATATTTTTTGCATATAGGTGATTGCCGTCGTGAGAAAGACCTCGCTTTGAGTAATGAAGTGTTTTCTCAATAGCATCAAACATTTTATTTAGCAAAAATTCTTCATCGGGGTCTTCTGTATCATAAGAACCATCAAGAAGAATATCATAATAATCGGAAACCATATTATAGTAAATGGCATAAGCCTCTTGCTTCCGGAAATGCCTTGCTGCTTTATCTGCACTTTCAAGGCAGTCCTTCATAGCTTTTTTATCACCGTGGGCAGCATAAATTGAAAATACCAGTTCATAGATTTGCATAATCACGACCGCATCTTGTCTTATGTCACGAATGCAGTTTGTATAGTCGCTAAAGTCTATTGCCTTAGCATTGTCAGCAAGAAGGTGACTTGTTTCTGAGAAGATAAAATCCTCTCTATATTGTGGCATATTGAGCAATACAGTAAGCTGCAAGTTTAAAAATAGGTCTGTATCACAAATTACTTTCTCACGCTGGCATTGCTTAATAATACTTTCTGCCTGGAAAAGCAATTTCGTCAACTTTTCGATATCTGCAGGAGATTTATCTTTGATACGAGCGTATCGTTCACGATTTACCTTACCGACAAGTCCCTGTTCATTGAACTTCTTTTCACGCCATTTGTCGATTTTCTTCATCCTGCGGTCACGATAAGCAATCAACTTCTGGAATATCCATTTGTCTTTCAGCTCCGGTGGCAGTTCTGCATCGGCGGCAGTTATATATTTTCGCAGTTTCTTCGGATAGTTGTTTTTTGTGGATTCCAAACGGATTTCCACATAGAAGTATGTCAAGAACTGCTCTGCAGCATTGATATATTCCGGTGTCCATTCCCAACGATGTACAGCTTCCCGGATTACATTATGCATAGAAAACGTATCGCCGGAAATTGTTAGCCAACCGTCCTTAATAAGTTCATTCAAATCATCCTTGGATACAAGCTGCATAATCTGCTGAAAATAATTGATGTCCATTCCGTCATCACTGAGCAAAGAGGAAACCTTCATCAAGACTTTCTTTTCTGCTGAAAGCATATTCGCCTCAAAGAGAGCGTCTATGATATTTCCGATTGTATCGCTGGTCTGCTTGCTATCTTTTTCGTAATCAACCTTTTCCGGTGCAATAGCAGAAAAACCGTGCTCATCTGTTAAAGATGCTGCACTCGAAATAGTGATGTGACTATTGGCAATCTGCTTGGCAATCAGTTCAAGAACAAGAGTGTGTCCCTCGACACGTTTCAAAATCTGCTCAAAGCCATCTTGCTCATTATCCTCAATAGAACGACCAAGGTTGTCTTCAAAGATACAGCGAAGTGCATTCAAATCCGAAACTGCAGAGAGCTTGATTTCTTGACAGCTCTGATAAAAGGGAGCCTTCCGGCTCAAAAGGATAATCTTTAGCTCTGTTTTAAGAAGTTCCATCAAATCATCATCGAACTCGCCGGTAAAGTCGTCAATTACTAAAACGGATGAAGTTCCTCTTACAAGTTCACGAATCTTCCGGAGCTTCTTGTCAAAGTATCTTGTGCCGTTCTTGGGTTCTTCGTCTTGTCTTAATGTATTTATTTCAATGTTGCTGTCATTGGATATGGTTGCCTCAATACTGCCTTTGTAATGGACATACAAAACCGTATCAAACTTTCCTCGGCGGTGTGTCAGGTATTCTCTGATAAACGCACTTTTACCGATACCACCCATACCGGTGAGAAACAGGCAGTTATAATCGGGGTTCGCCAAGAGCCTATCCAATTCTCCAAACTCACGCTCACGCCCATAGAAAATCTTAGGCTTTGCAATTTGAGTGGAATAGATTCTCGGTATCACAAGGTCGGCATACTTTTCGATTTCCTGCAACTGCTCCGAGACCTCCTGCATACTTTGGTATCTGTCTGCGTAATAAACAGCCAAAGCATTATGGAAAAAATCAGATAAGGAGCCGAAAAGTCTATCATCACACTTGCGATAATCATATTGGATTTTGGTAAAATCAAACACAGCATCCGTCTCGCAATCGGGTGCAGTAGGTGTGTAGCCGAACAAGAGATAGAACAGTAATGCACCCACGCTGTAAACATCCGTGTGAGCACCCAGACGTTTGATTTTTGAGGTTTGCAATTCAATTGGAGCAAATCCCTTAGAGTAAGAGAGTCGAACATCACTACAGCTCAGTTTACTTGCTTTTCTGACTTCTTGAATGGAAAGAAGCGAATCGAAATCAAAGAGCTGAATCTGTTTTTGGTATCCGTCAACAACAAGCACATTGTCGGGTTTGGTATCCAGGTAGAGATACCCCTGTTTATGAATGTTACCCAGAACATAAGCTACTTTCTTAACGAGTGTGATACACTCTTTTAGGCTTTCCGGTTTATATGTTGCCAATGTTTTCTTGGAAGAATAAGCTGACAGAACGTAGGAAGTACCATTCTGTCTGAAAACATCAAGCTGATTTGCCATCGAGGAATAATTGGTATCAGAATAAAACAACTGATTTGTACGTGAGAAGTCAGAACGGAGCTGCTCCTGTTTTTGAGCAAAGACCTCGGCATCATTAGCCGATGGGGTCAGACCGTTGTTTTCGTCACGAGAGATATTGAGCTTATAAGGATAAAACTCCTTTACTCTGTACAGCGTTTTATCGCCGGTATCAGTTATACGAGCTGCTTCATACACAATGCAAGAGCCACCACGACCTATTTCGCTTTCGATGACACAATGAATTGCTTCGCCTCTATCGTTGCATAAGCGAAGTGGAGTATTCGATTTCAAAGCAATTCTATGGTCCATAAGTTCACCACCTTTTCGCCGTTGTGACTTGATTATAGCGTATGGTTTTCAGAGTTTGGTTTTGCCAATGCAAAGTCAATCCTTGGTATTTTCTCCCTTTATGGCAAAAATCTCGCCCATATAGTGTCTGAAAGCGATAAGGGGATTCTCGTCGTTCAACGCCCACTTAAAGAGCCAATCATAAGGATTTCCGGCATATAATTCTGGATAGCCTGCATCCAAAAGACGAGCATTTATCGTGTCCAGACATCTTTCAGCATCAGAGAACTTTGCCGAATAGAAAGCATCGTTTTTGCTGATGATGAGCTTTGCCCAATGAGTATAGAAAACAAGGAAAATCAGCATCTTCCGAATGATTTCATCATCACCGACTAAATCTCCACGAATGAGTTTGTCAATGTTTTGTCTGCTCGGAAAACAGTAAGCCGCCTTTAACGGCATTAGCTTGTTTTCGGATAAAACCGAAGACAGAGAGCGGTCATACTTGGTGGCATATTCTCTTTCTTGGTAGTTTGCCAGACCGATTATCTGAGAGAAGATAATCCAGGTTGAGGCATCCGAACCGGCAACTACATAATCGTATGGCTTGACCTCTTGCTCCTGTTGACGGATTTCTTCGGTAATAACTTCTGTAGAACGAGTGTCTGTCACACCTTTTCTATGTCTGTCTTCAGACCGATTATAGGTTCTATCTATAATCGTGCCCTCTTGTGCAGCCAATCCGTCTGCCTTGGAAATCTCAGACCAAAGCTCTTGGATGTATTTGATAGCAGTAGCATTGTTGTACTGGAAATCGTTTATATTATCTATGATGTACTGTATCAACTTTTCTTTATCGTCAATGCCATTTATGTATTCGATGATGGTTCCGGTATAAAGAACCTCACGGTTGGAAATGGTTTTTACCTTTTTAGGCACAGGAATACGGTCAATAATCTCTTGTGCCTCAGTATATGAAAGACCGTTTTTCATGCAAAAGTAATAAACAGCCTCGCTTATGGTGTGGCAATCAAAACCACGTTCAAACTGAACACATCTAAAAAAATTGTTAGTCTCATCAACGCCCAAGTTGAACGCAAAACAGATTTGAAAAGCCGTCTTGCGAGCAATTTTCTTGTTCGGTTCAAACCACTCCTTGAAATCACGAGGCGGTTTCACATTAGCTGTCTTGAACTTTTCACGAAGAAACTGTGCCTTTGCAGATGCATCAGCTAAATCACCTTTGTATCCATACTCCTCCATAAATGATGTTAGCGCCTCATCAAACCCACGAAACAGAGTAGCTACTTCAACCAGATTTTCTTCATAGCCGTCATCGTCCATTGACAGCGTTTCAGCCTTGATATTGAGTAATTCTGTGTATTGAGTCATATTCTTATCATCCCTTTTCGTTTTTATTCAATAACCGGTTATTCTGACAAGTAATTACTTTGCGTATCTTTTAGGTCTTGCATCTTTTGTTTCATATGTAAACTCTAAAATATCATTTGGCGTACAATCAAGAGCTTTACAAATACTTTCTACTTTATCAAGTGCCATATATTGTCCTTTTTTTATTTTCATCATTATATTTGAGGATATGTTAGCCTCACGCATAAGCTGTGCGTTGGAAATATCTCGTTCAATCATTAAGTGTAAAAGTCTTTTATAACTGACTGCCATATTGTACCTCCATTTTTCGCATATTGTATCACGGAAATGTGATTATTTCAATAGAAGCCAAATATACTATCGTTACTCCTTCTGCGTTGTAAATAGATGTGACCCATTTTTAGGTAAAAAATAAATCAAAGTTTGGTATAGTGCTTTTTGAAAGCATTAGTAAAGGTTACTACGAAATCCACGAAAGGTTACTATGAAATATTGACAATGGTATCTTATTGAAATATAATATTCTTAATTTAGTAAATACAGAATTTTACTGCAATGGATATATTATGAATGCAGGTGGCTGCGAACATTCTAGCGTATGAATAAAAATTTATAAAAAAGTCAAATTACAAGAAATTTGCAAAAAAACGCCATTTGTACCTGTTATAATTAAGGTGTAGAAAAGCTTATTCAAAATAATGACAATTTTAGAAAAGAGAGGTATGCGTTATGAAAAAAACAATTAAAAAGATACTTATAGCAATGTGTTTAATTACTATGACAGCCGCAGCCGCAGCTTGTGGCAACGATAATGCAGCTTCATCAAGCAGCTCATCGGCAGGCTCAAGTGGTGTACAACAAACCGTCCTTAACGAAAGGACTACGGAAAAAGGCACTGAAGCTACGGAAAGCAGCACCAAGGCTACGGAAAAAGGCACCGAAAAGGCAACAGAGAAAAAAAACGGAACCGGTTCCGGTTCTTCTAAGTCAGATAAGGACAAGAAAAGCAAAAGCTCTAAGTCGGATAAGGACAAGAAAAGCAGCAGCTCTAAGTCAGATAAGGACAAGAAAAACAGCAGCTCTAAGTCTGACAAGAAAAATAACGAAAATAAGAGCAATAACAACAGCTCCGGCAACGGCGGTGAAATAACCTATTATTACACCACTACAACAACCGGCGGCAGTACAGGAAGCAACTCCGGCAGCAACAGCTCTGCACCTAATCAGAACAGCAACTCCGGCAGCAACGGCTCAAGTAAAAATAATAATTCCGGCAGCACAGGCAAGAGCAACGGCAAGAGCAACAATTCAAGCAGCTCACAGGCAAACCCACACGCAGGCAAGACTTGGCACGAAGCTGAGTACAAGGTTATTAACCACCCTGCGGTAACAGAGGAGGTATGGGTTATAGACCAACCCGAAACAACAAGAGAAGAACCAGTGAGTGAAATACAAGGTGTATATATATGTAATGATTGTGGCATAATTATCACTGACAATTTAGACCATTGTTTTGAAGAACTTGAAAAGGGCAACACCGGCAGTTATCACGTTGAGGAAAGAAGGGTACAAACCGGCACAAAAACAGTAACCATTCCGGAGAAAAAGCACAAGGAAACTAAAATAATAAAGCCGGCTTGGACTGAAAAAAAGCTTGTTCGTGAAGCAGGCTGGTATTGATATATTAAATGCATAATTAGTTAAAGTAAAACAGTCACTTTTTTGAATAAAGAAAGTGGCTGTTTTTTTGCCTGTGAAGGTATAAAATGAATAGTTTTCTTGAATAGGGCGAAAGCCCTATTTTTTATTGAAAGCTTTAAATTGTGCTAATTTTTTTATTTTTTTATAATTTATTTTGTAGGCTCTCTTCCTTACCCCAACTTTTATTACAGAGCCTTATAAATTTAACCTAATTCTGCATATTAATCTGCTCGCCCCTGATTGGTGCATAGGCAATCAGCTTATCTCCGTTTAGGTCCTCCTTATGCATATCTACTCCGCTGATTTGGTGGTTTTCATAGGTATTGTAATAATAAATTCCCTTGTCTGTATTGCAGCAGGAGGTGTACAAAGTAATCTCGTACTTGTCTTTTTCAAGCTTGCAGCATCCCCTTTGTTGGTCTACACTGCCGAGAATATGGAAAAACTGGCTTACACTTTCTTTCTCGGAATCTCCGGAAATAGAATTCATCTTTACAAAGGCTGCACGCACAAACCTAGACTGGGAGGACAGATCTCCGGGAAGCCCAATAGCACCCATTCCACGACTGTACCGGTTCAGCTCTAAGTCCCTTGAGAAGGTATTGCTTTTGTTTTCTGCCGAAAGCTGCATATAGTTGTTCAGATTAAACATTTGATAGTTAAAGGGTGGATTATTGGTAAGAATTCCTATAGGGTTATCATAGATTTTCAGCCCCTCCTCCACCGATTCTAAAGTAATGCATTCGTTTTTGTCTGCAATAATCCAATGAAGCTGAGCCGTAGGCAGATTTTCCGTAAACGGTGTATCAATCAAATTAATACGCTCTAAAATCTGCCGTGCCTCCTTTACTGTGGAGCATTTTCCCAAAATTAAAGGAATCAGCTCAAACTGGGTAATATTGTCCTTTTCCCCCGTCGGCTTTTTGTAATGGGCATTTCCCACAAAATTTAGCCCTGCTATTCCAAGTCCCTTCTCATTAACTGCATCATAATATAAAGGATAGTCCTGCATAACACACGCCATTCCGATCATTGCATAATGGTTTTTTATCTGACCGCCGTTTCGCAGGTTAAGCACATAGCCCCTTGGCGTAATTACTATCTGATCTCCATAGGAAATTTCATAGTCTAAGGTTCTTCCAAAATAAAAATCCTTTGTTTTATAGGTTGCGGCCGTACACATAATTTCTCCCTCCGATAATTTACTTTTATTGCTTAATGGCAGGTTTGAACAACTGCTGTTTTAAATAGCTTGCCACATATTATATTTACCATACATATGTCACTCTATTTAATAGGAAAACCACAGATATTCCTATTAATTAATACCAGCCGGCCTCACGCACAAGCACCTTTTCTGTCCATGCGTTTTTAACTACCTTTACCTCAAAGTGACCTTTTTCCTCAACCTTTATTGTTTTTGTGCCTGTCTGCACCTTTTCTGTTTCTATACTAAATTTACCTGTATGGCCTTTGGAAATTTCTATGCTGCTGTGGTCGTGGTCAAAGGTAATATCTTTGCCGCAGTCACTGCATATTGTAACCTTTTTAATACTGTATATAGGCCTTTCGTATGTAAATCCGGCTTGGTCTACTACCCAAACCTTTTTTGTTTCTGCATCGTGCTTAACATACTTATACTCTGCATTATGCCATGCTTTGCCTGCATGGCTATTTTCAGAGGCTGTGCCTGAATTTGATGAGCTTTGTGAACTGCTTTGACTGCTGCTTGTTGAGGAGCTGTATGAGTAACTGTAGGTGGTTTGCGAATCGGTGCTTTTGCTGTTATTTTCATTGTCGTTTTTATCAGCTTTAGACGAACTGCCGGATTGGCTTTTGTCCTTACTCTCTTCTCGGGAGCTGTTTTTGCTGTCATCCTTATTCTTCAGCTTTTCCTTCAGTATTTCAAAAATATCATTTTCGGTGCTTTCATCGTCAGTCTGTTCCTTGGTGCTTGTTTGCTGTACCTGACTTGAGCTTGAAGATGAGCTGCTTGAAGAGGATGAATCATTGTCAGAGCTTCCGCAGGCAGTAGCAGCTACTGCTACCGAGGCTATAATTATAGCCACTAATACTTTCTTTAATGTTTTCATAATATTTCTCCTTTCAACTAAATGAAACATATTAATATTTTATAAATAATTAACTATGCCCTACATAAAAAGCAGTGCCTTTTGGTGTGAATTAGATACTTTTCAGCACTATTGCACACATCGTATCAAACATTGCACAATAAAGGGTGACATAATGAAAAATATATGGTATAATGTGTGCAAGTGCTGATAGTTCTAAAATAATAACCGTTGGTTTATTGTGTATAAACAGTGCAAAATAATTTATGGAGGCATAATATAATGAACGAAAAGAAAATCCCTTACAAAATCTATCTTGATGAAAGCGAGATTCCTACACAGTGGTACAATGTGCGTGCTGATATGAAAAATAAGCCGGCACCACTGCTAAATCCGGCTACACTAAAGCCGATGACTGCACAGGAATTAAGTCCTGTATTCTGCGACGAGCTTGTACAGCAGGAGCTTAACGACACTGACCCATACATTGACATTCCAGAAGAAATTCAGAATTTCTACAAAATGTACAGACCGTCACCGCTAATAAGAGCTTATTTCTTGGAGAAGGCTCTTGGCACACCTGCAAAAATTTACTACAAATTTGAAGGCAACAACACCAGCGGAAGCCACAAGCTAAACAGTGCTATTGCACAGGCTTACTACGCTAAAAAGCAGGGCTTAAAGGGTGTTACAACCGAAACAGGTGCCGGTCAGTGGGGTACTGCACTGTCTATGGCGTGCTCTTACTTCGGACTGGACTGCAAGGTTTATATGGTAAAGGTTTCCTACGAGCAAAAGCCTTTTAGGCGTGAGGTTATGCGTACCTATGGTGCAAGCGTAACTCCTTCACCGTCAACCGAAACAGCTGTGGGAAGAAAAATCCTTAAGGAGCACCCGGGCACAACAGGCAGCCTTGGCTGTGCAATCTCTGAAGCAGTAGAAGTGGCAACCTCTACACCGGGTTACCGTTATGTACTTGGCAGTGTGCTTAACCAGGTACTTCTTCACCAGTCTGTTATTGGTATAGAAGCAAAGGCCGCACTTGAAAAATACGGTGTTAAGCCTGATATTATTATAGGCTGTGCCGGCGGCGGTTCTAACCTGGGCGGTCTGATTTCTCCGTTTATGGGTGAAAAGCTGAGAGGTGAAAAGGACTACAGAATTATAGCTGTTGAGCCTGCCTCCTGCCCTAGCCTTACAAGAGGTAAATTTGCTTACGATTTCTGCGACACAGGTATGGTGTGTCCTCTTGCAAAGATGTATACACTAGGCAGCGGCTTTATTCCGTCTGCTAACCATGCCGGCGGCTTGCGCTACCACGGTATGAGCTCTACCCTTTCACAGCTTTACCATGATGGACTAATGGAAGCAACCTCGGTTGAACAAACCTCAGTATTTGCTGCAGCAGAGCAGTTTGCAAGGGTTGAGGGCATTTTACCTGCACCTGAAAGCAGCCACGCAATAAGAGTTGCTATTGACGAAGCACTAAAGTGCAAGGAAACCGGAGAAGAAAAAACTATTCTGTTTGGCTTAACCGGTACAGGCTACTTTGATATGTTGGCTTACGAAAAGTTTAACGACGGCGTTATGACCGACTATATACCAACTGATGATGACCTTAAGCCGGGCTTTGAGGGTATTCCAAAATTCCCGGGTAATGAATTTTAATTTGAACTAAAAAGTTAAAAGTTAAATTTTACAGCACATTATGTGCATTACTTTCTAAAACAGGTGTTGGCGTACAGCCTCACCTGTTTTTAATTCATTGATTTTTTAGGGGCAGACATAAGTGTTGCCGGCAGTGACGAACGAATCATAATTACAAAGTAATTAATAAATGTTTCTCTTGGGCGTTTATCCCTTTCTGCAAACCAGTCAACTATAGCCCCTGCTATTGCCTCGGCATACAGGTTAGCTAAAAAATCCTTAAAATCGTCTGTTACGCTTAGTCCGTACTCCTGTTCCACACCGTCTATAAGACTGCGTGTAATTTCAAGAAAATCGTCATCCAAAAATCGTTTCATTTGAATCATTCCCAGACTGTCAAAGGCACAATTAAGAATATGTGTATTCTTGTCAATATAATCTATTACAAAGTTAATTGCATCTTCATAATCAACCAACAGGTCAAACTGCTTTACAACCTCTATAGCCTCTTGCTCAAACATCCACTTAAGCAGTGCATATATATCCTCAAAATGATAATAAAAGGTTTTACGGTTCAGCTTGCAGTCCTCTATAATCTCACTGACTGTTATTTTTCCAAAAGGCTTTTTCATCATAAATTTTTTCAGCGAAGCCGCCAAAGCCTGTTTTGTTTTTAATGTTGCCTCCCGATGCTTCATAAACCATCCCCCTTTGTTTAGTAATTATACACTTACACCCTGCCCTTGACAACGGACATTTACGGACATTTGTCCGTAAAACCTAACTTTTTGCCGTAAAAAAGAAATTAATCCACACAAACCACAGCAATTTGTTGGTTTTATAATTAATATTTTTGCTGTATACTATATTCAAGTTAAAGATATACGCAGATATTCGGGAAGGAGTCGCTTATGATTACTAGGCAGTACAAGATTGTTATGAGCGTACCCTTGGGCAAAAGGTACGGTACTCTTGCATTTACCGAAAACAACGGGGCAATTAAGGGTACCATGTCACTTTTTGGCAAAACAGAGCCTGTCGAGGGTACGCTAAGTAATGACGGCAAAGTGGAGCTCAGCGGCATTTTTTGTACGCTAATCAGAAATATCCCCTTTAAGGCTGTGGGAACAGTTGCCGAAAACAAAATTTCACTCAATGTACAAGGGCAACGAAGCCACTTTAGAATAAACGGTACAGAGGTGTAAAAAACACCGCTTCGTACTTTTAGCTTTTTCTTACTTTTATATTGAGTAAATATATCCATAACTAATACATTCTCTACAACAAACAAGGCGGCTGTAAGCCGCCTTGCTTGTTGTTTGCCGAAAAAACTATTTCTTCCCTCGTAAGCATCAAAACAGATACTTCAGATAATTTTTTATTCTTTCACTTAATTATAGTCTTTTTGAAAGGAATAGTTAATATATTAAGGAAATTACTTTAATCTATAATAGCAAGTATTTTTACCTGCACCTTCTTTTTTTAATTCCTCTGAATCAACTAATTTTCTCAATGCTCTTTCAATAGAACTTATGCTTAAAGAAGGGCAAAGCTCATGAATATCTTGTTTGGTAAATCGCCCTATTTTATTCATAGTTGCTTGTCTTACCATTTCAATAGCCGGTAATTTTACTTCTATAAGAGCAAATCTATCTTCAAAATCTTTGTATGCAGAAAGAATTGTACCTAATAGGTATTTGATAAAAGGAATAACATCTTCTTTTCCCTTATGCCATCCGTACTGTGACTGCCTTAATGCGTCATAATACAAATCTTTATTTTTTGCAATTTTTGATTCCAAGGAAATGTATTTACCAACATAAAACCCATTTCTATATAACAATAGAGTTGTAAGTAAACGGCTCATTCTACCGTTACCATCATTAAAAGGGTGAATACAGAGAAAATCATGTATAAAAATAGGAATGGCAATCAATGGTTCTACTTCAAAATTTCCTATTACTCTATTATATTCTTCACATATTTTATCAAGTGCTTCAGGTGTTTCAAAGGGAGAAAGAGGAGTGAAAAGTGTTTCAACATGACCATCAGGATATGATGCACTAATATAGTTTTGTACACTTTTTGTCTTGCCTGCCATAGGGTTATTCATATGATTATATAAAATCTTATGAAGCTGTAATATATAATTCTGTGAAGCCGGAATTATATCGAAACTATCATGTATAACATTTAGTACATCTCTATAGCCTGCAATTTCTTGCTCATCACGATTTTTAGGAGTTGTCCTATCCTCTACTAACTGTCTTATACGAGTGTTAGTTGTTACAATACCTTCAATAGCATTAGATGCTTCTGTGCTTTGTATTTTTGCAATTTCAACTAATTTTTCTAATTCTTCCGGTCGTTGCTTAAGGTATAATTCTTGTTTTCCAACCTCTTTATATATTGCAGCTACTAATCCCAGAATTTCTGAGTCCCATTTTTGGTTTTTAATTTCAGAATAATTAAAGGTCCTCATAACCTCACCTCCATGACTATTCCCTTTAATAATAGTATAATTTAAGGGAATAGTCAATGTATTAAGAGAATATTCCCTTAATATTATAGAGTATTAAAGGTTAAATATGCTAAAGTATCATATAAGCAACAGCCCTCTATCATCATAAACTGATGCACCATTATCATTTCCACAGCTACTTGCTCGGTCAAGTGCCATAATTGCGGCCATTGCGCCGTCAAGCTTTTCTGTTAATTTTTCTTTATGTGCCTTTATTTTTCCTGCCGGGTATGTAATAAAATGATGTGACCCAATAAAAAAGAGAGGCAACTTCAAAAACAGGCTGCTGTTTCTTAGAGGCTTTTCGGCTTTTGATTTTTAATTACAGAGTAAAAATAAGCTCAAGAATATTTTCACCGTTTATATAGTTATACACTATGTCGGTGCAAAGCTTTTTTACAATAATTATTCCCATTCCGCCCTTGTCAAAATCGTCAAAATCCTTTTTTGGCATAGCCTTAAGACAGTCAAATTTCTTACCGTTGTCTTTGAAAATAATGCTTATCTTATCATCGTTTTTATTGTACAAAACCGATATTAAATCAGCACCTGAATAATTTACAATATTTGAGAAAACCTCATCACAGGCAAGAAAAATCTTCCTTTTCAGCTTATCCTCTAAATCCGTCTTAAAAATATACTCCCGTATTTTTTCCAATTCCGAGAGTCGGCAGTTCAGCTTTAAAGTGCTGTCTTGACACTGTACTGCAAGCATTGTTATATCGTCAAATTGCTCACCTGCGTTTATAAATTCTATCAATGAGCTGCTTATACCTTGGCATAAGCCTTTGGCAGTATGTTGTGTACCGGTGCAGGCATCTAAAAGTCTTTTTTCACCGAAAAACTCTTTATTCTCGTTGACAGCCTCGGTTACACCGTCAGTATAAAGGTAAAGAATATCTCCGTTTGAAAAATCGGCGGTGTACTGCTTATATTCAGAATCATCAAATACACCCAAAGCCATACACGGAGGGCAATTAAGAAATTCCGCTTTCCCGTTTCTGATTATAACCGGCTTGTTATGACCGGCATTTACATAACAGAATTTGCCCGATGCTTTGTCAAAAATCGCAATAAACGCCGTTACAAACATCTCCTCCGGATTAGACCGGCAAATATCAAGATTTATTGATTTAACGGTTTTTGCAATATCTGAAATATCCGTAAGCTTTTCCCTTATAAGGGTTTTTACAAAAACCATAAACAATGACGCCGCTACGCCTTTTCCGGAAACATCTCCGATAACGGTACATACATTTCCGTTTTTAAGAGGAAAGCTGTCGTAGAAATCTCCGCCAACCTGTCTGGCAGATTTCATTCTTGCCGATATCATAAAGCTGTCGGACATACAGATGTTTTTTTCCTTGGATATAATGCCGTACTGTATCCGCCGTGCAACCTCCAGCTCTGTTTCCGCTTTTGCCCTTTCCCCTGCAAGTGCTTCTATTTTATCAACATAGCTGTCAATATCTGCAGCCATTTCATTAAAAAAGCTTGCTATAAGCTGTATTTCGTCATTTGTTCCCAGGTCTATAGGCTGAAAGGTCTTTTTGCCGACTTTTTTATCAGTTATGTAATCCTTCATACCGTTAAAAACCATAGTTATAGGATTGTATACTTTCTTTTTAATAAATAATGCCATTAGTGCAAACAATAAAAAAAGTACAATAATAACAATAGACATCTTCAGAACTGTTTCGGATATAATTTTCGTATAGATTTTTTCAAGAGAATAATCCGCACACACTAAGGCTGCGGGATTATTATTTTTGTCGTAAATACAGTTAAACGATGATGCAAATCTTCCATATGTTTCGTTGCTGTACTCATATACGGTTGATTCTCCACTGTTCCATGTTTTTACCTCTGCATCAAAAAGCTTATGCTCTACAATCGTGCCGGCTTTTCTGTCTGACAACACCTCTCTGTTTTTCTCCTCGTCGGCTGCAACCACCATAACATATTTTATTTGATTATTTTCCGTATCCGGAATATATATAAATATATACTCTAAGCCCTCGCCTATACATATGCTTCTAAGGCTTGACTGTAGATAACTATACCTTTTGGATGACGGATTATTTATCAGGCCCTCCATATCATAGTCACTTGCAATTTGGGATACAATATACGACGCACTTTTGGCAATATTTGTTGTGAGTCTTGTGGTTCGCTGAATGTTGTCAATACAGCTAAGCGAACCAAAGACCAAAATAGCCGCCAAAAACACCGCACAAATATAAACAACTATCCTCTTTAACAAAGAATTTTTCATTTTTCTATATTAATTTTTTGGTCAAAGCCTGTTAATTTAAAAACATCGTATACCTCGTCGGATACATTTATAATTTTAAATTCACCCTTGCCCGACATTTTTTTATAGGCAGAAACCACCTGACGCAAGCCGGCCGAGGAAATATACTCAAGCTTTGCAAAATCAAAGACAAGGCTTGTAATGTCACCACCCAGCTTAGATAGAGCCTCCTCAAGCTGGGGTGCTGTCTGCGTATCCAGCCAGCCGATAATTTCCAGCTCCGCCTTATTTCCGTCTGTTTTATTAATAATATCCATTTTAATAACCTCCAAAAATCAATCAAAAAATGCAAGCTTGTCGAGTGCTTCTATTGCACTTGCAAGATATTTGTCGTCAGTAACAGGCCACTTATAGTCCAATCGGTAAAGAGCCTGAGAAGTAAAGCTGTTGCTGTAGTCCAGTATGTAAATATCATTTTCATTATGAGATGTATAAGCGATAAGTCCTGAAACAGCGTCGGAATTGTTACTGCTCTTTGCAAAATTCTTTACAGCGGCTTCAAAGTCCTCATCTCTTACAATATCAATTTTAAAGCCATAGTCACGCATTGCGTAAATTAAATCCGACATAAATATGCGGTGGCTGTTGCATGCATGGAATACTGTAAATCTTCTGTCAGTCTGTGCAAGCTTCAAAACAGAAAGTGCTGTAGAATCAATAGGCGAGAATTCCGTGCTTTCGTGCATACTGCCCATTGGGAATTTACCGACAGCCTTGTAGCCCTTTAAGCTTCTTAGGAAGCCGTTTGTAATAAAGTTAATCTGGAATTCTCCGTCAGAATTTCTGCTCATAAGGTTGCCCACACGAATAATCTTTCCGTCAAGACCTCCTGAAACAGCCTCAAGCACTGCCCTTTCGGCAAGGAATTTTGTTCGGATATATTCGTTTGTGATGCTCTGACCAATGTACAAATCATTCTCACAGAAAAGCCTTGACATTGGCGGGACTCCGTCCGAGCCCTCTCCGCCCACAGATACGGTAGAAATTTGAATTAATCTGCGTCCGTTATTTTTGCAAAGCTCTATAAGATTTTCAACGCCCTTTACATTTATTTTTTCAAGAACATCATCAGCCGCAAAATGCTTAACACAGGCCGCACAGTTAATAAGGGCGTCAAATTTATATTGGGCAAGAGAGTCAACCTGCTCTTTTGATGTTATATCTCCGTCTATACATACTATACGCTCCTTGAACATCTCCCTGCAAGGATTATCAAAGTAATACATCAGCATATTCATCATGCGTTTTTCAGGGGATTCATAGCTTCCCTTTCTTACAAGGCAATATACCTTACCGTCATAATTGTCAAGGTATGCTTTAAGAATATGTATTCCCAAAAAGCCTGTTGCACCTGTAAGCATAATGTCGCCGAGCCTCTCCTTTGTTATCATATTCACATTATCAACGGTGTTGCCGCTTATAACGCTCTGTATTCTGTTGTAATTATAGCTTGAAAATTCGTTATCGCCTGCTGCTTCCTCTGACGGCTCGCTGTCATCGGCAAGCTCTGCAAGCTCCCTTACAGTAGGGTACTTAAATATGTCGGCATATACAACAGAAATATTCTTTGAAAGACACATTACAGCAACCTTTGAGGCTGTTAATGATGAGCCGCCTAAGTCAAAGAAGCTGTCGTTTATGCCTACACCCTCAACGCCCAAGGCTTTTTCAAAAATTTTGCAAAGCTCTGTCTGCAAAGCGGTTACAGGTGCTTCATAATTATCGCCTACTATATTTACATCAGGTGACGGCAAAGCCTTTTTGTCTATCTTGCCGCCCGGAGTTATAGGCATACTATCAATATGTACAAGGAATGTCGGCATCATATAATCAGGAATTAACGGCTCCAGGAATTTCTTAAACTCTTCGTCAGGTATACTTTCACCTGTATAGTAAGCGGCAATATATTTATTTCCGCCCTTTTCAATAACCTTAACCGCCGAGCTTTTTACAAGCTCATTTTTAAGCATTGCACCCTCAATTTCACCAAGCTCTATACGATAGCCTCTGATTTTTACCTGGGAATCAATTCTGCCGATATACTCAATATTTCCGTCGCCCTTCATACGAACCATATCGCCCGTTCTGTAAAGCCGCTTATCGTCATTGCATACAGAGTACGGATTTTCTACAAAAACAGCGGCTGTTTTTTCAGGTAAATTATGATAGCCCCTTGAAATCTGGCGGCCTGCATGGCAAAGCTCGCCGGAAGCCCCTACAGGCAGTCTGTTTAGCTCTTTGTCAAGAATATAGCTGCGAACATTAAGCTGTGATTTTCCTATTGGTATATTATCATACTGCTTATCAACGAAAAATTCAGTTGACGAAACTGTATTTTCGGTTGGGCCATATCCGTTTACCATTTGATAGGTACGGTTACGGTAATATTTAAACTTTTCGCCGCCAAGGGTTGCAAATCTAAGGCTTGGAGCGTCGTCCAACAATTCTGCCACCAGCTCGCCCATTTGTGTTGGGAATGTAACGGTTGTCAGCTTTTCGTCCTTTATGCACCTGCAAACTGCCACAGCATCCTTTCTTATATTTTCAGGGAATATATACATAACCGCACCAACGGTAAGCGGAGCAAATAAATCAAATACAGACGCATCGAAGCAGAAGCTTGCAAATTCAGAAGCAACATCGTCAGCGGTTAATTTTCTTGCAGAAGTAATATACTCAATTAAATTCATTAAATTTCTGTGTTCAAGCATAACTCCCTTTGGCTTGCCTGTTGAGCCTGATGTATAAATCATATAAGCAAGATTTTCAGGGGCAGGCGGCGTAAGCTTAGCAGAAAGCTTAAAGTTTTCTGACTCCTTAGCTACATCGTCAAGACAAATTACATTTTTATCGTAGAAGTCTACAAGCTCACGGTACTTGCTTACTACAATAAGATTTTCTGCTCCGGAATCCTTAAGCATATATTCAATTCTGCTTTGCGGATATTCCGGATCAAGAGGAACATATGCTCCGCCGGCCTTCATTGCACCAATATATCCAACAGTGAAATCCTTTGTTCTTCCGCAAAGAATACCTGCTACCTTTTCCCTGCCAAAGCCCTTTTCCGTAAGCCTTTGTGCAACATAGTCCGACATTCTGTCAAGCTCCTTGTAGGTAAGCTCTCCAAATTCATCTCTTACAGCAGGTCTGTCAGGATATTTTGCCACTGTTTCTTTAAACAAATCAACAAAGGTTTTGCCTATATGCTCAGGATTATCAATCATCTTTGTTTCTTCTTCAAACATAAGCCTTATATCCGTTGGCTTAGCGGCACTTAAAAGGCCCTTTGCCGAGGTTACAAGGTTGTCTGCAAGATATTTTACAGTTTCCTCACGGTACATATCGCTTCTGTATTCAATCTCAAAGACAAATTTATTTCTTTCAATAGAAATACTTACAGAAACAGGTGCCTTTGCCGCATTAAGCTGAACAGGCTCCTCACTTGCAAACTCTCCGCCTATTGTATCGAACTCAAAGTTATCTCCCTGATAAACAACCATTGCGTCAGCCTTAATATTAAATTCTCGGCTTATTTGTGCAAAGGAGTATATGTCGTTATTCATTGAGCCAATAAGCTGCTCCTGAACGCCTGCAAGATAATCCTTTGTACTTCCGGAAAAATCACAGTAAACAGGCAGTGTCTTTACAAGCATACCCACCGTTTCGGAAAGCCTTGAATCATTTCTGCCGTGATAAATTGTAGTGAAAACAGCTTTATCCTTAAAATTGTATTTACCAAGTGTAAGGCCAAAGGCAGAAATAAAGAATACATTTTCGGTAATTCCGCTCTTTTTGCAGAAAGCCCTTACTGCCTGAACTGAAATTTCAGAAATTTCCTTTCTGAAATTCTCCGCCGCAGGGGCAGAGCCCTCTTTATCAGGATAGAAATTATTACTGCCGCCTGCGTTTTCAAATACGGATTTATAATAGCTTTCTGCATTTTTATATATATCACTTTTTAGAGCGTCACTGTTGTCAAGGGCAAGGTCATAGGAGGTATATTCCTCTGCCTTTAGGTTTTCGCCTGCGTAGGCTCTGTTTATATCGTTGATAATAATTGCAAGGGAAGTACCATCGGCAATTATATGGTGAATATCAAGGAACAGATAATTTCCGCTGACTGTTCTGTAAAGCTCAAACCTGAAAAGCTGTTCATTAAAGAGCATATACGGACGAACAAGGGTTGCTCTGTTCATTTCGTCAATTATCGGAGTTTTATAGCTAAGGCTGTCGTTTCGCCTTTGCATAACATTTCCGTCGTCATCCATAAACAGACGGGTTTTCAAATATGGGTGGGCCTCAACTGTTTTATCAATAGCCGTTGCAAGTTTTTCAAGGTCAACACCCTTGCCCAGCTTCAACAGGTACGGAATGTTATAAATTGTTGTACCCATATTTGCGGTACACTCAATGAAAATACCCTCCTGCGTATTTGTCAGCGGATAAATTTCATGAACCTCTCTCTTTTGGCTCTTTCCTGCACCTGCAATAAACTTTTCAAGCTTTTGAACGGTAGGATTATTCTTTATATCCGAGGTTTTGATTACTATATCAAACGCCTTTGAAAGCAATATGTTCAGTCTTATTGCACTGATTGAAGTAAGTCCCGAATAGTAAATATCCGAGGTTATACCAAACTCCGTGTGACCAAGTGCGTCGGCAACACAGTCAAATATTTTTTGCTGAACCTCATTTTCAGGCTTAATAATTTCCTCTGCCTTTTTCTCCGGCTTTGGAAGCTCTTTTTTATTTACCTTTTGGTTTTGGTTAAGAGGTATTTTGTCAATTTGCATTGTTACGGCAGGCACCATATAAGGCGGTTTTGTTTCTCTTATAAAATCATTAAGAGAATTTATATCTACCCTGCTGTCAGACACAATATATGCGGCAATGTATTTTCCGCCTGTTGGCTCATCAAAGGCAACTACCGTTGCGTCCTTTATGCCATTATATCTTCTTATAACCTCTTCAACCTCAGAAAGCTCTATTCTAAAGCCCCTTATTTTAACCTGAGCATCTTTTCTGCCGATTATCTGAATATTGCCGTCTGTAAGGTATCTTACAATATCTCCCGAATGATACATAGTTTCATAGCCCTCTGTATCATCATAAATATTTTTCGTATAAACCTCGGCGGTTTTTTCAGGCTTATTCAAGTAACCTCTTGAAACCTGATAACCGGCTATCATCAGCTCTCCGCAAGCACCGCAAGGCAGAATATGACCGAATTTATCGGCTACATAAAGCCTCACATTGTCAAGTGCTTTGCCTATAGGTATGTTATTGTAATATTTATCAACCTCAAAAACAGTTGTAAAGATTGTATTTTCTGTTGGGCCGTAGCCGTTTATAAGCTTAAAATTCTTCGGCGGTTGGCAAGGTACAAGCTTTTCGCCGCCTACTGACAGATATTTAAGGCTCTTGCAGTCAATTCCCATAGCAAACTGTCTGCCCACCTGGGTTGTCATAAAGGCATGTGTAATACCGTTGGATTCAAAATAATTATTAAGCGCAATAAGGTCAAGACGGATTTCCTCGGGAATAATATGAAGCTCTGCACCGTTTGCCAAAGCACCGTAAATATCCATCATAGATGCGTCAAAGCCAAAGGAGGCATATGCCGCTAATTTGGTATTGTAATCTACATCATAATATTTCTTATATCAATGGCAGAAAGCCGTAATATTGCCATATTCAAGCATACAGCCCTTTGGTACACCTGTTGACCCCGATGTGTACAAAAGGATAAATAAATCGTGCAGACCGGGCTTTTTTAACTCAATATTTTTGTCCTCAAGCTGCATAATTTCATCAGTAAACAGCACCTTACCCTTAAAGCCGTCAACCAATGGCAAAAGCTCTCTGTCTGCAATAAGAAGCCTTGCGGAGGAATCCTCAAGCATATACATAAGTCTGTCCTTAGGGTATGTTGGGTCAAGGGGCTGATATGCCGCCCCGGCTTTAATTACGCCAAAAGGCGCAATAGCCATAAACTCGCACCTAGGAATAAGAATTGCTACAACATCTTCTTTACCAATACCCATTGACAATATATGCTTTCCTAGCCTGTCGCTTATTTCGTCAAGCTCTTTATATGTGTATTTCCTATCCTTAAATACAACTGCTGTATTGTCAGGCGCTGCCTTAACAATATCAGCAAATGCATCTGATATTGTCTTTTGCCTGTCGTACTCACTTTCTGTACTGTTAAATTGGGCTATTTTATTAAGTGCATTTTCTGAAATAATTGAAATTTCTGAAATATACTTTGATTTCATCATTGAGGACATTGCCGCCTCGTATGCTTCAAGAATTTCGTCTACGAAAGCCTTGCTGTACATATCACTGCGATATTCGGCTGTAAGTACATACTCGTTGTTATAATCCCTTACCTGAATAAGCAGCGGCATTTTCGGCATATCCAGTGAAAGGTCAATGCCGTTAGCTACAGTATCGCCTATTGGGTAATCGTCACTAAGCTCTGCCTGATATGCAAAAACAAGGTCAGAATTAAGCCCGTATTTAGCACAAATATCTGAAAATGGGAAAATATCATTAGCCATTGACGATACAAGCTGTTGGGATAGCTTGCTCATATATGCTTGTATAGTCGTTTTATTCTCAAACGAGCAATAAACCGGAAGCGTCTTAACAAGCATACACACTGTATTTTCAAGCCTTGAATCATTTCTGCCGTTATAAATTGTAGCAAAAAGGCTGTCGTCGGAATTTGAATATTTGGTCATAAGAATACCAAACAGACCTGTAAACAGGGTATTTGGTGTAACCCCAAGCTTGTCACAGTAGGAAAGAATTTTATTTTCCGAAATTCTTATATGCTTCTCTGTATAACCCTTTTCCGGTTTTTCCCCTGAATTGTCGGGAAGCGGAAGTGACTCCGTTTCAAGCCCGTCAAATATGCTGTCAAAATATTTTTCGGCTTTTTTATACTTGCCGTCCTTAATCTGCTGTTCCTCGTCAAGTGCGGCGTCAAAGCCTGTATAGGTTTCCTTTTCAAGCTCTTCTCCTAAATAGGATTTATTTATATCCGCAAAAATTATATCATAGGAGTTTCCGTCTGCAATAATATGATGGAAATCTGTAAGAAGATATTTTTTGTCCTCGGTTACATAAATCTCGGCACGGAACAGGCGGCTTTTTTCAAGCTTAAAAGGACGAACAAGATTATTTTTGACAGAATTAAATTCTTCGTTTGTAAGCCTTATAATTTTCGGTATAAATTCTTCATTACAAGGGCTTTGCACCATTTCGCCGTTATCATCCAAAAATACCCTTGTAAGCAGGTAAGAGTGGGCCTTTACTGTGTTGGTAATAGCATTAGAAAGCTTTTCTGTATCTATATTTGAATCCAGCTTAAACAGGAAAGGAATATTGTATACGGTGCTGTCCGGATTTTTACTGCACTCTGCAAATATACCCTTTTGTGAGCCTGTAAGAGGATATACATCTCGTTTTTCATATGTTCTGATTTTCGGTGCAAGCTTTATGTAATTCTCCAGCTTTTCAACCGTATTATTATCGTGAATGTCCCCTGTTTTAATTGTTACGCCAAATTCATCGGAAAGAACAATGCAAAGCTTCATTGCACTTACGGAGGACAAGCCTGCCCTGTAAAGCTCGGTATCAATTCCGAAAAAGTCATTGCCCACAACCCTTGCAGCAATATCAAAAATCTTTTTCTGCATCTGTGTTTTTGGCTCTTTAAGATTTTCAGGCTGTACAACAGGCTTTGGCAGTGCCTTTTTATCAATTTTTCCGTTTTGCGTCATTGGCATTTTTTCAAGCTGAATAAATACCTCCGGCACCATATAATGTGCAAGTGATTTTGAAGCGTAATCAATAATTTCATCAGGGCTGATTTTACGGTCAGCCGTAAAATAACAGCAAAGATATTTATTATCAACAGGCACTGTAACGCTTGTCAGCACGCCGTCAAGGCTGTTTATTACCTCTTCAATCTCACCTAATTCTATTCTAAGACCACGCAGCTTAATCTGGTTGTCTATTCTGCCAAAAAATTCTATTTCGCCGTCTTCATTTATTTTTGCAAGGTCGCCTGTTTTATATGCTCTCTCTCCGTTAAGCTCTATAAATACGGCGGCGGTTTTCTCAGGAAGATTAACATATCCTCTGCCTACGCCTAAACCTGCAATAACAAGCTCGCCGCTTTCGCCGTCAGGCAATGGCTTGTTATCCTTATCAACAATATAAACTTTTACATTTGAATTAGGCACGCCTATAGTGATTTTGCTATTGCTGTCAATTACCTTCATTGTACAGCTTATAGTTGCTTCGGTAGGGCCGTAGCCGTTCATAATATAGGCGTTAGGGTTTACCGAACGAAGCTTATCGTAAAGTGCCGGCGGAAATGCCTCTGCGCCAAAGTCGAACACCTTTATTTGCGATATAGCGTCTTTTAGCTGTGGCAAATCCACTATGTTTGAAACATATGTAGGGGTTGTTGCCATTACATCCACATTGTTTTTTATAATAAGCTCGCCAAGCATAAGCGGGTTTAGGATTTCTTCGTCACTTGCTATAACTGCTGTAAGACCGTTTGTCAGCGGAATAAATTCCTCCATAATAGATACATCAAAGGTCATTGCCGCCATTGCAAGAACCACTGTTCCTCGCTCTGTAAACCCTAAAAGCTCACCGTTTTTAGGGTTTGGGTTTACGAAATTGGCAAGATTAATATGCTCAATAAGAACTCCCTTTGGCTTTCCTGTTGAGCCTGATGTATATATGCAATAGCAAAGGTCATGCTCCTTTATTTCTACATCAGGGTTTGCCGTGTTCTTATTTTCAAGAAGCTTATCCAGAAGAAGCACTTCACATTTCAGCTTTGAAAAAAGCCCCTTGCGTTTTTCTGCAATATCGCTTGTTGTAATAACAAGCATTGCCTGCGAATCTTCAAAAATATACTCCACTCTGTCATCAGGGTAATCCGGGGCCGCTACTACAAAGGCACTGCCGGACTTTAAAATGCCCTGTCTTACAGAGTAGAAATCGCAGCAGCGTTCCAGCATAACGCCTACAAGCTTTTCACGGCATGCACCCTTTTCAATCAACGAATTTGCAATCCTGTTTGCTCTTTCGTTAAGCTGTGTATATGTTAGGCTTTCGCCGCCGGATATAACGGCAGTTTTGTGGGGATTAAGGCTTACCTGCTCCTCAAAAAGCTTAGTTACCGGTCGAAAGTCAAAGTCAAACCGTGTATCATTTATTGCTGACATTTTTAATCACTCCTAAAAAGTTATTATTGTGTTGTTCATATCTATAGCACGAATATAACTCATAGATTTAGATATTTTCTTAACAAGCTCTATACCGTGTATATCAAATTCATTGCTGTCATTTTCATAGTCAAGCGGATTAAAGTTGATACCGTTATCCCTTATTCTAAGGCGAAGTAAATCACCCTCTAGGCAAAGGCTGATATCAATCCAGTTTGAGGACTTACCTCCAAACTTAATAATATTCACTGTCATTTCTTCGGCACAAACAGCGGCAAGGTTTGCCTTGCTGTTAGGAATATTATTTTCTGCACAGAAGCTTATAATTTCCTTATGCACCCTTTGTGCTTCGTCCATTGTACTCTGAATTGAAAAATCAAGGTTTATGCCCGGATTTTCCTTTGGGACAATATAGAAGGATGAATGCTTGTATTTTATCTTTCTGAAAATATATGCCGCAAGTACGGTTATTGCCTCGGAAGCAACAAAACCAACGGCAATACCGTCTATACCGATTCCGTCAAACTGCTTCCATATAAGTATTCCCACAAGTGTTGCAGGCAAAACCACAAGTGCATTCTCCAAAAAAGTAACAAGGCTTGCAATTGTTGTTTTTTCAATAGACTCATAATAACTGATTATAAATTTATTCCAAAGATACGGAGCAACGCAGAACGCAAATATACGCAGTGAATTTACCATTTGTATGCCAAGCTCGCCGCCGTCACTGCCAAACATTATAGCTATCTGCTCTGTAAATGTCATCATAAGCACAAACAGCACAGCAAGAACTATGTAGCTGTATTTAAGCATCTTGTTGCACAAAACACGAAGTCCCACATAATCCTTTTCGCCATAAAGTACACCGGCTACATTCGGAATAACGCCTATAATGCCTCCTACAAACATTTCCACTATCATAAGAACATTATCGCAAACGGTAAATACCGCCAAGCCGTCATCACCAATAAGATTTATTATAATCATATTTATTCCCAGCGCTTTTACAAAGTTAGTCGCCATAAAAACAAGCATTGGCAAGCCTGTAACAACTGCCTCCTTTATAATTGCAAAATCCTTTAGCTTAAGCCGAACAAAGCTAATATTTCGCTTATCCGAACGAACATAAAAAACAAATACAACCATTGCAATAAGGAAGCCCAGAACTGTAGAAAGCGACGCACCGGCTATGCCCATTGGAGTGAAATTAAGAAATATATAATCCAATACAAGGTTTATAGCATTGGCGGCTATTAAATAAGCAGACGCAAGCTCGGGATGATTTTCTGCACCAAGGTAGCTTATCATCATTAAGCCCACACCAATAACCGGAGCACCAAGCAGGCTTATAAAAATATAGTCCCTTGTATAGTGAAATAAACCACTGCCGGAAACAAGCATTTTCGCTGTAGGCTCGGCAATGAAGAACGACAGGGCAGAAAAAATCAATCCAACTAAAACAGTAACAACAAGAGTTGCCGAAAAAAGCTTTGATGCATTTTCTGTATCTCGCCTGCCAAGCATTATGCCTACAGCTATTGAACCGCCTATGCCAAGGCAGTACCCCGCCAGCTGGATTATTGTTTCAACCGGCAGGCTTGCCGTAATAGCCGACATAGCGTCAACACCAATAAAATTACTTACAAAAATAGTATCAACAATATTCCCAAGCTGCAACGCAAGGGACATCATTATTCCGGGGACAATGTATTTATTAAGCTTTGAGCTTAACAGCCTTCGGTTTCTTTTTTGCATATCATCTAAACTCCTTATTAAATACCCACCAAATAAATTTACCTGTATTTTGCTCATTACTGCACAACAAATAATTAATTATTCATTATATTTTGTATTCTATCACAAATAGCCGTCTGTGTCTATAATATACATAGATATTGCAATATTTAAAATTTGTTGAGCTGCCGCTGCTTCTTTGCACCGTATATATAAGCTTTTATAGCTGAACAGCGATAAGCCTATGAATATACCTAGCTGACCGAGAACATAATTTTTTGGAAGGCTGAAAGCCCTTATAAGCAAAAAGCTCACCGGCTATAAATAGCTGCCGCCTCTTCTGCTAAAGCTAACAATACCATAACACCGCCTAATACAGTTATCGGTCATAGGCATTTTTAGTCGGCCTGCTGTAGTCGTAAATTATTTCTTTTTGGCTGTGCTTGCCTGTGTTGTCATTATTCATAAAATATTTTTACCTCCGTTAGTCAGCAAAGGTCATTCCCCCCTACTTTCCCATAGGTCGGGGGTTTTCAGGCTCTTTTTAGCCCTAATTTCTGCGATAAACAAGCCAAAAATCAGGGTTTTCATACTGCACCATTTTGCCGTTTTTGAAAAGGCAGAAATGGTGCAGTTGAGGTGCTGCCTTTTTTAGAATGATTCTCTTTATTCTAAATATATGCTGTTAGAACCTTAAAAGAATAATAGGCGTTTTTTCTTACATTATTTATAAGAAAAAAATTGTATTATCTGCACTGCTCTTAGTCGGCACTCTCTGCCTAAGCTTGCGGAAATTTGCACAAAGGGAGCCGTCTGTTTTAAGAAAAAACAACGCAAATGCTTTGGCACCCTCTCTTGACATCCTCCCTTACAGAAAAAACAGCAGAGGTTTTTTCCCACAGAATGCCATACCCTTTGATACAAAGAAAGGAGGGTGTACCGGCAGGCACAACCAATTGGATTTCCGTAGGCTGTGCTTTATGGGTAAAATTATTTAATAAGCGGATTATTTACAGCCCAATTGTCAGTATGTGTATACACATACTGTATGCTAATGAATTAACTCCGGTAATTATTTCCATATTAAATAAATTATTTATTTTTATTGTTGTACAATGTATGTTTTTATGGTAATATTAACACGATATGAAGAAACTATTTATAAAAAATTAATGAGCAAATTCCTATTCTTTTTGTCGGTTTATGCTCTAACACAAGGAGGAAAAAATGGAAAAACATCTGAAACGAAACTCTTTTAAGGGCTCATTTGGCTTTGTTTTGGCAGCGGCCGGCAGTGCAGTGGGCTTGGGAAATATATGGAGGTTCCCTTATCTTGCGTCTAAGGACGGCGGAGGTCTGTTCCTGGTGCTGTATATTATACTGGCACTAACCTTTGGCTTTACACTGCTGACAACTGAAATTGCAATAGGCAGAAAAACTAAGCAAAGCCCCCTTACGGCTTATGGTCAGCTCAAGAAAAAGTGGAAATGGCTTGGCGTAGTCGCCTGCTTAGTACCTGTTATTATAATGCCATATTACTGTGTAATAGGCGGTTGGGTACTGAAATACTTCTTAGCGTATTTAACAGGCCAAGGCACAGCAGTGGCAGCCGACAACTACTTTACCTCGTTTATTACAAGCGATATTGAGCCTATAGTAATGTTAATATTATTTTTGGGTGCGTCTGCCTTTGTAGTATTCCGTGGAGTAAACAAGGGTATAGAATCTTTTTCAAAGGTTATTATGCCGGCTTTGCTGCTACTGGTAGTGGCAATAGCTGTATTCTCGCTTACACTTAGCCATACTGATTCAAACGGTGCTACACGAACAGGTCTTGAGGGTTTAAAGGTTTATGTTATTCCTAACCTTTCGGGCCTTACCGTTAAAAGCTTTTTCTCAACACTGCTTGACGCAATGGGACAGCTTTTCTTTAGCTTAAGCGTCGCTATGGGTATTATGATTGCCTACGGCTCATATGTGCGTGACGATGCTAACCTTAATAAATCAATTAACCAAATAGAAATATTTGACACAGTTGTTGCATTTTTAGCCGGAGTTATGATTATTCCTGCTGTGTACACATTCTCGGGCATTGAGGGTATGGACGCATCAGGTCCAAGCCTGATGTTTATATCTCTGCCAAAGGTATTTGCCGCAATGGGCTTTGTCGGCAACATTATTGGCTGTTTGTTCTTTGCAATGGTGTTATTTGCAGCCCTAACAAGTGCTGTATCTGTTATGGAGGCTGTAGTGTCAAGCCTAATGGATAACTTTAAGCTGTCCAGAGTAAAGTCGGCAAGTATAGAGGGCATAATTGCCTTGGTTGCTGGAATTTTGGTATGCTTAGGCTACAATATAATGTATTTTGAGGCGTCGCTGCCAAACGGAGCAACCGGTCAGCTGTTGGATATAATGGACTATGTAAGCAACAACATTCTTATGCCAATAGTAGCTATAGGCACCTGCGTATTAATCGGTTGGATAGTTAAGCCTAAAACCGTTATTGACGAGGTGGAAAAAAACGGCAATAAAATGGGCAGGAAAAGGCTCTATACTATAATGATTAAATTTGTTGCTCCGGCAATGCTTGTGTTGCTTTTCTTAAAATCAGTAGGAATATTAACAGTAATATAAAATGGAAGATTTTAAAAACGGACTAAAAAACGGTATCCCCATTGCGTTGGGGTACCTGTCGGTATCATTTACCTTTGGACTTCAGGCTGTAAACGGCGGCATGAGTTGGTGGCAGGCTGTATTAATTTCCCTTACAAATGTTACCTCGGCAGGTCAGTTTGCAGGACTTGACATAATGACGGCAGGGGCAGGACTTTGGTTTGAAATGGCATGCACACAATTTATAATCAATATACGCTATTCCCTTATGTCCCTCTCCCTTTCACAAAAGACCGACCCCTCAATTAGAGGGATACATAGATTTTTAATTGCCTTTGGCATAACAGATGAAATTTTTGCAGTAGCTATGGGCTCACCAAATGATGTAAGCAATACATATATGTACGGCTTAATAAGCCTGCCGGTGCTTGGCTGGTGCAGCGGTACACTGCTTGGCGCTGCGGCAGGTCAGCTGCTGCCCGAAATTATACGCAGTGCACTTAATATAGCAATATATGGTATGTTTATAGCTATAATACTTCCGCCGGCACGAAAAAACAAAGCAATTATGGCTGTGGTAATTATTTCTGTTTTGCTAAGCTGCTGCTTCAAGTGGCTGCCTCTTTTAAACAGTGTTTCAGGCGGCTTTGTTATAATAATATGTGCAGTTATAGCCGCAGTGGCAGGGGCAATATTCTTCCCTGTTAAGGAGGAGAAAGCCGATGGAAATTAAAAGCTTTTTTATCTACCTTATAATTATGGCCGGCGTTACATACCTCATAAGAATGCTGCCGTTTGTAATTTTTAAAGGTAAAATAACCAATACATTTATCAAAAGCTTTCTCTACTACATTCCCTATGCCGTACTGGGAGCAATGACCTTTCCGGCTATAATTTTTTCTACCGGAAATTATTCATCGGCTGTTGCCGGACTAATAGTTGCCTGCGTATTGGCATTCAGAGAAAAAAGCTTACTTACCGTAGCGGTCTTTGCCTGCATAGCCGCACTTGCGGTGAATATTATATGCCTGTATATTTAGACTTTTTTGTAGTAAATTGTAGTAATAATTATTGTCAATGTTGAAGGCTTGTCCTTTACACCGGAGGCAGAAAAATGTACCACTGCAATTTCTGAAACAAGAGATGGTCTGTATAAAGATTATAACAGGCTCAAAGGCAGATCTTGATTCTTATATGGTATGATTAGACACAGGCTCGGCGGATAAGGTTGGATAAAAATATAAATTTCTTATAATGCATCAGACCAACAAAAAATGCAGAGCATACACTCCAGACAGTTAAAAGTCCGGAGTGTATGCTCTGCTTCATTGTTAAAGTGGTTACATTTTAGGTATTCGGATTAAGGGTTAAGCTACTTAAAAGTTCCAGTCGTCCGGAGCTTTTAATTCTTTGTTTATTGGTCCTTTCTCCTCCTTGACATCGGTTACCTCACTTTTAGGCACTTTCCCCTCAAACAAATATCTGT
>ENA-OPCY01000153-OPCY01000153.1-human-gut-metagenome-genome-assembly--contig:-NODE-153-length-54258-cov-6.280759_pt1 | contig 54258 bp, 50 predicted proteins | sample MGYA00241568_ERZ501487 | MGnify/ENA primary metagenome ERZ501487 (study PRJEB25962, sample SAMEA2042574) | human gut metagenome | biome: human gut; feature: human-associated habitat; material: faeces... | reverse complement strand
AATATACCCCGGTTATTGCCACACTGTTGAAAAATCCAACTTTGATTTTACCACAGTAGAGGGGAGTGAATGTATTGAAAAAGAAAACAAAATGCTACATATATACTCGTGTATCAACAGTAATTCAGGTGGATGGTTACAGCTTGGATGCACAGAAGGACAAACTAAAAAAATATGCAGAATTTCTGGATCTGATGCTTCAGGATCTGGAGAGTGAGCTGATCAACTGATAAACCGTAGCGCATGAAGTATAGATTACATGAAAATTTAATAGAAAAATTAAAAATCTTCTATTGACACAAAAAATGGCTGTCTGCTACAATCTACGCAATTCACTTTGAATTGAAGGAGGTAAAGATAGATGATGAAACGTAAGTTGATTTTAACCGGCGCAGCACTGTCCCTGGCGGTGGCTATGACCGGATGTGGCTGTAATGCAGTAACGAATCAGCAGGCAAGCAGCCAGGCACAGACGGAGGCGACAGCCCAAGCAGCTGCTTCTGACACAACTCCGGCACAGAACTCTGCCACGACGCAGAACACTGTCACGGCTCCGGCACAGACCGTAACCGGGACAGTGGACGAAGAAACAGCACAGAAGATCGCCCTGGAGCACGCAGGAGTGAAGGCAACGGATGCGACGATCACCAAGTCAAAGTTGGACTATGAAGGCAGACGCCAGGTGTATGAAATTGAATGGTACGCTGGCGGTAAGAAGTACGACTATGAAATTGCCGTGGATACCGGAGAGGTTTTAAGTTCCGGATACGATGAAAAAACAACAGGGTGGAGTGACAGCAATAGCGTCACTGTCAGTGAGGCAGATGCGAAGCAGACAGCACTTGGCCGTGTCAGTGGTGCAACACAAAAGGACATCTACGAATGGCAATTCGATTATGACGATGGACGTCCGGAATACGAAGGCAAGATCATCTATGGCGGAACGGAATATGAATTTACGATCGATGCATCCAGTGGAGCTGTAGTGGAGTGGGAGGCTGAGACCGTCCGTTAGATCCGATCATCAGAAGAAAGGGGTTGTATCCCCGGTAACAATCATGTATAGAAAAAGGATAGCGTAGCCGCAAGGCGGGAAGCGCTATCCTTTTTCCTGTCTTATTGCAATCCAGAAGTTTATATTGCGTTGGGAAAAAGAAATACCCGACATTCGATGAAGGAAAAGGGGAGGAACTGCGCTATAATATAGTGGTTATCAATCAGGAGATAAGCCACAGCGCGGAGAGGAGGAAAATGGCATGAATTATTATACAGCGGATTTATATTTTGGACATAAGGGAGTAATCGACCTTGACCATCGTCCCTTTGAAACTGTGGAAGTCATGGATGAGGCAATGATATCCTTATGGAATCAAAGAGTAAAATGTGATGGCTGCATGTTATATGGATACAGCCCGGTACGCCTGAATGAGATTGTGAAGGCGAACAGAAATTAGGGACACAGGATAAAATACGGAACTACAGAGGCGGTGAGAAGAATGATTTATATTACGGGAGACACCCACGGCGAATTCGAAAGATTCTCCACGAAAAGACTGAGAAAACAGGGCATGGAACCGGGCGAACAGGACTATGTGATTGTCTGCGGAGACTTTGGTCTTTGCTGGAAAAGGAATAAGACTTTTGAGTACCACTGCAAATATTTTGCCGGAAAAAAATATACCATTCTTTGGGTGCAGGGCAATCATGAAAATTATGACATGATAGCGGAATATCCGGTAGAAGAATGGCATGGTGGAAAAGTCAGGCATATTGTGCGGGACAAGGTTATTCTTTTGGAACGGGGGCAGGTGTTTGAAATTGAGGGAAAGACCTTTTTTACCTTCGGCGGTGCATCTTCCCATGATGTGCAGGGAGGGATTCTCGATAGGGAGGATGCAAACTATGATGATGAGTTGCTGAAAGCTCTTAGAAGTGAGCTGCCTTTTCGCATCAAACATGAATCATGGTGGGAGGAGGAACTCCCCAATGAAAAGGAGATGGAGGAAGGAAGAAGAAATCTGGCGAATTGCAATTACAAGGTAGATTATGTCATTACCCACTGCTGTGCGACTAGCATCCTGGACATTCTGGACCGGGGACCTGCACGGTTATTTGAACCGGATGTGCTGACGGATTACCTACAGGAAATTGAGGACAAACTGGAGTACAGCTACTGGTATTTCGGACATTACCACATGGACAGGAAGATTGATGCCAGGCACATCCTTCTATATCATGCCATCGTGCCTCTGGAAGGGGATGGGCATGTCTACGAGCCTGCTATCCGGGCTTATTTTCTGCGAGCCTCGTATCAGGTTGTTTACAGAGGATATCTGTCAGAAATCCGGGGTTCACCCAGACTACAGCAGGAGTGTAGCAGCGGCGAAGTGGAGAGCACTGCGCTGAATGAGGAATTTATGCTGCTTGGCGGCAGGGATGCAGTTGCTCTGGGAAAGCCCCTCAACCGCTCCTTCTATGATGAGGATGGTAAATTTGTTACGGTGTTTGCCGGTGATTTGCTGGTGCTCAGATATCGGGGCGACACTTTTGCGAGTGTCCGGGAAGAAGATGTAGAAAAGATAGAGTCTATGCTGAAACCGATAGACCATATCGCAGGCGGAACCATCTTTTTAAAAGAGGCAGAAACACTGCCCGAATGGAAAGAGAAAGCCGCTACTGAATGAAAAATTCATTAAAATCGCACTGAAAGATATCGGTCAAAGCAATCAGCATGTCGACCGTAGGATTGTTTCGTCCATTTTCGACCTTGCTGAAGATACCGGTGGTTACGTTTATGCCCTTTACCTGGAGCTGGGCGATGACTTCCGTTGCCTTCAGATCGTGTTCTTTGCGTAAACGGCGGATGTTCGTACCAACGACAGGATTTAAATGCTGGTTAATTCGTTCAGCCATATTTGACACCTCCAAATAAATTATTGTCCAAAATAGAAGAGAATAGTGTCCAAAATGGAAGCTCTGTGTTATAATTCAAAATATAAATTCTACATAACGAGGAGGGAGATCAATAGATGAAAAAAGAAATGCAGAAGTGGTTATGCGGAGTAGGAGCATTGGCTATGTGTGTTATGTTAACCGGGTGTGGACATAAGCATACCTGGGTGGAGGCAACCTGCACAGAACCCAGAACATGTACGGAATGTGGAGAAACTGAGGGAGAACCATTAGGACACACCTGGGCAGAGGCAACCTGCACAGAACCTAAAACATGTAAGGAATGTGGAAGAAGGAGTAACTTATGATTATGTTACTGCCTGTGTTGAGGATTCTTCAAAAACGGCGGTTGGACATGCAACGTTCTCTGACTATCGTATCATAGAAGAGGATGCTGAATTGGGACTGGAAATGAAAGAAGGATATGAGTGGCGTACCCTTCATGTGTCTATAGTTTTTGATGATGAAAATGCAAGAAAATATGCTGTGCTTGTAGGATATTTTTATGCAGATTATTATGATAATGAAGGAGAGGATGACAGCGTTGATTATCATGGAACAGAATATGAAAGAACATTTACTTATACAGATAAATGGCTTGGTTGGGTAAATGGAACAAATACATATGAAGCTGATGTTTATGTTAATGTACCAACCGGTTATGATGGTTTTGTTTTTGGTTTATATGATACAAAAAATTCATGGGAAGATGGCATGCATATCGATGATGTAGCAGATGATAACACGTTATTTTTCCGCATGGACTAAGGTTCCCCGATGGAGGTTTTATTATGAATAGTGCTATTATGTTTATTTGCAATGTACTTATTGCATTCAATATTGTTTATAGTCAGGCGGCTTCTTATAAAGAGTCTATTACTGACTATACAAAATCAAAAACAATCAATGGTTATCTGTTAGCTGTCTTTACGGCTTTTGCACAGGTAGGTAACTTCGTGTATCATATTATCCGTCGTATATCTATCGCCGGTGGAAAAGATAAAAAAGGTAAGAAAGACGTAGATCTTACTGGTGCTATTGATGCACTGCTTATGCTTGGTATCTCTATCCTTATGTACAAGTTATTTGGTATCTACAATAATACTGTTGATGTAGAAGAATTTACTTTTATTGAAAAGGTTCTTCATTGTGGTATTTACTTTACACATTTCATTTTAACACTTGCATACTATGGATTTATCTATGGACTGTTTGGTTGCGATAACTGTCGTATCCAAGATTCTATACTTAGTAAACCATTCAATGTATTACAGGATTTTGGACACTCTATTACAGTTAAAGAAACTGGTTTAAGTAAGGAGTCTATTAAGGAAGCTATTAGTGATGAGAAAGATGTTACAGTTAATAATACTATTATTATGTCACTAATTAACTATGGCAAATCCACTGTTGGAAGAATTATATCCACTATCGCTGAGAATATTGCTAGCTTAGTATCTGTGTACATAGGTATTAAAAATATTTGGGCTTTCTTATTATTTGCTATATTTGGAATATTGTATACAGCACTCTTTAACTTCATTGCTAAGGGTGGTGTGGACACTAGTAAAGCAGAGGAAGTAGTGGCTGATGCTATTGGTAACCCTATTAGTATCATTACAGATAATATTAAGAATTTCTTAATCATTATGCTTGTAGTGTGCATCATTAAGATTGTTTCCAAATTAGTAATTACTGTAATGCCTAAGTCTGTGCAGAATGTTATCTATGAGGGTTCTTACAAACTTAATGTTAAGAGTCAGGAGAGTCTTAAGAAGATGTCTGATGATAATTTCAATTCAGATGCTTATGCACAGAAATATGCTAGTCCACTCATAAGAGCGGCGCATAAGGGAGATGCAAGGTGGCATGATAAGTAAAAATATATGCAGATTAGATGGAAAACACATTTTTTTATCCGTACTGAGGGATGATACGGAGGCAGTCGACTTATACGCAAAGTGGATGTCGGATGAAACCACCTGCGTCTTTATAGAGCATGCACATTCTGTGGTGGACATCACCCGGATGCCCGGTTGGGTAAGTGACCATTCTGTCATGCGGATGGGAATTGTCCTGAAAGAGACAGACACATTGATTGGATATTGTCATATTGACCATCGGACTGAGGACATGTCAGCCTGGTTATCCATTAACATCGGAGAAAAGTCGGCGCGTGGAAAAGGCATTGGAAGCGAAGTCGTGCAGATACTCTTGCGGTACTGCTTTATGGTGCTGGGAGTGTATAGCGTCCATCTGGATGTACTGGAAACGAACACCCCTGCTATTAAGTGTTATGAGAAGGCAGGATTCAGGATAAGTGGCAGATACCGGGGACATTGTTACTATATGCGGAACCACTATGACTGGCTGCACATGGATATCTTATATGAGGAATACCGGAAACCACTTGAACCTTACGGGGCTTCATGCGAAAAGTGCCCGAAAGTTAGCGGACACAACAAAAAAAGTCCGTCGGAGCGTTAAAGCATCGACGGACTTTTGCTTTGCTATTTTGCCAAAGTAAAAATCAAAAAATTACAGAGTCTGATGCACTTCACGGATCACAGCATCAGCAAGCTCCGGAGCTTTGGCGGGATCAATATCATCCGGAAATTCCGCATCAATGGTGGAAGCAGCCGGGCGATAGTTCAGGCGCAGGGCATTTGCCTGAATGTAATCCGTTGCCTTGTTGTAAGTATCCTCTGTAACACCGTTTAAAGTAATTGTATATAATTTTGCCATAATCTATCATCCTTTCTTTTACGTTGTGGTTAATGGAAACATTTCCTTGTTTCTGTATATAGTATATCTCTTTTCCTGAAAAAAGAAAATGGAATAAAGTAACAAATATGATAATAGGAATCATTACTATATTTGTGAAATAGTCACATATTACCATAATGAGACATTTGTCAACTGTGTTTTGCTCCGCAAAAATGATAAAATCAACCATCAAAAAGCAGTTTGCAAAGGAGGAAAACAAGGGAAAAATGGAAGACAAAGATAAGAAGAAAAATGTGAAAAAAATAATCGTGTATGCAGTGCTTTTAGCACTTATTATGGGAATCGCGCTGGGAACCGGACAGATTCAGACAGAGGAATTGGGTAGGATATTTACGGTCAATGCAGTTGCAGTCTGTAAATTATTGCTTTTGATCTTCGGGGTATTGTTCTTAAAAAGTCTGATCGTATGGATCCTGGGGCTGATCAAACCGGCGAATCACAGAGCCAGGTCTGTGCTCTCTCTGTTATCCAGTCTGACAAAATATATTGCGTTTCTGGTGATCCTGTGCGCAGGACTGACGATCCTCGGAGTTAACATGACTACCATCATTGCCAGTGTCGGAGTATTGGCTCTGATCGTCGGCTTCAGCGCGGAGAGTCTGATCGCGGATGTGGTGACAGGAACTTTTATGCTGCTGGAGAATCAGTATAATGTGGGAGACATCGTGGAGGTGAACGGTTTCCGTGGAACTGTGACGAGCATCGGCATCCGCACCACCTGTATCACGGATACCGGTGACAATGTGAAGATCATCAATAATTCCGAAATGAAAAATATCCTGAACCGCTCCGACAATTATTCCAAGGCTGTCTGCGATATCAGCATCCCTTATGAAACGGATCTTGAAAAGCTGGAAAGTGAACTGCCGAAACTCCTTGAGTCAATCTATAAAGCACATGAAGATACTATGAAAAAAGTTCCTGTGTACGTGGGAGTGCAGGCATTGCAGGATTCCGGAATATTGCTCCGGTTCGTAGTGGAAGTCTCGGAGAAAAATATCTATTCCGGCATGCGTATTCTGAATCACGATCTGCTGCTGGGCTTTCGAAAGCTGGGTGTAGAGTGCCCCTTCCCACAGTTGGATGTGCATAATAAATAATGGGTGGATCCGGTAATAAAAGAGAAAATGAAGATCAAAGAAGATCATAAATATCATAGGATAAATAAAATGCAGAAACAGGAAAACAATATACTACCGGAATACCAGACACTCCCGCCGGATTCCATAGCCCCAGAATATCCGTCGCTGCCGGACGAATATCTGCAGAGTAAACAACTTGTGGAAAAAGGGGTACCGGAACGCAGTGAAAGCCGGAAGCGAAAAGAAATGCGCATACTCTGTATGCTGACAGCTTGTGTACTGCTTGGCTGCAGCGTGTATGGAACTGAGGCAGATCAGACGAAAATACCGGCACAGACAACGGAGGAGGTGCAGGTACCTGATGAAAACGGAGAGAATCGGGACGGCAGGGGAAATGACTATGTACAGTCCGCGACAACAGAGCCAGAAACAGATATCGCAATAGCGGAAACGTCAGAACCTATCGAAAAACAGTATCCTCTGGAAAGCGGCACCTTATATTACAAGATATATAATGAGACTCACCTGGCCAATCCCACTGCTGACGCCTGGGAGCGGATCCTGGAAGAAGGAGAACTCTCCATAGAACAGCTCTTTGCCGGAGAAGTGATCGCTCTGCCGCAGCCGGAGACGCCGGAAGGCTTTGCATTCATGGGATGGGCGGCACATTTTTCAGGTGAGAAGGATACCTATCCGAAGTGGAGTCTGCTTACGGAAAGCTTTACCGCAGAGGATGCAGCCAGGATCAAACCGGATGAGGAAGGCAATCGCAGTGTGGATATTCACGCGGTGTGGAACTCGCAGGATCCTGCTGCATGGCAGATGATTATGGTATTGGATGCCAATGGAGGAACGATTGCAGGACAACCATCGCAGACGTATAATGCACTGACACCGAAATATTCCGGCGGAACAGTGTATTTGTGTGGATATCCGACTCCGGAACGGGAAGGGTATCATTTCGCAGGCTGGTATCTCGCAACGGATGAGGGAGACATACGGGTGGAAACCCTGCCTGCATCCCGCTTTTTTGCACAAAAAGGCGGAGAACCGGATTATAACGCTCCGTTGGAACTGCATTTGATGGCAGGCTGGGAGAAAACCGAAGAAAAGGGGAACTAAAGGTTGTTTTTCTGTGTGGGAAAAATTATAATAGGACTAACGGATCACACACAGAAAGAGGACCCCAAAATGGATGAACAGGAAGAACAGGGAAAAAAGGAAAGCACGGTGCTCACGGAACCTCCGGAGATCACGGTGAAAAATCCAAGGATCGGTAAAGTACGTAAGCTGGAAGAGGAAGTAAAACGTCAGAATGAATTGGAGCAGCTTCGGACTAAGCGCATCCGCAAGGAGCAGGAATATATTGAACAGATGAGCAAGGCGGTGGAAGACCATCTGCGCAACACCAGAGAGGAACAGCGGTATAACGAGGAGTTTGAACGCCTGATCCGCAAGGATGTCTACCAGATGCACGGCATCAGTGAGGACAAGCTGCAGGGAATGACGGAGTACCGCAATGCCTTGTATCAGGGAACAGCGTTCGGGATGTTTTTCTTGTCACTGATCTTGACCGGAATCTGTGGATATCTCCATGGCTTCGGTTCGGAATTATGTATTTTTATGGCTTTTTATACAGCTATCGAGGGAACGCTGCTGAACAATGGAAAGAGACAGCATGCAATATTGGATGTCCTGACGAGGGTTCTGTATCTGCTCCTGTTCCCTGCGATGCTAATCGTGTTTGTGTGCTATGAACTGGAATTTACGGAGTATGCCTTTATTGTACCGGCGCTTACGATAGCCGGAGTGGTGCTTCTGATGCTGGGAGCGGTGTCCTACTTCCTGTATGACCCGTATCGCCTGGATCGTAAGAATCATAAAAAGGCGAACCATTACATCCGTGACATCGAAAAGGCTGCCATCAAGGAAGTGGAACTGGAAGAAAAAGCACTGGCGAAGCAGGCGAAAAAGCAGGAAAAGCTGGAATTAAAGGAAGAAGCCAGACAGAAGCGTGCAGCGAAGAAAAGAGAATGGAAAAAGCGGACAAAGGAAGTCTTCTCCGGCTGGAAAGAGAGTATCCGTGAAAAGCTTCCGAAGAAAAAGCAGGAGCCGACGGAAATTCCTGAGGTTACTAAGACATCAACAGCGGCAGATCCCATGGGAGATACAAAGACTTCTGAACAGACAGAACAGACGGATGCTGTGGAGATGACGGTGACAGAAGAGGAACCGACAGAGCAGATGGAAGAATCTGAAGAGGCAGAGAATAGTGATACAGCGGACGAAGAGGAGAAATAATGGCATATTATCTGATTGATTTCGAAAATGTAAAAAGCCGTGGCATGGAAGGCGTGGAGCTTCTGACGGAGGAAGATACTGTCTGTATTTTTTACAGCGATAATGCTGACAGCATGACCTTTGACCTGCATCGGAAATTAAATGAGACGAAGGCAAACATCATTTACCACAAGGTAGCGGTGGGAACCAAGAATGCACTGGATTTCCAGTTGGCAACCTATCTGGGATATCTGGTCTGCGAACAGCAGAGGGAGGGGATACACCCGAATTATTTTATTGTGACCAAGGACAATGGCTTCACCAGCCTCATGGTGTACTGGAAGGCGCAGGGAGTTCCCGTGCGGATCATTCGTAACCTCTTATGGGGGAAGAATCCTGTGGCAGAGCAGAATCTTCTGACAGAAGAGGAAAATGAGGCAGAAACAGTCGTTACCACTGCAGAGGATGTGGCAGAGCAGCCGCAGCCCATACAGCCAGAGCCGGCGGAAGAGACCAAAGAGCCCATGCAGCTAAAGACTGAGAGAGCGGATGCACCCGAAGAGCCCACACAGCCGGAGCTGGTGAAAGAGACCCAAGAACCCGTACAGCCGGAGCCGGAGAAGGCGGATGTACCCGAGGAGCCCGCACAGCCGGAGCCTGAGACAGTGGACGAGCCTGCACAACCCGTGAAGAAGCCTTCAAGGAAAAAGAGCAACACGAGAAAGAAGAGTGTTGCAAAGACAGATGATAAGACCGCGGAAAAGAACGCTGCAGAGAAGAAGCCTACTGAGAAGAAACCCGCAGAGAAGAAACCTGCAGAAAAGAAGCCTGCGGAGGAATCGGATGAACTGACTTTAGCCGTAGAAAAGGTCCTTACAGATCAGGCAATCGTCCCTCAGGTGGTAAAATTCATCCGCCAGTACAAGACCAAGCAGGGCATCAACAATGCCCTGAACAAAGAGTTCAAGGACAGTAAGCGCACCAGTGAAATTTATTCCGCCATTAAGCCCCTGATTGCCGATAAAAAGGGAAAATAATAAAAAAGATCAAGAAAATGTAAAAAGAAAGTTATTGACAATATAAAAGTAGAGTGGTATTGTTGCTATCGAACAGAAAGTGAAATTCGATGAGCAGAACAAGATCTGCATACGGAAGCATTTCAGAGAGCCGTCGGCTGGTGTGAGGCGGTATGTGAGTATGACAGACTATCCTCTGTGAGAAGTGCACTGAAGATTTTAAGTAGGTGTCACCGGTATTCTACCGTTATTTAGAAGCCTGTTGGAAATGGGATATTTATATTTCATGGAGATGGGAACAAGAGGTCATGTGATAAAACATGGCAAGCAAAGTGGTAACGCGGAGAGCTTAGAGCTTTTCGTCTTTGGGTGCTTAAGGGTGCCTGAGACGGAAGGCTTTTTTGTTTTACGGGCAATCAGAATTTTTCTTTCTGTCACGACAAAATAACAAGACACAAGAAAGAAGGAAACAAAAATGAACAGTTTGGTAATCATTCTGATCGCAATGGCAGTGCTGGCAGCAGGCTATGTCTTCTACGGAAGATGGCTTGCAAAAAAGTGGGGAATCGATGAGAAGGCGAAGACGCCTGCGTTTACCCATGAAGACGGAGAGGACTTCGTACCTTCCTCCAAATTCACCGTATTTTCTCATCAGTTTTCCTCTATCGCAGGGGCAGGCCCTGTGACGGGTCCTATCCTCGCATCGGTATTCGGATGGGTGCCTGTGCTTCTGTGGCTTCTGATCGGCGGATTGTTCTTCGGTGCGGTGCAGGACTTCGGTGCCCTGTATGCCTCTGTGAAGAACGAAGGAAAATCCATGGGAATGATCATTGAAAAATACATCGGTAAGACCGGCAGAAAGTTGTTTATGCTGTTCTGCTGGCTGTTCACGCTGTTGGTTATCGCAGCCTTTACCGATATGGTGGCAGGTACTTTCGTAGGTACCGGACTGGAAGATGCAAGTGTGGCATATGCTAACGGCAGTGCAGCATCCATTTCCATGTTGTTCATCCTGGTCGCTGTGATCTTCGGTCTGATCCAGAAAAAGGTTGGAAAAATGAACGAGTGGGTCAAGGCAGTCGTAGCCATCGGTCTGCTGGTAGTGATGTTTGCGGTAGGTATGAAGCTTCCGATCTATGCTTCCAAGACCGTATGGATCTACATCATCATGGCATACCTGTTCCTGGCATCCGTAATGCCTATGTGGCTTCTGATGCAGCCCAGAGATTATATGACCACCTTTATGTTACTGGGCATGATCATCGGCGCTGTACTCGGTGTGGTCGTAGCACATCCCGATATGGAGCTGAATGCATTTAACGGTTTTCAGGTGGGCAACAGCAGCCTGTTCCCGACGCTGTTTGTCACAATCGCCTGCGGTGCGGTATCCGGATTCCACAGCCTGGTATCCTCCGGTACTTCCTCCAAGACCATCAGCAATGAAAAAGATATGCCCATGGTAGGGTACGGTGCCATGATCGTAGAGAGCCTGCTTGGTGTGGTAGCACTGGTAGTTGTCGGAGCAGTAGCTGTGAACGGTATGAAACCCGATGGCACTCCTTTCTCCATTTTCTCCTCCGGCGTTGCAGGATTCCTGGAGAAGATGGGTGTTCCCGTAACCGTGGCAACCGTTTTCATGACCATGTGTGTATCCGCACTGGCACTGACTTCCCTGGATTCCGTAGCAAGAATCGGACGGATGTCCTTCCAGGAGCTGTTCTTAGGGGATACCACAGACACTGCAAAGATGACTCCCATGCAGAAGGTTCTGACCAATAAATATTTTGCAACCGTGATCACACTGTTCTTCGGTTATCTGCTGACTCTGGGCGGATACAACAATGTATGGCCGTTGTTCGGTTCTGCGAACCAGCTGTTGGCCGCACTGGTACTGATCGCACTGGCAGTATTCTTAAAAACCACCGGCCGTACCGGCTGGACGCTGTACTTCCCCATGGGAATGATGTTAGTCGTAACCTTCACCGCATTGATCCAGAAGACGATCGCGTTGGTGAAAAATGTGGCTGCCGGACAGGCAACCTTCCTGGTAGACGGTTTACAGCTGATCGTTGCCGTGCTGCTTATGGTACTGGGCGTTATGGTCGCTTACAGCTGCATCCGTAAGCTGTTCGGTGCCGGGAAAAATTCAGACAAAGAGGCAGCGTAATACAGCAGAAAAATAGCAGATAAATATAGAAAAGAAATATGGCATACAAAGAAAAGATATGCTAGAATAGGGAACGGTCAGAGAGCAAAAAAGCTTTTTGACCGTTCTTTTCGTCAGAGTGGAAGCTGGCGGGGAGGATTGTAATTGGAAGCAAGTAAGTAACAGGGAAAAGGATAAAAGAAAGATGAAACAGAATATGCAGGATCTGACGGAAGGATCCTTAGGGAAGAAAATACTGATCTTCAGTGTGCCGCTGATGCTGTCTAATCTGCTGCAGGTGCTTTTCAATATGGCGGATATTGCAGTGATCGGACAGTTCGCAGGATCTCTGTCTCTGGGCGCAGTGGGCTCCACGGCGACACTTGTCACTATGTTTACCGGGTTCCTCATTGGTCTGTCCGGCGGTATCAATGTATTAACGGCATTATATTACGGTGCAAAAGATAAGGACAGCCTGTCGAAGACCATCCATTCCGCAGCGCTGGTCAGCCTGATCATGGGCGTATTGTTATTAGTGCTGGGGGTAGGCTTGTCTGAGTGGATGCTGACGGCATTGAAGACGAAAGAAGAACTGTTGAACAAAGCGGTATTGTACCTGCGGATCTATTATCTGGGAATGCCGGCACTGGCAATTTACAATTTCGGTAACGCGGTGTACAGTGCGGTGGGCAATACGAAAAAGCCGTTGTATTATCTGGGATTTTCCGGAGTGCTGAATATTATCTTAAATCTTTTCTTCGTCATTGTCTGCCGGATGGATGTAGCGGGAGTGGCATTAGCAAGTATCATTTCCCAATACGTATCCGCTGTGTTGATCTTACAGGCACTGCTTCGAAGCAAAGATATCTATGCACTGCATCCCGGAAAACTGCGGATGGATCGGGAGCTTACCAGGGATATTCTGAAGCTGGGAATGCCTTCCGGATTACAGAACGTGATCTTCCAGTTCGCCAACAGCTTTGTCCAGATGGGTGTAAACTCCTTCGATGCTATTATGGTGGCGGGCAATTCCGCAGCTAGCAATGCGGATGCACTGGTGTATGATGTCATGGCAGCCTTCTATACCGCCTGTGGTAGCTTTATGGGGCAGAATTACGGCGCCGGCAAAAAGAAAAGAGTGCGGAACAGTTACCTCATCAGCCTGGCGTATTCCTTCGGCATCGGTCTGCTCCTGGGAGTGTCACTGGTGGTTTTCGGAAGACCGTTTTTGTCTCTGTTTACCAGAGATGCGGCAGTTATGGATGCCGGAATGTATCGTCTGACGATTATGGGCTTTTCCTATTGCATCTCGGCATTTATGGATTGTACCATTGCGGCAGCCAGAGCCCTGGGCAAAAGCATTGTACCGATGTTCATTGTCATCATGGGCTCCTGTGTATTCCGTGTGATCTGGGTTTATACGGTATTTGCATATTTTCATACGATTCCGTCCCTGTACCTGCTGTATATGTTCTCCTGGAGCATTACCGCAGTGGCGGAGGTCCTTTATTTCATACGGATCTACAAACAAAAAATGGCTCTCCTGTCGTAAGACAGAGGAGCCATTTTGTTATGCGGCCTTAGCATCTGCGGAAACGGAGGCAGTGTAACGAACCGGCAGGAGACGAGCGCGTTCCAATGCCACATAGATAGTAGGAAGTAAGATCAGCTGGATGATGATGCCGGGGAGGCAGGATACGAAATATCCGGTAGCCCAGGCAGACCAGCTGTAAGAACCGCCGGCGAAGATCAGGGCACGCAGGATTCCGGTGATCACGCGGCCGCCCAGCATGGCAATGATCAAAGCCGCATACAGATCAACGACCAGCTTGCCGCTGCGGAGAAACTGTATGACCAGACCGCTGATCAGACCATAGAGTCCCAACTCGATCATCATGATAGGCATATAGCCGAAAGCGGGCATGCCGGTGAGCATACTGGATACAAAGGGTCCTAAAATACCACAGATGAGACCGAAGGGAGCCCCGCAGACCAGACCGCACAGCAGCACGGGCAGATGCATGGGAGAGAACAGGACACCACCCTTAGGGATAGCATGCAGAGCCATAGGCAGTACCACACATAAGGCAACACACAGAGCAGTGATAATACTCTTGTTTAAAACGGTTAATTTCTTCATGGAATAAAACCTCCTGATAAAATATAACTGTTCAGAGTCTTCATTCGCAAAAGCCTCTCCGAGGTGCAAAAGCCTGAACAGTAACAAAAAAGCCAGAACGGCATAGTTCCCCTTCTGGGGTATATGCCTTCTGGCGTCAGGCTCCTTCGTGAAGCACAATTTATAATAAAGGGTAAGCATTTTTTTGTCAAGATAAATTGCAAAAAAGCATCTGCCATGCTATCATGAAACAGGTATTATTTTTACAGGAGTAAGGTTATGCGTATTATGGTAATGGACGGACAGGGCGGAGGCGTAGGCAGAAGCCTTCTGGAGGCATTCAAGGAACGTTTCCCGGAGGCGGATCTGATCGCTGTGGGAACCAACGCCACGGCTACGGCGAATATGATGAAGAGCGGCGTGACAAGCGGAGCCACCGGTGAGAACGCTGTGGTATATAACAGTAAGAGAGCGGACGTGATCGTGGGACCCGTGGGAATCGTCATGGCGGATGCTATGTTGGGAGAGATCACTCCTACGATGGCAGCGGCAGTGGCTTCTGGTGATGCGAAGCTGGTTCTGCTCCCCATGAACAAATGTCATGCGACGATCGTGGGAGTAGAGAACAGACGACTGGGAGAATACATTGCGGAGGCTGTGGATGAGATCGCAAAGATTTTTTAATGATTTGGCAGAGGAATTACGGGAACTCCCTAAAGAGGTACGGATCATTGCCATTGACGGAAGATGCGCTGCCGGGAAGACGACACTTGCTGCAAAACTTTTAAAGGAACTGGGCGGGGATGTGATCCATATGGATGATTTCTTCCTGCCACCTGCACTTCGGACACCGGAACGCAGAAGCGAGCCCGGGGGAAATGTGCACTATGAACGCTTTTTAACGGAAGTGATACCGAAGCTTGCATCCGGCAGACCTTTTTCTTATCGGAGATTTGACTGCTCCCGGATGAGCCTGGGAGAAGAGATTCTGGTGAAAAATAACGGCTTTGTATTTGTAGAGGGAGCATACAGCTGCCATCCGGTATTTGGTGACTATATGGACCGGAGAGTATTTCTGGATATTGACGGGAAGACGCAGGAGGATCGGATCCGAAATCGGAACGGCGAGGACCGATTACAGGATTTTTTACAGCTGTGGATCCCGCTGGAAGAGGCATATTTTCAGACCTTCTCCCCGTGGGAAAAAGCGGATTACATCAAAGTCGGGGGCTTTTGAACCCGACATCATTTTGAGAAAGAAACGAAAGGCGGGACATATGCTGCATCAGTTTTACCCGGATCATGAGGCGGATTCCGCCTATGGCATAGATTACAAAACATTATACGAAAAGGGCTATCGTGGGATCATTTTTGATATTGATAATACCCTGGTACCCCACGGGGCACCGGCGACGCCGCAGGCAATCGAATTTTTCGGCAGACTGCGGGAGTTGGGATTTCAGACGCTTCTATTATCGAACAATAAGGAGCCCCGGGTGAAAAGCTTTGCGGACGCGGTAGGAGCTTCTTATATATATAAGGCAGGCAAGCCGGGAAGAGACGGCTATCTGCGTGCCATGGAGCAGATGCATACTACGAAGGAGACTACATTTTTTGTGGGAGACCAGCTGTTCACGGATGTGTGGGGCGCCAAAAAATGCGGCATCGTGACCTATCTGACGCGCCCTATCCATCCTAAGGAAGAGATCCAGATCGTCCTGAAGAGATATTTAGAAAAAATTGTGCTGTTTTTCTACCATAGAGAATGCCGCCGGAAAGGAAAGTAAAATGCTGAATGATATCAATGGTTATACCAGAACCTGTGGACTGATCGGCAACCCGGTGGAGCACACCCTGTCACCGGTGATTCATAACACGCTGTCCATGGTGTTGGGCGAGAATCTGGCATATGTTCCGTTTCATGTGGAGAACGGAAGACTGGAAGATGCCATAAAAGGAGCCTTTGCGCTGAACCTGTTGGGTTTAAATGTGACGGTTCCTTATAAAAGTGATGTGATCCCGTATCTGACGGATATCGATCCGCTGGCAGAGAATATCGGAGCGGTGAATACTCTGGTACGGACCGAGACAGGCTATAAGGGATATAACACCGATATGCCCGGATTGTACCGCGCAATGTGTGAAGATGGTGTGAAGGTGAAGGGAGAAAAAGTCCTGATCCTGGGTGCCGGCGGTGTGGCGAGAGCCGTGGCTATGCTACTGTTGGATAAGGGGGCAAGGGAAGCCATCCTTCTTAACCGCACGGTGCAGAAAGCACAGGAGGTGGCGGACGAAGTCAATCGTATCGCCGGCAGGAAATTTGCAAAAGCAATGCCTATGGATGCGTATGACACACTTCCGGCAGGAAAAGGATATCTTGCAATACAGGCTACCAGCGTGGGAATGTATCCAGGCTGTGATGCGGCCGTGATCGAGGATCCTGCATTTTATGAAAAAGTACATACCGGTTACGATCTGATCTTCAATCCGCCGAAGACCCGTTTTATGGAGCTGGTGGAGGCCCAGGGCGGCAAGGCATACAACGGAGCGAAGATGCTGCTGTACCAGGGAATTATTGCGTTTGAACTGTGGACAGGCTGTGAGATCAAATCGTGGCTGGCAGACAAAGTCTATGAACGGATGCAGGAAGCGAAAAAGACAGAGGATGGGAAATAGAATGAAGCACAAGCGCAGGAATATAGTCCTGATCGGTTTTATGGGATCAGGGAAAACTACACTGGGATTAAAGCTGTCCTATCTGCTGCGGATGCCGGTGGAAGATACGGATAAAATGATTGAGAGGCAGGAAGGCAGGAGCATTTCAGAGATTTTTGCGGATGACGGGGAAGCCTATTTCCGGGAACTGGAGACGGAAATCTTACGCAAATGCGGCAGCAGAAAATACGAGTATATTCTGTCCGTAGGCGGAGGAACCCCGGTGAATCCCGAGAACCGTCCCCTGCTGCATCAATGTGGAACAGTGGTATACTTAAGAGTGTCACCGGAAGTGGTCTATGAGAGACTCAAAAACGATACCACAAGACCGCTGCTTCAATGTGAGGATCCGCTTGGAAGAATCCGGGAATTGTTAGAAGTACGGGATAAAATCTATACGGAATGTGCGGATATCATCCTGGATGCAAATAAGGGACATTCCGATGAACTGGCAGAGGAATTACAGCTGCAGCTTCGTAAGCTGAAAGAAGCCCCGAAGAAAAAGGAGCGTGAGAAGAAAATGAAAATTTTAGTGATCAACGGACCCAACCTGAATTTTCTGGGAATCCGGGAGAAAAAAATCTACGGCACGCAGGATTATCAGTATCTGCTGGATCTGATCGACAAAAAGGCAAAGGAGACCGGGGATGATATCCAGACGTTCCAGAGCAATCATGAGGGAGCCATTATCGACAGGATCCAGGAAGCCTATTTTGATGGAACAAACGGTATTGTGATCAATCCGGGAGCCTATACCCATTACAGTTACGCCATCCGGGACGCACTGGCAAGCGTGGATATTCCGAAAGTGGAAGTCCATATTTCCGATATTACAAGCAGAGAAGAATTCCGTAAGATTTCCGTGACGGCACCGGTATGCAATAAGCAGATCTATGGTCAGGGACTGGACGGATATCTGCAGGCAATTGATTTCTTAAGAGAAATTTGAAAAAAATATTCAAAAGTAGTTGAAATATGTATGCTTTTATATTAAAATATTAAAGAATTATGACGTGAAAATATTAGGAGGAATACATTATGATTTCTGCAGGTGATTTCAGAAATGGTATTACCATTGAGTATGATAACAATGTTTACCAGATTATCGAATTCCAGCATGTTAAGCCGGGAAAGGGCGCAGCTTTCGTTAGAACCAAGCTGAAGAACATCAAGAGTGGCGGTGTAGTTGAGAAGACCTTCCGTCCTACTGAGAAGTGCCCTCAGGCGCGTATTGATAGAAAGGATATGCAGTATCTGTATGAAGATGGTGATCTGTACTACTTCATGGATACCGAGACTTACGATCAGGTTGCACTGAATGCTGAGACCGTAGGCGATGCACTGAAGTTCGTAAAAGAGAACGAGATGTGCAAGATCTGCTCTCACAATGGCAGCGTATTCTCCGTTGAGCCTCCTCTGTTCGTAGAACTGGAGATCACAGAGACTGAGCCCGGATTCAAGGGTGATACCGCTACCGGTGCCAGCAAGCCTGCTACCGTTGAGACCGGAGCTACCGTAGCTGTACCTCTGTTCGTTAACCAGGGTGACAAGATCAAGATCGACACCAGAACCGGTGAGTATCTGTCTCGTGCATAATCACTGATATTCTGATTACAGAACCTGTAAGGCAATGAGCAACTTTAATAGTGGCTTATTGCCTTTTTTGTTGCTTTACAGTACATAACAGCGAAGAAATACCACATGACGCATGGGAAGACAGCTCTGGGGAGATGCTGTCTCGGAGAGGCATGGAGGTAACATATGGAAATGTTGGTTTTTGCAACTAAGGTACAGCATGCGGTCAGAGAGGCACTGGGAGAAGAATACCGCGTGGAACTGAAGGAAGTCCGGAAGAACAACGGTGTGATCCTTCAGGGACTTGTGATCCGTCGGGGTGAGGATAATATCATGCCGACCATATATCTGAATTCTTTCCTGGCGGCGTATGAGCAGGGGATTACTTTCGCAGATATTATCCGCAAGATCGTCTCCGTATACAGAGATGATGCAGTGGGAAAAGAGATCGATATCTCTTTCTTTTGTGATTTTGAGAAAGTGAAAGACAGAATCTGTTTTCGCCTGATCAACAAGGCGAAAAATAAAGAACTATTGGAAAAGGCTCCTTTTATCCCCATCCTGGATCTGGCGGCATGCTTCTACTATGCCTGTGAGGAAGGAGGAGTGATCAACGGCGTGATCCCGGTGTATCATTCCCACCTGGAAGTCTGGGGTGTGACAGACAGAGAGCTGTTTGAATGCGCCGTGAAAAATACACCAAAGCTTTTCCCCTGTGAGATCATGCCCATGAAAAGTGCGTTACGGGAAATGTTGCAGGAACTGGAAGAAATGGGGGAGGATATCGCAGGGAAGCTGGATCAGATCATCCCCATGATGATCCTGACCAACTCCAGGAAGACATATGGAGCCTGCTGCATTATGTATCCGAAGGTGCTGGAGCGGCTGGCGGGAAGTGTAGGAGGAGACTATTATCTGATCCCCAGTTCGGTACACGAATTTATTCTGCTCCCGCTGTCTCAGGGAAGAAGTGCGGAGGAATTAAAAGAAATGATCGCTGAGGTAAACAGCAGTGAGATCCCTCCGGAGGATGTGTTGTCTGATAGTCTTTACTTATACAGCTGTAAGGAACGCTGTGTGAAAATACTTTAAATTTAAACTGGACATATGTAGTGTTTTATGATATTATAGTCGAGGTGATGTAACAAATTTGTAATATTTGCATCCGTAGTCTAATGGATAGAACGGAGGCCTCCGACGCCTTTAATGCAGGTTCGATTCCTGTCGGATGCATTTACATCACCTTGATTATAGGGAGAGATTTGAGAAGCCGCTTGCGGCTTTTTGCGATTCAGGAGATATTTTTGGAATTGAGAGAATGATCCATTGAGATTAAGACTCGGAAAGGAATTTATATGTGGAAAGAGAAAATACATTCCATCGGTAATTATATCATAAAACATAATAAGATCGTGCTTCCGGCAGTAGTGGTAGTGGCAGTGGCTGTTACGGTGTCCGTAAGTTTAAGCATGAACAGCAGTCATAAGGAAGCACAACAGCAGGCGGAAGCTGAGAGCGCTTTGGCGGCAAGCCAGACGGAGACCGAGACCGCTACACAGGAGGTTCCGCTGGTAGCGAATGAGGAAGGCGATATCTATTCCCTGATCGCTACTTATTATAATGCAATGGCAACGGGAGACGAGAGCACACTCCGCGCAGTATGTGATGAGATCTCTGACAAGGACATGTACCGTTATGTGGAACTGGCTCAGTATATTGATTATTACCCGACACTGGAGATCTACACCAAGACAGGACCGGAGGATGGATCTGTTATAGCCTATGTGTATTATAAGATCAAATTCGTAGGACATGACGAAGAAGTTCCCGGATACCAGGCGCTTTATATCTGCACGAATGATCAGGGAGAGCTGTATATCAAGCGCGGTGAGAACAGTGAAGAAGTAAACGATTATATCAAAACAGTCAGCACGCAGGATGATGTTGTGGAGTTCAACAACAAGATCACGGTAGAGTACAACGAGCTGATGGTAGATCACCCGGAAGTCCTTCAGTATATCAGTGAGCTGGATTCGCAGGTAAGTATTGCCGTGGGTGAGAAGCTGGCAAATCAGGTAGCAGGTGATTCACAGAACACAGAAGGTGAAAATACAGAAGGAACCACGGACGGCGGTCAGGAGGCACCCACAGAGGGCGGAGATCAGCCGGCAGAGGAGCAGGAACCGCAGTATGTGACCACGACCACCACAGTAAATGTCAGAAGCTCTGACAGCGAACAGGCTGATAAGCTGGGCAAAGTATCCGGCGGTACTAAGCTTCAGCTTCTGGAACAGCGCCCCAACGGCTGGACAAAAGTAGATTATGAAGGCAAGGAAGGCTATATCAAGAGCGAATTCCTGCAGACAGTAGAGAGCGTGGCAGGTGCCGAGACGATCGGAACCGTTACGGCAACCACCAATATTAATGTACGTGCGTCAGCCAGCGAGACGGCAGATCGCCTGGGCGTGCTCTCCGGCGGTGACAGCGCGGATCTTATCGGTACCGAAGGCGACTGGAGCAAGATCAAGTACAACGGACAGATCGGATACGTGAAGAGTGAGTATGTGCAATAAGAATGCCCGACAACGAAGAAACGCGAAGCGTTTTTGAGCTTGCACTGCGGAACAATTCGTATTGCACGAATAAAATATGACATTTCAGGGAAAGCTTCTTACCAAAAACGGTGAGGAGCTTTTCTTATGAAAAAACAGGACATTAATATCTATCGGGAAATTAAGCGGAATACAGAAATGGCAATAAAAGCACTGGATGCCGTCACGGATAAAATCTACGATGAACGTCTGGCTGCGACAGTGGCAGACCAGGAGCTGCAATATTCCAGACTGCATGACAGGGCGGTGCAGAAACTGGCAGAAGGCAAGGCACAGATTTATCGATCGAATGCCATGGAGAATATGATGCTTAAGATAGGCATCGGATACAATACGCTTTTGAATACCAGCACGGGACACATAGCGGAAATGATCATCAAGGGAAGCAATAACGGTGTGCTGGAGATGGAGAAAGTGCTGGCGCATAACGAAGAGCTGGCGGATACCGCCAGCAGGGCACTGGCGAAGGAACTGATTGCCATGGAGAACAGCAATATCAAAACATTAAAAGAATATTTATAAAATCTCATAGGAAGTTATTTTAGCAATCCGTGCGCTACAACGCACGGATTGTATACTTGTATAATTTTTGTGCAATTTTTACAGAAAAGTGCCAAAAACTTTTACGATTTAGTGGAATAAAGTTTATTGTGCAATTAAAAAAGTCGTTTTATAATAAAGCATATGGCAACCAGGTTGTCATGAATCTGTATACCAATTGAAGGAGGACATTCAGATGTCATATGTTGATGAAGTATTTGATATGGTAGTAGCAAAGAATCCTGCACAGCCCGAGTTCCACCAGGCAGTCAAAGAGGTTCTGGAATCTCTTCGTGTGGTGATCGAGGCAAATGAGGAAAAATATCGTAAGGACGCTCTGTTGGAGAGACTGGTAACTCCAGAGAGACAGATCCTGTTCCGTGTACCCTGGGTGGATGACAAGGGTCAGGTTCAGGTTAACAACGGCTTCCGTGTACAGTTCAATTCCGCAATCGGACCTTACAAGGGTGGTTTACGTTTACATCCTTCTGTAAACTTAGGTATCATCAAGTTCCTTGGTTTTGAGCAGACCTTCAAGAACTCCCTGACCGGCCTGCCGATCGGTGGTGGTAAGGGTGGATCCGATTTCGATCCCAAGGGCAAATCCGACAGAGAGATCATGGCTTTCTGCCAGAGCTTCATCACAGAACTTTACAAATATATCGGAGCAGACACCGATGTTCCCGCTGGTGATATCGGTACCGGCGCAAGAGAGATCGGTTATATGTACGGACAGTACAAGAGACTGACCGGCCTGTATGAAGGCGTTCTGACCGGTAAGGGCTTAAGCTACGGCGGATCCCTGGCAAGAACCGAAGCAACCGGTTACGGTCTGCTGTATCTGACCGAGGAGATGTTGAAGTGTAATGGCAAGGATATCGCAGGCAAGACCGTTACTGTATCCGGTGCCGGTAATGTAGCAATCTACGCTATCCAGAAAGCAGAGCAGTTAGGCGCAAAGGTAGTTACCTGTTCCGATTCTACCGGTTGGATCTATGATCCCGAAGGAATCGATGTAGCGCTGTTACGTGAAGTTAAGGAAGTTAAGCGTGCAAGACTGACTGAGTATGCAGCAGCAAGACCCAGTGCAGAATATCATGAGAAGAAGAACGGTGAGCATGGTGTATGGACTATTAAGTGTGATGTAGCGCTTCCTTGCGCAACCCAGAACGAACTGGATCTGGAGGATGCAAAGCAGCTGGTAGCTAACGGTGTATTCGCAGTAGCAGAGGGTGCTAACATGCCTACCACCATGGAAGCTACTGAGTACTTCCAGAAGAACGGTGTTCTGTTCTGCCCCGGCAAGGCATCTAATGCAGGTGGTGTTGCTACCTCCGCTCTGGAGATGAGCCAGAACAGTGAGAGACTTTCCTGGACCTTCGAAGAAGTAGATGCCAAGCTGAAGAACATCATGGTGAACATCTTCCACAACCTGGATGATGCAGCCAAGAAGTACGGCATGGAAGGCAACTACGTAGCAGGCGCTAACATCGCAGGCTTCCTGAAGGTTGCAGATGCTATGACCGCACAGGGTATTGTATAGTAAAGTAAGTAAGCCATATTCCATATAAGTAAAATAATAAGAGTGCTGCATATGACCGAAAAGTTGTATGCAGCACTTTTTTTATACACATATAAAAGTCCCTGTAAAACCGCTGAATGCAGTAATACAGGGACTGTATGGTGTTTAATGTTAAGTTATTCTGCAGGCTGCTGCGCAGCGGCATTCCGAGCGTTGATCTCAGCCTGTTGCTGATTGATCACGGATTCATAATCCGGGTTCGCGAAGAAGGTTGCATCATGTTCACACTGACTTCTGGTGTTCGGTGTGCTGATCGTCTGTGTGCCGTCGGGATTGTTGATAATGACGGTGGAGCCCTGTTGTAATGCAGGATCCTCTACCAGAGGCATCGTGGCAACACCGGTGTACTTGAACGGGCAGTCAGGACTTGCGGGAAGTCCGTCATAAGCACAGATCTCGCCCTGATAATGCACATCACAGCTCTCCGTAGGTTCGGTACCTTCTGCAAAGTATTCGGTATAAACAGATCCATCACACAGACCGGGGATCGGAAGCTTGCCGGACTGGGAACATACCTGCACCTGTATGATTCCGGAAGGAACCGGGAACTGGGTGTTGGGCAGATCCTCATGAACCCGTTTCATCACCTTGCGCCATAAAGTCTTGGAGACACCGTCTTCCGCACTGTTCAGGTCTACGTTGTTATCGTAACCAGTCCAGGTAGCAGCAGTGTAATAAGGGGTATATCCTGCAAACCATGCGTCGGTAGGTCCTGTTGTGGTACCTGTCTTACCGGCAATGGCCATTCCTCCGAAATTAACCTTTCCGCCGGTACCGGAAGTAACAACATCCTGCATGGCACTGGTCAGCAGGAAAGCGGTAGTTTCCTTGATCACCTGACGGGTAGGCGGATTGGTGTTGTCCAGGATCACGTTGCCATCGGAATCTGTGACTCTGGTGTACAGCTTAGGTGTTACATAAGTACCGCTGTTTGCGATAGCCGCATAAGCAGCGGTCAGCTCATAAGGGGTGACACCATAGGTCAGACCGCCCAGAGCCAGGGACTGGTTCACATCGGACTTGATCTCATTGCCGACCTGGACGCCATCTGTTAAAGTAGTGAAACCAAAATTCAACAGATAATCGTAACCGAGTCTCGGGGTGATCACAGTAATATTTTTTACAGCGATGATATTCAGGGAGTCACGGATCGCACTGCGGATATTCTGGATGCCGCGGTAACCGGATTTGTACCAGTTACGTACGGGAGTTCCGTCTGCGTAGTTAAACGGTGCATCATTATAAACAGTTGCCAGAGTCTTGCCGGCACTGTCCAGGGCGGGAGCGTAAGAAGCAACTACTTTAAAAGTAGATCCTGGCAGACGCTTTGCGCTGGTAGCACGATTCAGGGTCCGGCGGCCTTCTTTGGTACCACGGCCACCGATCATAGCGACGATATGACCGGTACTCTGTTCCTCGATGACCATTGCGGACTGTGGCTGAGGCGTCATGGTGATCGTCTCTTCGTAGTTATCCGCATTGTCTTCCACGCCTAACTGGGCTAACATGGCGGAACGATACGTATCGACAGCTGCATAAGCATCATCCTGGGAAGAGAAGATCAGATTGAACTTTTTATTCTGATTTTCCTTGAACCAAGTCATCATATTTTCTTTACTGAAATTATTCTTTGTACCATCGGAGGAAATAATGGTAAGAGCATAGTTCAGATACCATTTCACGTTCTCCGGATAGTTGGACGGATCTGCGTATTCTTCGTTCAGGATCGCCTGAATCTTAGGATCCAGTGTGGATTCCACACGTAAGCCGCCAGAGGTCAGCAGGGTCTCTGCCATGGCTTCGTTATAACCTGCAAGGATCAGATCCTGTTTTACCTGTTCATATACTGCATCCGAGAAGTAAGAACCGGTGGTGGCGTTGGCTTCCTGATAATCTATGTCGTACAGACCGATACGCTCGTATACCGCATCGGTATCTGCCACGGCTTCATCGTATTGTGCCTGGCTGATAAAACCAAGCTCCAGCATTTTCTTCAGACAGGTCTCACGACGTTTTGCATTTTCTTCCGGATGCCGGATCGGATTGTATTTGGAAGGGTTCTGCGTAATACTAGCGATCACAGCACACTCGGAAATCGTCAGGTCGCTGCAGTGCTTACCGAAGTAACGTAGGGAAGCGGATTCCACACCCAGAGTATTTTGTCCTAAGTTGATGGCGTTCATGTAACGCAGCAGAATCTCATCCTTTGAATAATACTTGGTGATTTCCAGTGCCAGATACTGCTCCTGGATCTTACGCTTGATTTTTTTGATCTTGTTATTACCCTCGGAGGTCCAGTCCGTAAAGACGGTATTTTTTAGAAGCTGCTGGGTAATGGTGCTGGCACCCTGGGCCTCTTCACCGCCGGTCTTTAAAAACTGGTAACCGGCACGGAGAATGCTCTTGAAGTCGATACCGTTGTGCTGATAGAAACGCTCGTCCTCGATTGCCACGAAGGCTTTGCCCATGTAGTCGGGAATCTCATCCATGCCTACGGAGAGACGGTTGGAGTTGGTGCTGACATATTGGTCGATCTCATTGCCTTCACTGTCATAGACGATGGTAGCTTCTCCTACCGCCACGACATCGGACAGCCGGATCGTGGGAGTGGAAGAGAGGATGCCGCGGAAAACACCGATACCGGCGGCTACACCGCAGATGCCGATGCCTACGACAGCAACAAGCATGATCCTGACACAGGTCAGTGCGAGCTTTCTTCCCCATTTTTGTGATTTAGAGTTGAGTGCCTTCTGCTTCGCTCGGACACCTTTTTTACCATAATTCATACAATAAGTCCTTTCTGTCTGAGATACAGACGAAAATATTATACCAAATAATGCTATGTAAATAAAGGCTTTCTTTCCAGTCTTTAGAATTGTTTCACATTTTGGAAAAGTTATGCTACACTGGAAAAGAATCTGAAGGAAAACAAAAAGTAAGCGAGGTTAACATGGGCGATACGGCAGTAACAGACAGCTACAGAGTATTATTATCCGGCGGCGAAGGAGAGATCGTGGAAAAAAAATCCCGTTTCATCGCAACGATCCGCAAGTGCGAAACCGAGGAAGAGGCCGTAGCTTTTATAGAAGAAATGAAGAAAAAGTACTGGGATGCCAGACATAACTGTTCTGCATTTATAATAGGAAGCAGAGGAGAGCTGACCAGATGCAGTGATGACGGAGAACCCTCCGGCACTGCGGGCAGACCGATGTTAGAGGTGTTGACCGGCTCCGGGCTCCGCAATATCGCGGTGGTGGTGACGAGGTACTTCGGCGGCACTCTGCTGGGTACCGGTGGACTGGTGCGGGCATATACCCAGGCGGTGAAGGAAGGACTTGCCCACTGCGAGACGGGGATCATGCGAAAAGGCTGTGAACTGGAAGTTGCGGCGGATTATAATGATGTAGGAAAGCTGCAATACTATTTCGGACAGCAGGGCATCGTTCCCACAGACAGTATCTATGCCGAAAACGTAAAATTTATTTTACTTATCCCGGTGGAAAAAGAGGAAAAAGTCAGGAAAAACCTGACAGAAACCACCTGTGGAAAGGTAAAAATTGAGAAATTGAAAGAGACTTATTTCGTTGACAAAGAATAGTCAATGAAATAAAATAAAAATATCGGTTTAAGGATTCCATGAGGAAAGGTGGTGGTTTTTATGAAGTGTACACAGAAGAGCTCTGACAACCCACTTCCGGGGCGAAGTTGCCATGTAAGTTACACCCATAGAAAACATCATAAGGAGGATCATCATGGAACAGATCAAAGAACTGGAAGAGGTATTAGAGCTTCTTAACACCAAGCAGTACACCAAGCTGCGCCAGTATCTGGCTGAACTCAACGATGCCGATATTGCGGGACTTTTGGAAGAACTGGAAGAGGAAGAGATGTTAAAGGTCTTCCGCATCCTTCCCAAGGACCTGGCGGCAGACGTTTTTTCCTATTTAGATATGGACAATCAGCAGAAGATCATCACGTCCCTGTCAGATAAGGAAGCAACGAACATCATCAACAACCTGATGGCGGACGATGCGGCTGATCTGCTGGAGGAGATGCCTGCGAACATTGTCAAAAAGCTTCTGACCAACGCAAGCCCCGATGTGCGCAGAGATATCAATCATCTGCTGCGTTATCCGGAAGATTCCGCAGGAAGTATCATGACGGTCGAATATGTAGACCTGAAGGAGAATCTGACGGTGAATCAGGCCATCGAGCGGATCCGTAAGGTGGGCCTTGACAGTGAGACTATCAATATCTGTTATGTCTTAGATGCCCAGAGAAGACTGGTGGGAACAGTTGCTCTGCGTTATCTGCTGCTTATGGACGGCGACGAGATCATCGGTGACATCATGCATGAAAACGTCATCTCCATCAATACGCTGATGGACCAGGAGGAAGTTGCCAGACAGTTCAAAAAATACGACTTTACAGCCATGCCGGTAGTGGACAATGAGAACCGGCTGGTAGGTATTATCACCGTGGACGATATCGTGGATATCATCGAAGAAGAGACCACGGAGGATATGGAAAAAATGGCGGCTATCGTGCCCAGCGATAAGCCCTATATGAAGACCGGAGTATTTGAGACCTTCAAAAAGCGTATTCCCTGGCTGCTGCTTTTGATGGTGTCAGCTACCTTTACCGGAGCCATCATTTCTTCTTTTGAAGACGCATTAAGCGTATGCGCAGTACTGGTGGCATATATCCCCATGCTGATGGATACCGGCGGTAATGCCGGAAGTCAGGCGAGCGTTACGGTCATCCGTGGACTGTCCCTGAATGAGATCGAATACCGGGATGTGCCGAAGGTCGTATTCAAGGAGATCCGCGTGGCACTGATCTGCGGTATCACACTTTCCGCAGCGAACTTTGTAAAATTACTGTTATTGGATAAAGTAGGGGTGCTGGTGGCAGCATCCGTGTGCCTGACTCTGGTAGCAGCGGTAGTGATCGCAATGATCATTGGATGCCTCCTGCCGATCCTGGCAAAGCGTCTCGGCTTTGACCCGGCGGTAATGGCAAGTCCGTTCATCACCACCATCGTGGATGCTATGTCACTGTTAGTATATTTCCGCGTTGCATCTGCAATTTTAGAGCTTTAAATGCACTGGATTTATAAAAAGCGTCTGTTTTAAAACGGGCGCTTTTTTGATATTTTTTTGACAGGATGTTTTTTTTTTAGTACTTTTCCACAAGCTCTTTGCAAGGACGGAAATTTTTGCTAGAATCAAGGAAAATAGAAAATGTAACCGCTTTCGTAAATCTTTTTCTTTAAGAGAATATTCGGGAACAGCAAAAGCAACGGAGGAATGAATCATGAGATATTTTTTTGAATCGAAAGTAGAAAAAAAGGATGCAGGATATACCATTCAGATTCCTTTTAATGTATGGGAAGTATGTCATCAGAGAGAAGGCATCAAGGGAGATATCGTTCTGGATAACAATATCATTCAGTGTGAGCTTCATCCCAAGGAGAAGGGCAATTACGAGATCGTGATCACCGATGAAGCTGCTGTAAAGGTAGAGCTGGGTGTGCCCCACAAGATCCTGTTACATATTAACGGCTCCCTGATCCGTATGGACCAGAACAGCCCTTACAGCTTCGAGAACCCGATCCGCAAGATCGACAGCATGAATGTGATCATCCAGCCCGAGGACGGTCTGTGCGGCCAGGCATGTGTAGCAATGCTGGCAGGTGTTACTATTGCGGAAGTGATCAGCGTTATGGACTGCAGAGAGTGGCAGGCTACCATGGGTCGCGTGATCTCTGCACTGAACTATTACGGCATTGACCATACCGACATCATCGTATATACCGAGGGTAGACCCGCTGTACTGCCTAAGTGCTGCATCATGATGGAGAAGATGGGACGTTTCTGTCACTATCTGGTACACTATGATGGAAAATTCTATGATTCCAATCTGGGTGTGCTGGAAGAGTACGATATGGGCAAGCTGTTAGGTTACCTTGAGATCAAATGCTGATGGAATGCAAATCCGTATTTGCGTGATTTCGATTACCTTGTTCTATTTATAAGGAAGTTCAAAAACTGTAGGTTACACAGGTGTGCCTACAGTTTTTTTCATGGCAAATAGGTTAATCGGCTAAAAACCCCTAATAGGGTTGCATATTAACACGGTAAAGTGTAAAATGGAAAAGTGTGATTTTCGTAACGCTTTAGAGCGATTACTAATTTTTTATTACAAAGGATGGGAGAAAAATGAATCAGAAAAAGAAGATTGAAAATTATCAGCAGATTGCCATGGGAACCGGATTGCGTTATGATGAAACCAATGACTTGTTTCATGGGGAACGGGATGGGTTTGACTTTATCGTCTATGCACCCGATGCAAGATATCCGTATATGATGGTACTGCATACGGCGGCAAAAAGCGCTGACGGGTCGACATTTGACAAGCAGGCTGTGAAAGGGTTTCAGAAAAGCAGCAAGAAGATCGCGAGTTTTGGTCAGAAGAATCTGGATATCAGAGTATCACTGAAGGCACAGTCCAATGCGGAAAAATGTAAGGATACATTGAACGAAGCACTTGCAGCTACAACGACATTCCTGCGTACAAACAGTTACAGTCCCTGCTGTGATCTGTGCGGTCAGAATGTAGAGACCGGAGCGTTCAGAATGGGCGGTGAATACTATCATTTATGTCCGGACTGCGAGATGAAGCTGCGCAGTGACATCGCAATGAAGACACAGCAGAAGGCGCAGAAGAAAGAAAACATCGTAGGCGGTATTGTAGGTGCCCTGTTAGGATCCCTGTTGGGAATGCTCAGTGTTCTGATCTTAAGCCAGTTGGGATATGTAGCAGCATTATCCGGTGTGATCATGGCGGTGTGCGTTCTGAAGGGATATGAGATGCTGGGCGGAAAACTGACCAAAAAGGCAGTAGTCATCAGCGCTGTGATCATGATCCTTATGACGTATTTTGCAGACCGTGTGGACTGGGCGATTATTTTGTTCAATCAGGGCGGCGGTGCGGAAGCAGGTTATAGTCTGTTCGAGTGTTATCGACTGATCCCTGCGGCACTTTCCGCAGAAATTATTGATATGGGAAGCTACATAGGCAATCTGGTTCTACAGTATCTGTTTGTGGCGCTCGGAGCAATCCCTACCGTTATCGGAAAAATGAAAGAGAAAAAAGAAGAAGGTATTATCGCAAGATTAAATTAAGCTCTTTGCTTTCAATAGACAATGTGGTACAATAGTACCAGTAATGTAATTCCTCATATCGTGGTATTGGGTTCAGACTTTTGACCCCGGTAGCATACCTGTTGGAATTAGGGGGAAGGAATATGAGAAAGTGGAAAGCATGGCTGTTTGCGCTGGCTGTTCTCATAGGCATTGGGACTATTGGGACGGTGTCAGTAACGGCAGAAGCACAGAATCTGAATCAGGGAAAGCGGGTATTGTTTATCAGCTCGTATTCTTATGGCTGGGACACAGTCCAGACGCAGATCGAAGGAATCAAGGCGGGGGTCGACGAGAAAACCACCGTGGATTATGAATTCATGGATACGAAGCGTTTCCGGACGAAAGAGTCTACAGAAATGTTTTATACAATGTTGAAATATCATCTGGATCATTCAGATCCCTATGATGTCGTGATCGTGGGAGATGATGCCGCACTCCGTTTTGCAATGGCATTCAGAGAGGATCTGTTTGATGGTATTCCCATTGTCTTTGAAGGTGTCAATGATGAGGAATATGCCCTGGAAGCAGCGAAGAACCCTCTGGTAACCGGGATACTGGAGAAACTGTCAGTAGAAAAAAATATCGATATGGCATTAAAGGTAAACCCGTCAGCGGACAAAGTAGTGGCTATATTGGATGATTCTGTGACCGGTGAGGCAGAGCGTAAGAATTTTTACAGTGCCGAAGCAAAATATCCGGAACTGGAATTCTCTGAGATCAATTCTTCCGAACTGACAACCGCTAAGCTGCAGCAGGCAGTCAGCAAGGTGGATGAGAATACCATATTGATCTACATTGTAATGTCAAATGATGGCAGTGGCAAGCAGTATACCAATGCGCAGGCGATCCGTATGGTCGTGACTTATTCGAAGGTGCCGGTGTACCGCATGGTGGAGGATGGGATCGGTGCCGGATTGCTGGGTGGTAATGTGGTATCCATGTATAAGTCCGGAGAGATCGCAGCACAGATGGCCATGGATATCGCGAATGGTACCGACAGTGCAGAGATCAATGTGGTAAAGGACAGCCCCAACATTTATTGCGTGGATGAAGACGTCATGCGGAAGTTCGGACTGGAGGCATCACAGTTTCCGAAAGACACCGAATTTGTAAATCATCGGGAGGGCTTTTTTACCAGGAATCGTGAGGCTTTGATCCCGGCGCTAATACTTATCGCTGCACTCGATGTTATTATCTGCTGGGTGTGCTTCGATAATTACCGCAGACGAAAGCTGTTACAGGAGCTGGAGCAGGCACGTGCGATCATGGAATCGGCAGCCCAGCATGACTTCCTGACCGGACTGCCGAACCGCAGCAAGTTCATGAAGGATCTGGAACAGCTGATCGGAGCCCGGATCCCCTGCACGGTCATGATGCTGGATATCGATAACTTTAAGAAGATCAACGATACTTACGGACATACAGCGGGAGATGAGGCACTGCAGCAGGTAGCCAACCGGTTGAAGGACATACAGTCCCAGATACTTACCTCTTATCGTTTTGCGGGAGATGAATTCATCCTGATCCTTCGCAGCAGTCAGAGCATGCTGGTGGAGAAGACGGCGTACCAGTGCCGTCAGGTATTTGCCAAAGATATGACACTCTGCGGAACGAAACGGCGGATCGGAGGCAGTATCGGTATTGCAAGCTACCCTAAGGACACCGATAATCTGGAACAGCTGATCGTATGTGCGGATGACGCCATGTATAAGGTGAAAAAGAATGGCAAAAACGATTTCGCATACTATGAGAAGTCCACAGAGGAATAAAATATCAGACAGGCGGATATTTCTGTTCTATGAACAGCAAATATTGCCTGTTTTTTTCTGCCTGTTTTGAACATAAGGTTGAAAAATAGCAGGATTATGTATATAATTAGTACTATTGACTAAAAGGAGAAAGATATCATGCGAATACTTTCAGATGCACTGGGATACGTTATGTACTTTTGTTATTACCTGGTACATAATTACGGCCTGGCTATTATTCTGTTTACTCTGATCAGTAAGATCGTTCTTTTACCGGTATCGGTATGGGTACAGAAGAATTCTATTAAAATGGTAAAAATGCAGCCCGAGATCAACCGGATCAAAGCAAAACATTTCGGTGATGCGGACCGGATCGCAGACGAACAGTCCAAAATATTCAAGAGAGAGAAGTATAACCCGCTGGCATCTCTGATTCCCCTGGCGGTTCAGATTATTCTGCTGATGGGACTGGTGGAGGTTATCTATCATCCGCTAGATTATCTGCTGCATATGTCTCAGGATGTGATCACTGCATTTAACGGTCTGGCAATCAGTCTGGCAGGGGTGAATCCGGAGAGCTCTTCCGTTCAGCTTACGGTAGTGGAGATGATCAAGAGCGGCAAATACGCAGAGCAGTTCGCAGCATTGCAGAGCAGTCTTGCCGGTGTGGATATCGCTTCTGTATTACAGCAGGTAGAGAGCATATCTCTGGATTTCTGCGGTATTAACTTGAGCTGGGTACCATCCGAAGTGGGTGGTATTGATATTATTGTGCCCATTGCAGCGGGAGTATCCGCATGGTTGTTATGTGTGGCGCAGAATGCGGCCAATGTCATTCAGGCAGAACAGTCTAAACTGAACAAATACGGTATGATGGCATTTTCCGTAGGACTTTCCCTGTATCTGGGCTGGTTTGTTCCCGCCGGTGTGGCACTGTACTGGATCGCCAGCAATCTGTTTGCGATCTTACAGCAGTATCTGTTAAACTGGGCCATTAATCCAAAAGACTATGTGGATTACGAAGCACTGGAGGCCAGCAAACAGGAACTGGATGAATTACAGTCTATCGGAGGCAGGAAAAAGCCTTTTGCGAGAAATCCTTATGCCAAGAGAGAGAAGAAGGACTTCAAGCGTTTCTTCTCGGTGGTGAATAAGCATCTGGTATTTTATTCCGAGAGCAGTGGTTTCTATAAATATTATCAGGGAATCATTGAATGGCTGTTAGCCCATACGAATCTGACCATTCATTATATTACCAGTGACCCTGAGGATCAGATCTTCGCACTGGCAGAGAAAGAGAATAAGATCCGTGCCTATTATATCGGGGAGAAGAAGCTGATCACTCTGATGATGAAGATGGATGCGGATGTGGTTGTTATGACCATGCCGGATATTGAGAATTTTCATATCAAGCGCAGTTATGTGAGAAAAGATATTGAATATATCTACATCCCTCATTGTATGGACAGCCTGAATATGACCATGCGTACCGGATCCATGGATCATTACGATACGGTATATTGTGTCGGTAAACATCATACCGAGGAAATCCGCAAAACGGAGGAAGCCTACGGCCTGCCACCTAAGAAGCTGATCGATTGGGGATACTGTCTGTTAGATCGCATGATCGAAGATTACAAGAAGGCAGACAAGACGCCTCATGAGAAAAAACATATTTTGATCGCCCCCTCCTGGCAGAAGGACAATATTGTGGACAGCTGTCTCGAAGGTATGCTGGATGATCTGGCAGGTAAGGGCTATGAAGTGGTAGTGCGTCCTCATCCCCAGCAGGTACGTTTACAGCGGGACAAGATGGACCGACTGAAAGAGCGTTATGCGAATAACCCGGATATCGAGATCCAGACCGACTTTTCTTCCAACAGCACTGTATTTGAGGCAGATCTGTTAGTGACCGACTGGTCCGGTATCGCTTATGAGTATGCGTTCACGACGAACAAGCCGGTATTATTCGTGGATACGCCCATGAAGGTCATGAATCCGGAGTATCAGAAGATCGACACTGTACCTATCAATATCTGGATGCGGGATGTCATCGGAGACCGTCTGAATCCTGCGAAGACAGAAGAGACTGAAAGTAAGGTCAGAAATCTGCTGGCACAAAAAGATGCTTACCATGATAGAATTGAAAAATTCGTGGAAGAGTATGTATACAACCTGGGCAACAGTGCCGAAGTAGGTGCGAAATACATCGTACAGGCAGTTCAGGAACAGATCAAAAAAGCAAAAGAGCAAAAGAGCAATAATCTGTAAAACAGAAATTACAAATAAATAAAAAGTAAAAGAAAGAGGTAAGTAAAATTATGAAGAAATTAAGCAAAATCGCACAGGTAACATTTTTCGCAGCAGCATTCGCAGTACTGTTCTCCGGTACGGCAGATGCCTATATCGATCCTTCCGTTATGAACTACGCCATTCAGGCAGTAGCGGGAGTCGTTATCGCAGTAGGCGCTGCAGCCGGTATTTACTGGAGAAAGGCAAAAAAGAAGATCGACAAGAGCCTCGGTATCGATGAGAACAGAAACAAAGAAGTAGAGTCCGACGATATCATGCTGGATCAGGCACAGGACAAGCAGGACAAGTAAGCAGGAGAAATACTTAGAAATGAACAAACGGGATAAGAAACAATTACTGCCGGGAATCGTGATAGCTATTGCTATCGCATTTCTGGTATTCCTGTATGCACCAGTGGATCTGTACTGCAGCAATATATCGGAATTCTGGTTTGATTTCGGGATATTAATCAGGGCATCACTGGGGTTATTTTTGATTAGCGCTGTCATATTGTCTCTGGCCTATGTATGCTTATGGCTCATTCATCCGGTTTTATACCGCATAGGATTAACCGGGGGATTTTTGGGACTGCTTTGTACTTACATTCAGGGCAATTTTCTCGTAAAGAATCTGCCACCTTTGGATGGAACATCGATTCAGTGGGAAGAGTATACGGTACTTCGGACGGAGGACTTTGTCCTCTGGGGTATCGGATTGATCGTTGCTGTATTGATGTACATTTTCCTGAAAAAGGATATGCTGTCTAAAACGGTTATGTATTTAAGCGGTGGATTGACATTGATGTTGTTGATCACAGCAGTCAGTGTCGTGTTTACCAGCGGAGCGTTACAGGAGAAAGTACATTATCAGTATGGTGCGGACAAAGAATTCGTGATGTCGGAAGATCAAAATTTTGTCATTCTTCTGTTGGATACTGTGGATTCCAGAACCGTTACGGAGCTGCTGGCAGATCACCCCGAATATAATGAGACATTCCGGGATTTTACCTATTTTGAGAACACAGTGGGGGCTTATTCCTGTACTGAGAGATCTGTACCGTATATCCTGTCCGGAGAATGGTATGAAAATGATGAACCATTTGATGATTATATGAAACGAATGTATCAGGTGTCGCCGTTGTTTAACACATTACAGGAACGGGGATACAATATGGAGCTTTACGATTCCGAACTTTATATGGATGATGATGTAGCTGCCATGTTTAGCAATATTCACAGAGTGGATCTGAAACTGAGTTCTTACACTGGGTTTGCCAAACCGTTACTGAAATTGATTGGCTTCCGCTATGCACCGTTTGAACTGAAGAAAAAATGTACGTTTAAGACAGCTGCATTTGCGGAACTGATTACGGTAGAGAACATCAGTGAGAAAATCAGTAGCAGTGAACTGGATCATATATTCAAGGGACAGTTGGATACTGCGGGCATTACTACAGAGGATTCCTCTAAAAAGTTTAAATTTATTCATTTGAATGGAGCACATGTTCCGTACATTTATGATAAGGAAATGAATATTATAAATGAATGGGACGGAACTTATGAGCAGAGTACTCAGGCAACCCTGTTCGGAGCAATGGATTATGTAGAACAATTGCGAGAAAGTGGCGCTTATGACAATACCACTATTATTGTAATGTCAGATCATGGATTTAACGGAAGCCTTGCGCAAAGTGGAGATGCTACCTGGATGAGGCAGTGTGCAATGCTTCTGGTCAAGGGAAGAAATGAACATCATGACACTATGCAGATTTCACAGGCACCTATCAGCTTTGAAGATTTGCAGGAAGCTTATGTAAGATTGCTGGATGGACAACAGAGCGATTCTGTCTTTGACTGGAAGGAAGGCGATGTGAGAGAACGTCGTTTCTTAAGGTATTCTTTCCTGGATGATAGTCATATGCAGGAGTATATGCAGACCGGATATGCCTCCGATATGGATACGATGATTCTGACCGGAAGAGAATACAATCGTTAAAAATCATTGGAAAAACAGTATAATAGGGAGAACTGGTGTGAGTAAAAGTAACATTAAGAAAACAATAGTAGGCGGACAGCTGTTGCCGGGGGTATTTGTATCCCTGGCAATCAGCTTTTTGATTTTTCTGTATGCGCCGGTAGATCTGTACTGTGCAAATGTTTCTGAATTTTGGTTCGACTTCTCCACATTGCTTCTCACAGCTTTTGGAATGTTTGCTGTCTGCTTTGCTGTGCTTTTCGTGGTATACTTGATTGCTTTGCTGATCCATCCGTATGTTTACCGGATCGTATTGGCGGGAGGACTGGTTCTTTTTATCTGTACTTATGTCCAGGGCAACTTTATGATCGATCGTCTGCCGACGTTGGATGGCACTTCCATCTGGTGGGGGAAATATGACATCCTTCGTAAGGATACATTGATTTTGTGGGCAGTGGTGTCGACTGTTGTACTTGTTGCAATGATCGTGTTGAAAAGACAGAAATTTATCAATGCGGTTATGTTTGTCAGCGGTTGTATGACATTAATGCTTTTGGTTACTGCGTGCAGCACTGTGTTGACCAGCGGAGCACTGCAGTCCAAACTTCATCTGCATGTCAGTGTGGAAGAGGAATTTGAACTGTCACAGAATGAGAATTTTGTAATTTTGGTGTTGGACACTGCGGATTCCAGGGAGTTTTCCGCTCTCTTGGAGGAACACCCGGAGTATCGGGATGTCTTTGCTGATTTTACTTATTTTGAAAATACCACGGGAACTTATACCAGCACGCTGAATGCCATCCCCTTTATTTTATCAGGAGAATGGTATGAGAATGAGGGCTCGTTTCAGGAGTATCTGGACAGAGTCTACAGAGAAGCACCTCTGTGGAATGAACTGGAGAGCAGAGACTATCAGATAAATCTTTATGAAGATGATATTCGTGCGCAGGACAGTTCCATTGTGGATAATTTTGATAATGTTTATTTTACGAAGGTTCGCCCCAGTTCGTATCTGGAACTGGCAAAACAGGAACTGAAATTAGTCGGTTTCCGTTATGCACCTTATGATTTGAAACGGTACTGTGTCATCAAAGAGGTGTATTTTAATGAACTCAGGGTATCTTATCCGGAAGGATCCGATGCCAAAGCCTTTACGGCGGATAATACAGCATTTAAGGAAGATCTGGCAACGCAGGGTGTGAGCATGGATCTTACGGGAAATCAATTCCGTTTCATTCATCTGAATGGGGCGCATGCACCGTTTATCTATGATAAGGATGCTAATATCATAGGTGTGGAGCATGGATCCTATCGTCAGAGCATGGAGGCATCCATCACACTGGCGGCGAATTATATTCAGGCACTGAAAGACAGCGGTGCTTATGATAATACGGCGCTGATCGTCATGGCGGATCATGGATATAACGGAATTGGTGAAAAAGAAGAAGACTTTTTAAGACAGGCAGCATTGCTGTTGGTCAAAGGAAGAGCGGAACATCATGATACCATGCAGACATCGGAAGCTCCTGTCAGTTATGAAGATCTGCAGTCGGCGTATGTACGGCTGCTGGATGGGGCACAGAGCGATGCCGTGTTTGATTGGAAAGAGGGAGATGTCAGAGAACGAAGATTCCTGGAATATGCTCCCGGCAGTGAAAAGTGCATGACAGAATATATACAGACAGGTCACGCGCAGGATATGACAACCATGGTGCCTACGGGAAGAGTTTTCACCAGATAGAAAGAGGAAAGAAAAGGCATGAAAAGCAAAAAAATAAAGAAACAGCAATTGCTTCCCGGTATTTTTATATCCCTGGCGATTAGTTTTATTTTATTTATATATGCTCCTGTGGAATTGTATTGCAGTAATCTGGATGAATTTTGGTTTGACTTTGGCGTGTTGATGCGTCTGGCACTATCTATGTTTGCAGTCAGTATGATCCTGATGATTTTAGGATATGTGATTCTGCTGCTGATTCATCCCGTGGTGTATCGGCTGGGACTGGCGGCAGGGCTTCTTTTGCTAGTCTGCACGTATGTACAGGGGAATTTCCTGATAACGAATCTGCCTCCTCTGGACGGCACGAATATTAACTGGAACGATTATCTGTTCCTCAGAAGGGAATCACTGCTTCTGTGGGGGATAGTTGCGGTAATCGTGGTAATGCTTCTGATTTTCCTGAAGGGCAGAATGTTTGAAAATGTTCTTATGTTTATCAGTGGATGTATGACGTTAATGCTTGTGGTGACAGGAGTCAGCATCGTAGTTACGAACCCTCCCGAAAAAGAGTCCACACAACTGTATGTGACACAGAAAGATGAATTTACGATGTCACAAAAGGAGAACTTTGTGATCCTGGTGTTGGACAGTTTTGATTCCAGAGAATTTACGGAACTGCTTTCAAAGCATCCGGAATATCGGGAGACTTTTGCGGATTTTACTTATTTTGAAAATATGACGGCGGCATATTCCTGCACCAAGAGATCTATACCGTTTATCCTGGGTGGAGACTGGTATGAGAATCAGGGATCTTTTACAGAGTATATGAACGGCGTATATTCCGGTTCTCCGTTATTTACTGCATTGAAGGAACGGGGATATCTGATAGATCTGTATGAGGACGAACTTTACACACGGGATGAAAATGCACTTTCCGATTTTGATAATATCATTATTGCCAATTACTATGTGAATTCCTGGATAAGACTGGCAAAGCAGGAACTGAAATTAGTAGGATTTCGATATGCACCTTTTGATCTGAAGAGATTCTGCATGACCAAAAAATCCGGATTTGATGAAGAGATTCTGGTGGATTGCGGCTATAAAGGATTTAATTCCGAGAATTATTACTTCAAAGGAGATCTGGAAGACAATGAAATTGTCATGGATGATACGCAGAAACGCTTTAAATTCATCCATCTGGTGGGAGCGCATACACCGTTTATATACGATTCAGACTGTAATATCATTGATATGAAAGACGGAACCTATGAACAGAATGCGGAAGCGTCTATCACCCTGGCAGCCATGTATATTGATGCATTAAAAAAGAGCGGTGCCTATGATGATACTGCACTGATCATCATGGCGGATCATGGTTATAACGGTGATTATACAAGTGAATATGAATTTATGAGACAGGCTGCTCTGTTCCTGGTAAAAGGCAGAGGGGAAACCCATGATACCATGCAGACATCGCAGATTCCTGTTGCTTATGAAGATCTGCCCGGAGCTTATGAGAGACTGATGGATGGAGAGAGGAGCAATGGGATCTTTGACTGGCAGCAAAATGACAGCAGAGAACGACGGTTCCTGTATTACGATTTTAACAAAGAAGATATCATGATAGAATATATACAGACAGGTCACGCGCAGGATATGACCACCATGGTGCCTACGGGCAGGGAGTTTAATCGATAACTTTCCCTATAATATGATCGGAAAGGATGATTCCCACCTCGTCGAACCGGCTGTCAATGCTTGCATTGCGGTTGTCACCGAGGACGAAGTATTCTCCGGCGCCCAGTGTGATGGGGGAGGCGGCATTGCCGGCATCTTTCATAGCGGGCAGATGATACGGATTCTCTTCCAAAACAGCATTGACATAGAGGATGCCATTGATGATCTGTACCGTATCTCCGGGCAGGGCAACGATCCGTTTTACGATATCACGGTGGAGATTCTTACTGCGGATAATGACGATATCGTCTCTGTCAAGACAGTCGGGAAGCCCCCATTTTTGAAGGAGAACCGGCTGACCGGAAGTATAAGTCGGTGCCATGGAATCTCCGGACACAAAATAGAGCTGCACCACATAAGCGGACAGCAGCCGCACGGAGAGACCTAAGAGTAACAAGGATATAACAAAGGATAATATTCTGCGATTCATAAGAGATAACCTTTCTGAAAATAATCATCAGAAAAATCATAACATATTTTGAGAAAAAGAGGTAGAGAACAATGAAAGTATTACTGGTGAACGGAAGCGGACATGCGAAGGGATGCACCTATACCGCACTGGAAGAAGTGGCGGGTGCATTGGAGAAGAACGGTATCGAGACAGAGATCATTCAGGTAGACGTAGAGCCCATCGCCGGATGCATCGGCTGTGGTGCCTGCTTAAAGACCGGAAAATGCTTCCGTGAGGACGGCGTCAATGAATTCGTGGAAAAAGCGAAGACCGCAGATGGATTCGTGTTTGGATCTCCCGTGCATTATGCATCGGCATCCGGTATGATCACTTCTTTCTTAGACCGGGCTTTTTACGGTAAGAGCGCACTTTTCCAGGGTAAGCCCGGCGCCTGCGTTGTCAGCTGCAGACGTGGCGGAGCCTCCGCAGCTTTCGATCAGTTGAACAAATACTTTACCATTAACTGTATGCCGGTGGTATCCAGCCAGTACTGGAACCAGGTACACGGCAATACCCCTGAAGAGGTAAAACAGGATCTGGAAGGTATGCAGACCATGCGTACCCTGGGAAATAATATGGCGTGGCTGTTAAAATGTATTGAAGCAGGCAAAGCTGCCGGTGTGAGCTTCCCGGAGAGAGAACCGGCGCAGAAGACCAACTTTATCCGATAAATACGACAGACCGGACAAAAAAGGAGACAGATGAAACTATGGCACAGTGGCAGGGATTGGGAAGATATCCGGAAAATGCAGATCCAAAGGACTGCCCCACAGCGGGAGAACTGTTGGCTTACGTGGACGGAAGCTATCAGGATGCATTGAAAAAATACGGTTTTGGCTGTATTTTCATCCTTCCCGACGGACGGATCTATACAGAATACGGTAACGGCGATAACCCGGACTCCCTGAAACAGCGAAATGTCTCCGGAGAGATGCTGGGAGCCATGTATGCGGTACGGTTTGCCTTAAACAGTGGATTTCGAGCCATTGAGATCCGCTATGATTACGAGGGGATCGAGAAATGGGTCACCGGTGCGTGGAAGAGCAAAAATGAACTGACACAGAAATACGCACAGACCATGAGAGGCTGGGGACAGAAGATACAGATCCGCTTCACGAAAGTGCCGGCACATTCCAAGGTAAAATACAATGAACTCGCGGACGAGACAGCAAAACTCGGCGTGGCAAATGGTAACGGAATTCCCAAGGTGAAGAGTCTTAGCGATTTCGAGGCGGCGGATGCCGCAGAGAGGATGCAGGATGCGGCTGAATAAATATCTGGCACAGTGCGGTGTATGCTCCAGAAGAGATGCGGACAAACTCATCGAACAGGGAAAAGTCCTGGTCAACGGTCAGATCGCGGGAATGGGACAGCAGGTGGAAGAGACGGATACCGTACAGGTGGGAAAGAAGATTTTACAGGGAAAACAGACCTGCAAAGTCCTGGCTTTCTACAAGCCGGTTGGCGTCGTCTGTACGGAGCGGGATCCACATGCGGAGAAAAAGATCATGGACATGATCCGCTGCCCGGAGAGATTGACTTACGCCGGACGCCTGGACAAAGATTCCGAAGGACTGATCCTTCTGACCAACGACGGGGAACTCATCAATGCCATGATGCGGGGAGCTAACCGCCATGAAAAAGAGTACATTGTAAAGATCGACCGGGAAATAACACCCGATTTTTTGGAGATGATGAGAAAAGGCATCTATCTGAAGGATCTGGATATCACTACCAGAGAATGTAAGATAGAAAAAATAGGAAAATATACATTCCGGATCATACTGACTCAGGGAGTCAACAGGCAGATCCGCCGGATGTGCGAAGCCTGCGGAGCGAAAGTGAGATCCTTAAAAAGAATCCGCGTCATGAATATCCGCCTGGGAGATCTGAAGCCCGGAGAGTGGCGCAAGGTCACAGGGGAAGAGCTGGAAACGCTTCTGACAGACACCGGAATGTTAAATCGTAAATAAATCTATTAAAGGCAGGAACACAATATGCAGTCTTCCAAGATAGACCGGATCAAATATCTGGTAGAACAACTGAATGCGGCTTCGGAGAGCTATTATGCCAAAGACCGGGAGATCATGAGCAATTATGAATATGATAAGCTCTATGATGAACTGGTGGAGCTGGAAAAAGAGACAGGTGTTACCCTGGCGAACAGTCCCACGGTGAATGTGGGCTACGAAGCGGTGGATGAGCTTCCCAAGGAGCGTCACGCTAGCCCCATGCTGTCTCTGGGCAAGACGAAAAGCCGTGAAGAACTGCGGGAGTGGCTGCAGGGGAATCCTGCAATTTTAAGCTGGAAACTGGACGGACTCACCATTGTACTCACATATCGTGATGGAAAACTTGCAAAAGCGGTAACCCGAGGAAACGGCGAGATTGGTGAGGTCATCACGAATAACGCACGTACTTTTAAGAATCTGCCGTTAAATATTTCCTATCCGGGAGAATTGATCTTAAGAGGCGAGGCGGTTATCACTTACAGTGATTTCGAGAGGATCAACGGTGAGATCGCAGATGCAGAGGCAAAATATAAGAATCCGAGAAACCTGTGCAGCGGTTCGGTACGACAGTTAAATAACGAGATCACGGCAAAACGTAACGTGAGATTTTATGCGTTTACCCTGGTAAAAGCGGACGATGTGGACTTCCACGATTCCAAGGAAGCACAGTTTGCCTTTTTACAGGAGCAGGGATTTGCAGTGGTGGAACATGTGGCGGTGACTGAAGAAAATATTCTGTCAGCCATTGAAGATTTTGAACACAAAATCGAACACTACGATATTCCCTCCGACGGACTGGTACTTACTTATGAAAGCATCAGCTATGGACAGTCCCTGGGCAGAACTGCGAAATTCCCCAGAGATTCCATTGCTTTTAAATGGGCGGATGAACTTCGCGAGACCACTTTAAAAGAGATCGAATGGAGCGCCAGCCGCACGGGATTGATCAATCCCGTGGCAATCTTCGAACCGGTAGAACTCGAGGGCACCACAGTCAGCCGTGCCTCGGTGCACAATATCAGCATATTACGTTCCCTTCGGCTGGGAATTGGAGACCACATTACGGTCTATAAGGCGAATATGATCATCCCGCAGATCGCGGAGAATCTGACCGGCAGTGACAACGTGGAGATCCCGAAGGTCTGTCCTGTCTGCGGACAACCCACCGAGATCCGTCAGATGAATGAAGTACAGACACTGTATTGCACCAACGAGAAATGCCCGGCGAAGGAGATTAAGGCATACACCCTGTTTGTGAGCCGTGATGCCCTGAATATCGACGGACTCTCCGAAGCAACCTTGGAGAAAATGATCGATCAGGGATTTATCCATGAATATGCGGATCTGTTCCGGCTCGATCGCTATAAGGAAGTTATCACACAGATGGAGGGCTTCGGCGAGAAGTCCTATCAGAATATGATGGACAGTATTGAAGCTGCGCGCCATACGACGCTGCCCCGGCTGATCTATGGACTGGGAATTGCCGGGATCGGTGTTGCCAATGCCAAGGTGCTTTGCAGATATTTTGATTATGATCTGGAGAAAATGCAGAAAGCGGATGCAGCGACGTTAAGCGCAGTTCCCGGTGTGGGAGAGGTACTTGCTGGGGCGTTTACGGAGTATATGTCCGATGCGGAGAACCTGGAACAGATCGAACATCTGAAACAGTTCCTGACCATTGAGGTGCCTCAGGTGGATGAAAATGCACAGACATTATCCGGTATGAGCTTCGTCGTAACCGGAAGTCTGAACCATTACGCCAGCCGTAATGATCTGAAAGAAGTCATCGAGGAGAGAGGTGGTAAAGTCACCGGCAGTGTGACGGGGAAGACCACCTGCCTGATCAACAATGACATTACCTCGACTTCTTCCAAGAATAAAAAAGCGAAAGAGCTTCAGGTCCCGATCCTGACAGAGGAGGATTTCCTGAAGACTTATAATATTCCTTACGAGGAATAAGTAGACCTGGAGGAAAATGAAATGCCTATTAAGACACAAAACGATCTGCCTGCCAAAGAGATACTGGAGAACGAAAATATATTCGTCATGGACGAATTCCGTGCTCTGCATCAGGACATGCGTCCCCTGCAGGTATTGATCCTTAACAATATGCCGGTAAAGCAGGACACGGAGCTGCAGCTGCTGCGAGCCTTGTCAAATACCCCTTTGCAGGTGGATGTGACCTTCATGAACACCAAGACCCATGTGTCACTGAACACCCCTGCAAGCCATCTGAATAAATTCTACACCACCTTCGATGAGATCAAAGACCGCACCTTCGATGGACTGATCGTCACCGGAGCACCAGTGGAAGATATCACCTTTGAAGAGGTGGATTACTGGGAGGAGACCTGTAAGATCTTGGACTGGGCGGAGACCCATGTGACATCCACCCTGCATATCTGCTGGGCGGCGCAGGCCGGATTCTACCATTATTATGGTATTAACAAGAGGCAGTTGTCACAGAAGCTGTTCGGTGTCTACGAACATAAAGTATCCAACCGGAAAATACCGTTGGTGCGTGGTTTTGATGATATTTTTCTGGCACCGCACAGCCGCCATACGGAGACTCCTTCCGAAGCCATTCATGCCTGTAAGGATCTGACGATCCTGGCGGAATCCGAGAAAGCCGGTGTATTCCTGGCTATCGCAGAGGAAGGTAAGAAGATCTTCGTGGCAGGGCACCCGGAATACGACCGTTATACGTTGAACAATGAGTATCACAGAGACCTGGACAAGGGACTGCCGATACAGATTCCTTATAATTATTATCCAAATGATGATCCGGAGCAGAGACCACTGTTACAGTGGAGATCTCATTGCAATAACCTTTACAGTAACTGGCTGAACTATTATGTATATCAGGCAACACCGTACGACCTGACGCAGATAAAGTAGGCGCAAGGCAGAAAGGAAGCAGAAGATGAACCAGACACTGACTAGAAAACAATTTGATATTTTATCCCTGCTGGCGGAGGAAAAAAGTACTCAGTCACAGCGTCAGCTGGGGGAAAAGACGGGGCATTCCCTGGGAACCGTAAATCGTGTTATGCAGGAACTGACAGAACTGCAATATGTAGCGGACGGAAAGATTACAAGTGCCGGAATCTCCGCACTAGAGCCGTATCGTGCCAAGCGCGCAATTTTCATCGCAGCGGGATTCGGCAGCCGCCTGGTACCTATTACTTTTAATACGCCGAAACCCCTGGTGCGTGTTCATGGACAGCGTATCATCGACGGATTGATCGACGCCTGTCTGGAAGCCGGAATCAATGAGATCTACATTGTCCGGGGATACCTGGCAGAACAGTTCGACCAGTTGCTGTACAAATATCCCATGATCAAATTCCTGGAGAATCCGGTATATAATGAGGCAAACAATATTTCCTCTGCTATGGTGGCAAGATATATGCTCTCCAATGCTTATGTATTCGAAGCCGACTTGTTGATCTCCAATCCGCAGATCATTAAGAAATATCATTATACCTCCGATTTCCTGGCGATCAAAAAGGAAAGAACCGATGACTGGTGCTTTATCGTAAAAGACGGAGTCATTGTAGAAGAGAAAGTCGGCGGTCTGGATTGTTGGCAGATGGTGGGAATTTCTTATTGGAACGAAGAAGACGGACACAAACTGTCAGATGACATCAAGATGACCTATGAACAGCCCGGCGGCAAGGAGCGTTACTGGGAGCAAGTGCCTCTGGTATTCTGCCAGAAGCATTACAATGTAGAAGTGCGGGAATGTCAGGAGGAAGATATCATAGAGATCGATACTTTCCGGGAACTGAAAGCCATTGATAAGACCTATGATGTCTAGAAAAATCAGAAAAATAGTATTGCTATTTTCTTCCGCTAGTATTATGATATGTTCATATTTAACACAAAGTGTCTGTGAATGGAACACAGACATTTTGTGTACTTATTTTTGCAAAAAAGAAGAAAAAGACGTTCAAATAAGCTGAGAGAATCTACACGAAATGAACGAAATTCAAGAGAGTATGAACAAAAGGAGGAATATCTTATGGAACATCTGGTACAAACACCTATAAAAAGGAATATTTTATTAAATCCCGGGCCGTCAACCACCACAGATACGGTAAAATATGCGCAGGTCGTGCCGGACATCTGCCCGCGAGAGAAAGAATTCGGGGGATTGATGAAGGGGCTCAGAGAAGACCTGGTAAAAATCGTGCATGGAGACTTGGAAAAGTATACCAGTGTCCTGTTCTGTGGATCCGGTACCATCAACATTGATGCCTGCATCAGCTCTCTGCTGCCTGAGGGCGGCAAAGTACTGGTGGTGGATAACGGAGCCTACAGCACCAGAGCTGTGGAAGTATGTCAGTATTACGGACTTCCCTATATTGATCTGAAATTCCCGGTGGATGAACTGCCTGACTTAGAAAAAGTGGAGCAGACCCTGAAGGAGAACCCGGACATTGCTCTGGTACATACTACTCATAATGAGACCGGTACAGGAATACTGAATCCTATTCGTGAGATCGGAGCTCTTGCTCATAAATATCATGCTACCTTTACCGTGGATACCACATCCACCTACGCCATGCGTCCCATTAACATCGAGCAGGATAACATCGACTTCTGTATGGCATCCGCACAGAAGGGCCTCATGGCTATGACGGGTCTGTCTTTCGTAGTAGGCAGCCGGGCAATCTTAGAAACATCGAAGCACTATCCGAAACGTTCTTACTATTGCAATCTGTATCAGCAGTATGACTTTTTCCAGCGGACCGGTGAGATGCATTTTACCCCGCCGGTACAGACCATTTATGCTACCATTCAGGCATTGAAGGAATACTGGGCAGAAGGCGAGGAGGCAAAATGGGCGAGACACACCAGAGTCTTCGAAGCAATCCATGAGGGGCTGGACGCACTGGGATTTCAGGATGTGATCCGTAGAGAATGGCAGTCCGGACTGGTCGTATCGGTACGTTATCCGGATGATCCCAACTGGGATTTTGAAAAGGTTCATGATTATTGTTACGAGCGTGGATTTACGATTTATCCCGGCAAAATCTCCACTACCAATACCTTCCGCCTGTGTGCTCTGGGTGCCATTGACAGACCGGATATCGAAGCCTTTTTCAAGGTATTCCGGGAGGCACTGGAGGTGAATCGCATTCAGATCCCTGCGGAATATAAGGAGGCGTAAGATCAAATGAAGAGAGTATATACCTGTTTTTGCACCGATGTCATTCATGAGGGACATCGCAATATTATCAGAGAAGCCGTTAAATACGGAGAGCTGACCATCGGTGTCTTAAGCGATGCGGCAATGATCCGTTTTAACCGTTTCCCTACCATCAGCTTCGAGGAGCGTATGCAGTTGGTAAAAGATATCCCGGAAGTCAGCAATGTGGTCGTGCAGGATGATGTAATGTATGATAAGGTCATTGAAGAATTGCGTCCCGACTACGTGATCCATGGAGATAACTGGCAGGAAGGCCCCTTGAAGGCTATCCGTGATAACGTGGAGGGACTGTTGAAGACCTATGGCGGCGAGATCATAGATGTCCCTTATACCTATAATGAAGAAGTGAAAAGAATAGATACAAGGATCAAGGAAAAGCTGGCTATGCCGGAATACCGCAGAAAACGCCTGCGCCAGTTGATCGAGATCCGACCTATTGTCAAAGCACTGGAGGTACACAGCGGCCTCACCGGACTGATCGCAGAGAAGACCATCGTGGAGCATGACGGCGAACTGGACCAGTTCGATGCCATGTGGATCAGCTCCCTGTGCGATTCCACAGCGAAGGGAAAGCCGGATATCGAGCTGGTGGACATGACATCCCGGTTCCGCACCATTGATGATGTGACCGAGGTGACGACCAAACCCATTATTTTCGACGGAGATACCGGTGGACTGACGGAGCATTTTGTGTATACCGTGAGAACCCTGGAGAAAATGGGTGTGTCAGCCATCATTATTGAGGACAAGACCGGACTTAAGAAAAATTCTCTCTTCGGCAACGAAGTAGAGCAGACCCAGGACAGCATCGAGAACTTCAGTGCCAAGATCGCTGCCGGGAAAAAAGCACAGCTGACGGATGATTTCATGATCATCGCGAGGATCGAGAGCCTGATCTTAGAACGCGGTATGGAGGATGCCCTGATGCGTGCCAGAGCCTTTGTGGCAGCCGGAGCGGATGGCATCATGATTCACAGCCGAAAAAAATCCCCGGATGAGATTCTGGAGTTCTGTGATAAATTCCGCGCAGAAGATCCGAAGACTCCCATTGTGGTGGTACCGTCTTCCTTCAACAGCATTACGGAGAGTGAGCTGGCAGACCATGGCGTCAACATCGTTATCTATGCGAACCAGCTCACCAGAAGTGCCTTTCCTGCCATGCAGCAGACTGCAGAGGACATCCTGCGGTATCATAGGGCACAGGAGGTGGACAGCAGACTGCTGCCGATCAAGGACATTATTACTCTGATCGATGAGATATAACTGTTATGAGCATCGCGCGGAGCAATCCGTATGACCGTTAAGTAATGAAAGGAACAATATGAAAGTAGAAAATTTTGCAAAAATCCTGAATGCGGATTTTTATACCGGGGTACCGGATTCCCAGCTGAAAGCCCTCTGTAATTATCTGATGCATACCTACGGGATCGATCCGAAACATCATGTGATCGCAGCTAACGAAGGCAACTGCACAGCACTGGCTGCCGGATATCACCTCGCCACCGGCAAAGTCCCGGTAGTGTATATGCAGAACAGCGGAGAAGGCAATATCATCAACCCTGTTGCGTCTCTGCTGAACGATAAAGTCTATGCCATCCCTATGATCTTCGTCATTGGCTGGCGTGGCGAGCCGGGGATCCACGACGAACCTCAGCATATCTACCAGGGTGAAGTGACCCTGAAATTGCTGGAGGATATGGAAATCCACTATTTTGTCATTGGGAAGGACACAACGGAAGAGGAAGTAAGTGCTGCCATGCAGGACTTCCGCAAGGAACTGGACCGGGGTGAGGATGTAGCGTTCGTGATCCGGAAGGGGGCCCTCAGTTATGAGGAAAAAGTGGAATATCACAACGACAATCCAATGATCCGTGAGGAGATCATCCGCCATATCGTGCAGGCATCCGGTGAGGATCCTATTGTGAGCACCACAGGTAAAGCCAGCAGAGAACTGTTCGAGATCAGAGAACACAACGGACAGAGCCATAAGTATGATTTCCTTACCGTAGGCTCCATGGGACACAGTAGCAGCATTGCCCTGGGTGTGGCAGTGCAGAAGCCCGGGACGAAAGTATGGTGCGTGGACGGTGACGGCGCAGTGCTGATGCACATGGGTTCCATGGCAGTATTGGGAAGCACAGCCCCGAAAAACATGGTACACATCGTCATTAATAACGGTGCCCATGAGACCGTAGGCGGTATGCCTACCGTGGCGGCAAATATTGACCTTGTGGCAATTGCCAGGGCCTGCGGCTATCCCAATGCAGTATCCGTTACCTCCTATGAGACTTTAGACAGCGAACTGGCTGTGGCGAAAGCTAAAAATGAACTGACTTTTATTGAGGTAAAATGCGGTATCGGCGCAAGGGAAGACCTTGGCAGACCCACTACCACAGCACTGGAGAACAAGCAGAATTTCATGGAATACCTGAAGGAATGCCGATAACCGGTAATACACGGGGAATATCGTGCACATTTTGCTATAATACAATGACAAAAAATAATAGATAACACTGTTCGTCAAGCTGCCTGTATGGTAAAATACATATCATACAAGCAGCTTTTCATATATTACAAAAGCAGAAAGAATGAGGGAGTACATATGGAAATTAACATTGGTATTATTGCAATCGTTGTATTGGTCATTGCCATTCTGGCCATTCTGGCATCCGGTTATGTGAAGGCATCACCGAACAAAGCCTACATCATCTCCGGTATCAAGAGAGAGCCCAAGGTCCTGATCGGACGTGCCGGCATCAAGATCCCCTTCCTGGAGAAAAAGGATGAACTGATCCTGAAGCAGATCAGTATCGACATCAAGACAAACGGCTATATCCCCACCAAGGATTTCATCGGTGTAGATATTGACGCCGTGGCTAAGGTCAGAGTCCTGACCCAGAGAGATGTCACCGTGAATGCCAAAGGGGAAGTAGTGGCAGGTGCCGATTCTAATAAGAGGATCACCACCGAGATGGCTAACGCAGCCATGAAGAACTTCCTGAACATGAACGAAGATCAGATCCGCGATGCGCTGACCGATTCCTTACAGGGTAACATGCGTGAGATCATCGGTACCCAGTGCCTGAAGGAGCTGTGTAATGATCGTAAGACCTTCGGTGACGAGGTTCAGGCGAAGGCACAGAAGGATATGAATGCCCTGGGTATCTGGATCGAGTCCTGCAACATCCAGAAGATCGAGGATGAGAACAACCTGATCACTGCTTTGGGACAGGATAACATGTCCCAGATCCAGAAGGACGCTTCCGTAGCAAAGGCACAGGCAGACAGAGATGTGGCCATCGCCAGAGCACAGGCGCAGAAGGATGCCAATGATGCACAGGTCATCGCAGAGACCGAGATCGCCCAGAAGCAGACCGAACTGGCTATCAAAAAAGCAGAACTGAAGAAAGAGTCCGATATCAAGAAGGCAGAAGCCGACGCAGCATATAAGATTCAGGAAGAGGAACAGCGTAAGACCGTAGAGATCACCACAGCGAACGCGAACCTGGCCCGTCAGGAGAAGGAACTGGAATTAAAGGAGAGAGAAGTATCCATCAAGGAGAAAGCTCTGGAAGCTGAGGTCAAGAAGACCGCAGAAGCGAATAAATACGCAGCACAGCAGAAGGCAGATGCCGAGCAGTACGAGAGACAGAAGAGAGCGGAGGCAGAACTCTTCGAGATCCAGAGACAGGCAGAAGCTGAGAAAGCAAAGTCCGAGGCAGAGAGATTCGCCAAGGAGCAGGCGGCAGAGGCAGTCAAGGCAGCCGGCCTGGCAGAGGCAGCCGCTGTGGCAGCCAAAGGTAAAGCGGAAGCAGAAGCCATCCAGGCGAAGGCAGAGGCAGAGGCAGCCGGTATCCTGAAAAAAGCAGAAGCTATGAAACAGTACGGCGACGCAGCAAGACAGCAGATGGAGTTAGATACTCTGAAGGTATACTTCGAGCAGCTGCCTAAGATCGCAGAGGCTGTGGCTAAGGGCTACATGAACGTAGATTCCATCAAGATGTTCGGCGGCGATTCCAGCAAGCTGGCAGGCGATATCATGACTACCGTGACCCAGGTCACCGACGGTATCAAAGAGTCCACCGGACTCGATATCAACGAGATGCTGGCAAAGGGCTTCGCCAAGGAAAAGGCAGACGATGCAAAGCCAGTAGAGAATGTAGAGAAGAACGACACCGGTAACGATTATCAGGAAGTATAGAGCCGGCGCGTGGCTTATAATGATTGACAATTTGTTATAAACTGAGGGTATAGAGACGGAAAATTAGTCTCTATACCTTCTTTTTTGTAATAAATTGTTGACCATATGAATTAAAGAATATAAAATAAATTTATGCAATGCATAAAAAGGAGAACTTATGGAAGCAAGAGAAGAATTAAGAAAATTAAGAGAAAGCACTGGAATGAACCGAAAAGAATTTTGCGAGTATTTTGAAATTCCATATATGACGGAAACAGATTGGGAATTGGGGAACAGAAGGGTTCCACAGTATCTTCTGCGGTTGATGGCATATAAGATTAAAATAGAGGAGCTGGCCGATAAAAGAAATAAGGATGATAAGGAAGACAACGTAAGTGATAGATGATTTGTTGATAATTGTGCCACAGGTTATTGTACAATTTGTAGGAGGAATGCTATGGCAGATAATACAGAATTAATGACAATAGATGATATATGTAATCGAGTTTATGTCATAAGAGGTCAGCAAGTGATGTTGGATTATGATTTGGCTGAATTCTATGGCTATGAAGTCAAGGCACTAAATCAGCAGGTAAAAAGAAATATTGACAGATTTCCAGAAGATTTTATGTTTCAACTAAAAAAAGAAGAAGTGCCAAAAGAGTTTTCAAAGTCACAAATTGTGACTTTGAATGAAAAGGGAGATAAAAGGGGCACTAATATCAAGAAAATGCCGTATGCTTTTACTGAGCAGGGAATATACATGCTCGCAACTGTTTTGAAAGGACAACTGGCAGAACAGCAGAGTATTTTTATTATGCGTGCATTTCGTGAGATGCGTCATTATATAAAGCAAAATCAACAATTTGTTACACCATCGGAGTTGCGACTTGTTACGGCAAAAGTTTCGGAAATATCCGTGCAGGTTGCAGGTATTGTAGATTGGAAAAACAAATCTGAAGACAGGTTTGATAATATTCAAAGAAGTATAGACGCTCTCAGTGAAAACTTTGTTTTAGAGAAGGATTTTAAAAATTTTGTTATTTACAAAGGACAAAAGTTTGAGGCAGATGCTGCGTACATAGATATATATCAGCAGGCTAAAAAGAGCATTTATGTGGTAGATAATTATGTGAATACAAAGACTTTACAACTTTTATCACAGAAACAAGAGGGTGTAGAAATTGTTTTATTTACAGAAAATGGTCATGGTAAAAAAGGTTTTTTGTCAACGGCGGTAGTAAATGACTTTTTACAAGAATATCCTCCGCTCAGAATAAAACCGAATGCAGATTGCCATGATAGATTGATAGTTTTGGATTATGGTGAACCTACCGAACAGGCATACCATTGTGGCGCATCCAGTAAGGACGCAGGCAAAAAGCTTTGTGCGATAAATATAATAATAGAAACAAGTATGATTCATCCGGTAATAGATAAATTGCTATTAGCTCCGGATAAGCAGATATAATGCTTACAGAAAATGAAAGGAATGCAAAATATATGACAACAGCAGATGCAAAAGCTACACAAGAAGCAAAAGAATTATTGGAATACCTCAAAAATACTGCGGGACAGCAGATCATTACCGGTCAGCACACCCAGACCATCCCCTGTGAGGAGATTGCCTATATCCGGCAGACCACCGGAAAAGAGCCCAAGCTACGTGGCTTCGAGCTGCTAGGGTATTCTCCGAATATCAATTATGCAGACGCTTCCCCGGAATGCCTGACGGAAGTAGAAGAGAATAAAGGCACGGTAGAGACAAAAGCTTCTACACCGAGCATACCGATTTCGATGCGACGAAAGTATTACAGGAAGGCACCCCGGAGCGCGCAGCGTTCTACGCAGACATGGATGTGATCGCAGACATCCTGCGACGTTTCCAGGACGAGAACATCCCCATCCTCTGGCGCCCCTTCCACGAATCCTACGGCACCTGGTTCTGGTGGGGAGCAAAGGGCGCGAAAGTCGCAAGAGACTTATACCGATTGATGTTCGATTATTATGCTACCTTCCCGATGTGGATCTTCTGCAAAAAAGCAGAATCCCCTGGGCCTACTACATGACCTGGTCCAAGGAATTCTGCATTGGTGAAAAATATAACAGCGTAGAAAAACTGAAGAAAATGTACGACAGTGAATACGCGGTGACACTGTAAAAATCTATTTTATAAAAATTTTGAAATAGATTGCTTTTTCAGCAGAAAGTGTATATACTATTATTAAGAACAGAGATGTTCTTCTTCATCTATCTAATGAGTCCTGTGACGGTTCCGACAGGACGGTAAAATAAAAATTGACCGAGCGATG
>ENA-OPCY01000147-OPCY01000147.1-human-gut-metagenome-genome-assembly--contig:-NODE-147-length-55314-cov-5.826236_pt1 | contig 55314 bp, 60 predicted proteins | sample MGYA00241568_ERZ501487 | MGnify/ENA primary metagenome ERZ501487 (study PRJEB25962, sample SAMEA2042574) | human gut metagenome | biome: human gut; feature: human-associated habitat; material: faeces... | reverse complement strand
ATTTTCTACCTCTGCTTTCATTATTGCCATTTCTATTACCTAAAGAATTACGAATCTCTCCACTGGTTTTCATTTTATATGTACGTGGTCCATTCGATGAGTTTGGCTTTGGATTTTGACTGCGAGGTTTTGTATTCCCATTTGTACCAGATGATCTAACGGCTGGCTTTGTACTTGATGAAGGTCTTTGACCTTGTGGCTGTGGCTTTGTGCCTGAAGATTGTGCTCCACCTAGACTATTTCGTGTTGATGCACTGCTGTGCATCTGGAAAGTATGAGCACCACCTGTACTGCCACCTCCATAAGCACTGACTGACCCTCCGCCAGAAGAACCACCAGAACCTCCAAATGTACCACCTGTACTACCTCCTCCAGAAGAACTGCTACCACCTGCATTAAAAGACGTATAATTTGGTGTGGATGTATCACTTCCACCACCATCACCAGGCTGGCCACCATCGCCACCACCAGAGAAACGATTTCCTAAATCACTTAAAAACATAGGCACTGGTCCTCTTTGATGTACTGGATCACCCATCTGAGCACCGGTTTCCGGGTTAAATGCTGTAGAATCTGAACCTCTGAAAGCTGATAATCTTCTATTCTGCATTGAGCCTGTTTTTTGACCTGCGGAGTTGAAAGAATCCGTTCTTTTCTTACCGCCAATATTGGCCATACCACCTGCTCTAGTACGTTCAATGGTTCCACCAACACCAGAAGCCAGCTGATCGTTTCCAAAAATAGCGCCACGAATACCACCTTGTCTACCCGTAACACCACCCATATTCATGGAATTACCTAATGTAGCACCCTTGATACCACCATTACGATTTCCATTGCTGTCTGGATTGCCAAAAATAGCTCCACGTGCTCCACCAACTCGGTTTCCCTGACCGTTGACATCGCCTAAAATCTTGCCACGTGCTCCACCTTCCAAGTGCCCTGTATGTGGGTTGTTACGACCAATCACAGAACCGACAGCACCTGTTACCAGACTTTTAGCCATACCAAGTCCACCTCTGAATTGATTTAAAGTATCTAGAATTCCTGACGCATATCCACCAATCATAGCTTGTACAAAACTTGGAGCGGTCATAATAAGCGAAAAAGCACCAAAGTAAAGTGCCACGGCTGCTACCGGCATAGTTGAAGTTGCTGAAGATATAGATTCAAGCAGTCCAACAAACAAAGATAAAAGAAAAATTTGGGTAAGATTTTGTGTCCATGCGCCAATTATTGTTGCTTTCCAGACATTAAAAGCCTGTGGATTTTGATAATTTGTCATACTCGTGCAGGCGAGAGGTCCTATAACATAATAAAAGCCTATGGAAATGACTCGTGTAGCTATTTGTATACATATTATAAATAGCATAACTACGTATACACACATTCCGACTATGGACATGAAGATACTAAAATCCCATACATAGTTATCACCATCACGTTTTGTAATCTTTAATTCATTTTTATTGTACTGTTTCACAAATTTAGAAGCTCCGTAATCACCATCTTTAGGTAAACCGCCAAATGAAATCAATACAGATTCAATCAGTGAATCACCCAATTGTGATGTTGCAGTACTTGACTGTATCTCATTAGTTAGATTCACATTTAAAATTGCTTGCGATGCATCTTTCATAACAGGATTGATAATTTGAGTGATTCCAACTGTTAATGAACACGCAATGGCTATACCTAAAGCTGTACTACCTAATTTCTTATGTATATCCATCCCTGCATCATCATCACGTATCATTGCCGATATAATCTCCCACATGATCTTTGCAGGAATTGCTAGAAACATCAAAGCTAAAGAGCATTTAAAAGCGGTCGAAAGAAACTCGTTATTTGAAAATAAATCAAGGCCAATAACACCATTTACTATCGAGTTCAAAAGCGAATTGACCATACCTAAAAGACCACTTAGTATATCCCAAAAGAATGATTGTAACAGATCCTGTGCACCACGAACGACATTATTTTTGACACCTTCAATCAATCCATTAAAGAGGTAGTGGTTGGTTGGAAATGTTGCTGAAGCAAACATTACATTATGTATCATATAATCATCCTTTCTTAGAATATCAATTTAATAACCTTGATTCCAAAAGCTATTATGAAAAAACCTCCAAGACAACCTCCGATGCCTAAAAGAATAGCCTTTGTAATATCTAAAGATGTGTACATTTTTTCTACAGTCTTAGGCAAGGCTCCATCAATCCTTTCAACAACTGTCTGCATGGATTCAGATCTATTTATCAATCCCTTTACATCCTTAGATAAACCTTCTACTTGTTCAAAAGATGCTTTTTTCATCGTTTTCTGCTTCATCTGATTCCTTAGTAATTTTTCCATTGATCCAATAGCTTCATATGTTTTCAATGTTACATCATTTTCGTTGATGTCGTTCACGGTTTTATGTGTATCGTATACCACCCGTGTCAAATTATCTAAAGACTCTATAACCTGACTGTTATCTACACAACAAGCATTTGTTTCATTATCTTCCGGTGTATCATGATATAAATCATTTGATGTATCTTGTTCGTCTACCATCGTCTCAACACATTCGGCTCTGCCACTATCAACAACCCAAATTCTATACTTCTTTAAAAGTGAAGATACTGTTGAAACATTAAAATTAGTAACATCGACCCCATTTTTTTCCTTATCAAACCAATCCATGAAACCACATACCTTTTCAGTGGTATCCAGAGAACCAATGATATTCTGATAATAAGTAATGATAATATTATTATCTTTGTCCCATCCAAGTTCCTCGATTTTCTTTACAATTGAATCAAACTCAAATTTCTTTTCTAGTGCAACTTTAGCAGTTTCAAACTTGTTTTCTTCCATTACCGGCATATTTTATTACCTCCTTGTTATATATGCACCTTTAAATTAAGGCACATTGCCTTAATTTAAGATTTATAGAACAATAGAAGAATTTGTCCTATAAATCTTAAAAAGAGAGTAGCGAAAAATACGCAACTCTCTTAAAATTAGCTTTTCATAAATAATGTTTTAAAGATATTGATTAAAATCGGAATAATAAACACAAAAATCAAACCTAAAAATACAGCTTTCGTTTTTTGCGAATACATCTGATCCTCTTGTGGACCGGCAAACATCTCACGAATTTTGTAGTATGCAGCGAAACATCCTGCTCCTAACACTGCGACCGCCTGCAAAAATGTCTGTAAAGATGACAATGCAGGATCAAAAACATTAAATAATTGGCTCCAAGCTCCCATAATTACCTCCTAAAAACTCATAATAAAGCTGATCACTAGACCTGCCACAATACCAATAACAATACGTGCCAATACAGACTTACCACCTTCAATTTCTTTATCTTCCAATGGTTTTTTTAAGAAAACCAAAGAAACAAGTGTCAACATGGCAATGTCAAAAATAGTAATTGCAAGATTCATAAGTATATCCTCCTTTTAATTTAAAACAAGTCGCATTCCAAGATAGATGCCATTGCTATCCTGTAATGGTGTACATGACCCTGAACGTCCAGATGCCATTAATGCGGATTGACAGGCACTAGGCGCTGATGACATATCATACCCCTGTGAAAACAAATAATCCCTTGTAACAGGTGTACTGCTACTTGGCTGTTGAGTCTGACTTGAAGAATTAGATGTTGCAGGGTAGCTTGATACATTGTCATTTGTAGAAGTTGCTTGAGACTGCTGAACACTCTGCTGTTGTTGTCTTTCCACTTCTCTTTGTTTTTCTTCTTCCTCTGCTTTTTTCTTTTCTTCCTCTTTTTTTCTTTCCTCTTCTTTTTGTTTTTCTTCCTGTTCTTTTTTAGTGTCTTTAATAATAACTGTTAATTTTTTGGATACTGTGTTTCCTGATGTGTCCCAAGCTTTGATTACTAACTTATAAGTCCCTGTCTTATTTTTATTTAATTTATCAATGTTTTTGACTTTTACCTTTATATCCTTGGAAGCATCATAATTGTCCGACACAGAATAATAGTTGTTGATACCTTTCATTTTGCCTACTTCAAAAGTCAAGCTATCGTCCTTGACCTTGATCACAGGTTTGACACTATCAACAATGTTTGCTTCTACTGTGTATTTTTCATCGCCAATCGTATAGATCAATTTCTGCTTGCCTAGTTTATCCAGATCCCCTTTTTTTAACGATGGACAGACCATTGTAATGTTACTTACATGTATCTTGTTTCCGTCAATAGATGAGCCGGATATTGGGTATGAATCAATACGCTTTACATACTCTGCTGTATTTACATCCTCATCCCCCAAATCAATACGGATTGAATCTTGAAAAATGACATCGTGTGTCTGAGGTGTAGACGAACTACAGCCAATAAGTGTCAAAAACATCATTAAGACACAACATAATCGTTCTAATTTTTTCATAAACTCCCCCTTACACATCAATTTAAAACATAAAAAAGTCCTCACCATGAGGACCTATCATCTAATCTTAATCTATTTTGGTATATCAAACCCCTTTCAGTTATTATTAATTAATCACCGCATTTAATCAGTCACTGCAACTAAAAAAAGTCCTGTCACGGTCAGGGTACAGGACTTGAACTATCTGGACTTACATCATGTGTAAAAAAGTCATAAAGTCATGAAAGCCAGAATATTAACTAAAACATAACAATTAATTTACTTTTTCTTTTAATGATTTTGAAGGTCTGAATTTAACATTTTTAGATGCTTTGATTCTGATTCTTTCCTTTGTTGCAGGATTGATTCCATCACGTTCTCCACGTTCAGTGACTTCAAATTTACCAAATCCAAAAACATCTACTGTTTCTCCTTTGGATAAAGCTTCTACCATATTATCAAACACACTGTTTACAATTTCGTCCACACTCTTTTTTGTTAATGTGGGGTTGCTCATAATAATATTTTGTACTAGATCTTTTTTGTTCATTTTAATTTCTCCTTCTGTTATGAATTCCATTTTTACTTTAATATAAGATTTAAAAAAATACAAACAATTCAATCCTTAAGGCAAACTGCCTTAAAGGCATCATCCTTTAAATATAGATTTTGATATATTTCGTTTTGCCTGACTAATCTGATCTTTATAACGATTATAACTATCTATGACATCTTTAGGTGCGTTAGGCAAAGGTTCATACATATCGTCTAAATATATCCTGTTCTGCGTTTCTCTCCAGAACGTATCAAATTTGATTTTTGAAAAATCGTACATACATTAATTTCCTTTTACCTGCAATACTGTGTTGCTAATTGGCTGACTATCACCATCTAAACCGGATATGGTATTGGATGAAATTTTAAAATCAGAATTTTTTAAACTTACAGCATTTAGATCAGCTTTTGTGATTTTATAATCTCCATCAGGAAGAACCACAGGTAATACACATTTTCCATTTTTTAATGTGAAGGTACTCATCCAACGCACACCATCATACATACTGATATATCCATTTTTATCTGTTTTTAAATATTGCTTTTTATAGTTCTTTAAAGTCTTTCCTTTTTCATTCAACATTTTGATTTTAAATGTTCCATTATCTTCTACAAGTTTATCATTCTTATTTTTCAAAATGATTCTCGTTGCTGACTTAATATACTGGTTGCTTTCAATCATTTTTACTGTCCCTGTTTTATCAGAAGAAAACTCATATCCATTATTTAGACGGATATACGTATATGGAATGTCTTTGTTTCTGGTTACAATCAGCTCAAAAGGCTCAGATTCAGATTCATCATCCAATTTTTTAATGATGTAAGTACCCTTTAAAAAATCATTTGTTTGAAGTACTCCGTTTTCATCAGACTCTAAGGTTTGATAGTCATTTTCCAAACCATTTTCTTGTGCTAATTCAATAGCTTCTTCTATATTCTCATCTGTTTCTTCATAAATGCTTTTTTTCACACAACCATATTTAACATAACCTGGCATTACTTCACCATTTTCATCGGTAGTAATTGATGTAATTTTAAAACGAGAATGCATCTCAGTCAGATTTACAGTCAAATTGGTATCCATATCCTGTGTCTTATAAGTAAATGTATACTCTTTGGCAGATATCTTTTCGATTTTTTTACCTTTTTGTTTTAAGACGGAACTATCATCCTGTACGGAGTCGATACCATATTTTGAATGAATCGTTATCTTCAACTGTGTCCCCTTATCAAAGGAAAAAGAATCATCTCCACCATCCACTGGATAGGTTATATCTTCATCCGTCATGATTTCAGCAGTTCCCAAACCACCTGTTAATTCTATGTGCAACGTGCTTGTACTTTTAGCCTGTATACCTAATGATGAAGTTACTAACATCATAGAGGATATCAATCCAGTACATAAATATCTTTTTAAATGCATTCTTTGCACCACCTTCCTCCTGCATATTTTATGATGACAGTACATCATCTTGTCAAAGCTCAAAAAAAGCATCCAAGACTCCGTTGATTTAAGACGGAGAGGGATGCTTTTTTGATTTACAAGTTAACGTCTGGATCAATATAATCCAGAAGAATATGAAAATGACAAGAATCCTTAGGCTGATCGTTATGAATAACAATCAGAACTGGATAATAATGCCTATTCTGCATATCACGAAGGATTGACTGCATTTCCTTATGCATATATTCATTCCATTCAAAAATATCATCTCTAGGGCATTCAACTCTAGCAAAAAACAGATGGTCTACATCATGATTCCATTGATCGAAAAATCCATTTTTAACCACTTTGCGTGCTTTCAAATCAAACTGAAAGACACCTGTATCTTCTGGATTGTCCATAGTATAGCATTTATTTTTTGGTGTAAGATCATTAGTCAAATTCTGTGAACTGTCAGTACGAAACATACAGTTCAAATAATTGTTAAAATCAGATCTGTTTATAAATTTATTGATCTTAATATCATTGTTAAAGTACATCACTCATCATCTCCTTACATTTCTTAAGGCAATCTGCCTTAAATAGACATATCTGTATACACGATAAACTTAAAACAAAAAACTTAAGGCAATTTGCCTTAAGCTATAATTCATATTCCTGCGTGTCATTCATTCTTGATATCACATCTTCAATATCTTTGTTCTGTATATATTCTATATTAACGCACGTACCCGCTCTGTCGTATGTTGGTTTGAATGTGAAGCAGTCTAAGTACTCATTCTGATTTTGCTCATCTAATTCAACTCCATAAAGATCCCATAAGTCATATTTTATTTCCTGCAAAGCAATTGCTTGAGCATTACCATCTAGTTCTTTAAATGAAAGCTCCCTCTTATCATTTACAAGATAGTTTAAATTCAATTCTAGTGTATTTTCCAAAATTGCTATTGCTCTATCGTGTAAAACTTTATTGAAAGAATTCAATTCAGCTTCAGGAAGATTATATCTATCGTGCTTTTCAATTTTATAGTCTATGATGTGTCTTAATTCCTTTTTTTGACGATTTCCTAAAAAAGTCTTTGCGTTTTCAGCAAACGATTTACCAAAAACAGGATCTAAAGTTTTAATATATTCATTTAGTTTTCCTGGTGACTCGTAAATATATTGTCTTGGCTCGTCAAACATACAATACCCATGATCGAACAAAGGTGCCATACACTTTATCTTGTTAGTTGCATTATCGACTAATACACCAAAATTATTCAGATGTCTATCTGTATTACAAATCAATGCATCAAAAACCATCATCGAACAAAAATCCTGATAAAATTCATCTCCCAGATTTTTATAAAAATCTACAATGGCTTTTACTGTTTTTTTCCCTTTTAAGAATCTTGATGTAGGAACAAAAGATGTATCTATGTCAGTAAATAATTTACACGTACTCGATAATTCATCTTGCCATACATCTAAATCATAGGCAATTGCATTTAATCCCATTTGATGAGCAACTTTATAAGCATAATACTCAGCATAAGCTTCATTTCCATGGTTTGTATACAAATTGCCATGAACATTCCCCTTATAAAGCACGACATCACCATTCATTCTTCTCCAAGCCTTTTTTAGAGAACCATTCGTTGTCAATTCTGCGACTGTACCAATGCTATTTGAATGTCCATGACCTGTATATGCAATCAACGCAACAGATTTATTAAAATCATTCTCATATAGATTGTAATCTTTATATAACCCTTTAAAATCCGGATCAACAATCCAATATGGATCATTCAACGAAAGACCTTTTCCAACAGTCAAAATTCCAATCAAATCATTTCCATGAAGTCCCAGACTTGCCAAAATCTCATTTACAAAGGCACGATTTTTAGGGATATTTCTTTCCTGTATCCATTCTAATAGCTCGTTTGAATCGTCGGTTTTTAATCCAATGGGATAAAGAAAATTATTTATGTTATATCTTTCAAGAATTGTCAATTCATAATCACCATAAAGTGAATCTTCAATTCTAAATTTTAGAATATCTATATCTTTGTTTTTTAATATAAAATCTTTATACATCCTTCATCACCTCTTCTTTCACTTTTACATTATCATAATTTTAGCAACAAATCCTATTTAAGGCAATCTGCCTTAAATAGACATATCTAATTCATTTTCACTCAAGTAATTTTCTACAGCATCTTCAAGTTCTTCAAGAGACTCACATAGTACATTTAAATCTTCATCAACCACTAAGAATGGATAAGAACTATCCTCTTTAGACTCAAAACAATAATATATGCTTCCATTCGACTCGGTTTGATCTATCATCTTCCAATGGCCTAAATAATCAGAAAATTCAACATTCAACAATAAATCTTGTTCAACTTGACATTTATTAAATGAATACTTATCATATGAAGTAGATAGAGCAAATTTCAAATCATCCAACACTTGGAATTGGAATGAATTGATGATTTGCTCTGTTTTTTCTTTATCACATATGAAACTAACATATAGATTTAGTCCCATATGCAATAAAAGGAAGGCTGCCCTTCCTTTTATTTGTTATTCCTCACATTTACGAATCTTACGAACAGTTGCGATTGATACACCTAATGCAATGATTCCAATACCGATAATCATATACATCATATCTGTATTCTTTGTAGTTCCTGTATTCACACTAGGCAACAAGACATTCTGGTATACGATTGAATAACGATGTTCATCATCCACCTTTACTTCTTTTCCATTTACAAATAATCCTTTATCTGTAAATTCCACCTTTATAACTTCATCAGATAATTTGTATCCTTGAGGAGCACTTGATTCTTTAATGTAAGTTGTTCCATAACGAATCAAGAACTCGGCAGTGCCTGTTTCCTGATCGCCTGCAATCTCTTCAATTTTTGAACTGTCTGCACAGTTTTCCTGTGCATACGAAGTAAATTCAAATTTATTCGATTTTATGTTCTTACCTGTAACACTGTCTACTTTATTGACCAAGATACGTGGTAGAGCAGTATGTTTTGGTTCTACAGTTACATCATACTGGAACAATTCATCTTCATCATCCCATGTTGGAATTCCAACAATAAATGGACTGATTGTTTCATAATCTGCTAAATCCTCAACGTAAACTAAATACACACCTACAGGAAGATTCTTACAAGTTGCCTTGCCTTCTTCATCTGTAGTCATTTCATAATCTGGAGATTCAACCTTCTTTGAAAGGGTTTTAGCCACATTATCAATTTCTTCAGCCGTTTTGATTTCATTCAAGTTGATTTCATCATCCGCAAAGGATTCTTTTAAGACATATTCTCCCTTAACAACGTCTGCAATCTGGACAATGCCAAATTTTACATTTTCTTTGGAAAGATATACATCATATGCATCTGTCAATTCTACTGAGATTGAACCTAACCCATTTTCAGGCACCTTTGTTAAATCTTCTTCAGGTAAAATCGTAATATTACCTACACTTGGATCTTCTGTTACATCTGTAGCATGAATATTCATGCAAGGTACCAGTAAAAGTAGCAGGCTCAAAGCACAGCCTATTTTTTTCAGAAATTTCATGATCTTAACCTTCTCTCCTTTCTTTTCTTTAAAACATATTTAACTAACAAAATAAATACAATAACAAATGGAAGTGCTGTAAATGCAACCTCTCTTAAACTCATGGCCTCTGGTTTGATGGCTTTCTTTTTCTTTGGACTGTATGGCACACGTTTGCCTGTAATAATCAACCTATGCGTATTGATACCATAGGGAGTACAGGTAATCATCGTTGCCAAGTCCTTACCTTCTTCAATCCCAATCACATCAGGGGCTTCATCCTTTTTAACGACTTCGATCTTATAGATCTTATAAGCCAAGGTTTTTCCCCCAACCTTAAAGTAGAAAAGGTCATTTTTTGCAAGCTCATCTAAACGAGTGAATAGCTTTGCGTTTGGCAAACCTCTATGCCCAGAAACAACAGTTCTTGTGTTGATACCGCCTACAGGAAACGATGATGTTTGTATATGGCCAATCCCATTTGATAAGACATCATCATCTGTCCCATGATAGATAGGCAGGTTTACATCAATCTTCGGTATTTCAATCGTACCAATGATTCCTTTGCCAGTAATATCAAGAATACTGTTATAGCTTTCATCACTCAGAATATCTGTGCTCATATCTCCTACAGATGAGTTTGAGATTTGAAACAGTGCTTCGTTGTATTCATGTGCCAACTCCACTTGTTCCTCGATTGTTTGCGTATCTGTAGCTGTTACTTCACTTTTATATGTTGATAACATATTGTTCTGTTCGACACCTGTATAGATACTCGACAACAACGGAAAAGCACATAACAAGACGCCTACTATATAAAGAAATCTCGCTGATATTCGTTTCTTCTTTGGTTTCATTTCATTCAGCACCTCCAGAATGAAAGGATGGCAGTACTGCCACCTTTCATATTTTAATCAATTAGTCTTTGTTTTCGTTTTTACGTTTTTTATCTAATGCCAACGCACCAACAACTGTGATTGTACCTGCACCTAAACAAATCATTGTTAAGCTAGAACCAGTGATTGGTAATTTAGTACCTACATAGTTGACTACTGTAATGTTAGCAGAACCTTTTGCAACATCCGTTGTTAAAGTTGTATCGCTTTCTTTGTAAGCTCCATTCAAGAATTCTTTAACGTGTGCAGTAGCATCTAATTTTTGTAATGTTTTTTCAGTTGCACCTTCACCTGCATTGTAACTGTTACGTTCAGTCGTGAATGTAGGTTTGATTGTGATTACGATTGGGTCTAGAAGTTCTCTATAGCCCGCAGGTGAATCCGTTTCTTTCAAGTAATAAGTTCCCTGATCCAAACCTAAGATGTTGAACACACCTTTTGCATCCGATACCATTTCAGTTGCACTGCTTGGTCTAGTTCCACCAGTGTGGTCTGTTCCACCTACTGAATCACGGTTCATTACAACATATCCATTTGGAGAAGATTTAACATAAACTTCGTTCTGACATGCAGAATCGCTGTATAGACGGAATTTAGCATTTTTCAATAATTTATTATGGTTATTCACTTTTAAACCATTGATACGATATGTAAATGCAACTGTTGTATCCCAAGGAGTTTCACCTGTTGATCCAGTTCCATTGCTGTCTGGGTCATTCGCAAATTCGAAACGAACCGCATTTTCAAATCCTCCACGTCCTGTACGAGTGGCAGCTGAATCATTTAAAGTTGCGTTATATGAAACATGAACATTTTGACCATATGTATTTTCACCTAAGTTGTTCATTCCTTCTGGGAATTCTTTGTCAACAATAGCTTTCAAGTCTGGAATCTCAGCATAGAATGTATCGTCTCCGCTGTTTTGAACGATATTGAATTCACTTCTCTTCAATGTATAAGATTTTTTAGCACTCGAAATTGTGATTGAGAAAGAATCTTTGTTGAATGTTAAAGCACTGTCCATTTTATCGTGGAATACGACTTTGTATGTACTGTAACCATTCATATTAGGTACATAGCTGTCGAAGTAATATGGAACTTTCTGACCGATTTCATAATCGCCAATATCATTCCATCCAATTTCATTGTCATCTTCTTCGATTTTCTTTGTGATTGTTGGATAATCTGACTTGATGTTAACTTCAGCATCTGGATTTGCTGTATTTGTCAAGATCAATGATGCAGCCGAATTTGTACCTTGTACAGCTGTAACTTCATCTGTTAAATAGTAGCCATATCCTAAGCCACCAAATTTAACAGAACCATCTGGTCTTGTAGCTGTAACGCTTACTGATGTTGGTGCAAGATTTTCTTTGACCATTTCATCTCTTAAAGCTTCAACGAACTTTCGATAGTTACTGTAGCGACCTTCTAGTTTTTGATCTGCCTGAGCACCTTCTACTTTGTTAGTATTCAAAGTCTGGATGTAGTCGATTACATCATACTCAGTAACTGACGATGCGGTTTTGTTGAGTTTCTTTCCAACTACAGTCTGTAAAGCTGTCTTGTAGTCTTTATTCCATGTATAGTTGATTGATTCATTATCCGCAGCGTTTTCTGCTTCGAACAATTTATAAACATTGAATTTTTTTCCAACCAATGTTTGACCTGAATTTCCTTTGATAGTGATTGACGCATTCCCTTCACCAAAATCAGCAACACCATTTGGAGTTGCCATTGTAGCTGGTGCTTTAGCATAGATTGGTGTAACTAATGGTGCAATGCTAGATGCAACTGGACTTAATGTCATAGATAGTGCAGATAAACCTGCAAATACAATTTTTTTTGCGTTCATTTTATATATCTCCTTTATTATTCTTTAATATCTGATTTATGTTTTTCTTTAGATGATCTATATAAAGCAAAAGCAATAATGGCACAACCTAGACCAAGTAAGATGATTGTTCCATTTGAACCTGTTTCAGGCAATAACTGTGTTGTTTTGTTCGTAATATCTACCGCAACAACACGATCTTTTTTAGTTCCCTCTAAGCGAACATTACCCGTTGTCTTAGATGTATCATATTTTGTTCCATCGACTGTAAATTCAAATGTGTTTGTCTGAGGTGTGGCTGTAACATAAACAGAATGTACATATGCATTTCCGTTTTCATCGACTGGGATACGATATCCTTTTGGAGCTTTCGTTTCTTTGAAGTAGTATGTTGTTTCTACTTTCAAATCTTTGAATGACAAGACTCCGTTTTCATCCGATACTTGAGTATCAACCACTTTTGTACAGTCCTTGTCACTGTATAAAGTAAATTCAGCCCCTTTTAAGACCTTCCCGTGTTCGTTTGTCTTTGTAATCTTCAAATCAAATGGATTGACCATATCTGCAAATGTCGCATATCCATCCCCAGAATCTTCAAATCCTTGAGTTACTAGACTGTTGGAATCGCTTGTAAATTTGATCTTTCCTGTACCTGCTTCGACTTCAAATACAACTTCATTCGTATTTAACTGATATCCATCTGGAGCCTTTGATTCCTTGATCTTGTGGATACCTGTTTCAAGACCTGTAATCGTGATTTCACCTTTTTCATCTGTTGTTAATTCTTCTGTCGTTCCATCTGGTTTTGTGTGCAAGAATACGGCACCAGAAACTGGCGTTGTCGTACCTACCTGCACCTTCTTGATGTTGAATTTAATGACTTTTTCAAGAACTTCGGGTTGATTGTACGTTTCTACTCTTTCATCATCCCCTGATGATGTGATTTTCTGAACAAATACATCATCGTTAATAAAATATCCTGTAGGAGCTTTCGTTTCCTGAATTATCAAAGTACCTACAGGTAATGTTGGATCACTATTTCCGTTGTAATAGAAATCATCCCCAGAAACCTTAAATTTATCGCTTAATTTACAATAGCCATCTTCATCAGTCTTTAATACCCATGAACGAGCAGGAGTCTGACCTTGCGTTGCAGGATCTACATCATACAAGCCCTTGTAGTATTTGACGGTGAATTCCGCATTTGCTAAGGAAGCCGATCCCTGTGGCTTGTTCTTGTTGGTTTCCTTATCAACTTTTCCAAGAACTACTGAAACGGGGTCACTTTGTGGATAATCCATTAATTCGTTATTCGTACCAAATTGTGTTTCCTTTCCTGCGGTTATCGTGACCTTTTTGATTTCCGAGCTTAATGCATATCCTTTTGGAGCTGTTACCTCTTTCAAGTAATAAGTACCTGCTTCCAATTCAACAGTGTTTGACCATCCTGTGTCTTTTGTTTTAAGTGATGTTACTTTGCTTTTATCACTCTTTGCATCCGCTTCAGATTTATAAACACCATATACTGCATCGGCTAAAGAATAACAATCATTGTTATCTGTAATATCCGTATTTGCGGATTTCTTTAGAATCGTCAATTTACCTTTTTGAGGACCTGGTGTTTTTCCATCCAATACTACAATACGAATGTTGTCTTGGCTTGATAACTTTGTAATCGCAAAATCATAAAGTGATTTAGTACCGTTATACAACTTTGAATTTGTTGTATATTTTGTCCCATTATGAGATAATGTTGCATTTTTTGCGGCATTATTCCAACTGCTTTTCCAGTCAGAGTTTGTCTCCCAAGCGTTTGATCCATCATATTTCCAGAAATTTCCTCGCAAACCACTGTAATAAACACTACAAATACCAACAGCTACGATTCTCGGACTGAACCCTTTAGCCGAACCATATTGAGCAATATAATTTGATTTACACTCTTGGATAGCTGATTTTAAAGCAGATTTAATTTTTGCTTCTGTCCCAAAATTAGGGTATCCTGACAATTCTTCCGCATATGTTACACCTATTTTATTTTTAATAATATTTTTTACATTTGTAACATTTGGATTTTCTACCGTTCCTGCCCATCCAAGAGCTGATGTATCATTATCATAAATGGCCCAGTCAATACGATAACCTTTAAATTGACCACCAGTACCAGAACCGCCACCTGATCCACCAGAATCATCTGTTGTAAATTCATCTGTCTTATTAGAATCCACTTTAGAAGAAGCATATTTTACACTTTTTGGTGAGAATACTGTCTTTTTATCCTCTGTGATCTTTCCATCTTTAGATAGGATGCCTGTTACAGTCGAGGCACTGTATGACGTGGCATCTGCATTGATATACCAGTCAACGATGTTTCCGTGGTTAGAAGTACTCAAAATCGTGCCTTCTGAATCACAGGCACCAGCTGTTATTACACCATCAATATTTGCAGGAATATAATCAATAGCTTCAGAACCATTGTTTCCCGCTGAGGCAACGACTGTAATACCTGCTTTGATAGCTTCCTTGACTTTTGCTTCAATCAAGGATGTATCGTCATTTGCCTTTCCAGAGAATGACAAATTGATGATAGATACATGAGAATCAATAGCATACTGTAATGCAGCCACAACAGATGCTGTGGTACCTTTGCCATTATCATCCAACGCTTTCAACGCAAGAATCTTTGCATTTTTGTTTTGCTTACGGATCGTTTTGATCATCTTTGTAGCATGGCCAAAATTATCCGTAACATCATTGTCTACGAATGACACTGCATCGACAGTTGAGCCATCTGTACCTGTATCAATCAAGGCGATCACATCTTTTCCTGTGTAATCCTTGACAGTTTTATCATTGGCTTTATTAATTGCCGTATCTAAAACATCTGTAGATACTTCATCTGTAGTTTCTACATCATCATCTACAGTTAAAATCTGTTCTGTGTTGACTTTGACACCTTTCGATTTCAACAAGTCAACTGTATTTGTTGTGTCTGATTCTGAATCATACTGCAACACATACATTTTTCCAAACTGAGCTGTAACAGCGTCTTTGTCTACATATTTTTTCTTTCCTTCAACTACAAGTCTTGTCTTGTCTGATGATGTATCTGACTGGTCTGTGTCCTCTTTGGACTCTCCATCATTTGCATCTTCAGTACCTGCATATTGCTGAGATTCAGATTGAGCTTCTGCTTTACTTTTGTTAGTGGATTCCTTGTTTTCTTTTTGTTTGAACACTACGTTAAAAGAAGCATCAGCAGTCTTTGTTGTGTATGCAAAGCTGAAAGATTTTTTACCACTTGTAAAGCCTGCAATTGTATTACTGTTCAAAGAAACATCATCAATATACGAGTTTGCATTCGATCTTGAAGTGATCTTAATTTCTGTGCCTTCATCATAGTCTGCACTGTAGGTTTCTCCATCTGACAATGTTTTTGTGAAATCACCTGATGAAAGTGTTACAGTACCATCACCTACTACACTCACTGAAAAGCCTGTCTGAGAAAGCGTTGGCTGTGATTCTTCTTCAGCATGTGCTGGCAATACTGTATTCACCGAGGTTAATACGGCCACAAAAAAGGCAAGAAAAATTTTTGTGAACTTTTTCATTTCAATTCTCCTTCCTAGTAAGGCATTCTGCCTTAATTTAAAAATTCCCCTTAAAAATTTTCTATCCCTAAAAATCCCTAACGTTAGAAATTTTGGCTTTTTACTTTAATTGAACTTCGATACTTTGAAGGAAAAATACCGACATTCTTTAAACTCAATTTAAGGTACATGCAATAAACTGAAGATGTTCATATTTATATCGCCTCCTATTCCATAAAATGGTGCAATAGTACGGGCGTTACCCGCTTTATTGCGTGTGTAAATAGAAAAGGAACTCAATTGAGTTCCTTTTCTATAAATTGCATTGATTTTTGTCGATGAGCCTTTCATCTTTCATCGCTGATTGTTTGGAAATATTTGTGAGTGAATAAAAGAATACACCCATCACACCTCCAAACAACAATAGAAAAAATACTAAACCAAACCCCATATTTAACAATCCCCTTTCCTTAGCTACCATCTGAATTTAAGAATTAAGGCATATTGCCTTAATTCTTATTGACAAAAAAAGACAGAATATAAAATCCTGTCTTTTAATTCACATTTAGTTTGCTTTTGTTTTGCCACAACTGCACTTGTAGCCTACCAACTCCTGTTTTGTCGTTGCAGGTGAATCCACAACGTATCTTGTTTCGTACACAGCATCGTGATGCACAGTCTTGTATCCTGTTACTTCCTCTCTCCATTCAGTATGGTACCCTCCGCAATCACCACCATTGAAATAGCTATTTTTAAAATGAGCATCAATATCTAATCCTGTTAAATCAGCACCACATTGATTACAAATAGAATGAGCCTTCATCTCTGTAATTGGAACCTGCTCATCATAGGCAGCCTGTACCAATACCTGTTCATTGTGACCTTTTTCTGGAACATTTACAGTTTTGTACTGTGCAACCCAGTCATGTGTATGTTCAGCTGGTTTTGAGCTGTTTGAACTATTGTTATTTGATGGTTTAGAAGAAGGTTTGGAACTGCTAGAGCTTGAGTTGTTCTTGTTTGAATTTGAGCTAGTCGAAGCGATGTTATTCTTCTTTGATTCTGAAGAATTTGATTTGCTAGAAGTATCGGCTTTTGCGGTTTCTTCTTTCTTTTCTTCCTCTGTTTTAGCAGAATCTTCAGATGGTGTCAAAGTGGCAGTGCTGCCATCTTTTTTTGTTACGTCTAAATTGACTTTATCTTCTTTTAAAGAAACATCAACTTTCTTTGTATCTTCTGTATCTACATCTTTAAATACGAATGTTTTATCCTGATCTTGCAAGCCTACCTTTACATCCAGTTTATCGTTTTCTTTAACAGTGTAATACAAAGTACGTTCTTCTTTGTTTTTCACAGCGTCTCCATCATCCAACAAGTTATCGCCGAAGCTTTCTTCAGAACTTGATTTTGTTTCAAATACAGTAATCTTTTTCCCAGTGATGTTTGTGAATTTCAAAGATTTTGAATCCTTGGTTTTCTTACCAAGAGTCTTTACTTCTTTTTTCTTAGCTATTTCTGTAGTCTTTGTGTCTTTTGTTCCTGCCGATGAAGCAGAACATCCAGTCAAAATCATACTTAATGCGATTGCTCCTGCTGTTAAAATTTTGTTTGTTTTCATATATAATACATCCTTTCCTGATCTATTTTGTTAAGGCAAATTGCCTTAATAATTTGAATCATTCCCTTTACATTTATATTCTAACACGTAAAAAACAAAAAATGCTAGAAAATTGTGCGAAATGCAGCCTGTATGTACTCCTTCACTACCATCTGAAATTTTGCTGTACATCAACGTTCGTTGGGCTCTTTTTCCTGTGTTGTTTCCTTCACTACCATATGAATTTATGCTGTACATCAACCTCAACCAATGGCATTACAGACTACTAAGAAATTTTAACATAGCCACGAATGACAAAGATGTGATTCCAATTCATCTGTACTTTCGACTTTAAAAGCCAAGGTCCGTGAATCGACCTTATCTAAATAAATAGAATACTTTCTATTATTTAAAATGAGTACATACAATTTTTAAGGGAAAGATGTTAAAAAGGGCTTATCAGTCATTACTGTATGTACCCATTTGAAATAATAAGCAGGCTCATGTTTTCTGCTCTGTCCAGAATACTGGCTTGTGGATCGTTGTCCCATGTCTAAAATTCTGATGGATCAAATTCTGACATTCTCTTTAAAATCTGAAACATCGTTTGTTAAGAAAGCCTTCCTTGGCTAACGCATGCAGCATCACAATAAAAGTTACGTTGGAAAGTAGGAGTTTCACCTCCTACAAAAAGGGTTGTGTTGCTACATCTTGAAATTAAAAGTGAAGGTTTCAGGAATTGCACCTGATGTTACTTAGACCTTCATAAATACATCATGAAGAAAACATATAACTGACCATGTAGTATATGTAATTATGAAAAGAGAAATGCAATTACAAAATTTTCTTCATGAGTAGAATCATTCAACTTAAATGGCTTAGTCTTTAAAAGGAGAAAAACCTCCTTTGTATTTTAAATGAAGTCAAATGATTCATATCAATGTACAAATGCAAACGTGTTTATCGTAGAAGGAACTTTCTCCTTATCATTATGCAGCATTTGTATATTGGAAAGATGTGTTTGAGGATTATGGGAGTTGCACCCAACATACTGCTATCCTCATAAATGGTGGCAGGCTCATGCTTCTGCCGTGGTCATTTTTGATATCCGTTTATGGCAATCTGTTATATTAAACTGCAAGCGAAAAAGTTTTACTTTCTATTATGATATCTCTATGTCCAAAGGGAGATAAACAATAGAACAGGTCCTGAAAACGGATATCTGGATCGACTTTATGTTTATAGTTACCCTGAAGTATCCGGTGAGTATAACATCATTAAACCGTAAACAACCTCATGTCTTATCGTTTGGGTCGTGCATTATAGGCGGTCGAACTACTTTGCACGGTATGAAAGCAGGACTTACGTGTATGCGGGAAAGCCAACGTCATACAGTGCCCGTCTTTTTCTAAAATGTGCTGTACTGCAACAATAGATACTCACGATGTAACACATTGCCTCCTTCACTACCATACGATAACGTGCTGATGTACAGCCTCAAACCAATGGCATTACAGATTACTAAAGAACTTTAACCACTCCACGAATGAAGAAAGTATGATTCTAATTCATCTGTACTTTCCGCTTTAAAAGCCAAGGCCCGTGAATCGACCTTATTTAAGAGTTAAGGTCAATTGCCTTAACTCTTATTTATCCCATCCACTGATTTTTACATCATAGAGCACTTGAATCTTCTCAATGCATTCTTTTATGATTGGATGTCTATATCTAATAAGTGCAGACCATATTTCCTCCCATCTTCTTTCATCATCTTCATCATCCATAATCTTCTCACCAGCCAAACCAACCACGTTATCTAAATCTGTTCTTTTCAAATGTTTAAACAATTCTGCAACTGGAATTGTCTTTTCTAAATGCTGTAGAACCAAGGATTGATATTTGCGTAAACAATCGTCATACTTTTCAAAGCAAGCTACTTCCTCCCATTTGTCTGATTTCATCTTATCCTCTGTACTCTCACCCAGTTTACTAGCAACAACATAAGGCTTTAGCGTGCAAGCATAATATAAAATTGCAAAATTTGTTTCTCCATTAAATGCCAATAATTCAGGAGGATACCCTTCCTGATCCCATAGTATAATAGACTTCATTTTATATACCTCCATTTTTTAAGGCAAGTTGCCTTAATATTTCAAATTAAAATAAAAATGACAGACGTAGAAATCCGTCTTATATTCAAGTTTATCAATTCCTTCACAACCATACGATAACGTGCTGATGTACAGCCATTATTTAGATAATGAGTTTCGTCGAGGGCCTTCACTACCATATGAAACTGTGCTGTACTGCACCTGAATGTTGATGATAGTCTGAATACAGTATCCTTCACTACCATATGAAACTGTGCTGTACTGCACCTTGGTATTTGATGTTACCCTCTTTATCTCGCCTTCACTACCATATGAAACTGTGCTGTACTGCACCCACAAACATTGGCATTACAGACTACTGAAGAATTTTAACCACTCCACGAATGAAGAAAGTATGATCCTAATTCATCTGTACTTTCGACTTTAAAAGCCAAGGTCCGTGAATCGACCTATTTAATACATCTATATTTTACCATTTAGAATTGGCAAAAATGCTAGATTTTTGTGCGAAATGACACTCAACCCTTGCGGAACATATGGATATAGATCAGGTCATTTGCATACATGTTTTTGACAAATCTCACGCAAAAATTTGCTTCTTCCGTTGAAGCATAGAGTTGATACCGGCTTAGTCCAATTGTTTTTAAATTTAAGCGATTTACCAAATATTCGATTGACTCATATCCATTCGGTACGATCACATCCTTAACGTATTTGCAAAAAGCCTGCATTTTATCTTCATACACTGAATTCAGACTATCATCTACATTCAGATGATATTGAGGTATCCATACTCCGTTACGAAAGGATAGATTTACATAGCCTATTAGACATTCTTTTTTTCTACTAAAATCACAATGTTTTGACAATATATATTTCACATTCACCACTCCTTTCGTGCTTAAGCAAAAAGCTTAATTATCTTTGCTTAGAATTCAACAAAAGCTACAAATCCATCATACGCATATATACGATACCAACCATCCTTGATTTTTCGGAAAGATTCTATAAAGTTTAAATCTGCAGAGCCTCCATCATAATCGTAAATATTAAATTCGCCAATAATTAAAAAATCCTTCTTGTCCATCATTTTATCAATACATCCGTATACCACTTTATAATCTTTGTCACCTATATTAAAGACAGCAACATGGCTAACATCATAAAATCCATTAAGTGAACTTCCTCTGCTATTAACAAAAGTTTTAAGCTCCTCAGTTCCAATCAGAACCTTACCATGTTCAGAATGTACTTTAAAACTACTTTCTCCAAAAAGATCCATTATTCTGCACCAATGACTGTCAGCTCTTGTTCCATACCTTGATATTTGAGCATATATTTCATTTAATGCACATTCCTTACTAAGTACTTTCCTTTCAAAGTCATCGTAATCTTCACTACTTAAATACAAATTAAAATATTCCTCATCATTTGCAATTGCCCTTGCTAATGCAATTGCAGAATGCGGTTCCAGTGTATTCGTGTACATAGAAATCACATCAATTATTTTTTCAATTTTCACTCGTAAATCCACCTCCATTTGCATAAAAAAAGACCTAAACACACGTTTTAGGTCCTCTGTATACACTTATTTCATGATACCATTATATCACAACACTCGAACAAAAATGCTAGAAAATTGTGCGAAAAATGTTCAAATGAAAAATGAGCAAAGTGAGCAAAAATACTCATATAGCCTATAAATAAAGCACAAAAAAACTAGAAAATGCTCAAATTAAAAAATGCACAAAATTTTAGATAAAAATTTTATTGTTGACAAAAGCACGAATATAGGCTTTCCTATGTCGTTAAAATACGATAAGGAAAGAATTAAGGCAAATTGCCTTAATTCTATAATTCCATACCGCTTTCGTTCCTTTCCTCTTCCAAATCATCTTCAACAACTACTTTACTGTTTTCATTTCCGGAAGTATCTAAAATTTTATTGATTTCCTTTTGACGATTTCTTGCACTCGTTAACTCGTCCTGTAATTCAAAAGGCTTATTCACCATCTCTTTTGCAATTTTTAGATTCCCTTCGTAATTCTGGATTGTTTCAATCGTTTTGTTCAATGAATAGCGTATATCATTGATACGTTTATACATTCGATTGAAATTTACTCGACCTACTGGATTTACTGCATCAACATTGATTGTACGCAATGGTGTTTTCATTTTGATTACTATTCCTTCTCCTGCTAAACCTAATCCAATCAATATGTCCGCTTTCATAAAGCGACCTACAAATTTATTTTCTTTAAAATCATGTAGCTTGTACCCCTTTGTACATTCCTGAATCGCATCCCAAGCTTCCTTCATCTCGTGATATTCATTCCCTTTGACATCATAAAATGTAAAATGCTCTGTATCTCTAAGATTATTGGCTTCAATCTCATCTCTGAAATATTCACATTCTTCTGCAAGAATGGTGCGATATTTCTTTTCTGTTTCGATTCGATCTGGCAAAAGTGCAACATCATCCTGTGCCTGTAGTTTCTTCTTCTGCCATGATCTACGCATTGTTTCCAATCTTTTTACTTCATTATCAACTTCAAATTTTTCCTTGATAATAGGATTACCAGATGCAATTGCTTTAACCTCCGCATATGAGAAACTATTCTGTGTATCTTCTTCAAATTCACGTGTATCTCCCGTACCTTCTAGAAGCTGTGTCACATAACTTGATTTTGTTTCGACCATCTGCCATGAATATGCATCAAATGATTTTTTAGTAACGTAACGGAATTCATAAATCTCGTCATACATATTTCCTTGTCTGAATGCTCGTCCATTCTGTTGTTCGATATCACTTGCACGCCATGGAACATCTACATGGTGTATTGCTATCATACGTTCCTGAATATTGGTACCTGCACCTAGCTTTGGGGTCGATCCAATCAAGATACGCATTTCACCTTTATTCATCTTTTCAAAAAGATTCTGTTTTTTTAGTTCCGTATCATAATCATGGATAAATGCTATTTCACTTTCGGGAATACCAAGCTCTACAAACTTTATTTTTAGATCGTCATAGACATTGCTGAATACATATCCACCTTCCACATCATTTTCCTTCTCATTCTTATGAGGTGTAGACGAGTCACAGAAAATAAGCTGTGTCGCTTTATCATTATCGTAATCCGTGTAGATCTGATATACCTGTTTTGCAATCGTCCATAGTTTACCATTTTCTTCGTCTGGATAATTTGGATCAATCAAACGCATATCAATACTTGCTTTTTTACTGTCCGATGTGATTTTAAGCATATTGTCAATATGAGGATCCACATTTCCATCATGAATACTTTCGGTACGTCCAACGATTTCACTGATGTAATTTTCCAGCACCTCACTTGGCTCAATGGCAACAACAGTCGGCTTACCTCCAATATGTTTTGGCGGTACAGCTTTTACTCGACCTAGCACCGATTCTTCCAGTGATTTTCTCAGCATTCCTGCTGTCTGGATCTCCGCAACCTGTCTAAAGTGATTCATCAATTCTTCCATGTTGAAGAATTTACAGAAGCGGGAACGATTGACAAAGCCTGAGCCATCTACGCTGATTTCAAAGCTGTTGGTTACTTTACCAAATGTCTTTGCCCATGCATCAAAACAACGGATATTCTGTTTTCTTAGATCGTTCTCCTGCAAATATCTTTGCATAGTATAAAGTTCTGCCATTGTATTCGTTACCGGAGTTCCTGTTGCAAAACAGATACCACCGCCATTATCCTCAATGATCTTGCACTTCATATACATATCCATAGCTTTTGCGGAATTCTGCTGTGGAACACCTGCAATATTTCGCATAGCCGTATAGCTGAAAAGATTTTTAAACTCATGTGCTTCATCTACAAACATATAGTCGATTCCCAGATTTTCAAACGGAACTACATTTTCATCCCGTCTGGAATCTGCTAATCTCTGTATCTGCATTTCGATTGATTTTTTCGTTCTTTCCAACTGCTTTACAATCTTTGTTTGGTTTTCATTATATGAGTTATCCAATTGTTCGATGGCAGCATTCATTTCATCCATTTGGTTTCTCATCAATTCGATCTGTAAATCAGTGCCAATTGAAATCATTTTAAAGCTGGAATGTGCCATGATAATTGCATCATAGTTTCCTGTGGCAATCTTTGTTGTAAAAGCCATTCTACGTTGTTTTGACATATCTTTTTTTGTTGCCACCAAAACGTTGGCATTTGGATATAAACGCATAAAATCATTTGCCCACTGGGATACGATGTGGTTTGGTACAACATACAGAATCTTGTTTCTTAGCCCTAGACGCTTCATTTCCATTCCACTGGCAACCATTTCAAATGTTTTTCCAGCTCCAACTTGCTGCCAGAGCAATGTATTTGTATTCGTATCCATGATACGTGCAATCGCATTTTTCTGATATGGTTCAAGCTTGTAGGAAGGTGCCATTTCCGGAAAAGAAATAAATGAACCATCATAGACTCGGTTTCGGATGTTGTTGAATCTACGGTTGTAAATTTCTACCAAATCTTTTTTTCGTTCATAGTCCTGATAGATCCAATCCTCAAACTCCTGTTCCAGATCTTCCGCAAGCTGTCGAGCCTGTGCTGTTCTTTCGGGATTGACTTCACTTTTTCGATGTATTTTCCCATCATCATCTTCCTCCTGCCAGTAGTTTCGAATCTCAGGCATTCTCGAATTAATAATATCTGTAAAAAGATCATATCCATTGTAATCCGGCTGACTTTTCCAGTAGTCTACATTATCTGATTTCTGCACTCCCCAGTTTAAAGTAACCTCACTGTTGATGTTCCAACGACTTGGCTGTGTTGTAAAATATTTAGCCGAATATTCATCATAGTCGATTCTCATACGTGAATAATCATACCCAGACTCCTTAAAAATGTGACTGCTGAATTCACGGATATATTCAATAGGAACCCATTGAGCGCCTAACTGTACATGAATGCCCTCAGCCGACAAAGGTTCTGGTAAAACACTTTTTAATGCTTCGATATTGTTGTCAAAGCCATATCTTTCTGCCATCTCAATCTTTTCATAGATGTCTCCACTCAAATATTCGTCCGCCATGAGTAATTTTCCAGACTCTGGCTGAATAAAAGCAATCTTTTTATCTAGCAGTTCCTCCTGTACACTTTCTTTTGTCACAGAAAGGAGTGAACTCATGTATTCCAAATTTAAAGATGCATACGTATCTAAAGATACACGTACAGCATCTTCCAAACTTTCTACAGCTTTTATTTCACGTTTTGGTTGAATCGTTCTTTCTGAAAAAATTTGAGATTTTACTGCTTGTTTTGTTTTGGCATCATAGTTTTCAAGTGAATCTAGCATAGCCAGACGAGGATCGTTGTCTAAAAGACGGATGTTCGTTCTTTTATGGATAGGTCCATATTCCTTAACAAAATCATCGTATAAAGCATTCAACTCTGTACGCTTTTCAAGGTAAAGAATCTCATCAACATCATTCACCTGCATACGAATCAATTCGTTTGCTGTATCGGCTAATTTGATAAGGCAAATTGCCTTAAGGCGATCTGTTTCACTTTTGAACGATACAATATCTTCATATGGTTTATTTGTAATGCCTACAGCATAGTAATAGTCAGCTTCTTTGAAATACAGTTTGTCATTCTCAACAAAAAACGCATTGACTGCCAGTTTTGAGTGCTGTACATCCATTGGAATAAACATTTGCTGTTCTTCTGATATTTGTTCTTCCTCATAGATTTCTTCAGGGAAGCCATTAATGACAGCATCAAAATAATTCTGTAATGATTTATCTTTATCCGTTACAACTTTCAGTACATAATTATCAAACTGTCCTTTTTCTTCTGTAACATGGCCAAACACATGATCTGGATGCATAATAAAGTAATCGTTCATCTGTCTGTGTTCTGTTACATATTGCCTTTGCGTAAATAATGCATTACGATCGACTACCTTTTCATCGTTTCGTTTAAGAAAAACAATATCACACGCTACATCTGTATTTGCCCCGTTTTCATGGAATAAATTGGAAGGTAAACGCAAGGCACCTAAAAAATCAGCTTTTTCATTAATATAGGATAAAATGTCGCTCTTTCCATCCATAGTATCGGTCGATGTAATAAACGCAACAACTCCACCATTTCTAACCTTTTTTAATGCTTTCGCAAAAAAGTAGTTATGGATGTTCCAGTGATGTTCATTCAGATCTCGTTCCTGCATATCATGCACTTGAAAAAATCCGAATGGAACATTTGAAATAGCCAGATCAAAATAATTGTTTGGGTAGGAATTGTTTTCAAAGCCTGTGTTTTCTACATCTACCTTGTCATAAAGGTATCTGCTTATCGTTGCACTCATGCTGTCAAGTTCGACACCACAAAGTGTTGAGCTTGAATACATATCGTTTGGCATTCGTCCAAAAAAGTTACCATTTCCCATACTGGTTTCAATGATTCTTCCCTGATTGAAACCCATTCGTTCAAGAATACGATAGATATTGTCAATTACATTCAATGGAGTATAAAAGGATGTCAATGTTGATTCTTTTGCATTTGCATATTCATGCACTGACAAAAGTTCCTTGATTTCCTTTCTTTCCATAGTGTAATCCGTATCACTCTCATTAAATACATGAGGACAGCCACCCCACCCTGAAAAACGTGCTAGTTTTTCTTTTTCCGGTAAAGTAGCTGTCCTGTTTTCTTTCTGTAGCTGACGAACAATTTTTAAAGCTTCAATATTGTATTGTATCTTTGTTCTTGTCGATAACCTTTCATCTTCTAGATGTACTCTCTCCAATACTTGGTTTGTAGCACTTTTAGATTCAGAATCCACTGCCATGTCATTTCTCTGGCTTGACTCATCAATTGCTCCTTCTTCTGCAATTTCTCTATCCAGCTCAATTCCTGTGATACTGGATACGTTGTTTCCAGTTCCTTCAACACCTGAGTGAAGTGTGAATTGATTTCCTGATAAAGCTGAAATTCCAGGCTGCTCAACTGCTCCGGATTCTTCTCTTTCAAAGTGGTATATAATAGATTGTTTTTCTCCTTTAAAAGCTTCACTACCTCCACTTGATTCATCATCCCCCATGCAGAGTTCAAATAAGCTAAGTTGTTCGAATCGATTGCTTTCATCCACATTCACACCTTTCTTTTGTTTTATTTTCCTCATATATATTTTACCATGTATCCTTTCAAAAAATGCTAGAAAAAAGTGCGAAAGCTTTTTCATAACCTTCGCACATAATTATTCAGAATTAAGGCAGATTGCCTTAAAAATCCATTTCTATATTTTTATCATCCATTTCATCTAAAGCATCTTCTATATTATTGAATATAGAAGTACTTATTATTTCATCATCGAAATTTCTTAATTCATATAATTCATTCCCAACTTCAACCAATTTGTAATCTTCATTATGATCTACAACATTTTCATTTGATATTTCTAAATCTACATCTATCTCATAATATGGTTCATCTAGATATATATCCAAGTTGTGGACCACACCTATATTAGCTACATCGAATTTTTTGTAGCATTTATGAAGCCACGGAAATTCTCTTGACATTTGTTTTACAAAATCGGTAATCTCATTCAACCGCATTGCTTTTAAACTTACATATCCAGAATGTTGCCTATGTTCAAAGCCATTATTCAGCATATATTTTTCAATTTCAGCATATGCATTATTTGGAGATGTATTGCTATAGAAATGTTTCAAAGCGTTATAATCCAAGTCAAAATATATGGCTTTTTTTGTTGTAGGCATGTATTTTAAACTCCATAGATATTAATTGAATGTATGCAGTCGGCTCCGACATCATTCCAGTCAACATCATTTTCATCATCAAACCAGAACCACTTTTCAATCACATTCAAAAACCACTTTGTTTTAGGTAGTTTGCATTTTAATAAACTAAAAGCATCAAACCCAGATTTTTCAGAAGTAATATAAGTTCCACTCTGTTTAGCATAAATCCCATTTTGATTCATCACTTTGTCAATCACGCTAAAACATTGTTCCTTGGTTAAATTGTGCTTTTTCAATCTATCCTCATTAAATTCAAAATACATCATCATGATGACCACTCCTTCCAAATTGGAATAATCCCTTGTTTCATCTAATTGTTTACAAGTATATTTTACCATTTTTATCTGTCGAAAATGCTAGAAAAAAGTGCGAAAGCATTTATCACCTTCGCACATAATTATTCAAAATTAAGGCAGATTGCTTTAAAGCTCAATATCCTCATTTGAAAGATTATCATAATCCTCTTCCATATATCCTTCTTTAATTCGATCTGGAATATAAAAACCACCTTTTGTGATGTTATAATAATATTCTTCCATAGCTTCATCGACTGTTTCATTTTCCAATTGCACTGTCGAAAGAAATTTACCACTTGCAGTCCAAACCTGATTTACATTTTCATTGGGATCCCTCAACAATACATAATCATTATCACGATCAATTAGAACCTCATATTCTTCCATCCAGTCTGGTCTTTCCACAATCTGAGAATTCTTTGTATAGTCTGACAATCCACATTTTTCTAAAAGCCAGGCAGGTAGAATTTCATCCTTATTTATGGATTTATAATGTTCCATTTCTTCATCTGATAAATATTTGCCTGTTGCAATCAGCCTTTCTATGCGTGAGCTAACATCTGCCCATGAGAACGTTTTTGATTCAGAATCTTTAAATAATGATGCTGAATCTTTTGATGAAACACATACAGTCAATCCTTTTGAATCATGGTCAATCGAGCCTTTGTCTTGTTTTTTATTTTTAAAATCATAGGTTTGTCCACCAATACCATATTCATTTTTAAGAAAGATTGCTTTGTCTTTTGCATTGACATTCATAGCTGTATACAGATGATAGATACGATATTTTCCATTCACAAAACCTGAACCAATTCTTAAAATAGCGTTGATACTTTTTTCTGACCATGGACTAAAATCGTTTGTATCTTCTTCATGGAAAACATCATCACTTACATCAAACAGATTGACCTCCGTATAATGTGGATGTGGTGTCGATACCTCATGACTTTGAATTGGTGTTTCTTTTTCCTCTAAAGGAAGTTGGACCACATTATCTTTTGTTCGTTCATTTGAAATAACTACAAAATCTTCGTCTTTATGCAATTCTAATGGATCACTTAAATAATTATCCGAAATACTCCAAGCATTTGTGTATTCACCATTTTTATCAACCATATCCTCAACATTGCATAGAATATCTTCTACACTTGGTAATGTGGTTTCTTTTGCTGTATCCAATCCGGCTTTTAAGATACTTTCCTGCTTAACTTTGCATTGTTCAATAAAAAGCTTTACTTTTGACATTCCATCATTTGTTAAGTTGTATTCATTACCCCTATTTAGATCCTGTTTCCATTCTTCTTCACTTAACCAAATATCACCATTGAACCCTTCATTTTTAAAATCATAAAAGCCTTCTTTGAGGCAATATGCAAGATTCGCATCTTGTTCTATGCTTGACACCTCATTCACATGAGGAATCAAAGCTTTCACAAAATCTGCTAATGAATACCCATGCTCCATTAACCACTGTAATTGATATTTTTCGTACTCGTTCATGTACAACATCACTCCTTTTTTAAGGCAATCTGCCTTAAAGCTCCAATCCATTGTTTTCCAACTCTTGTATTTTTGCTTCCTTCTCATACTCATCCATCCAGATTTCTTCTTCATAGCTGTTTCCGTAATAGATGTTTTCAAAGGATTCATTATACGCATTGGCCGCAAATTCACCTCTATCAGCAGTTTGACGATTTTCTAGGTCAACCATTAACACATCATGATCATCAAGCAAATAGTAGATATATTCAGATGTTACAAGTTTTGCCACATACAAATCATTGTATGCATCCAGTACTTGCATAGGAATTTGATAACCTTCCATTGTTTCAATTTTATAAAATGGGTCGTGAACAATTTCATTGATTTCATCGCTCACGTAATAAAAATCAAAACGTTTGCTCTGCTGCATAATACCGGATACTGCATATCCCCCTTCCAGTTCTGCGTTTTCACCTGGACAAAAATCTTTATATTCGTAAAAACCTTCATCCCCCTTTTGCATCAATGTACAGTTTCTAAATTCAGGGACGGGGTACTCTTTTACAACAATCTCTCCCCCTTCATGCATCAAACATTTATTAAACTTTTTATCTACATCTCCATATAGCTTGTATTCTCGTACATCTATATCTCCATATAGCTTGTAGTGTAAAAGCAAATTCATCTTCATTCTCCTTATCTTTAAAATTAAGGCAATCTGCCTTAAAGTTCCATTTCATTACTTTCCAGTTCTTGTATTTGTGCATCTTTTTCATACTCATCCGCCCAGATTTCTTCCTCATTGCTGTTTCCGTAATAGATGTTTTCAAAGGACTCCTGATAAGAATCCATTGCAAATTCACCTCTAGCAATGGTTTGACGATTTTCTAAGCCAACCATTAACACATCATCACTATCATGTAAATAGTATATATATTCAGTTGTTGCAAGTGTCGCCACATACAAATCATTGTATGCATCCAGTACTCGCATAGGAATTTGATAATCACCCATTGTTTCAACTTTGTAAAATGGATCCTGAACAATTCCATTGATCTGATCACTCACATAATTAAAATCAAAACGTTTGTTCTGTTGTAAAATACCTGATACTGCATATCCACCTGCAAGTTCTGCATTTTCGCCCTGACGATAATCTTTATATTCGTAAAAACCTTCGTCACCTTTTTTCATCAATATGCAGTTTTTAAATTCAGGGACTGGAAATTCTGTTAACACCACCTCGTCCCCTTCATCTACCAAGCATTTTTCGGACTTGGTTTTGACATCTCCATACAGCATATATTCCTGTATGTTGATATTATTTTCATCACCTTCGTTTACCTTGAAGTGTAGTAGTAAATCCATCTTTATTCTCCTTATCTTTAAAATTAAGGCAATCTGCCTTAAATCTCCATTTCCTGAATCTCCATTTCAACAGCGTTTACAAACAGTCCTTGAATCTCCTCACAATGTGCAATAAAATCCTTCAATTGATCTTTTCCTTCACATTTATTGACAAGTCTTGATAGTTCGTAATCATCACAGATTCCATCAAAAACCACCTCTGCAACATTCGATTCATCAATCTCTTTTTCATAAACAAAATCTGTTTCATCATAGATATTGTTTAAATTATTACCAATATTAAGAACATCTAGTTTAAATTCCTCGTCACTAATCATACGTTCGAGATTTGTGAACGGGTACTGCTTGTTAGGAAAAGTCGAAAAGCCTTCTTTTGCAAGCAACTCATTGAAATCATTTAATTTCATATTTTGGTAAAGTCCATGACTAAAAACAAAATCAGATACTGTCATACCAATAAAAACTCCATCTGGTTTCATTTTACTGTCCCATTTCAATGGAGCATCAATAATATCTTGTATCTTTAAATTTTCTCTCCGCTCATTTTCTTCAATTATATCCAATGCCATCGGCACAATTTCACGATCTAACAAAGATGCAAAATCATCATTCTGCATAAAGCTGTCAAATGCCTGCCACACTTCATCATCTGTTAAAGTGCGTGTAAGCATAGGTTCAACATCTCTACGCAATAAATATGCAAACATAGCTTTCATTGGTATATCTGATTTAGTATGTTCGAGTACAGAAGATTTGTATTTTCTTACGCAATCATCATAATTGTCAAAATACCCTTCTGAATAGGACCATGAAGCCGACTCTACATCCAATCCTTTTACGACAACGTAAGGTGTTGGACTGCCTGTAGAAGTGCGATCTAAAATTGCAAAATTCGATTCTCCATCAAATGCAAGAACATTAATATCAAATCCTTCTTTATCTTTGAATGTAATATGATTCATTTTATATACCTCCATCCTTAAGGCAAATTGCCTTAACTATAATTCCATTTCATCTTCATCCTTTTGTAAATCATCAATTTCCAGTACATCTTTCACAACATCCTTGTACACATCATCTTGATTGTAAAGTGCTCGTTTATATCCATACTCTCCATCTGCATTGACTGCATTTACAACTTGAGTTTTAAACAGATAGTCGTTTTCCATATCATCTTTGATTCGTGCGTATAAAGCTTCTTCAACTTCAGAAAGATGATTTAATACTTCATCACGAGTTTTTCCTGATATATCGCCATTGTTGTACAGCTCATCCATTTTTTCTTCTACCCGCATGACATCACGTGCTGTATCCACTGTTTCAAAATATTCTCTTGTGAAATTGATTGTCTTATATTTCAATTCCCTTTTAAGCATTCCTTTAAAAATGATGTCGACTCGTTTTGCTTCTTTCACTGACAATTTACGTCCTGCTTCAACATCAGGAATAAAATCATTTTTAAAAAGCAATGCATTCTGATCGCTTTCATGTTCTATTTTCCAATCCAAATAATCACTGATCGTATCGATGATATCTCCATTTTCACTTCCTATATCATATCTTCCGGAATAAACATAAGGTTCATCTTCGTTTTCCTTGTAAAGTGTGATTTCATAATCGGTTTTGTCATATCCAAGCATAGTATCCTTGAGATGATCGTTCATACGTTTTAGCAGTTCATTTGCTTCTGCAAAAGAAAGTTTATCTTCTGGTGCAATATTGCTTTCTTCTGAGTATTTGGCAACAGTCCCATTTTCAGACCAGTTGATTGCAATCTGAACCTTATCCTTATTTTGATTTTGTTGTGCCTGTAATTGTTCCATGTATGTATCAAGTTTAGACGTTAAATACATTGAAGTACTTTTAATGTATTTCAAATTTTGCTTTACATTCTCCAAATCAGATGGCTCAGTCGAAAGTCCCCATGTAGCTACATACGGAAATGAGTAATCCGATGTATCAATGCCTAGATGGCTAGATACGATATATGCAATGGATTCTGCCAGCACTTCTTTTTCACTTTTACTGAATTCAATGTTTTCATCTTTCTTAAGATGATCTAGATTTTCATTGCTGTGAACAATCGAATGGGAGATCTCATGAATCATAGTCTTGATTGTCTGGACCTCACTCATGTCTGGCTGAATCTTGATTTCGTTTGTCAAAGGATAATAACATCCTTTTGCAGATGATTTGAAAGCTTCAATCTTTATAGGCACTGGGCTGATTTCCATCAAAGCTTTTGTCAAATCTTGATAATCCTTTACATCACCCTCTAGTTCCTTCACTGGACTTAATTCAACCACTTCTTTTCCTTCAATCTGCTCTGTTTGAGACACATCGAATGTATATCCAATTTTAAATGTATGTTTTTTTACTACAACCTCTTCCCTTTTAAATTTTCCGTCATCACCTAGTATACGATTTCCATTTTCATCTAGAACATATTGTTTTTCTTTTACTTTGATTTCGACAGGCATCCAAATCATCAAGCCTTTTTCACCTCTTTTGACCTGACGATTAAAATCCTTCTTCCATTTGGTATAGCTTGCAAGCTGAGTGGCACGAGGATTTTGTCCTAGTATCAGTAAAGTGTTGTTCAGACTGTAATCATGAAACTTTGACATTGTATCTAAAAGAGTTTTGAATCTATCTGAATCAAGGTAGTCATAAACCCCTTTATTCATCGTTTCAATAGCCTTATCTATTGTTTCCTGCCTTTTTTTATCTTCATCTTCTTTAGACATTTTCTTCCAGTTTCTTGCCATAATTAACTCCTTTCAAAATTAAGGCAAAATGCCTTAACAAAAAAACTCTTAAGTCTTTGAACCTTAAGAGTTTACAAACATTCTTCTAAATCGTCCTTTTCCAATTCATCCCCATATAACATTTCTGTCATTTCCTTGACTTCCTGATTTTGGTTGACCTCATTGTAGATATAATCTTCATAATGTTTTACAGCCTGTTCCCGTGACAGCATATTATTAATCACTCTGCCATCTGGTAATGTAAGACATTCTTTATCCGCATCATATTCAATAGGATGCTGTACGCACATCTCATCAAACAAAGTTTGACGAAGCTCATATCTTTCTTCTTCTAAATCACAATAATCACCAAATTCGTAACCACCATTGACACGATCTGAACCAACTGCAATACCGAAGTATTCTCCATTCTCATCTTCATCCCACTCACATTCTGAATCGAGTGCATAGAAATCCCAATTCATATAATCGTAAATCTTACTTAAATCTTCATCCGATAATGTAATACCAAATCGTTCATCTGCATTGAATCGAATATCATCTGTACTAACATAATAAAAACCTGTAGCTGTTCTATTATAAACATACTCTAAGGTTTCATCTGCCATACAGTGTAAAATAGCATCTTTTCTAGTTTCATCTATCTTGTTTTGTGTTTGACTCTTAGAATCAGAAATCATATCTACATTGTCTATGCATAAACCACTTGTCTTTTCAATTTCCTTGATTTTTTCATCTACCTGAGAAATACGTTCATTCAAGATGTTTTCGTAATCCGCTGCCATCTTTTTGATGTTGTCTACAGATATATTTTGATATTCCATACCTAGATACTTATTACAATCAACAAGTCGACTCTCAGGTTCGCAGATCCGCTCATACATTTTGATTTTATCTTTATACTCAACAAGGTCTTTTTCGTAATGCTCCTTGTAATAATTCATATCTTTAAAAAAACAATTTAATCGGCAACTCTCAAGATAATATCCATTTTCAAAAAGTTTTAGGTGATCTAATCTTTCTTGTAGTTTATCTATATAATCATCAAATATTTTCTTTGTATCCGAATCACGTAAGAAGAAATCTTGAATCATTTCCTTCGGTGATTTGATGACGGTTTGCCACTGATACCTGTACTTATCCAATTTGATTGAACACTCTCTTATTTCTTTCTTTAAAGAATGAAGTTCCATTTGATCCGCATCCAATGCTTTTTTTATAGGAACTGTATCAACTAATTCAAACGGACTTGTTTGATAAGTGCTGCCTAAGCGATATACATCATCTTTATGTTCGCTTAAAAGATTTTTCTTTATATTTAATATTTCCATAACTGAATGTATGCTTTCTTCAAAATACGGAAGTCCGTTTTTTAGCATCATTAAATGTGCCTTTAATTCCAGAAAAGACTTATATTCATTTTCTATAGGCATAGCTGATTCTTTGCCTTTTTGACTTCTTTTTAAAATACGAGCCATATACCATTTTCCTTTCTAAACAAAAATAGTTAAGGCAATTTGCCTTAACTATAATTCCATTTCATTCTTTCCAATCTCATCCTGATATTGTTCTAAACCATTTTCAAATTCTTCGCTCACAAAATCAAAATCCTCTGGAGCATCCAAATACTGGTCAAACAGTTCTTCCAGATGATAATGTAACTCATCATCGTCTGCGTACAGATAAACTTGGTCACCTGCATCAAATTCATGTTTATTGATTGCACCCTTTAAAAGTGTATTTATATCGTGATCAGAAAGATTTGAATTGATTGCGTACAGCTCATCTTTAGTTTCATTCATTGCATAGGAAACTCCATCTTTGATACAGTATGTTTCAAATGTACTCAACACATCTTCTGGAATCTCCTTTTCTGAATGCAATATTGGCAATTCAACATTTTCTAGGGACATTTCCTTTTTCTGAATTTCATTTTCAGCTATCCGTTCAAAATTTTTAATAAATTCTGGATATACTTTAACAAAGTGCTCATAAATAATTCCAGTACGCTTATTCTCGTCAATTGCATTAAATTCGACCATTCCATCTCCATTATGATTTGAATATATACTCTGATGAGATATGATATGATTTTCCTTATTCAAATACATTTCAACTTCTAAATAATTCCATTTCATCCCCCATTCTGGATCATCAATTCTCATGCGTAAACATGGAATATAAGCTATGCGACCACTGCCGTGTCGGTGTCCAATACCGATTCGGTCCAAGTCTCGATCTTCCGTATAATCAGGTCCTCCTTCCCATCTCGAATCTGGACAAACATCTTTCCATTGTGGCATATTTTCAGTTGGATAATGACCAAGCGAATGTTTCCAATAATAATGTGGTTTTCCTAAAGCTTCATACAAATCAAATATTTCTTTCAATTCTTCAGCCTTGATCATATCGAAAAATTTATCCTGAGCCTTGTCACATCTTTCTTTCCAATATTGTTTTTCATTTTCTTTATTTACCTCGTTCACATAATCCGTCTTAATTTTAGCCTGATTCGTTCTATCCAATAAAACATCCCATCTACTCATAAAATTAATCTATCCTTTCTAAATAAAAACAGTTAAGGCAAATTGCCTTAACTATAATTCCAAATCATCTTCCTGTTGATTTTCACCTAGATCAAGTTCATCCTCGATCACTTCAAAATCATCTACTAATGGATCCAAATTCAAACCAGAACCATTTTCCCATTTCACATGCACAAGTCCAGCATCATCCACCTTTTCGACAACACCACGTGTTCCATCAGGTACAGGATGAGAAGGATCTCGCATATGGTTGCATTGAATTACTGTTCCTTTTTCCAACGTATCACGAACAGCACTGATGGAGATTGCGTAGTGTGGATCAAATCGTTTAATGTAGTTTGAATTTACATTTTTTTCAAATTGCAGAACATCATCCAACATTTTTTGAATTTTACCATACTGTTCCAAATCGCCACTAGCACAAGCACTTTTATAATCCACAAGATTCGTAATGATATCGTCTATTTTTCCTGAAACTAATGCTTCATATACAGTGTGTTTTTGTGTATCCATATCTATATCCCTGCAATCCATGGCTTCATATGGATCCATATCTTCAAAACATTCCATCAATCTGTCACATAAACCGTTTGCCTGTTTTGAAAGAGAAGCGGTCCACATTTGGTCTTTGTATAGATCAATCATTTCATTGTTTATCCATACAGGCTTGTCCTGCTCGTTAAAACTTTCATAGATCATTTTCATGGCCAATATGTGATTATCAAGATTGTTTGCCCACAAATGTTTTTCATGACAATTTCCATTTCCTAAAAAATACAGACAATCACATTGCAATGTGGAAAGTATTTGATATTTATATTTGTTATCCTGATTCAATACTTCATTCTTCAAGTTGTTTTCAAATTCCATCTGAGCTACTCGTTCAAATACTTCATGGTACAGATAATTGTCATGATAGTATTCCGCCTGCAAAGGTGACAACACATTGTTCACCTTTGTTCCATCTGGTAGCCATAAACATTCCGCCTTTGCATCGTATTTCATTGGATGCTTCTTTAAAAGGTCGGCGTATAACTGTTCCTTTTGATCGTATTCCGCTTGTTCCTTTTCCCACAAACCGGAAACCCCACCTTTCACTCGTCCATAACCTACTACTATATCTAATGCCTTCGATTCCAAAATGCCTGCATTATCATCTAAAGAAAGAAGATATTCATCCTTTGCAATCAGAGATTTAAAATATTCATAATCTTCATTCGTAAAATCCATATTGAATCTTTCTTTTACCTCTTCCTGCAACTCTTCCATGAATACCATACGATTTCCGTATTCACTCTGTGTGAATGTTTTCTGCATGGTTTCATCAGCCAGGCAGGTTAAAACATCTTCTTTGAAATATGTTTGTTGACCTCTCTTTAAAATACGAGTCATAAACTAATCATCCTTTCTAAATAAAAACAGTTAAGGCAATTTGCCTTAACTATTCTACGGTTCTTTCTTCTTCTAAATGTTGTTCCTGTAACTTGCCTGTTACCTCATCCATCGCATCAATAAATGAACGGATATTATTATATTCGACCTCATCATAATCATTTTCTGAAACAGTATACTGGTATTCCCCATTTGCATTCATCGTTTGAATATATGTTCTTTTTAATTCATCTGATTCCACTTGTTTCATATTTTTAAATCGCTCATCTGTAGCTGTTTCCTTGATTCGGTTCACAACCAAATCCGATTTTGGTGAGTTTTCAAGAATATAGGTGATATTCTTTACATCTTTCATGAATTCATATTTATCGCTGTTTTCCTGATAATATTTAACCATATTATATAAAGTGGTAATGTCTTTTGAAGCAATTACACTTGCTTCTGTATCAATACTTAAATAAGCCAATGCATTCATAGGCGAATCAAAGATTATAATATCACTTGCACGGTCTTGAATCTGTTTCCAACCAATTGCTGTGTATGAACCTGCAACTTCATGTTTATATGGTGTATCTTTGATTCCATATTCCAATGCAAAGGCAGGATCATTTTTTTCATCGAATCCAACAAATACTGCATTATGCATATTTTTGCTCATGTAAAGTGACTGATTTAAAATCAGAGTATCTACTACATTACCTTCAAATGCCATTGTTTGTGTAAAATAATCCTTCATCTCATTAAAGTTACCGCTTTCTCTATCAGGTAGACTGATTCCTGTATGCTTGTACACTGCATTTTTTGTATGAGAATATTCGTATAGAACAAGATTTCTTGGATCCCTATCCATATAATATTGATTTACCTTTTCCCTAGCTTCCATAAAACTACAGTTTTCATAAAACTGTACGAAGTCATAGCAGTTCATTCCGTTTGTGGTTTTCGCATTATAGAACACTAGATTTTTCTGTAAATCAAAAATCAAAGAAGGATGTTCGTAACATACTAGGTATCTTGCGTTATTTTTTTTCTGATATAAAGTTAATCCATAAACATTATCGGCAATTTCTGCAACAGATAATTGTCTAATATTCATTGCTAAATCTCTTAATTCGTTCTTTTCGTCTTTTGTATAAAATTTAACACTCATGATAGAGCCTCCTTATGTTATTTTTCTAATTCAATAAAAGAATTGTTTTGTGAATATTGCACACATCATATTTCATAGCAATCTTCAAATAGTCTTTCTTCTACAAATTCTTCTTCGTCCTTTGCAAAACATTCTAGATCGACATCATCGTAAATGTTATTAATCACATCATCCCAGATACGATAAGACTCGATCTCATCTGCATTTTTAAGTTGTTCGTTGATTTCCTGATGTTGTATCGAATAATGAAAAGCCTGCTTACTCAAAATTTCCGTTTTACTGTATTCCGCCATAATCAGCTCGTCTACACGATTAATCTGTTCCTGATCAAAATATACATCCATGATTTTCTCATTCAAAATAGATCCATAAAAATGACGGAAAGGTTCATTTTCATTGATGAAATTGTATATTCCATTCTGTAATGGAAGTTCAACATTCGTCATATTTCTTGTTATCGTGTGTTCGTAACGATACAGCTTGACATCTCTCACATTGTCAACTTTGATTTTTCTATAATCACCATTTCGTACCATAGATAGATAATCCTCATATCTTTCAAATGGTACTCTTGAAAAAGTTTTATATAATTCCATAATCATCTTTAGCGTTCAAACTGGCCTAATTCATTTAGAGCAAGCTGATCTTCTTTTTCGTCCTGCGGAGATGGAGCATTCACTGTTCTCGCATATTCATTTTCAAGTTGAACACGTGTAGCTACATCATCAATCACCTGATTTAAAATTGCTGGTGTGATTGGTCTAACGTAACCATAATAGCGATATGTCAATTCAAGCGAATTCTTTGTACGCAATTCACATTGATTTAGAATATACTGAGATGCCTGCTTTCCATTGATACCAAAGCGTTGTAGATTTTTCACTTGATCTGGTGTTAAAAAAACACCCTTGTACATTTCAAATGCATCAGGGTGTTCTCCAATTTCTTCAATAACCTTTTTTGTACGTTCATTCAGTGATAAATGGTTTTGATTCTTTTTTAAATACATCAGTCTGTCATACATCATGTCATAATCATCGTAGGTCATTATACTAATACCTCCTTCCAAAATAAAAAAGATAAGCAGGGCAACAACAGGGAAAGTTGCAGATTAACCTACTTATCTTCGTAAAAAAATTGTGGAATAAATGTGTGCAATCCTTACAATTCCTCTACATTAGCATTATATCACGTCAGACAAACAAAAATGCTAGAAAATTGTGCGAACAATATTCACTTAATGCTCATAAAAAATGAGCAAAATAATGTAAATATCCTTTATATATCACGCATAACCACATATTTAAGAAACAAAAGATATTAAGGCAAATTGCCTTAATATCTTTCTTATACTTCTTTTTCGTTTAAACTACCCAAATTAACTAGAATTACTAATTACTTCTTCCTGTTTTATGAAAAGTTAAAATAATAATCATTACTATCAACGCTTCTCATTTAAGGCAAATTGCCTTAATAAACTAATGAACAATTATTGTTTCATCATACTCTTCCAAAAATCCAGCCAACAATAATCTTCGATTTGAATGTAATCCATAGTTTAGATCGCACGTTGATAAAGTAACTATAGATGTATTTGTGTCTACATCCTCGTTACAATAAAGTGATTCATTTTTTAGTTTATCTATAGTTTCCTGTCTTTCCTCTCCAAAATCTTTTGTATAAAGCACAGACTCATTGTTTGATTTTGAAAAACAGAAAACATTACATTTATAGTTTTGATCTGGAGTAAGTAAATAGAAATCTGGATGGCTGTCAAAAAATGATTTTGATGAAAAGTTCTTTAGCAAAGTAAACATTCCCCCACCCTGAACAGAATGTCCATAAATAATATTGTTATCATCTGAAAAGTCACTATTTGTATCACAATCTAAAAATGCAGATCCCATAAAATTGTATCCCTTGTAAATTGTATGATCTAAATAATAGGAATTGTTAGTTCCCTGAACTACAGGATATGAAATTGCACAGTCTGGAACATATATCCAACCAACTATATCTGGATTGATAGCCTTTAATGCATTCCAATCAGGTGCTAGAATCTGTTCTCCGTTCTCATCTTTTTTCACAATGCATTCTTTTTTTATCTTATCTGTCTGTAATTCAACCTCATTATCTTCATTATAAATTTGCCAAGCCTGATAGGCACAGAATCCACCAACGAACAAACAAATAATCAATATCATTCCATAAATCCACTTTTTCAATCTTTTTTTCATCCTATCGCCTTCCTACATGGCAGTACTGCCATTTTTTGTTTTACAAATTCAAAAGTGTATTTATTTCTTTTTAACAAAGTAAAATGCAGCAAATAATTTTAGTGCTGAAAACAAAAAACATAATACAAACGAAAATTTAAAAAGCGGAAAGAAGATAGAAACAAAATCATTTGCAGTCATGAAAGTATTCATTAATAGTATTCCTAAAGCCAACACAATTACTGAAACAACCACTTTAAAAAATAAAGGTATACTAAAATCATCAACCGCAACGATTGCAACACTAAAGCAACCTAATAGAATAAATATTAAAAAGCCTGTAATACTCAATGAAAAAGATACTATATCTGTATTTGGAATATTCACACTTAATACTCTTCCTAGAGAATAAGCACCCATTTTTGAACACAAGAAAACAAGAAATGCTATAGCTGCCATAGGCAATACAATCGAACAAATACCTTTCAGTATATTAAGTGCCATATATGCCGTAAGTTTTAAGAATTTGCTTGACGTTGGCTTATCGTAAATATCCTCTACATATTCATATAATTTAGAGGATTTTATATCTTCTTGCGATGTATTAGTATTCCGAATTTCTAATTCGTCACTTCTAATATATTTTGTTTCTATTTCCTCACCTATAGTTCTTCCATATACATTTAATTCTTCTTTCATTTAATCCCTCATTTCTTTATTAAGTCAATGCGTATTAATATATTTTCTCTCCACTGTTTTTTTCAAAATTTTTACCAGATACACAATGACATATACATAGTACTGAATCAATTGCTTTAATTTGATATTTAGGTATATATAAAAACAAATCCTTGTGATGAAAATCAATCAAGCCTTTTAATAAAGTTTTATTTACTAAATCGTTTTGCATTGAATATAAACATTCAAAAGAAGGAGTAAATTTTAATAAATGTGCTTGATAAGATTTATTAGGTCTATAGCATTTAAAAGTAACGATATAATTGTAATCTTTTTCTAAAGACTCAATACTAGTAATTTCTACATCAATTTTTTTAAAATAACATCCTTGTTTCTTCTTTCTTAATCTTTTTTTCATCCTATCACCTTCCTAGATGGCAGCACTGCCATCATTTTTTATCCAAACAGATTTGAATAGGTTAAAACATACGCAAAAAATAATGTTGAAAAATAAACATTGCTATTAAAAAAGAGATAAAACCAACAATTAATAATATAGTTTTAAAATTCATAAACCTGTCGTCAAAAAAGATATGTAAAAATCCAAATAGTGCTATACATCCCATTGCACTATACAAAAAGTAAATTACAGTCATACACATCACACCTCAGAAACTACTTTCTCATCAGCAGATTTAAATTTATACTTAAAAGAATCATATTTATCGACCAAACATTCTTATGAAAAAGCATGTAAAGCAGAACTTTTCAAAACAATTAACTTTTCAATTAATCATTTTAAAGAAAAAATACATACAAAAGACGAGCCAAATAATAGAAATAATCCCTGAAATTCTAAAGAAATTTCTCTCAGAATTTTCATTTTTAAAAGGAACAAACCAATATAAAATCTCAGCAATAACCTCAATTATTGTTAATACTACCAATACAGTTTTTTTTACATCCATCACTCTACACCTCAGAAACTACTTTCTCATCAGCAGGTTTGAACTTAAAACAATCATTTTTATCAACCCTCTTTCTTTGTTAAGGCAAATTGCCTTAATTTTTAAATTGTCACATTTTTGGAACTTATATTTGGTATATTTAATTTGTATTTATTAGGAGGTACTTTATGAATCAAATATTCACAGAAATCATTGCTAAAATTAAGGATATACCATTGTACGAAGCCATATTATTTCTACTTTATTTCAGTTTCTCTTTACAATTTAACTTATTTGGCATCAAATACATAATCACAATAATATTTCTCGAATTTATTTGTTGTGTTTGTAAAAATCTATTTGGGAATGATTTATCTCATGAATCTAGTAAGGAATTTTATTGTTTAATGCTAATCATCTTTTTATTTGGAATCATAATGAACAACATACAATTTCATTCATTTAAATGGTTACGCATTGCTTTGAATAAATTATTTTCTATCAAGATAGAAAAAGTAAGAGTACTAACCAAATATTTAGATACTATTTTTAAAACAATTATTGGATATCAATCAACTAGTATCATCGTTTATGAAGCGTTTCATTCAGAGCAATTGAATGCAACACTTACCACACTTGTTGAAAAATTATTCACAACATTCTTTCTTTATATAGCATTGGTTTTTTTAGTTGGCAATAATAAGTATTACAAAAACGATCATTGTTAGTAAAGGTAAAAAATAGAACCAAATTGGATATTTTTTAATTCGACAATTTTTGCTACTAAATGCATTTAATAATGAAATTATCGAAAAAGCGAGTAAAACCAAACCAATACACATATTTTGTTTAATTGACTTCTGGATATGGATATTAATATCAAAGAAATAATTTAGAATTATTATTGTTGCACTTCCAACACAAGTTAATATTAGCAACCATTTTAAATACCCTTTTTCTTTCTCATCTAATAAATCAATCCAAGATTTTTTTTCTTTCATCTCATCACCTTCCTACGTGGCAGTACTGCCACGTTTTCTTTTATTCAAAAGGTTTCTCATATTCATAAAGAAATATATACGTGTGACAATCAACTATATCAAAAGCAAAATGGAAGAGTGATTGCAAAACATAGAACAAAAAACATACACAAAAGTAATAGAAAAGCTTTGATTTTCATTAAATGTCCATCCCATATTAAGTATAATATTCCAAATACTATTAGACACGAAAATGCACTATACAAAAAATAAATTACATCGAACACTCTACACCTCAGAAACTACTTTCTCATCAGCAGGTTTAAACTAATAACAATCATTTTTATCAACCCTCTTAACCCTCTTTCTTTGTTAAGGCAAATTGCCTTAAACATTTAATAATTAACTTTATAGAAAATATTTATGTTATATTTTATGTATTACTAGGAGGTATTACTAAATGCAAATCATACAATCTATTATTTTAGTTGTTGTTACAACAATTGTTACAAATCTTTTCACACGTAAATTTTATATCTCAGATAAGGACAGAATAATCAAAGAAAAACAATTTAAAATTTACGAGGGACTCTATATTAATATTGTTAAAAATCGTGTTAATGAACCAATACTTCCATGTTTAGCAAAGAAAAATATATATCATCTCATCAATACTCTTATTACAAACGAGAATTTATACAATTATCTAAACCCTCTCTTATACGAACAGTTAACATCATTAAAAGATCAAAAAATCAGTGACTCTGATGTTGCTGATATTAAAAATCAAATTGAAGAAGATTTAGAAAATATCAAATATAGCTTAGGATACCCTTGCAAGCTTAAATATAAAAGACGTTATGAGCGTTATGCATTTTATATAATAAATTGTGGGTATTTAATATATTCAATTCAACACAATTTAAAGCCTTTAAAGGATATAAAAAACACAGAAATATATTGGTATTTAACATATCTTCAATTCTTTCTAGTTTATTTTGTAGCATTTTTAATTTTTTCATTAACAAAATATTTGATGTATAACAAGAAACTCAAAGCGTGTGTAAAATCGATAAAAATACGTAGCAGAGAATCAAAAAATCAATAATAATTAAAGATAATTTAATTAAAATAAATTTATCTGGATCAAATAGCTCTTCTAACAGCAATAGAATAATCATGGATCCCATAAATATATATAATAAATAAGCAGGTAACATTTTTTTACACCTCAGAAACTACTTTCTCATCAGCAGGTTTGAATTTGTACTGCTGTATCTTCTCACCATTTTCATAATAGATGGTGTTTTTTCTTTTTGTATTTTTATATTTCAACTTTTTCGCATTCACTTTTGAATCATCTGCACTGATATTTGTTACATTCAATCCACTGTTCATAGAATATAAACTCAAGTCTGACAATAGCGAACTTTCCAATACAGAACCATTCGGTACTGCAAATACTACATCTGGATACATTGCCTTGAACGCTTGAAATGTTGTGCGGTAAATATGAATATAGCCTTCTTTACCATTTACTTTATAGTTGCCTTCGCTGATCCACAAATTTGTTCCGTCAAAGGCTTCTACAAAACCTACATGTCCATATTGAGGATATAAAGTGTTTTTCTGAGCTGAGAACACCGCACCTCCGCTTGGAGTACTACTTAAGCTAAACATATTACTATGAGCAGAAACAATTTCTCTAGCATTATCTTTTCCGTCTCCAAAAGCACCACTTGAGAAGCCATACGCTTGATAGAATCTAGACCATGCAAAATAAGTACACTGTGACAATTCAAAAGGATTCCCTATTGTTATAAACGGATTCCAATCCAAAGAAATGTAACTGTCCAATTTTAAAGCATTTTTTACTGAACTAATATATCCTTCGGATGGTGCATTTATAATGTCATTTGTTCCATCATTTGTATCTGGAACATCTGGTTCAGGTAATATTGTTATGTCTCCGATTGAAGGTTCTTTTTTGTCGGTGGCAGTACTGCCATCCTCTTTAGGTGGCTGTGGAACTGGTGTTGGAGCTGGAGTCACTGGTTCTGTAGGTTCAGATGGTTCTGGATCAGGAGTTACATCCGTATCATTACCATCTGTTGTAGGTGGTGTTTCAACATGCATATTACATACATGACTTGCATCCACTTTCGTTCCATCTTCGTTGTATTCGACATTACCGATGTAATAGGTGTGGTGATCTGTATAGATCATGTTCTCATCCGCTTTGACAGTGGATGTCATACCACTAAGAATCAATGTGGCTGTTAGTATGCAAGCAGATAATTTTTTTGCGTTCATTTTATCGACCTTCTTTCTTTAAGGCAATTTGCCTTAATTAATACTATTCCATTTTTGTTTTAACAATTGAACATTACCGTAAAATTCTGTTTTTCTTCCACAATGTATACATAAAATCCGATAAGGTGCTCCACTTTCATATCTACCATATTTTCCTTCCATAAATGGATATGTTCTACATTTTTTACATACCTTTAAATTATCCCACGGATGATTAACATTACTTGGAATTGATTTACCTAAAACCAATGAATTAGACATATTTGAGTCATCCTGTCCATTGAAGCATAATTTATTCCATATTTTTAAATTATGCATATATTGTTTTTTTTCTAAAGATGATTTAAAGCTTGTGCTTATGTGAAGCTTTTTTTTAACATATTTTTTAAATTGTCTTTTTTTCATCCTATCACCTTCCTACATGGCAGTACTGCCATGTATTTTTATCTTCAAGAATCAATGTACCTGTAAGTATATAAGCAGATAATTTATTATCACTGATTTTTGAATTTAAAAAATGTAAAAAGGTTCTTATATCATTCAATCTTTTATAACTTTGTAGATTTTCCTTGCTTTTCCTTTTCCAGATATTCCAATACATTCAATTGGAACTGAACAGATATTTTTTAAAAGTATTCCTACATTTAAATATACAGTTCCTTTAATTAACACTAAACTGCCTTGGCATGAACCTATTATTTCATTATTTCTATTGAAATTAGGTTTGCACATATTCTTTTCAACTTTATCAATTTGATGTTTCATACAGTATTTTTTAAAATATAATTCTAACGTATTATTTTTATCAATTGTCCAAGCTTTAATTAAATAAACAAATAGATATTTTTTTATGACTATATGAACAGTATATTCATTTTTCATCCTATCACCTTTCTACGTGGCAGCTCTGCCATTTTTTCTTTTGTTTAAAGTGTGCATCATGTTGATGTGCACACTATAATAATGATTGAAAATATAACAGACATAGATGCAAAAATAGAAATAAAGTAAAACCATTTTGGTACTTTAGAACAATTCAAGGTGATCCAATTTAATGAACATATCCATGCCAAAATCATAATTATCCCTATTAGACATATATACTGGATAAACGGTTCAAAATATGATGTTCCTATCAAATTACATAAAGGTATAAAAATCAAACATTCTAGAATCATTGATACTACCAAAAATCTTAGATAAACTTTCTCATCTTTTCGTAAATCATTAATCAATTCAAAAATCGTTTTATCTTTTTCATTCTTATTTTTCGTGTTTTCCCTCATCAACAACACTCCCTTCAATGCGGCAGTACTGCCATCATTTTTTATTCAAACAATTTTTCATGAATATCAACCTTCTTTCTTTAAGGCAGATTGCCTTAATCTTCTAATTTACGTCCAATTAGTTCATCTAATGAGATATTAAAGTAATCTGCAATTCTTATTAAGGTGCTGATTCTTGGATCTTTCTTTTTACCATTTTCAATATCACTGATTTCGCCACTAGACATATTTATTTCTTTGCCCAATTTATCCATTGATAAATTATTTAATTTTCGTAATTCTTTTAATTTTGTTTTCATAATTTCCTTTCTGAAGCTCATAATAGCGAGTATAATAGTATTTGATTAAAGGAGGTTTTTATGGCACATTTTCCCTCAATAATTCCATGGATAAATGATATGCTTGATAAAGATGTTGACAGAGATCATTTTTATACAACATTTGCAACCATTCGCTTCGATGTCTTAGTTTGTCTCGATACAGAACCTTATGAAATGCTTATTGGAGCACGTGGTTTAAACTTGGCTTGCACATTAACCATTTCACAAAACTTTGAAATGCAGATGGATGATTATGATTTTTATTCATTAAAAGATAAAATCAGTCCTTATTTAAAACATAATGGCAATCAAAAATTTGGCTCTTATATCTTTTTGAAATATTTATGTGAACATTCTCCTAATAAATATCGTAAAAAAATAATTAATCCATCCATAGTGCGTTTATGTGCTCCACACAAAGCTACAAATATTGATGAAGCTGATCGTACAGTTTTTTATCGTTGGATGCCCCAATCTGATACTGGTAGAACAGCAAGAAACTATGAGAAAACTGAGTTTTACTTTGGTAAAAACGTTGCGGATTATTGCAGAGAACACAATATTTCATCTCAATGGATTACGGAAGAACAAGCGAAAAATATGAATATCAAAATCAATCTAAAAAATCCTTGGGACTAATGCCTAATTTTCTTCCACAGAATGGGCAATATAAAATATCAATTTTTATATATATCGAAGATTCAACATCATCTGGATTCATTAGTTTATTTAATCTTTTAGGTGATTCAACAATCATTGAAGCGGGATGCTCTATAAAATAATCTTCACAATCTTTATTTTTCTTAAAATCGCTTTTAAGAAACTCATTTATTTGACATTCAAACATTGGCGGAGGGTCTATAAGTCTGTTATCAGATCCATCTATATTAGAAATGACGTTCGATTTTTTTATTACTTGTTTTTCACAATACTTACACATATAGGTATTCCTTTCTAAGTGGCAGCACTGCCACCTTTTCTTTTTTTAAAACATTTCTCATTGTTATCGACCTTCTTTTTTAAGGCGGATTGCCTTAATTTATTTTGATCTGATTTACCGAAAATTCTATGCTGTTCGGATTTAGTTTTCCCAATAACTGTTTTTTTAGAAAGCCTAAATATTTTTAATTTGATTGAATTTATATACAAATTAACACCATTTTTTTCTTGTCGAATGATTCCGTGTGTGTAAATCTCGTTATTTCCTAAAGCCAATTTTTTCGTTTGTTCAAGATCACATATGGTCTTCTTTTGAAGTATACGTTTTAAATAAATAATTGAATAATCATCAAAAAAATATTGATTAATTATACGTGCTTCTATAAAATAACCAATTAATCTTTTCTTAATAGAAACTACTAGTTGAACATTATCTTTGGGACTCATTAGCATCACTCCTTTCAACATGGCAGCACTGCCATTTCTTTATCTATGAACTATCTCACTCACAATTTTCTAACATTTCATTAACTTTCTTTAGCTTCTTATAACTAAAATTGTAAACAGTATTAAATTTAGAATTGTAATTAAATAGTACCAAAATGGATAAGGTTTATACCTACATTTTTTCGAACTAAATGCGTTCAATAATGCAAACCACAAAAACATGTCTATTATCCATAACAATGCCAAATTATCGAATACTGATTTTTTTATAGGAATTCTAATTTTAAAAAGCAGGCACAATATAATTACGATTACATCCACTATAGAAAGAAGAATCAAATGTTTGAGATACTTCTTTTCATACTCTTTCAAATGTATAGTACTCATCAATAACACTCCTTCGTACATGGCAGTACTGCCATCTTTTTTTAGCTTTCAAGTAAATCTGTCCTTCTCACTTCATATTCAAGACCATGTTGATTTCCTAATTTATATGCTTCTTCATTAGTTTCGTATCTACTTTTTGATTTTTTGCATTTGATTTTCTTGTTTGCCCATTCTTCAACAACAGCAGGCACTCCTACTACTGCCAGTTCATATTTAGGGTGCAGATTCATTTCAATTAAAGACTGTTCAAGTTGCTGTTCTAAGCCATTCGCAAAACCTTTACAATAGTCTTTTTTAAAAATTCTGAAATCGACATCTCCTACATAACACTCTTGAATGTCTTTCAGCATAGAATTCAAATAATAAACTACACATTCAGCAACTGATACACAAACATCAACATCCGATTGTAATCCAATGATATAGAATTTGGCATCATTCTTATTTATTTTTCCTGCATAACTTGTTTCACATTGAAAATATTTTGCTAATACATTTAATACCCAATGAATATAACCGATACCAGTATGTTCTAATTGAATACTAACAACATTTTCTAGGGACCCTTTTTTATCAAATAAATCAATCTCTTCAATCTTATATTTGATGCGAAGTTTGTTTGCACGATATATAGCAAGCTGTATCTCTTGGTCACTTGCTGAAGTATCTTCAGCAAGTGCCATAAGTTTTTTTATTTTTCTAATTACATCATTCTTTTCTACCATAATTTAAAACCTATCTTCCTAACTTATTTCTATTATGAATCAATCATCTCATGCTCCACTGTCCAAGTTGTAGGATACGCAACTTCGATTGAATAAACATAATCTTCCATCTTTCCATAGTCTGGAAGTTTTTCAAGACAATTTTCTGGCATAAGCAATTCTGGAAATTGCTCCAATATTTTATTGCGTACAAGATCAAATTTAATCTGATCGTATCTCGTATATGGCAACAATAAGCTAATGTAATCACAGTCATCTGTTCCCCACATGCATTGTGGACTAGTTCCTACATCACATACTTTAAAAAAGTATTCCAGTAATGTCACAATCTTTTCTTTACTAGAAGAAGGGTAGAGTTTTAAGATATAAACTGGTGTCATTACACAGCTGTCGGCATTTCTAGTAACAAATTTATATCTATTCTCATTTTTATCCCAAGTACTTAAACTATCTAGCGTTACATACAAAGGTATGTCATCCTTTATTTGTAATTCTTTCAATTTCAATGATCTCATTTCAAACAACCTTCATCTTTCTTTTCCATAATCATCACCTGATCTATTTTGTTAAGGCAAACTGCCTTAGCCTAAATTAGCAACCTGTTCATCAAAGGTTTTCAAAGCAACATCATAAGCATCCCCAAACCCATAGGAATAACTTTTACCATTCACATTTACGTATACTACATAATCAAACAATGTATCATCAGGATACATTCTAGATACAAGACTTACACAGCCTTGCCTTTTTAATTCCACTTCTTTGAACCTGGCCATAATCAATCTCTCTTATTTTCATTTTCATCATCCGACTCATCTGTTTTTAACATCTGATGTACGTACATACCATATCTAGTCATTTTACCATTTAGAAACGAGATCCATTTGTAAAGTGCAGCCATGCAAAGTGCCAGGACTATAAGTAGTCCTGCACCTGCCATGACAAGCATTATAAACTCTTCATTGATTTTCATTTCATTTCACCATTGTCATCAAAACCAAGACAATTTAAAATGCTGTAAAAATCATCTATATTTTTTGATTTATCAGCAAACTGGAAGCACAACCATCCTTTTTCGATTTTTACGGAGCGCCCCATTGTTTCTTTTAAGTTTTTAACGATACGTTTGCGTTCTTCCTTTTCTGAACTCGATTCTGCATCTTCTATGACTGGCTCTGTCATATTTGCATCAATTACCAATTGTTCGATTTCATCCTGCTCGATTTCCTTGGTATCTTTCCGTACACGTTCATATCCCTCAATCTCATGGATGAATTTCTCAACTTTTTTTTCACCGATTCGATTTCCTAATCGCTGAGCAATCCATTTTCGTTTTTGTATACCTTTAGGCTTTTCGCCTGCTTCAGCTTTTCCATTCCAAACTTTCAAATACAGTTCAACCTTTCGTTTGTAATCATCGTCCTGCAAAGGTCTAACTTCATTCAGTAACAGAATCATTTCCAATTCCTTTGTTTCATTTTCTGGATCTGGTAAAACAATTACGGGCACCATTTTCTGAGCATCTGGATACAATTCCGCATTTCTTAACAATGCATCTAGACGGAAGTGCCCGCCCAGAAGCATATATTTCTTGTCGCTGCCATGACGATGTGATTTATTGCGATAGACATGTAGTGGTGTATACACCATACCTTGTTCGTGAATCTTCTCAGCATTTTCGATTTTATCTTCTTCTGAATCATTTGCATCATTCAATGGGTTAAAATCAATTTCATAGATTGAAACATTTTTTGTTGGTAATTCCTTTGTACGATCCACAAAGCTATCCACTGTGTTATATCCATTGTCATTGAATCCAATCATTAAATCTTCAAAACTTGCCATGATTTTCTACCCCCTAATTAGTCCTTGTTCTCCAGTAATGCGATAATTTCTTCGCCTAGAGATTTATAGGCATTACCTACATTTGTATTTGTCAACACAACCTGTCTGTTCATCATACTAGCATCCTGTGTTGGCTTTTTCTGATACGGAATAATTGTTTGAAATATCATGTCATCCATGTGTTTTCTAAACCATGGAATTAAGTTTTTTTCTGTCTTTCCACGAGGTGAAACCATCGTGAATAGAACTTTTAAATCCACATTCTTTTTATTCCTCTTTGCGATCGTAATCGTATTTTTAAGAGAAACAATCATTCCCTTAATGGATTTTCTATCAAGTTTCACTGGAATGATATTCAAGTCACTGGCTAGTAAGGTGTTTGTACTTACTAAAGTCTGAGCTGGTGAATTATCAATCAGAATGTAGTCATATCTGTCCTGCACATTTTCAAATGCACATACTAAGCGATCAACCGCAGAACGTGTTCTATCATCGGATAAATTCTTATCAGCCTGACATAATCGAATCGAAGCCGGCAATAAACTTACGTTCATGTGTTCCGTAGGCACGATCACATCTTCAATCATGTCTGGATCATCTAAAACTTCACATAAGTCACTGGCAACATTTTCAATCAGGCATTCGTCTAAAACATTAATAAAGTTTGTTCCACTTTCGATTTTTTCATCCATTGCCTGTAATTCCTTGATTGTCAAAGGCTGTCCTTTTGCACCGATACAATCAGTTGCACTAGCCTGCATATCGGCATCCACAATCAATACTTTTTTGCCTTGCATACCAAAGTAAGTTGCCAATTCAATGGCAGTAGTAGATTTTCCAACACCTCCTGATACATTTGAAATGTTAATAATTTTTGCAGTTTTGTTCATTTTAATTTCCCCCTGTTTTCTAATCTGCATATGCAATTAGGCTTTCCATGGATAGACCATAGCCTAATAAAGCACGTTTGTAATCTTCGTATGGTTTTCCAAACGAATAGTCATTTCCTGATTCTAAATTCCTTCGCTTGATACCAAGCAAATGTACGCAATACAAAATTTGTTTTGATAAAACGTCCATTCTTGATAGAATTTCAAGATCATGTATTAAAATATCGTCATATGGTGTTGAACAATTAATCGTCAACAAATCCATAAAATCTGTATCCTCATCAATTTTGTATAGAGGAACTTTTTTAATTCGGTAATACCCTGCTTTGAAATACTTTGAGAGTGTATCCAAATGTTTTTTTGTAAGTACTTTTGTTTGTTCATAGTTGATTTTCAACATATAAATCATCCTTTCTGTTCACACATTTATTCCACAAGTAGGCCAAGTCCAATTGCAAAGTTTTTTAATGATTGCACATATAATCGTTGCATATATCGTTCTGTGAGTTGTCCATCTGCTGTCATGCTTTTGTACGAAAAGCCTAAAATTCCATGTCCAATCAAAACACGAGCTTCATTAGGCAACATCTTGTTAATCACACGAAACGCCTGTTGTAGAGCAGCGATTACTTCGTCATTTTTAGAAATACGATGAATCATTTTGTGTTGGTAATCTTCGTGAGAATCCGAACTAGCGGAAACAAACGAACTAGATACCTGAATTGAATCTGCTAAAAAATCATCCTGATTACTTAGATCGAGTTCTAAATTCACAAATTTCGAACATGGAGAATATTGAGCTTTGTTGATAAAAAAATCACGATTATCAAGTTTCAGTCCATCCGCTGTAGTAATTCTGATAATATATTCTCCACCTCGAAACTTTCCTCTCAGATCGAACTCCACAAAATCTTTGATTTCAGTCCATACACTCCTTCCCTTGTTGCACACAATTCTCATCTCCTTCTACAATAAAACTTGCAATTTAAGCTTTGGCTTTTAACTTTTCAACTAAATCCTGATTCTGCATCAACATTGTAAGTTCAGCTAACTCCCCATTATTCAGGTCGGCTATAGAGCGACTGTCATCTGGCTTTTTGTACATTTCCCAAAATGCAGATCGTGATAATGCAGCTTCGCTGTTAGACGAGCCAGTTCCAAATAAATTCATAAAATCCTCTTTTGAAAAGCTTTGATTGAAAATATCATCTAACTCATCAGACTCATTGTGATTCATTTCATCTTTTTTTCCTTGTTGCTGTAGTATTTTTGAAACTGTTGTCGAAACTGAATCGTTCACAACACTTGTTTTTTCTTCATCCTGTTTATCTTCCTGCTTTTCATCTTCATCTGTTTTGTTTTTATTTAGTTTCGCACCTTCATAATTCGCCTGAACATTCATCAGAGTGACCAAAAGATACTGCTTCATGTTACGAATTTCTTTTTTAGGATTTTTCTTTAAACACTCCAGCAAATATTCGATGTGATTGTAATCTAACGTTTCAAAACATTCATGGACCTCATCCGAACTATATTTGAAATTCTTTGAATTGATCGAAGCATCTTCAGATAACAACTTTTCCGCAATGACTCTGCTTATCAATTTCAAGAGCTGTTCATCCTCTGGATGTTCTTTAAGCAAAAACTCAAACCCAATCTGACTTTGAATTTTTCCAATTACAGAACTTGTGCTGTGATTTTCTTTTTCTTTAGATAGATTTTCTTTTTTATATCTTTCTATCTTTCTTTCTATCTTAGTTTGTGGTGGATTTTCCGTGTGCGGTTTTTCCGCCTGCGGTTTATTTAAAGGGTTTTGACCGTGTGCGGATTTTCCGTCTGCGGTTGCGGATTTTCCCGTGTGCGGATTTTCCGCCTGCGGTGTTTTTTCGCCGTGTGCGGATTTTCCGCCTACGGTGTTTTCGACCGTGGTTGGATTTTCCGACTCTGGCATATCATCTGCTTTTAGAAAGAATGGATTATCATCAGGGGATTCAAAAATATACCATTTTGTTGTTCCAAAACTCCCATTTTCATTTCTTCCCTGCATGATATGTAAGTAGCCATTATCTTTTAATTCCTTGACTGTTGATTTCACCAAATCACGTCCACCTTTTATTTGAGTAGCTAATCCATTTACTGAAATTTTCCAATTCTCGTTGCGAGATTTTAAAAGGAATATTTTCCCTAAAATCCCCCACGCTTTTGGAGATAAATTTAGATCATCATAATACCGAATAGGAAGTGTCCCATATCTATTGACAGCCGATACCACTTCAATTTCAGCTCCATCAAATTTAAAATAATCCATTATAACCTTCTCCTTTTCTACAACCAGCATTCATACTTGTTTACCTCCAATCCCTTTTTCATCGCCATTTTTTCAAAAAATTAAAACCGACAAGATCTAGAAACTCGTTCTATTTCCTGTCGGTTATGTATAGTATTTATTTTTTTAAATTGAAATTTTTTGAAATTAGTTCGTTCTTAAAAATATATATGGTGGTGGTCTGCAATAAAAAAGTGAATAATGCGATCATTGAGAATCGAAACAAG
>ENA-OPCY01000139-OPCY01000139.1-human-gut-metagenome-genome-assembly--contig:-NODE-139-length-56379-cov-5.661512_pt1 | contig 56379 bp, 36 predicted proteins | sample MGYA00241568_ERZ501487 | MGnify/ENA primary metagenome ERZ501487 (study PRJEB25962, sample SAMEA2042574) | human gut metagenome | biome: human gut; feature: human-associated habitat; material: faeces... | reverse complement strand
AAGGGTCAAGGGAGGGGACTTCGTCCCGTTTCATTCTCCCTTGCAGGGTGCAGGGACAGCGTCCCTGCTGGGGTCAAGGGGCAAAGCCCCTTGGGTCTTCCAACGCCCTTGTCACCCGAACGGCGGCGGGGGGAATAGCGGTAAATCCGGACAAGTCGGCGCAGGGCTTCCGCACGCTTCCCATCGCGTCATGTAGGCTTCGACGAGCAGCTCAATCGTGCAATCAAACACAGGGGGACGGCAGCCATCCGCACACACAGGCGCGCCGCCGTCAATCAGCCGAACGCACGGAAGCACCATCATCTGGTTGCGCCAGCATTCCGCCTGCACACAGCGAATCGGCAGCGCAACATCCGTTGTCAGCACACTTTCGCCGCGCAAAACCTGCCCGCACTCCGCCTGCACTTGGCAAACAACCGGAATATTCACCCGCAGAAGGCACGGCGCGGGTCGAGACGGTCGGCATCCGCGGCAGCCGCACGGGCGCGGTTCTTGGTACGGCGCAATCTCCCAATCCGCGTCACCGCACGCCGTAACGCCGACGAGCTGCAGTCGCCCGTTTGCATCCTCCGGCAAACCGCCGACGTACAGCGCCACACACGCGCGGCGCTGCCACTCCCGCCCGCTGGCGAGGATTCGCGGCAATAAAACGCCCTTCTGCGTCGGCGGACAAGACGGGCAAGCGGGGTTCGGCGGGCAAGGCGGTCTGGACGGGCAAGGCGCTTGCGGCGGCATGGGACGGCAGCAATTCGGACGCTGATTCATGGCGATTCCTCCCATCGTGTGAGCTGTTCACTCCCAGCATATGCGCGGCGGGAAAATCGGGCACAAAAAAACCCGGCACGAAGCCGGGAATTTGCGATTAGTTCAGGGATTCGGTCTCGTTCTCGATGGTCACATCTTCCACCGAGCGAATCGCCCAGCGCGCAACAACCATCGTCTGGTCGCCCTTGCCGACGCTCAGGGTGATGGTGTCGTCCTTGATGCTCTCGATGGTGGCGTAGATGCCGCCGATGGTGCACACGCGGTCGCCCTTCTTCAGGGACGCGAGCATGTCCTGCTCCTTCTTGCGGCGCTTCTTCTCGGGGCGAATCATCATGAAGTACATCAGGACGAAAACCAGCAGCAGCGGCAGAAGGCTGAAGAGAATACCGACAATGCCGCCAGCGGCAGAATCAGTGGTGACGGCGGCAGGGTCGGCCGCACCGGTGGTGGTGGTGGTTTCCGCGACGGCGGTGGCGATGCCCAAAAGCTTGGTCAGAAATTCCATGCGAATTAGCTCCTTTCGGTAATCCGGAATACTCTATCTATTGTAGCATATTTTTTCGCGCTTCACAAGAGGGGAAAACGGCCTTTTGCGCCATTCACAGAAATTTTGCATGACGGCATCAAGCATTTTTCCGCGAAGCTGCGCTTTCAGACGCAAATTTGCATCTTTGGGGCACGAAATTGTAAAACTTGCGCATATTCGCTTGCAACAGGTGTTTTTTTTGATATAATGGTAATGGAATGCCGGAAAGCGCACAAACGAATGTCAAGGAGGCTGACGAATGAAGAAGCTGCTTGCGATTCTGCTGACGCTGGCGATGCTGGTGCCGATGGGCGGAGTGGCGGAGGAGACGGCGCCCGGCGCGACGAAGACGACGATTCGGGTGACGACCGCCGATGCACGGGCGCTGTCCGGCATGGATTTGAACGCGAATGTGCTGACGGCGATTCAGGACGCACTGGACGTGCTGAGCATCGAGCTTTATGCGGCGGATGATGCGTCGATGATGCGGCTCACGCTGCAGAAGAACGACGTGCTCGCGCAGGGGTCGATGGGGAAAATGTCGGGATTCCAGATGACGCTGCATGACGTGCCCGTACTGGGGGCTGCGCTGGAAATGAACGGCGACGACCTCTACATCGGCACTTCGGTTTCTGGCAATACGGTGTACCTGAATGTCGCCGAGGATTTGCCGCGCGCGATTACGGCATTCTGCCAGCTGATGAATGTGGACTTGGGCGAATTGCCCGTCGCGGCTGCGAATCAGTCGATGCAGCAGGGCTATCGCCGGATGCAGCACCTGCTGCCCGCGCTTGCGCAGACCCCGCCGGAGCTGCTGGAAAGCATCGGCAGCAGCATCGACTGGACGAGAATGGTCGCGCGCATCAACGAAAGTCTGCCGGAAACGGCGCGGGAAACCGTGACGAATCAGCCGGACGACTGCGACCCGGCGGTGACGGTGCTGTCCTTCGCGCTGACGAAAGAGCAGCTTATCGCCATTTGCCGCGCGGTGCTTGGCGAAACGCTGACGGGGCTGGACAACCTGTTCTTCGGCGATGAGGTGCTGGGCGGTTTGACGGACATTTTCTGCGCGCAGCTGGTGGAATCCGCGATGGATGGCGACGTGCCGGTGATGGCGTATCTGGACGCGGACGGCGGCATTGTCAAGCTGATAATCACGGGAGGCGCAGAAGAAACGGGGATTCTGACCCGCAGGACGAGCGACGAGGGCGTTCTGTATCACCTTTCGATGGAAACCACGACCGAGAGCACCGCATGGGAAATTCTGCTGAATGCGGATGGCGTGGATGTGTCCTACGCGGTAGACCCCAAAGCAGACCCCGAACGCCCGAACTTGGTGCAAAGCAAGGAGCGAATGACGTTCCGACTGACGAACACGGCGACGGAAAACGGCGCGACCATGCTGATGGAAGTGCACGACACTGAGCAGCTTTGCAGCGGCGGAACAAACTGGCGGGACGAAGAGCAGACGGACTTCACGTTCCGCTTCGATGACCTGTGCATCGACGGGCAGCAGGAACAGCACACGGAAATGACGCTCGCGAAGCAGGGGCAGAGCATCCTGACGATTGTCGCGGAGACGCATCCGTGCGAGGCGGAGCCGCTGTTGTCCGAAAGCGACGAAATCTACGACCTTGGCGAAATGAGCGACGAGCGCTTGACCGCGTTCATGCAGGCTTATATGACGGGGATGGTACTGAGCGTGTCGAACGCAATGTCCCTGCTGCCGGACAGCGTGCGCAGTCTCTTTTCAGGGCTGATGACGCTGGAATAAACGACCAAAGGAGAAAATACACCATGAAGAAGCTGCTTGCGATTCTGCTGACGCTGGCGATGCTGGTGCCGATGGGCGGAGTGGCGGAGGAGACGGCGCCCGGCGCGACAAGGACAGTCATTTTCCTGAAAGACTTCAATGCGAAGGTGCTGGGGGCGGACATCGACGAAGCGGAGGAGAAAGCCGTCAATGACTTTCTGGATGCCCTGCGGGTGATAGTCTATCAGCAGGGGACAACGTCAGCCGCCTATGAGGTGACGCTGAACGACCAGCCTATTGTCGATTATGCCGTGCAGTTCAGCGGCGCGGATGTCTATGTCAGTAGTGACCTGCTGGGCGAGACGCTGTATCTGAACCTCGAAGAGGACATGCAGCATTTCGGGGAGCTGGTGTACCGCCAGCAGCTCAGCCAGCGCGGTCTTACGGCGGAAGTCATCAACAAGACGGTATCCTCTGGGTACTACGCGGAGCAGATTGCGCAGTTGGGACAGATGGGCGCAATGATGGCGAAGGTACTCAAAAATCCCCTCTTCACGGAAAACGTGCAGGCGGAAGAAGTGCTGAACAGCCTTGCGGCGATTGACTTTACGGAGATGCAGCGCCGCTTGGCGGAATATCAGCCGTCCATGACGATTGACCCTGTGACGGAGCAGCTCGAAGGCTGTGACCCGGCGATACAGGTGTGTACGTTCACGCTGACGAACGAACAGCTGGTCAATCGGCTGGCGATTCTGCTGGAAACGGCGATGCAAGTGCCTGTCGTCCAGAACTTCGCGGATTTGGCGGCGGATTATGACAATCTGATGCAGTTCATGTCGCAGACGACGACGGAAGAGTATGTGCCGCAGGAAATCGACTGGGCGGCGCAGGTGCGTCAGCAGACGATGCTGTACAGCGACGCGCAGGTGACGCTGTACACGGATGCGCAGGGGCAGCTTGTCAAGCTGATTGTGAACTATTCCGCGCTCCCGGACTGGGCGGAAAGAATGTCCGAAGTGGAGCCGACCGAGGGAATCCTGAAGCCCGTCACGTTCACGCTGAACCGGAACACGCTGGCGGACGGCTTGCAGTACGACTGGACGCTGGAAAAGGAAGAGAACAGCACGACGGGACGCCTCACCATCGGTGAAAAGAATGCCGAACTGGTGCTTATGCCGGATGACCAGACGCAGACGACGATTTCGCTGACGGTTGAGCCGAACCGCAGGGGCGGGAGGGTCGATGTAGAGGTGCGCACGACCTCCGAAGCGAACGGCACGGACAGCGGCATACAATTCGGCGTGTTTACGTCTGGTTCGAGCAGCAGTGTATATCGGGAGTCGAGAATTCGGCTCTTGTCTGGCGGTGAAGTCGGCTTGACCATCTACACGACGACCTTTTCGTGCAAACAGCGCCCCCTGCTGTCCGACGGCGACGTGCTGGACTTGGGCGAAATCAGCAGCGCGCGCTTCAACGCCTACATGCTGACCTTGGCGACGAGCATTTCGAAGATTCTGCCGCGCATCCTGATGAATCTGCCGAACAGCGTGCGGCAGCTCATGGACGGTACGACGACGCTGCCGAGCAGCACCATCATTTTGGATAACGCCGACTAACATCAACCGAAAGCATCACTGCCCCGCAGTGTTCGCTATAAAGAAAAAGGGAAACCAAATAACAAGGAGGAAACCCCATGAAGAAACTGCTTGCGGTACTGCTCAGCATCATGATGCTGGCGATGCCCCTGACCTCGATGGCGGAAAACAGCGTGTGGGACAATGCCGCGCGTCAGGAAACCACCATTACCATCCACGACCTGAACGCTGACCTCGTGGCGGCGCTGGGCGGGGATGACACCACGATGGCCGCCATCAACGACCTGCTGGCGGCGCTGTCCCTGACCGGCTATCAGCAGGGCGACGAAGCTGGCTTTGACCTGAACCTGAGCGGCAAGAGCGTGCTGGGTATGGCATCGCTGACGACTGCTGCGGAAGAAAACCAGCTGATGTATGTGTCCAGCGCGCTGCTGGGCGGCGTGATTGCTGTGAACAGCAAGGACGTGGAAGCCATCAGGGAAAAAGCCCTCCGCGCGACGATGAAGATGTCCGGTCAGAGCGACGAGGAGATCGACAAGGCGATTGAAGAATCGAAGGAACAGCTGAGCGGCAATGCGGAATACACTGCCCTGATGGAAGCATCGGCGAATCTGAGCAGCATGACGGAAGAGCAGCTCATGGAAGAACTGACGCAGGCGGACACCACGGCGTTCATGACCATGATGAACGAAATACTGTCCGGTGCAGAAATGGCAGAAGTGACCGAGCAGCCCGGCGACTGCGACGCGGCGAAGAACTACGTCAAAGTCACAGTTCCGCCGGAAAAGATTGCCGAGATGACGAAAGCCCTGCTGGAGATGATCCACAGCGTTCCGAGCATCGGCGCTTACATGGATGCGCTTTTTTCCGCTGCTGACACGAGCTGGGACGACCTGCTGAAAGAGCTTGATGAAGCAGATCTCTATGCGGATGACATCGTTTACGAATACTGGATGACTGAAGCAGGCGAGCTGGTTCGCATGACGGCTTCGGTGAAGATCAACAACGGCGGCGAAGAACCCTTGCCGATCTCCTTCACGATGACCCGCAACACGGCGGACGGCGTGGCGACGTGGCTTGTGACCATCAAGAGCGCGGAAGATACCGCGGCGACGCTGACCTTCGCAGGCGACTTGGAGAACTTCACGGCGAACCTGACCGCCTATGCTGGCGAAGACACCGTTGAAATCAACGTCAGCGGCAAGGGCGTCGGCACGGACAGCAGCGTTGTTGATGTGGAAATCAAGGAAACGGTGGACGGTGTCGAGCAGGGCTTCGGCGTTGTGGTGACGACCGCTACGACGATGGACGGCGAACAGGGCGTCCGCAAGGTGGATGTGCTGGTGCGCTTCATGGGTCTGGACGTTGTGACCATCACGGCGGAAACCCGCACCTGCGACGCGAAGGACGCGCTGGACGTGAGCAAGGCGCAGGATTTGGGCGCGATGACGGACAGTGAGTTCCAGACGTGGTTCGTCAAGGTGATGAACAACCTGCAGAACCTGCCCATGACCCTGCTGATGAGTCTGCCGGAGAGCATGCTGACCCTGCTGATGGGCGGCAGCAACTGATACGATTTCCTGCATTCGCCTGTGCCATCTGATTGCGCCTTTCCCATGCTGGCGTTTGCGTTAGCCAGAACGAATCATTTGCGGTGCATCTCGGCGCATTCTCATTTGGAAATAGTATCCGCATGGGAGGCTGGCTGAAAAAGCCAGCCTTCTTTTTCATTGCCGGAACATGCTGATTTTCGACCAGAAAAGCAATCCAATTGTAAAAATATGCGCGGAATGGTTGACAAGTCGGGCGGATTGCTTTACCATAGTACATGGATTATTCTGTGACTTTACTCCGCACGGCTTGCGGATGATTCAGATGGAGGAACAGGCAAGATGAGGATGCTTGGCAAGCGATTTCTGTCACTCCTGCTCACGCTGGGAATGCTGCTGATGCTGCTTCCCGCGGCTGCGGCATCGGAGCTGACGATGCTGCAAGTGGATTTTCTGGGCATGTATGCCACAAGCGCGGGAACGTATGAATCCCGGAAATTCACGGGCGATTTTACCGTCATGCAGAACGGGGAGGCGGTCGGCACGATTCGCCTGACCGACTTCGGCAGCGACCCGATTTCCGTCCCCGGCACGGGCAATGTGCAGCTTGTCCCGGTGGCGGAAACGATGCCGGAGGACGCCATCATGGCGGCGAGCTACACCGTGTCGATTGTCGATGGACGGCTGAACAAAGCGGTCATTGCTGTGCTGACGGACACGGGTCTGTTCACCGTGCACACGGAGAGCAGCTCCTCTTTTGACCTGATTAACGAGCGCGGCGAGACGATTCTCTCCTTCGACACCGACAGCCGGGGCGACTATGCCCTGCCGGCGGCGATTCACACGGGGCTGTATACCCTGCGAATGACGAAGGCTTCGCTGGCCATTGAAAGCTGGCGCGACAAGATTATCAACATTGAGCGCTACACGGGTGCGGATTCCGTGACGAAGGTGAACGCTTCCTATTACTATGTGCCGCCGACGATGGCGCCGACCGCCACGCCTGAACCTACGCCTACGCCGACGCCCACCCCGACACCTACACCGACGGCAACGCCTACGCCAACGGCAACGGCAACACCTACGCCGACCCCGACGGCTACCCCGACCTTAGCGCCGATGGAAGCGCCGACCGAAAATCCGACCGAGAATCCGACGGAGGAACCCACGGAAGAGCCGACGCCAACCCCGACGGCGACCCCCACCCCGAGCCCGACGCCCACGCCGAGCCCGACGCCTACGCCTACGCCGACCCCCACCCCTGAACCCGTGGACGGCACGCTGACGATGCTCATGCGCGGCGTGAACGCGGCAGTGGCGTACCAGATTGTCAGCGAGGACGGCAAAACGACCCGCACGGGTTACCTGACCGATGGCGAGACGGTGGAGGAAGCCGACCTCTTCCACGGGACATACGCCGTCACGGTGACGCTGCCGGAAGGCACGCTGCTGACGGGCGTGAACGGCTGGCCGAACCTGCAGAAGGGTCAGGCACAGTGGCTGGTGAACATTCAGGCGATGCAGACCAGCCGTTATGAACTGGATCTGACGCTCAGCGGCGGCATGACCGGCAGCATCGACGACCTGTCTGCCCCGGCGGAAGTGACGATTTCCGGCCAGCGGATGAGCGAACAGATGACGGTCAGCGGCGCGTTTGCGCTGAACAACCTGTATCCTGATACTTATCAGATTACGGCAGCCCTGCCGCGCGGCTTGTATGACACCGAGGGCTGGACGCTCAGCACGACCGATACGGGCGTGATGGCGAGCATTTTGGTGGAAATCGGTGCGGGCGAAACCGTTGTGCTGCCGGCGCTGGCGAACCATGCCACCGGCGACGCTTCCGGCGTGGTGCTGGGGCTGGACGGTCAGCCGATGAGCGGCGTGCAGGTGCAGCTGGTTAATCAGGCGGGCGAAGTCGCGGCGGAAGCGGTGACGGATGAAAACGGCGCTTGGCAGGCGGAGTTCCTCGAATACGGGACGTACGTCGTCCGCTATGACGCGGGCGTGACCCTTGCCAACGGCGCGCTCGTCATTAGCGACGAACCCGCGACTGTGACTGCGAAGGCGGCGAATCCGGCGGCGCTGACCATCCACGCTTTCCGCGACAACGATAACAACGGTTCACGCGGGAAGTACGAGGAAGGCGTGTCCGGCGCGACGATGAGCCTCATCACCGAAGTCAACGGCGTGGAGGTTGTTGTGGCATCTGGCGAAACGGACAAGAACGGTGAAGTGTCGCTGGCTGTGCCGGCGGGGACGTACGTCCTGCGCAGCGAGCTGCCCGCGGGCTTCGGCCATGGTGCGCACGGCAAAAATGTCAGCGCGAACATGTCCATCATGGATGAAACGACCGAACAAGTGCAAAGCAGCGTGCCGCTGACCCTCGAAGCCGGTTCTGTGACCGACGTGGGCGTCGGCGTGATGACGATGGCGGCGCTGCAGGGGCTTGTGTGGCTGGATGAAAACGACGACGGCGTGTATCAGGACGGTGAACCCGGTCAAGCGGGCATCAAAATCCGCGCTGTCGGCGTGAAAAACGGTCTGGTGTACGAAACCGAGAGCGGCGAGGACGGCAAATTCTACATCGGTCAAATGCGCTACGGCACATACAATGTCGAATACAGCCTGCCGGACGGCTTGGTGTTTGCGCGTTACAGCCAGACGGGCGGTAATCGTCGCTCCATCATCACCAGCGAATTCAAGCGCTTCGAAACGGATCAGGTGATTCTTGAACGCGGTGACTTGGAGGAAGTCCTCCTTGGCGTGATGAAGGGCTCTAACATCAACGGCATCTGCTTCCTGGATGAAAACAACAACGGCGTGTACGACGAGGGCGAAAAGACGCTGGAAGGCGTGAAGGTCGTCCTGTACCGTCAGGCCATCGGCAAGGAGCTGCTGAACACCGTCTCCGACGAGAACGGGCACTTCACCTTCGCCAACATCCGCGGCAGCACGTTCCGCGTCAAAGCGACGATTCCGCAAGGCTATGTGTACACCATCGCGGGCGATGGCGAGTACGGCAACCTGTTCGCGCCCGGCACTGACCGCCGCGAGTACACGATTTCCGACGTGGTGCTGGAGAACGACAGCGAGATGACGATGGCCATCGGCGCGATTACTTACGGCAGCATCTCCGGCACGGTGTATCTGGATGACGACTTCTCCGGCAGCCGGATGGACGCGGAAAAGATGGTCAACAACTTCACCGTCACCCTGACGGATGAAAACGGCAATACCCGCACGGCGAAAACGAACCGCAGCGGCGTGTATACCTTCGATGACCTTGCGCCGGGGCAGTACACCGTGAGCGCGACCGCGAACCGCGGCTTGGCGTTCACGCGCACGGGCGACGGCAATATCCTCCGCAACCTCTCCGGCGGCGCGGGCGAAAGCGAACCGGTGGCGCTGACAATGGGCGCGGATTTGACGGGTCTTGATATCGGCATGATTACCCCCGGCCATGTGTCCGGCGTGGTGTTTGCCGACAAGAACGACAATGGCCTGCGCGACGCGGATGAAGGCGGCTTGCTCGGCGCGGTGGTCCACCTGATGGACGAAACCGGCGACGTGGCGACCCGCACCATCGGCGCGGATGGCAGCTTCCTGTTTGACGCGGTGCTGCCCGGAACGTACCGCCTGAGCTACGAGCTGCCGGGCGACGGCGTGTTTGCTCCCCTGACGGACGGCGGCAACACCATCGCGCCGGATTCCGACGGCACGACGGATTCCTTTACCATCGGCGTGGGCGAAGAAGTCACCGCGCCCCTGTGCGGCGCACTGGCTTTGGGCGACATTGAAGGCATGGTGTTTGCCGATCACAACGGCAACGGCGCGCAGGATGCAAACGAAGCGGCGCTTGCCGGCGTGACGCTGATTCTGACCCCCTCCCGCGAGGATTTGACGGAGCAAACCGTCCTCACCGATGCGACGGGCGCGTACAGCTTCACCGGGCTGCGGCCGGACGCCTACACGCTGACCCTGCGCTTCCCGGAGGGCATGGTGCTCTCCAAGCTGGACGGCAATGTGACCCTGCCGCTGATGCACGGGCTGAACGAGCAGCAGGTGAACATCGAAATCGGGCTGGGCGAGGAATGGCTGAATCAGGCGCTTGGCGGCGTGATTCCGTCGAAGCTGTCCGGCCAGGTTTGGGTGGATGAGAATGACAACGGGCGCATGGACGCGGGCGAAATCACCCCGGAAAACGAGAAGCTGACCCTGCTGGATGAAACCGGCGCGGTGTTTGCGCAGGTGCAGACCGATGCGGATGGGCGGTTCGCCATCGACGGCATTGCCCCCGGCGTGTACAGCCTTGTCTACGATCTCAAGGAAGGCACGCAGGCGGCGCGTCTGGGCGACAGCACCTTCACCACCGAGGGCAGTCAGCTCGTCATGACCGAGATTGAAATTAGCGAAAACAACAACTATACTGCTCCGATGCTGGGCTTGAAGATTGACACAAGCATCGGCGGCATGGTCTGGTGCGACAACGCGGGCGAGATTGCGCCCCTGTCCGGCGCGGAGGTTATCCTGCTGGACGAAAAGGGCAGCGAACTGCAAAACGCGACGACGGGCGAGGACGGCATCTACCGCTTTGACGGCTTGATGCCGGGCAACTACCGTCTGCGCGTGACGCTCCCGAACGGCTACGTCGTCGTAGAAAAGGACGACACGCGCCTTAAGGACGGGCAGAACATCAGCGTGATGACGACCTACACCGCCCGCGAGGGAGAGAGCGACCTGATTGCCCTGCGCATGAGCCAGCATCAGCTGGAACAGAATATTGGCGCGGTGCAGCCGGGCACGCTGGGCGACTTCTGCTGGCTTGACCTGAACGGCAACGGCCTGCAGGACGCGGGCGAACTCGGTCTGGGCGACATGCGCATCGAGCTGCGGCGAAACGACCAGCTCGTCGCGGAAACGACGACCGATGCGTACGGCTACTACACTTTCGAGAACCTGTATCCCGGCGTGTACACGCTCAAGCCCATCTACCCGGCGGAAGTTGTGCCGACGCGTATGCGCACGGATATTCCGCTGATTGCGTCGATTCTGGGCGAAAACGGCGAATCGAACCCGGTGCAGGTGACCTCCGCCAGTACGACCTACACGGCGGATTTGGGCTTCGTGCTGGTTGATGACGACGTGCTGCCGGCAAACTACGGCATCGGCGAAAAGCAGGACTGGACGAAGAAGTAAGGGACAATGCGGAATTGCGCATCCGCAGATGGCGGGGTGCTGCGGGGGCGAAAGCTCTCGCGGTGCCCCGTTTGTTGTGAAGGAGGAGGGAAGCAAAGTCCGCTTTTACGGAAAGAATCAACTGTTTGTTTTGGTGAAAATTGAAAAGTAAATAAAAGTTACTTCACTCGCATTTCCCGAATGAAAATGGAAGCTGCTTCATTCTGAAATCCCAAATCCGCGCGAATCAACCGTTTTCCTGCGCGAAAGCGTATTGCAAAAGCGGCTTGCATCTGGTACTATAAACGTTACCAGATGTGGCTGTTTAATATGGAAAGAAATCAGCCGAATCATGCTGGAAATGAAAGGACGGAAACAAATATGAAGAAACTCCTTGCTCTCCTGATGGCGCTCATGATGTGCTGCACTGCCTTTGCGTTCGCGGAGGAAGAAGCGGAAGTGCCGGCAGTTGAAATGAATGTCAGCTTCGAGGCGCAGACGGTTGCGCTGGGTGAAACGGGTCTGACGATGCAGATTCCGGCGGACTGGGCGGTTCAGGAAGTCCCCGCAGGCACGGAAAACGCCGAGAACATCCTGCTCTTCGCCGTCAACGCCGACCAGACGGTCAGCATTACGGCGCAGCTGTCCGCGATGAGCTTTGAAACGCTGCTGCAAGGCATTCAGGACGCGGGCGCGACGGAAGAAATGCTCGCTGAGCTGTATGTCAACGAAAACTATTGCCTGATGTACACGCCGGGCGACACCGTGCTGGCGCTGTATGCTTTCCTTGACGACGAGACGGTTCTCGCCGTGACGTTCCAGGTCGCCAGCAAGGAAGTGGGCGACGCGCTGGAAAACATGCCGCTGGAGATCTTCGGCAGCTTGGCGGCAGCGGAGTAATTCACTTCGTTACCATGATGCAGGACGAATGAGCGTCCTGCATTTTTTGTGCGCAAAAATGCACAAGAAGCTGCAGAAAACTTGACAAATGCAACGACATGCCCGAAAATATTCAAAATACACGAGAAAAACATGAAAAAAACACAGTTTGTGCAGCAAAGCACTTGATTTTCTCCATACAGTGTTGCATAATAAAGCATCGACACGGTGAAGCCGGTTGGTTTGGTGTGTCGATGAACAAGAAACGCAGGCAGACGCGGCAGCGCCCCTGCCGGGAAGGTGGAGCGGATGAATTCCAAGATGCTGTTTTATATCCTCAAGCGCGTGCTGCTGGCGCTGCTGACCATCTGGATTGTCATCACGGTGACGTTCTTCGTGATGCACTCGATTCCGGGTGGACCGTTCGCAAGTGAAAAGGCAATTTCCGCGGAAGCGCAAGCGGCGCTGGAGGCCAAGTACGGGCTGGACAAGCCGCTGGGCGAACAGTATGTGACATATCTGCGCGACGTTGTGACGAAGCTGGACTTCGGGCCGAGCCTGAAGCAGCGCGGCCGTCAGGTCATCGACATTATTCTGGATGGCATGAAGACCTCCGCAAAGCTTGGTCTGATTGCGGCGTTCAGCGCGGCAATCGTCGGCATCGTCCTCGGCGCGCTGGCGGCGCTGCGGCGCAACACCGTGCTGGATAAGATTATCATGGTGATTACGACCGCGTTCGTGTCCATGCCGTCGTTCATTATGGGGTCATTCCTGCTGATAGTGTTCTCAGTCAAGTTAGGCTGGGTACCCGCGAACGGCGCGACGGCCGAAGGGCTGATCCTCCCGATTATCACCCTTGCGCTCTACCCGATGAGCTACATCACGCGTCTGACGCGCTCCTCCATGCTCGACGTGCTGGGGCAGGATTATATCCGCACCGCGCGCGCCAAGGGCGTTTCGGGCAAGAAAATTATCTTCGGTCACGCGCTGAAGAACTCGCTGATTCCGGTTATCACCTATTTCGGCCCGATGCTGGCGTTCATCGTCACCGGTTCGATGGTCGTCGAGCAGATTTTCGCCGTGCCGGGTATCGGCCGCCAGTTCGTATCCAGCATCACCAACCGCGACTACACCATGATTATGGGGACGACCATTTTCCTCGCCTCTTTAATCGTGATTATGAATCTGATCAGCGACCTGCTCTACAAGGTGGTTGATCCGCGCATTGATTACGAATAAGGAGGCATCTGCACCATGATGATGAACAAGAAAAAACCCTTTAGCCTGCATCTGGATGTGGATTCCTTCATGCCCGCGACGGCGGAGGAAAAGGAAGTCATCTCCCGGATGCGGCCGTCCTCGACCTTTTTCCGCGACGGCGTGAAGCGCCTGCTGAAAAACAAGGTCGCGACCATCAGCCTGATTCTGATTGTGCTGATTACGCTGTCCTCCATCATCATCCCGATGTTCTGGCCGTATTCGTATGACCAGATGCTGGGGCAGACGAAGGGTCGCCCGATGGACAACAGCTACAACAACCTCGCGCCGTTCCAGTACGGCAAGACGGAATTGAAGAAAATCGACAAAGGGGAATCTGTTTTCCCGCACATCTTCGGCACGGATGCGCACGGACGCGACTACTTCATCCGCGTCGTCTACGGGACGCGCATTTCCCTCGCCGTCGGCTTCTTCGCCAGCATCATCGTGCTGGTGATTGGCATGATGATTGGCGCAGTCGCGGGATATTTCGGCGGCAGGGTGGACTTGTTCATCATGCGAATCGTCGATATTATCTACTCATTGCCGGACATGCTGGTCATCATCCTGCTGTCGGTCGTGCTGGGGCAGGTGCTGCATGTGGAAGGCACCATCTTAGAGAAAATCGGCTCGAACATCATCAGCATGTTCATCGTCTTTGGTCTGCTCTATTGGGTGGGCATGGCGCGCCTGATTCGCGGTCAGATTCTGTCCCTCCGTGAGCAGGAGTACGTGCTGTCTGCGCAGGCGACGGGCGCGAAGGCACAGTGGATTATCCGCAAGCACCTTCTGCCGAACTGCATCAGCGTCGTGATTATTTCGACTGCGCTGCAAATTCCGAACGCGATTTTCACCGAAAGCTTCCTGTCCTTCCTGGGGCTGGGCGTCAACGCGCCGATGCCCTCGCTGGGCTCGCTGGCTTCTGACGCGCTCAATGGCATCTATTCCTACACCTATCGCCTGATTATTCCCGCCGTGGTCATCTGCCTCATCGTGCTGAGCCTGAACCTGTTCGGCGACGGCCTGCGCGACGCCTTTGACCCGAAGCTGAATGCGTGATGAAAGGAGCTGGACAAAATGGCATTGCTGGAAGTCAATGACCTGCATACATCCTTCTTCACCGACGCGGGCGAAGTCAAGGCGGTGGATGGCGTTTCGTTCCGCCTTGACCACGGCAAGGTGCTGGGCATCGTGGGCGAAAGCGGTTCGGGCAAGAGCGTCACGGCGTATTCCGTCATGCAGATTCTTGCGCCGACGGGCAAAATCGTCAGCGGCAGCGTGAAATTCGACGGGCAGGAGCTGGTCGGCGCGGACGAGAAGCTGCTGCGCTCCGTGCGCGGCAACCGCATCTCGATTATCTTCCAGGACCCGATGACGTCCCTGAACCCGACCTACACCATCGGTCGGCAGCTGATGGAAGCAATTCTGCTGCACACCGACCGCAACCGCCATCAGGCGCGCGAACGCGCGGTGGAGATGCTGAAGCTGGTCAACGTCAACGAGCCGGAAAAGCGCATGAAGCAGTACCCGTTCGAGTTGTCGGGCGGTATGCGGCAGCGCGTGATGATTGCCATGGCGCTGGCGTGCGAGCCGGACATCCTGATTGCCGACGAGCCGACGACCGCGCTGGACGTGACAATTCAGGCGCAGATTCTTGATTTGATGCGCGACCTGCAGAAGAAGATGGGCATGGCGATTATCATGATTACGCACGACTTGGGCGTTGTCGCCCAGATGTGCGACGAGGTCATCGTCATGTACGCCGGTTCTATCTGCGAACAGGGGACGGCGGATGAAATCTTCTACAACCCGCGCCACGAGTACACAAAGGGTCTGATGCGCTCCATCCCGACGGCGGAGAACAACGGACAGCGCCTGGAGCCGATTACCGGTACGCCGATTGACCTGCTGAACATGCCCAAAGGCTGCCCGTTCGCGCCCCGCTGCGAGGCGGCGATGAAGATTTGCCTGAAAGAGAAGCCGGTTCGGATGCTCATCAATGACGACCATATGGCAACCTGCTGGATGAACGTCAAGAAGGGCGTTGAGGACGGCAGCATCACGGAGGAAGGAGGAGTGCCCTGTGTCTGAAGCGCAGATGCACCAGCCGCTGCTGGAAGTCAAAGGACTGAAAGAATACTTTGACATCAACATGGGCTTCTTCCGCACCAAGCCGCTGAAGGCGGTCGATGATGTGTCCTTCACCATCAACAAGGGCGAAACGCTCGGTCTGGTGGGCGAATCCGGCTGCGGCAAGACGACCGTTGGGCGCACCATCCTCCAATTGTACAAGCCGACGGCGGGCGAAATCATTTACGATGGCAAGCCCGTCAAGACGAAAGCGGACTTGCAGAAATTCCGCACGAAGGCGACGATGGTGTTCCAAGATCCGTACTCCTCGCTGAACCCGCGCATGACCGTGTCGGACATCGTGGGCGAACCGTTGGATGTGCACCACCTGTATTCCTCCAAGAAGGAGCGGGAGGAGCGCATTTTGCAGCTGCTGGGCTATGTCGGGCTGAACAGCGAACATGCCTCGCGTTACGCGCACGAGTTTTCCGGCGGTCAGCGGCAGCGCATCGGCATTGCCCGCGCGCTGGCGGTGAATCCCGAATTCATCGTCTGCGACGAGCCGGTGTCGGCGCTGGACGTGTCGATTCAGGCGCAGGTCATCAACATGTTTGATGATTTGCAGGATCGGCTGGGGCTGACATACCTGTTCATTGCGCATGACCTGCTGGTTGTGCGGCACATTTCGGACAGAATCGCCGTGATGTATCTGGGCAAGATGGTGGAGCTGGCGTCGGCGGAGGAAATCTACAATCACCCGCTGCACCCGTACTCCAAGTCGCTTTTGTCCGCCGTTCCGCTGCCTGACCCGAAGGCTGCGCGCGCGAACAAGCGCATTGTCCTCTCCGGCGACATTCCAAGCCCCCTGAACGCGCCGTCGGGCTGTCCGTTCCGCACGCGCTGCCCCCACGCCACCGAAGCCTGCGCGCAGTCGATGCCGCCCTTCAACGAAGTCGAGAAGGGGCACTTTGTCGCCTGCCACCGGGTGAAGGAATTGGGGTAAGAAGGGAGACGCCAGAGGCTCTGCCGCTGGACTCCGGCAGGGACGCTGCCCCTGCATCCTGCAAGGGACTTCGTCCCTTGAACCTTTCGCGCGATTGCGTTAGTGATACTGGCATAGAGTGCCCGCGTGTTTATCCGCGCAAAAAAACTGCTTCAAGGATGCGTCAACACGCATTTTTGATACAGACAGTCTACGAAAAGCAAGGCTGTCACAGAATATTAAGGGAGGTTTTTTCATGAAGAAGCTGACTGCTCTCCTGCTCGCCATCGCAATGATGGTGACCTGCACCCTGTGCGCTGTCGCCGAAGACGGCAAGACGTACATGGCTGTCTGCATCGCGTCCGAGCCTGATACGCTTGACCCGGCGCTGAACTCCGCTGTGGACGGCGCGACGATGGTCGCTCACCTGTTCGCAGGCCTGTCCACTTGGGCGCAGACCGACGACGGCAAGCTGGAAATCCTGCCGGACTGCGCGGTGGAACTGCCGGATCCGGTGGTCAATGACGACGGCACGGTGACGTACACCTACACGCTCGTTGATGGCCTGAAGTGGTCCGACGGCAAGGATCTGACCGCGAAGGACTTCGAGTTCGCGTGGAAGCGCGCTGCTTCCTCCGAGCTGGGCGCGGACTATGGCTACATGTTTGAAGTCATCAAGGGCTACACTGCGGACGGCTCCGACCCCAAGGCGGAAAACCTCGCTGTGACCGCCGTGGACAACAAGACCCTGACCGTTACCCTGAACAACCCCGTTGCCTACTGGAACGAGCTGCTCGCCTTCCCGGCGTACATGCCCGTCCGTGAGGACGTCGTCGCCAACGAAGCGTGGGCGACCGATCCTTCCACCTACATCGGCAATGGCCCGTACACCATGACCGCGTGGGAACACAACAGCAAGATCACCCTGACCAAGAACCCCTACTATCATGCGGTGGACAAGGTCACGATGGACGAGCTGGACTTCTACCTCTCCGACGACGCGAACAACATGCTGGCGAACTTCCAGAAGGGCGACTGGCAGCTGATCGACGACGTTCCCACCTCTGAAATCGCTTCCCTGAAGGAACAGTATCCGACGGAATTCGTTATTGCCGGTCAGATTGGTACCTACTATGTCTGCTGGAACATCAACGAAGAAATCCTGCCCGCTGACGTGCTCGCGAACATGACCCCCGAAGAAGCGGAAGCGGCGCGCGCAGAAATCCGTCAGGCGATTGGTCTGCTGTTCGACCGCAACTACATCGTTGAAGAAATCGGTCAGGCGGGTCAGGTGCCTGCGTCCAGCTTCGTTCCTATGGGCATGACCGATGCGGACGGCTCTGAGTTCTACAAGAACGCGGGCCATGTGGAAGGCATCACCGGCTACTACGACGTGACCGACGACGAAGACGTCTACATGGCGAACTTCGACAAGGCGGTTGAGACCCTGAAGAAGTACTACACCTACGACGAGGAGAACGGCGTCTTCACCAACTTCCCGTCCCTGACCTACCTCTACAACACCTCCGAAGCCCACAAGGCGATTGGCGAATACCTCCAGAGCGCGGTTTCTGCGGTCGGCATCACCATGAACCTGACCAACCAGGAATGGAACACCTTCCTGAACACCCGTAAGTCCGGCGACTACTCCATTGCCCGCAATGGCTGGATTGCCGACTACAACGACCCGATCTGCTTCCTCGACATGTGGGTGACCGGCTCCGGCAACAACGACGTGCAGTTCGGCAAGGGCGCGAATGCGGATCTGAAGATCTACAACCTCGACCTGACCCCCTACGGCTACGACGTGAAGGTGGAGAACGGCACTTGGGCGGAAACCTATGACGTGCTGATTTCTGCTATCAAGAGCTGCACCGACAGCGCGAACCGTTATGCCATGATGCACATCGCGGAAGATATGCTGATGGATACCGGCTGCATCGTGCCGCTGTACTACTACACCGACATCTACATGATCGACGACTCCGTGCAGGGCTTCTTCTCCAACCCGCTGGGCTACAAGTACTTCATGCACTGCACCATCGCCAAGTAATTCCATCCAAGTTTGGACAAATCCACGGGCGAATCGGCTTCAAAACCGGTTCGCCTTTTTTCGCATGTTGGAAAGATACACTTTGCCATCCTTGGCAACCGATATTTCCTGCCTTGGAAAGGTGCATTCGGCGGAAAACATGCGCGAATTGACGGGAAATCTGCGTGAATGCAGGAATTTTCAGCAGGAAAAGGGCAGGGAAACGTCCAATTAATCCATTGAATGGCGGTGGCGAACAGCGCTTGCCGATGGTATACTGAAACCAGAAGGGGCGTTTTCTATGGGAAAAAGCCCGCGGAAGCTATCAGCAAGGAGGAAGAAGCATGAAGCGAATCGCACGATGGAGCACCATTTTCCTGCTCTTATGCAGCATCATTTGGGCGGGTACAGCATCGGCGGCCATGATTGTGGAAAACAACATGAGTGCGCTGAACACACTGAACACCATCAACAAGAACCAGACACCACAGGGCAAGGACTCGGCGCTGGAGCGGCTGGCGAAAGAAATCGGCGCTGGCATATGGGACAATACGGACTTGGATGACCCGGCGTTTCAGGAGAACATCAAGCAGTTTGGCATCACCGTGTTGAATAAGGACACGCAGCCGCCGGAAGCCTTCATCGGCGACGCGATTTTTGACCATCTGGGCGACACGGAGTTCAATGCGCCGGAAATGAACGGCAATCTGCTGGTTCTCGGCGGGCTGAACGCCAATCTGCCGTCCGGCAAAATCGACCGCCTGTATGTGCTGTCGGACGAGGACATTCGCCTGAACATCGGCGCGGCGGCAGATGTTCAGGAGCTGATTCTGGGCGCATCGGGGAATGTGTCGCTGAACGGCGAGGGCAATGTCCGCTCCACCATCGTGGTGGACAAGCCGATGAATCTCAATATCGGGATTGCGACGAACCTCGTGAACCTGACGGATGACCCGCTGCCGACGGGCGATATTGTGCTGAATCCGGGCAAGAACGCGCTTGTGCCGGGGCAGCAGCTGCATATGGGCAGCGAGCTGAAGGTGGAGAAGAAAATCAGCCTGACCGTGCGCTTCCGCCTTGTTGACCAGAGCGCCAAGGACATGCAGCTGGAAACGGCGGATTGGGACGGCGCGCTGCTGACCGAAGCGACGGTGCAGTACACGGGCGACAGCTGCCCGATGGGCGCGGTCAACATGATGGACAGCATCGAGGCGGCGTTTGCGGAGAAGTATCCGGATTTGCAGGAGCAGTATGTGCTGCTGCCGGAAATGCGCAGCGCAGACCCGTGGAGCAAGGTCTACCGCCTGAATGGCGGCGAATCCTGCTTTGCCGTGGCGGAAAATTATGTATATCTCTCCCGCGAGGGCGATGTTGTGTTCCCGCTGACGGATGACAGCACGCTGGTAGCGGAATTCCCGGTGTACGTCTACCGCTATGGCGAGCAGGACGGGCGCATCACCTACCGCGTTCGCATCAACAACGCACGGCCTGAGTACTTCACGCCGAGTCTGACCCTGCGCAGCGGCGCCGTGGCGAGCTTCACCTTCGATGAGGAGCGCGGCGAGTGGGTGACGCAGCTCAAGCGCAGCGACTTCGGCGCGGACGAGCGCGACCTCATTCACCTGACGGGACTGCGCGGCGAAAAAACCAACGCATTCCTGACCGTAACAGGCCGCGAAGAAAGGCGCATCGTTACGCTGACGTGGACGGCGGACACACAGCGCACGACCATCGACGCGCAGAACGTTGTCTGGGACAGCGACCGCGCTGCCGAAGGCAACGACCTGCTGTGCTGCGCCGGCGAGCAGGTGTCGGTCACGATGCAGCCCGCAGCGGGCTATCGCGGCATCCACGCCTCCCTGAGCGACCCGTCTGTTTCCCTGAGCATCAGCGCGGCGAAAGATGCGCTTTCCTTCATCATGCCCTATGCGCCGGTGACGCTGACGCTTTATAGCGACCAGCTTTACACCGTCACGATGGACACGGCAGGCGGCGATCCGATCCGCCCCATCCAGTACACGGTGGAATCGGAAGCGTTCCAGCTGCCGACCCCGGTTCGCACGGGCTACATCTTCCTCGGCTGGACGGGCGAGGGCATCACCGAACCGCAGAAAACCATTGAAATCCCGCAGGGAAGCACGGGCGACCGCACTTACACCGCGAACTGGCAGGTGATTGAATACACCATCATTACGCTGCTGGAAGGGGGCAATGCGGGCTCGTCGCAAGTGTATTTCTACACGGTGGAGCAAACCGTAACGCTGCCGACCCCGACCCGCACGGGCTACACGTTCCTTGGCTGGACAGGCGAGGGCATCACGACGCCGCAGCCGAACGTGACCATCCCGAAGGGTTCGACGGGCGACAAGACGTATATCGAGAACTGGGAACTGACAGAATACAACATTACCATGGATTTGAGCGGCGGCAGCGGTCAAGAAAAGGTGGTTTACACCATGACGGATGAGGATTTCGAGCTGCCGACCCCGACCCGCAACGGCTACGAGTTTGTCGGCTGGACGGGCGAGGGCATCACGACACCGCAGACGGAGGTCATCATCCCGACGGGTTCGACGGGGAACAGGACGTATACCGCAAACTGGAAGGTGATTGAATACACCATCACACTGGACACGAACGGCGGCCCAGCCGTGTCTCCGATAAAATACACCGTGGAGGATTCCTTCACCCTGCCTTACCTTCTCCGTACGGGCTACGAATTTGTCGGCTGGACCCTCGATGGCAGCGGTATGATCCCTGCCATGCCGCTCATTATCTACCATGGCACAACCGGCGACCTCCGTTACAAGGCGGAGTGGCGTTTGGCGGAGTACACCATCACCATGGATTTGGACGGCGGCAGCGGTCAAGAAAAGGTGGTTTACACCATAACGGATGAGGAGTTCGAGCTGCCAACCCCGACCCGCAACGGCTACGAGTTTGTCGGCTGGACGGGCGAGCGCATCACGACGCCGCAGACAAGCGTCAAAATTCCGAAGGGTTCGACGGGGAACAAGGCGTATACCGCAAACTGGAAGGTGATCAGATACACCATCACGCTGGTCACGAACGGCGGCGCAGTCATAGCTTCGATACGCTACACCGTGGAGGATTCCGTCACCCTGCCCATCCCTCCCGAGCGTCCGGGCTACGAATTTGCCGGCTGGGTCCTCGATGGCAGCGGTCAGTTCCCTTCAACGCCGATGATTATCCCCGCAGGCTCAACCGGCGACCGCCTTTACAAGGCGGAGTGGCGTGTGGCGACGTACACCATTACCTACGTGAGCCACGGCAAAGCATATAATTGGGTTCAATACACCATCAACAACCAAGTTTATTTCGGGACACCGGAAGAAGACCTGTCCTACTACCTCCCGGGCTATACCTTTGTAGGTTGGAAAATCGACGGCGTAGAAGGAACGCCGCGCTCCTACATGCTGCCCAAGGGCTCGTATGGCAATCGAACGGCGACCATGCTTTGGGAGCCAATTCCGTAAGCGTAAACAAGGAGAACAAGGAGGGGATGCGCATTGGACTACCTCAGCGTAAAGGAAATAGCGGAGCTGTGGGGCGTTTCCATCCGCATGGTGAATTACTACCTGAATACCGGGCGGATTCAGGGGGCAATCCGGAAATCGGGCGGGTGGCTGATTCCGGCGAATACGCCGCATCCGGCGGATTTGCGCAAGAGCGGGCAGCGCGGGCAGGAGAAAATCCCCCCGCGGATGGCAAAGTGCTATATGCCGCTGATTTCCCGCCCGTGCGACAACGGCTTCCAGAATCTCCTGCTGACCATGAACGACGAGGAGGAACGCGACATCGCCCGCGCCCTGCACCACTATTTCCGCGATGAGCACGAGGAAGCCCGCGAAATCAGCGAGAAATACCTGACGAGCAAGTGCCCCGAAATCCGCCTGTCCGCGCTGATTACCAACACGATGGCGATGCTGCAGACGGGGGATGCCGCCAAGTGCCGCCGGAATCTCGAAATGATTCAGCGGGACGGGCAGCGCGCAAACGATGATTCGTGGCGGCTGTACAGCAGCATTACCGACGCGCTCATCAGCGTGTTCTTCCACTCCGAGAAGCTCGACTTGACCCCTATCCGCCCCGCTATCGGTATTCTTCCGCCCGGAATGCAGTATTTTGCCATGTACGCCATCGCCCATGCGCTCTACATCCGGCGCGAATACGAACACGCGATGGGCATTGCCGAATCCGCCCTGCTGATGGCGGGCACGCGCTACCCCATTGACAGCATCTACCTCAACATCGTCCTGTGCATGATTTGCATGAGCCTGAAGCAGGATGAACGCGCGGAGCAGAAGTTCGATGCCGCGTGGAGCATCGCCAGCCGCGAGGGGTACATCCACCCGTTTGTGGAGCATCACGGCATTTTGCAGGGGCAGGTGGAGCGCGCGCTGCGCAAGCAGGATCCGGAAACGTACAACAAGATTGTGCAGTCGGTCTACCGCTTCAGCCGCGGGTGGATGAAAATTCACAACCCCGTGTCGACGCTGCAGGTGACCGACGCGCTCACACCCTACGAGTTTTCGATTGCCATGCTTGCCGCGAAGGGTCGCAGCAACAAGGAAATCGCCGCGCTGATGGGCGTTTCCGTCAACACGGTGAAGTCGTACATGGAGAGCATCTTTGAGAAGCTGCAAATCTCCAGCCGGAATGAAATCGACGCGTATGTGAATCGGTAATATCAACAAAAGCACGCACTCCGAATGTGGAATGCGTGTTTTTGTATTCGGATTTTTCATTGCAGAAAAAATATGTGAAAATTGAGGGAAATGCTTGACAAATAGAAAAAAACGGATATGATACACACAAGGAGGTTGAGAAACATGGATTTTGCGTATTTTCTGATTGCTTTGGTTGCAATTGCAATCAACGTTGCATTTGCAATGTATGCGGGCGGCATTGCTGAGCAGAAAGGGTACAGCAAAGGGAACTGGATTGCCGTGTGCATTATCTTCGGCATCATCGGCTACATCCTCATTGCTGCCCTGCCTGATTTGGAACTGCGTGCAACATTGGAAAATATAGAGAAAAAACTTGCAAAAGATAAAAACGACAACTATCTGCCGCGAAGTAGCAGTAGCGATAGCAATAGAAATAGCAATAGCAGTAACAGTAACAGCACAATCAAATCGCTTTCGAAAATGACGCCGTTAGCACCACTTTCAGATAGTATGGACTACTGGACATGCAAGTATTGCGGCTTAGACAACCCGAAGGAAGCGCGCTACTGCCAGCACTGCGGTGGATACAGGTGAATAAAAATCAGCCGCGACGAGCATATTCACTCGTCGCGGCTGTGTTTATCTATGCGCTTCCTTATTCTGATACATCCGCGCGTCCGCCCGCGCCAAGGACTCCGCCAAATCATCCGTCGACGGATTAAAATGCGAACAGCCCACCGATACCATCGGCAGAACCGGATTCTCCACCCGCGCCGCATCCATCAGGTGCTGGAAAATCTCCGTCATGGTGTTGTATTGTGCGTTCCGCCGCGTCAGTATTACGCAGAACTCGTCGCCGCCGATGCGAAAGCACGTCCCGTAATTCCCGTACGCGCGGCGGATGCAGCCGGCAATCGTCCGCAGGCAGGCGTCGCCCATCAAGTGCCCATGGTAGTCGTTGACGTCCTTGAAGCGGTCAACGTCGAACATCAGGATGGTGGCAGGAATGTGCAGGCGCGCCAGATAATGCTCGTAGCCCAAACGGTTGACCAGCTGCGTCAGCCCGTCGGTTTGCAGTACCATGTCGCTGGAGAATTTCGACATCATCAGCGCACCGCAGCTGATGGTAATCCAGTCGATTTTGACCGTCGGCAGGAACAGCTGCACCATCAGCCCTAACAGCACGAACAGCGTCGCGAGCAGCAGCTGTGTGCCGCCGGTGTACTGGTAGGCGCGGCAGGCGAACCAAATCTGCACGAGGAAGAACACCGTGCTGCCCCCGTAGGCGAGCATGTAGAGCGCGTAGAGCGCCCCGTGGTGGTAGAAATTCTGCCCATCGACATAGAATATCAGCCCCGTGAACGCCGAGAGCAGCACCAGCAGCGCGTGGAAGCCCGCAAGGCACAGCAGCCTGTGTACCACTTTCCGCGGGCAGGGATGGATGACGCAGCCCGCGAACAGCCCGATTAGCGGCGCAAGCGAAAGTTCGATGGTCTTGACGGCGATATGCAGCGGAATCAGCGCGGGCGGCGTGCCATCCATCTGCACGCCCGACCACTCACACAGCGCGCAAATGGCGATGGTGGCGTACAGGCCGCCGCAGAGCAGGTTTCGGATCTTGGATTGGCTGATGTCGCCGCGCAGGGAGAAGAGCATAATCGCCATGGCGAAGACGCTGAGAGCAATATTTGCCGTGTATAATTCATTCATGCTGATTGTGGAGGCGGTTGACAAGCAATCGCGGCAGATAAGTTTGAAAAGGGCAAATTCCCCCTTCTTATAATAATGATACCACGAAAAAAAGTGGATGAAAAGTGGGTTACATAGGGCAAATTGCAAATGTGGCAGATTTCAACAAATGCGGGGAAATGGTTACATGGCAGGCTCCCATCTCCCCACAAGAAAAGGGACTGACCGAAGTCAGTCCCTTTGATGATTATTCGTATTCGCAAACGCTTGCCCAGCGGATGAGCAGGTCGCGCTCTTCGGGCTTGCCCTTGAGGGACTGGCTCGCGGCGACGATTGGAATCCACTGCTGGACGTACTGCTTGGCGGTGTCGCTCTTCTTGCAGAAGAGGGAGAGGTACTTCTCCGCCAGCGCTTCCTTGCCTTCCAGGACGAAGAGCAGGTAGGTGCGGGCAACATCAGCGGACGCGTTGCCCTGCGTGGCATGCGACCAGTCGAGGATGTACCACTGTCCGTCGGGCTTCAAGATAATGTTGGACGGGTTGAAGTCGCCGTGGCAGACCTTCTTGTGGACGTGCATACTCGCCAAGCGGGTGTGCAGCTCGTAGCGGGTGGTCGCGTCGAGGTCGGTGGCAGAAATCTTGCGCTGCATCTTCTCGGTCAGGCTGTTGAGCATCGGGCAGGTGCAGGCGTGAACCTTCATCTGAATGTCCACAAACAGGTTCAGGTACTCGTCTTCCTTTTCCGGATGCGCCGCCATCAGCGCCGCCAGCGTGTCGCCTTCAACGAACTCCGTCGTAATCGCCCATTGACCGTTCACCGTGTCAACAGCAAGGAGCTTCGGAATCGGCAGGCCCGTCTCTTCCACGCGCGCCGTGTTCAGCGCTTCGTTCAGAATGTCCGCCTTGCTGTACCCTTCGGCAAACACCTTGATGGCCTTGGCGCCGTCGCGGTAAATCTTCTTATTTTCCCGCTCGGCAATCACATGCGTCAAATCCATAGGGAAACCTCCTTCTATATGGTTCATGTTTATTGGGGGGGAGAGGCGCAAGGGCGCTGCCCTTGACCTGCCAAAGGGTCTGTGACCCTCTGGACTCCCTTTTCGCGATTGAGTTGAGCACGTTATCATGCTTGCCCGAGCGCTGATTGGGGCGCCCCGCAAAGTCCGATATTTGTCCTGAATATCTATTCGCCGCCCAAATACGACATTCCTGCAAGCGGACAAAATTTTTTGTGCTCAAAAATGCCCGGCCCAGCAGAAGCATTCCTGCCAAGCCGGGGAGAATGGCGCATTACTCGCCGTAGTACGCCTTCAGATACATTTCCTTGATTTCGCTGATGAGCGGGTAGCGCGGGTTCGCGCCGGTGCACTGGTCGTCGAACGCCTGCTCGGACATTTCGTCCAGCGTCGCGAGGAACTTCTCTTCGTCCACACCGTAGTCGCGAATCGTGTTCTTGATGCCGACGCGCTCCTTCAGGGCATGGATGTTGCGAATCAGGTTCTCCACCGTCTCGTCGTCATTCGCACCCTTGAAGCCGAGGAATTCGCCGAATTCAGCGTAGCGGCGCTTCGTGTGCGGATAGGCGTACTGCGGGAAGGTGCCCATCTTCGTGGGAACTTCGGCGCTGTTGTAGCGGATGACCAGCTCAATCAGCAGCGCGTTGGCGATGCCGTGCGGCAGGTGATGGAACGCGCCCAGCTTGTGCGCCATGGAGTGGCAGACGCCGAGGAACGCGTTCGCGAACGCCATGCCAGCCATCGTGGCTGCGTTGCCCATCTTTTCGCGGGCAACCGGCTCGTTCTGACCGTTGTCGTAGCACGCGGGCAGATACTCGAAAATCAGCTGAGCCGCCTGCTTCGCCAGACCGTCGGTGAAGTCCGTCGCCAGCATGGAGGCGTAGGCTTCCAGCGCGTGGGTCAGCGCATCGATACCGGAGGCGGAGGTCAAGCCCTTCGGCGCGGACATCATCATGTCAGCATCCACAATCGCCATCTTCGGCAGCAGCTCGTAGTCCGCCAGCGGGTACTTCACGCCGGTGTCCTGATCGGTAATGACGGCGAACGGGGTGACTTCGGAGCCAGTGCCAGCGGAGGTCGGGATGGCGATGAAGTACGCCTTTTCACCCATCTTCGGGAAGGTGTACACGCGCTTGCGGATATCCATGAAACGCATTGCCATGTCGAGGAAGTCCACTTCCGGATGCTCGTACATGACCCACATAATCTTGCCGGCGTCCATTGCGGAACCGCCGCCGATGGCGATAATGCAGTCCGGCTGGAAGGAGGTCATCGCCTTGGCGCCTTCCTTCGCGCAGGCGAGGGAAGGGTCGGGCGCAACATCGTAGAACGTGGTGTGGACGATGCCCAGCTCATCCAGCTTGTCGGTAATCGCCTTGGTGAAGCCGGATTTGAACAGGAACGCGTCGGTGACGATGAAGCAGCGCTTCTTGCCCATAACTGCCTTGAGTTCATTCAGGGCGACGGGCAGGCAGCCCTTCTTGAGGTAGACCTTTTCAGGCGCACGGAACCACAGCATATTCTCCCTCCGGATGGCAACAGTCTTGACATTCAGCAGGTGCTTGACGCCGACGTTCTCAGAGACGGAGTTGCCGCCCCACGAGCCGCAGCCCAGCGTCAGCGACGGACGCAGCATGAAGTTGTACAGGTCACCGATGCCGCCCTGAGAGGAAGGCGTGTTGACGAGAATACGGCAGGTCTTCATGCGCGCGGCGAAGCGGTCAATCAAATCCTTGCGGGTGACGGCGTTCAGGTAGATAGAAGAGGTGTGGCCGTAGCCGCCGTCAGCAATCAGGTGTTCCGCCTTGTCGAACGCATCGTCGATGTCCTTGGCGCGGTACATCGCCAGCACGGGAGAGAGCTTCTCATGCGCGAACTCTTCAGAAATATCCACGGATTCGACTTCACCAATCAGCACCTTGGCGGTTTCCGGCACGTCCACGCCTGCGAGCTTGGCAATGGTGTGCGCCTTCTGACCGACAATTTTGGCATTCAGCGCGCCGTTGATGATGATGGTCTTGCGCACCTTGTCCAGCTCTTCGCCTTCGAGGAAGTACGCGCCGCGCTTGGCGAACTCCGCCTTCACCGCGTCGTAGATGCTGTCCAGTACGATGGTGGACTGCTCGGACGCGCAGATCATGCCGTTGTCGAACGTCTTGGAGTGCAGGATGGAGTTGACGGCCACCTTCACATCAGCGGATTCGTCGATAATCGCGGGCGTGTTGCCAGCGCCGACGCCCAGGGCAGGCTTGCCGGAGGAGTATGCCGCCTTGACCATGCCGGGGCCGCCGGTGGCAAGGATGATGTCGGCTTCCTTCATCGCCATGTTGGTCAGCTCCAGCGAGGGAACATCGACCCACGAGATGATGTCTTCGGGCGCGCCGGCAGCCACAGCGGCTTCCAGCACAACCTTCGCGGCGGCGATGGTGGACTTCTTCGCACGCGGATGGGGAGAGATGATGATGCCGTTGCGGGTCTTGAGGCAAATCAGCGTCTTGAAAATGGCGGTAGATGTGGGGTTGGTGGTCGGGATGACCGCCGCGACAACGCCGATAGGTTCTGCAACCTTCATCATGCCGAATGCTTCGTCGCGCTCCAGCACGCCGACGGTCTGCGTGTCCTTGTAGGCGTTGTAGATGTATTCAGCGGCGTAGTGGTTCTTGATGACCTTATCTTCCACCACGCCCATGCCGGTTTCTTCCACCGCCATCTTCGCCAGCGGGATGCGCATGTTGTTCGCGGCGAGGGCAGCTGCCTTGAAAATCTTGTCCACCTGCTCCTGCGTGTAGGTCGCATAGACCTTTTGTGCCGCGCGGACGCGGGCGAGGGCCGCCTCGAAGCTCTCCACGTTATCGACGATCGGATACTCTTTCGCCATGATACTCTCTCCTTATGCTTCATCCGTCCTGCGGGGATGCGCCCGCGAACGGGGAATGTCGGTGTTTGTCGGGGTGACGAGAACAGTGTATCAGATTGTTAAGCTCTTGTCAAGTGGCTGACACGATTTTAACGATATTTTTTTCACAATTTAATACGTTTTCGGAACGGGATGAATGGAATGGCGGATAGATGGGCGAAGGGGACAAATGCAAAAAGCGCTGTACAGTAAAAAAACAGCGGCTGAATGTCGAATTTGCTGTTCTTGCTTGAAAATGAGGAGAAGATGCGGTATAATGGGGTGGAAAAGCAAAGGAAGGGGAGGGGACGCGCGTGAACAATGAGGAGAAAGAGAAGGAGGGGGCGACTTGTTGTCTGACGCTGCCCCTTAAACTGGAAAAATGGCAGTCCGACCATCTTGAAAAGCGTTTCGAGATTGCGCGGCAGCTGTATAATACGCTGGTTCATGCTGAACTAAAGAAGAAATGCCAAGTTGAAAGAATGCCTGAATACCAAGAAATCATGAAAATGATTGATGCTGCCAGCAATCAGAAGGAAAAGTGGGCATTAGAAAAAAAGAGAAAAGCATTTTTGGAAGAAAACGGTTTTAGCAGAAATGCCTTTAAGGCTGATATGGAAAAATACTATAAGCACTTTAATGATAATATCGGCGCAAATGTAGCGTTGCATGGAATTACAGCACAGGTGTGGATTGCTTTTGATAAGGTGTTCGTTGACAACTATAAGCAGAAGGGAAAAGTACATTTCAAAAAGCCGGGTGAACTTTGTTCCGTGCAGGGCTATTCACAGAAGAAAAGCGGTGGAAAGGAGATTATGTTCCGAGAAGATAGAATTATATGGAATCAGCAAGGTAATCGTGACCGCAAGAAGGTAAAAAGAGAGTTTTTGCTGAAATTATCACCTGATAATCCTTACGAGGCCGAGATGTTGAAAAGGCATGTGAAATTTGTCCGCATCCTCCGCAAAGACGGCAAGACAAAGCCGCATTGGTATGCACAGCTTGTTTTGGAAGGAAAGCCGGCGGTGAAGCGCGACCCGGCAAGCGGTGCGCCAAAGCACCCAGTCGGGCATGGTGTCGTTGGCATCGACATTGGCACGCGAACGCTGGCATACTCGACCGATAAGGAGGTTAATCTGCTGGAATTGGCTGACCGCGTGCAGAATATAGAGCAAGAAAAGCGGCGCTTGCAGCGCAAGATGGACAGAAGCCGACGCGCAACAAATCCGGAAAATTACAATCCGGATGGAACATTTAAGCGCGGCGTGAAGCTGACGCGGAACAAGTCTAAGCGATACAGACGGATTCAGCACCAGTTGGCAATGATTCAGCATCATCAGGCGGACATCCGAAAACAGCAGCATAACGAATTGGCAAATTATCTGCTGACGCTGGGTGATTGCTTCTTTGTGGAGAACATGAGTTACTGCGATTTAGTCCACAGAGCAAACAAAACGGAGATTTCCGAAAAGACTGGACGGTATAAACGCAAAAAGCGATTCGGAAAATCCATTGCCAACAAAGCACCTGCCATGCTGATTACGATGCTGAAACAGAAATGCCAGTCGCGTGGGCTGGAAGGGGTGAAAGAGGTTGACACGCATGTGCGCGCAAGCCAATATAACCACCAGACAGACACCTGCATCGAAAAGGCACTTGAAAACCGCTGGAACGTTATGCCGGACGGCGAACGCATACAGCGCGATTTGTACTCGGCGTTTCTACTTCAGCATTGCAAGCAGGGATTGCCGGAATATAATAGGAAGGAATTAAAGAAAGAATTTGGTGAAGAACTTTACAGAGTATTTGACCGCGAGGCACTTCAACGTGACTATCCTCAATTTGTTGCGTATCATCACATGACGATTCAGCGGCTTTCAGAACTGCCGCATACGATTCCCAGCATGGGTATCAGGCGAATCATCAGCTAACATAAAAAACAGGTGCGGTTCGCACCAGCAAAACCGGTCGATTGTCCGTCCGGGGCTGTCGCTAATGGCGGCAAAGGTCGCCTTGACAGCAGAAGAGTTTCGGGAAAATAGTCAGCGCAGCATTGCTTTGTTCAATACTGAAAAGCTATCTACCGACTCAACACACGTTCTGAAAAGTGCATATTGCAATTCTGTGCATTTCTGCCGTTGCAATCTGCACGGGGCGTGTGGAGGCAAAGATGTACACGAACGTGCGGCGGCAGCTGGCGGCGTGTTGCAATCTGCACGGGGCGTGTGGAGGCAAAGTGAATCGCCGCTACGGGTATGGGCAGAAGCGCTGGTTGCAATCTGCACGGGGCGTGTGGAGGCAAAGTTTCGCCGCGCCTTTTGTCGGGCTGCGCGTCTGCGGGTTGCAATCTGCACGGGGCGTGTGGAGGCAAAGGTCTCCGTCTCGACGTGAAGCCAGCCGCCACTATTGTTGCAATCTGCACGGGGCGTGTGGAGGCAAAGGACTTGTCTTGCGCATCTTGATTGCATTTTTTGGTTGCAATCTGCACGGGGCGTGTGGAGGCAAAGTCGTCCTGCTGGGAGCATACAATACATTTTACACGTTGCAATCTGCACGGGGCGTGTGGAAGACCTTGCATCATCCCCCCGAAAAAAATCCGAGAAAATTTATGCAGACCTATTGCATTTTTATTCATTTTGGTGTATAATCCATCTTGTCCGGCAGACGGACACAAAAATGATGAAAATCATGATGAAGATAAAGGAGTCGATTGTTATGGCGAAGATGCGCGTATTGCTGGCTTATTCCGGTGGTCTGGATACCTCGATTATCGTGCCGTGGCTGAAGGAAAATTATGACTGCGATGTGGTCTGCGTTGCGGGCGACGTCGGGCAGGGCGAAGAGCTGGAGCCCCTCCACGAGAAGGCGAAAAAGTGCGGCGCGGAAAAGCTGTACATCGAAGACCTGCGCAAGGAGTTCGTCGAGGACTTCATTTGGCCGACGCTCAAGGCGGGCGCGGTCTACGAGGGCAAGTACCTGCTGGGCACGTCCTTCGCACGGCCGCTGATTGCCAAGCGCCTCGTTGAAATCGCTCACAAGGAGAACTGCACTGCCATCTGCCACGGCTGCACCGGCAAGGGCAACGACCAAGTCCGCTTCGAGCTGACCATCAAGGCGTTTGACCCGAATATGCAGATTATCGCACCGTGGCGCATCTGGGACATCAAGACCCGCGAGGAGGAAATTGACTACGCCGAAAAGCGCGGCATCCCCGTCCCGGTCAAGAAGGATCGCCCGTATTCGATGGACCGCAACATCTGGCACATCAGCCACGAGGGCGCGGATTTGGAAGATCCGTGGAACGAGCCGCCGGAAGACCTGCTGCTGACGATGGTCACGCCCGAAAAAGCGCCTGATCAGCCCGAATACGTCACAGTGGACTTCGAGAAGGGCGTGCCGGTCGCCATCAACGGCGAAAAGCTGGACGCGGTGGATTTGCTGACGAAGGCGAACGAAATCGCGGGCCGCAACGGCGTTGGCTGCGCGGATTTGGTGGAGAACCGTCTGGTGGGCATGAAGTCCCGCGGCGTGTACGAAACCCCGGGCGGAACGATGCTCTACGCCGCGCACGGCATCCTCGAATCCATCACGCTTGACCGCGCCACCAGCCACTACAAGGAGCTGGTCGCGAGCAAGTTCGCGGAGCTGGTGTACGACGGCATGTGGTACACGCCCCTGCGCGAGGCGCTCTCCGCGTTTGTGGACAGCACGCAGCAGGCGGTCAACGGCACGGTGAAGCTGAAGCTGTACAAGGGCAACTGCATCAATGCGGGCGTGAAGTCGCCGAACAGCCTGTACATGGAGGAAATCGCCACCTTCGGCGACAGCCACGACCTGTACAGCCACAAGGATTCTGCGGGCTTCATCAACCTGCTCGGTCTGCCGCTGAAGGTCAAGGCGATGGTGGAGCAGAAGAATAAGAAGTAATTTAAAGCAACACCGCACAACTCGGCGGCTGACCGCCTCATTTGTGTAAATGTGATAACTGTGGTGTCCAGCAAGTCCTGCACTGAATTCGGGAGTAGAGCCCCAAATAGTATAAACGCGCTCGTCGGAAGGTCGGCGGGCGCGTTTTCTGTGCGAATTTGAAATTTGGAGGGGGATTTGAGGCAGCTGATTTCAGAAAAACCGATTTTCTGAAAGGTGGTTACACGCCGACACGAAAGTCGTTGTGAAGATACACAACAATTTGCCATGCTTTTGTCAGAAATGTCAGAAATATATAATTCTTCAAGAAAACACTTGACTTTTTTCGAGGGGAGGGTAAAATAGAAGAAAGGAATCGCGAGGGAAAGGAGGAACGGACAGTGATTTGCTATCAACAATCGCATGGCTGGGCAAATTGCCGGATAGCCGTAGAGAAAAGAAAAGAGCACAGGCAAAGCGATAAAATGGACAAACTGGAAAAGGAGAGAATACGATGAGCGTCATTAGTTTTTTGCTGCTGGTTGTTAGTTTGGCAGCCAATTGGAGAGTTTATCAGAAGATGGGCAGACAAGGCTGGGAAGGAATTATTCCGTTCTATAATATCTACGTTCAGTTTGAAGTGCTGTATGGTCAGGGGGCGAAAATGTTCCTGCTGCTGATTCCGTTTTATGGCATCTACATTGCTATCAAAGCAGCCATCGATCTTGCGCACGCATTCAACCAAAGCACGGGTTTCGGTTGGGGATTGGTGCTGCTGAACACCGTATTTGTCTGCATTCTTGGCTTTGGCAAGGCGGAATACATGGATGGCTCGCATGCTGTCACAAGTGACGATGCGATTAGCAGAACACTTGACAGTATTGCGAATGAGAAGAAATAATAACGCGGAATGCATGCAATGTCCGATGATACATATCCTTTGGACTGGTAACTAAAACGCTGTCCGCCTCCCATTCTCGGAGGCGGATTTTTCATATCCATGCACATAAAAACGAGCCAGCTTCTCACGAAACTGGCTCGTCACTGTGAAATGACTCAAAAACTAATACAATTCCCGGCTATCGTTTTGCAATAACCCTTTCGTTTTACATTGGGTGCATTTGGGTGCAAACTGAGGCGCGGTGGGTGCAGCACCGGGCTTTCGTTTGATCTTTAATTGTCAAGTCAAGTGCAACAGGTGGTTGAAGAAAACTTCAAAGGGAAATCTCCAGCCGAGGTATTTACGGGGACGAAGATTGATCTTGCTGGTATGCTGCCTTTATACAGACTCAATATGTCTGCGATGCCCTTGGGATACAGGTCAAGTACATTACAGACATAGAGAAGATCCGGGCCTACGTCGTGATATCCATGCCGGTCATTTCGATCAACGAGCAGGTGGTGGATTTGGGCGGGGTCCTAACGCCTGCCGCAGCCAGATGGCGGAAGACCTGAAGCGGCACCCGGCGTTGGACGTGTTCGAGAGCTGCTCCGTATGGACGGATCGGAGGATCGCATCAACCTGGACACTGTTCGGCTGATGAAGGCACTGTACGGCTTTCAGGAAAAAGAAACTGCGCGTACCGGGTTTGGTACGCGCAGGCCTGATCGTTACATTTTGTTGACGCCGCCCTCGGTCACGCCGTTTTCGTTATAGGCGTCAATGGCATAATAGTAGGTTTCCCCAGCATTCAGCGTCGTGATGAAGGCTTCTTCGCTGCCATACACCTGGTAGCTGGCATAAAGTTTGTCGGGCGCAATGCCGAAACGCACGTTGTAGCCCGTGGCGCCCTCCGCCTTGTCCCAGGTCAGGCGGCAGGTCATGGGATCCTCCATAACGGCATGGCCGCCTGCGACCCGCTGAGGTTTTTCGCCATTGCCGATGCCAAATACGCGCAGACCGGAAATGCTCACGGGGCTGTTGTAGGGCGTCTCCTCACAGGTGATGCGCACAAATCGCAGCTGCGTGTCCTGAGCCAGCACATGGTAGGGATGGCTGCGGTCGTCCTCCGTCGTCCGGGCATCCACCAGCGTTGTCCAGTTCTCGCCATCGAGGCTGCCTTCCAGCAGGTAGCGGGTGCGCAGCTGCTTGCCAGAGTCCACATAGCGCCCGCCCACTGCGCCGGGCAGACCGCACGCCTCAGGCGGCATCTGCATGACTGGGACGCCCTCTTCCGCAAAGTTGATCTGAATCCCATGCACGCTGCACGGTTCGCCCAGATCCAGCTTCAGCCATTCGCCTTTGCTTCCCCTGGCTGTCCACCAGGTCTTGATGCTTTCATCCACAGACAGCTGGGCAGGATGCCCCTCCGCAAAGGATGACGCTTCCACCGGCTTGCGGTAGGAAAGCAGCATGTGGCGGGGCTTGATCGACCAGGGATCAAATTTGCCTTGGGGAATTTCCAATGGATAATCGGCGAAATTCTGATTGCAGAACAGCAGACCATCCTGATCCACGCCTGCGGGAAACAGGCCGATGCGGCGTTCAAAATCAGCGTTGACGCTGATGCCCATGCTGGCAACATGCCACAAATTCCCGTAACGATCCTCCATGGTGCTGCCATGGCCTGCGGCAGTGATGAATCCGCTCAGACGGGAGCTGAAGGGGGAATTCACGCCGAAGGTGAAGGGACCAAGCGGCGCATCACCCACCACATAGCCGTTACTGTAAATGGACTCTTCCGTGGCTGGCGCGCTATACTGCAGGTAATACCGACCGTTCAGCTTGCTCATGTAGGGGCCTTCCATGAACGGGTCGCCGCTGCCAAAAAAGATGTCGTACAGCGTCTGCTCAAGCTCAGGACGATCCTTTTTCTTTTTGCCCGGAAAGTTGAAACGCTCAAAGCCATGGCTTTTCTTGTCCCCATAGATGAGGGATTTGCGTTCGCCGATGGGCGTCATGGTGGCGGGATCCAGCTCGGTGCCATAGATGGGACGGTCGTTGGCACTGCCCCAGTACAGGTACACCCGGCCGTCATCATCCGAGAAAATCGCCGGATCCCAGAAATCAAAGGGTGCGCTGACCTTCTCAAACTGGTCGGACAGAGGATCCTTCGTCCGCCAGATGGTGCTGGATTCGCCCTTGCTGGACGCGCAGAAATACAGATAGTCGCCGATCTGCCTTGCGTCCGGAGCATACAGGTACATATCCAGATTGCGGTTCTCATGCCACTGCCAGCTGGCAAGATCGTTGGAATAGTAGAAGCCTGCGCTCATGCTGGCGAACAGGTAATAGGTGCCCTTGAAGAGGACCAGCGTAGGATCGGCAGCTTCCCGGTGGGCGGCTTTGCCGTAGTGCTGGAATTTGTACGCCAAATCAAGCGGATTGCAGTATTCCATAAGCAAGTTCCTTTCTGAAAAACCAGGCTACACGCAGCTTGAATCCGCGTGTAGCCTGCTGGGTGATGTGCTGTATTTTACCGAATCACATCCGCAAAATACACGTTGTTGCCTTAATTCCCGGCACGAGCCGCAAAGCGCTCGTAAGCGGTCTGCTTGATGCTCAGGTACTCCTCCAGGCCCAGTTCCTGCAGCTTCTGCTGATAAGCCTTGAAGGATTCGGGAGTCAGCTCGGCACGGCCCATGATGAAGTTGACAATCATGGGATGCGCATAGTCCTGCATATTGGTGTTGATGCGGTTGACCTTTTCCTGCTCCTCAGCAGTGAAGGACACCACATAGGGATACACGCTTGCACCGCCATACTTGGTCCACACTTCATCGCCCAGCACGTTGGGGTCGATGCCCTGCTCATTCAGCTCGCAGGTACGGGTGGCGTAATTCACCACGATGCCGGGCAGACGGTTCTCGGAAAACTCATACTGACCCAGATCCTTGGCCTCGTTCATTTCCTTGGTCCACAGAATGGAACCATTCTCGCGGGCGCCGTGCGTAATGCCCTTGTCCAGGTATTCAGCCAGCTCGGCAGCACCCTGTTCCTCGCTCAGACCCATGCTGCGGGTGGCGGCACCTTCGTCGGTGTAGAACCAGTCGATAGCCGTCAGGATGCGGGTCAGCTTCTCCTTGCTGCAGGCGGTGGAAATCGCCCAGCCGGAGTTGCTGGTGGCACGGGTCGCAGCCAGATAGACAGGGGTGGGAGTTTCGATACCATGCTCGGTATCAATGGGGGCAGCCAGCGGCATCACGTCCATCAGCAGGCCGTATTCCGGCAGGGACATAGCATCGCCCACCTGCTGCACCAGACCGAACCAGATGCCCGCAGAGCCGCCGTAGGTCAGGGCAGTGTTGGGCAGGTAGAACAGATCCTGGGAACGGCCGGCGAAGTCGGCATAGATGTAGCCCTTCGCGTACCATTCCTTCATCTTGACCAGGTAATTATAGAAGTTGTCCTCCGCAATACCGTAGCCCACGGAGCCGTCTTCCTTCAGGTAATCGGTGCCGCCGATGCCGAAGCCGCTGATCAGCTCGCCCGTGGAAAAGTAGCCGGTCGCAGGCAGGATGAGGCAGGCATAGTCCGGTAAGCCAGCAGCAGTGAAGTACTGCTTCATCAGCTCCAACATGTACTCCCAGTCGGCGATGGTGGTGGGCTCTTCGCTGCCGCTGGGGAAGGCTACGTTGCCGCCGGTCATGGTCTCCAGAATGTCACGGCGATACACCAGACCGCCCCACTGCTTGGGATGATCCTGGATGGTGGCTGCCAGGTAGATGCGGCCGCTGTCGTCAAACAGCGCGGATTTCACATCAGGGTTAGCGTCCAGCCAGGCCTTGTAGTTGGGCATGCAATCATCCAGATACGGGGTCAGATCATAGATCACGCCGTCGTCGCACAGGGTGCCCAGGTTCTCGGTGTTGAAGCCCATATCCATGATATCGGTGTAGTCGCCGGTACCAAGCATCAGGGACATCTGATCGGCTTCGCTGCCCTGGGGCGGAATCTGCCAGTCGATTTCGATGTTGAACATATCCTGCCAGTAATGGATCACTGCGCTGTTACGATAGTCCTCTTCGGGATTGGGCACGTCGTCGCCCTGCTGGAACACGGTGTAGGTCAGCTTCTTGTCGTTGTCAGCTAGTGCCGCAGCTTGTACAAGGCTCAGCAGCATGATGGCAGCCAGGAACACGGAAACGATTTTTCTCATGGGAACCTCCTTATTATTCAGCGTGATGTCTTCACGCTTTAGAATCTTAATCAGCCCTTGACGCCGCCAAGGGTAATGCCTGTCACAAAGTACCGCTGCGCAAAGGGATAGGCCACCAGAATCGGCAGCGTACCCACGATGGTCACGGCATACTTCACCAGGTTGCCGGTCATGTTGACCACATGGTTGGCTTCGCTGGAAGAAGTCAGCAGCTTGGACACGTCGTTCTGGATCAGCAGCGAGCGCATGATCAGCTGCAGGGGCCACTTTTCACGGACACGGGGCAGGTAAATGGACGCGGGATACCAGCTGTTCCACTGGCCAATCACCGAAAACATGATGATGACTACCAGCGTGGGCTTGACCAGCGGCAGCAGAATCTGGAACAGGATGCGGACGGGACCCGCGCCGTCCAGCTTGGCCGATTCCTCGTAGGCGCCGGGCAGCTGCTCAAAGGCGGACTTCATCACAATGATGTAGTATGCGTTCATCAGCGCGGGCACGATGATTGCCCAGCGGGTATTGATGAAGCCCAAGCTGCGGATGACCATGTAGGTGGGGATCAGGCCGCCGCTGAAGATCATGGTGAACATGATGAACACGGTGAGCGGCCGGGCCAGCTTGAAATTCTTGCGGCTCACCAGGAAGCCGGCGATGGCCGTCAGGAAGGTGCCTGCCGCGGCGTTGGTCACAACATACAGCAGGGTATTGCCATAGCCCTCGATGATGGCGGAATTGCTCAGCACAATACGGTATCCTTCCAGCGTCGGCCTGCCCAGAGGCGCAAAGAGGATGCCGGAGGAAGCCATCAGCAGCCGAGGATCACTGACGGAGGCCATCAGGACATGCCACAGGGGCATCAGACACAGAAAGCCAAAGACGATCAGCACGCCGTAATTGAAGATGCAGAAGATGATTCTGGATTTGCTTGTACGCTCAATCATATTGACACCTCCTTAAAGCACCGAGGTATCGGTGTATTTCTTGCTGAGGTAATTCGCCGCCAGCAGCAATACGGTGTTGATTACGGAGTTGAACAGGCCCACGGCGGTGGAATAGCCGTACTGCGCCTTTTCAATACCCAGACGCTGGACGTGGGTGCTGATGACGTCGGCGGTGGAATAGATGCTGGGGTTATACAGCAGCAGGATCTTCTCGAAGCCCACGCTCAGCAGGGAGCCGCAGCGAAGGATCAGCATGGTCACGATCGTCGGCATGATGCAGGGAATGGTGATGCTCCACACGCGGCGCAGACGGTTGGCGCCATCAATGGCGGCTGCCTCGTGCATCTCCTGGCTGACGGAGGTGATCGCCGCCACAAAGATGATGGACGAATAGCCCAGGTTCTGCCACAGGTCGGACAGCAGGTTGATGGCCCAGAAGTAATTGGGGTTCGTCAGCAGGTTTTCTTTGGGCCGCCCCGTGAGCGCGCAAAAGATATTGGTCACCACGCCGTTGGAGGCGCAGAACTCAATCACCAGGCCGCAGATCACCACCAGGGAAATGAAATAGGGCATGTAGCTGATGGTCTGGATCGCCTTTTTGAAGCGCTTGCAGCCGATTTCGTTCAGCTGAAGGGCGAAGATGATGGCCATCGGGTAGGCAATGACCAGACCCAGCAGGCTGATGACCAGCGTGTTGCGCAGAATCGACGCGAAGCTGGGATTGGTGAAGAAGTCCACGAAGTTGTCAAAGCTTACCCACTGGCTGCCCAGGATACCGCGCTGCGGCTTGAAATCCTGGAACGCGATCACTAACCCGGCCATGGGCGCGTAATTGAAGATCAGGAAGAAGGCGATGATCGGGATGGACAAGAGGTACAGCCCCTTGTTCATGGCGATATCATGACGCCAACCGGTTTTCCTGCCCATTGCCTGCACATCGTCAGTCTTTGCTTGCATGACTCTCGTCCTTTCTGTACTGGGACATTATTCATCTCAGGAAATCGACTGCAATTTCTATACTTAATTTATCCTTTTCTGTCCGTCAACTATATTACAATCAACGGAATTTTATCATATATTTCGTATTTTCAGCCATCCTTTGGTGACGCACCGCGCCGCGTCGTCGCAATCGGCGTCGATACCGCCCGCCGTGATTTTCCAGCTCCAGTAGAACCAGCCGAGACACTCGCTGAAGCCGTCTTGGAACAGTTCAGCCAGGGTACAATACAGCTCGTCCTTTTCCGATGGGGTCATCTCGCGCAGGCCGTCGGCTGTGTTCTGGACATTCCACTCGCCCACGATCAGCGGGATCCGCCGCCCTGCCGCCCGCAAGCGCTTCCCGAGGGACAGCAGATAGTCATGGTACACGTCCAGGTTCCGCTGCGTGAAGAGCATCCGGTCAGGCGTCATCAGGTAATGATGCGTATCCAGGCATACGCCTTCCATGCCTTCGTTCAGGAGAAAGTCATCCCAAATATCCAGTTCAAAGGCATCGCAGAATACAATGCGCTTGTCCGCTGCCATATGCCTGCGCATCCGTGCATACGCGTCCCGGTAGAACTGCTTGAGAAACGCCAGTGAGTAGTTGGCGTTCCCTTCAGCCAGCTCCGGCTCCGCCGGGGTGTAGTAGCGGATGAATTCCTGAATGTTCAGGTACGCACCCGAGGGCGTATCGCTGCACATCGGTTCGTTCAGCGCCTCGATTCCCCAGAGTGCCTCCCGCTGGCCGTAGCGCTTGGCAAGCCGCTCCAGCACCCGCAAGGTGCAATCCACGCATTCTTCTCTGGTCGACCAGAGGCAGATGCCGCTGATGCCCGAGTTGTCCGTGCCGTTGTGTCCGCCGGGCACCGTGTGCAGGTCGATCAGGATTTTCAGCTGAAATTCTTCCGCCCATTCAAACGCTCTATCCAGATATTCATAGCAGTGAATGTACGGTCCAATATCCTCAAAGATGAAGAACGGCACCGGAATGCGCACCGCGTTGAATCCGTGATCGGCAATCTCCGCAAAATCACGGCGCTGAATGAAGGTATCCCGGAAGGTTTTCAGCCGTTCTCTGGCCCGATCTTCACCCAGATCATGGCAGAAATAGGTTTCATCCGCCGCTGTGGTGCCGTCAAACAGAGATGGCGTCATCCATTTTTCCAATACCAGCCAACCACCAAGGTTCACGCCCTGCAGCATCATGTCCCCTCCTTCTCTTCGTGGGTCGAGCGATGATGACATGCTGAATTTGTCCGTTGCAGCTTCCCTGCACTATCCATATCATATCGCACAACAGACCGATTTGATATATGAAGCATCGGTTTTTTGTCATATTCTTCTGATTTTCGACCTGTTTTTTCATGTCTACGCGTTGAATCAGGCGATGATCCATGCTATAATGAAGCCATCATCCAGGGTAAAAGAAAGAGGGTGTCCGCATGATTGAGTATAATCATTATATTTATATGGCGGAAGGCTTGCGATCCTGCCTGTATGTCTGCATGGCGGACGGCACACAGGCTGAGGTAATCAACCGCACGCTGATGGATGATGCGCCCGTTCTCCCCGACGATCTGCTCAAGCAGCTGAAGCAGATGGTGCCGCTGCAAGGAATCCGCACGGCGCTGGTTAACGGACGGTATACCTATTCCGCCTTCCGCACACCGGAGCGTATCCTGCTGATGGGGCCGAATATCGTTATCAACCATCGGCCCTATCGGTATACTATCCATACAGCACAGCCCCTGCCCGTCCAGGATGATCAGCTGTACAGCATATCCATTGACACCTATCAGCTGGTGCTGCTGCCCTCCTACAATCTGTACTATGAGAATATGCTGCGGGAAGCGGAATACCTGGAGGACAATTTTCTTCATCCTTCAGAGGAAAATGTACAGAAGGACTACCAGAAGCTGCTGTTCACATCCCGGGAGGAGCAATTCTCCCATAACCCATACAGTCTGGAAAAGCGGATGCTGTCAGCCATCGAGCAGGGAGATCTGGTGTTGCTGGAGGAATGCCGCCGCCAGGAGATTATTGACAAGGAGGGACTACAGCGCTTCGGCAAGCTATCGGAGAATACAGAACGCAGCTACCGCAATCTGGCGATCTGCGCCATTACTCTTGCCAGCCGCGCAGCCATCCGGGGCGGCGTGAACCCGGAACTTGCCTTTTCCCTGTGCGACTCCTACATTCTCGAGGTGGAACGGCTGAAAAACCTGAACGAGCTGGAACCCCTGACCGAAAAAGCAAAGGTCAATTTCTGCACTATGGTCAAGGAAATCAAGGAACGTCAGAAGCACAACACTGGCAGCTATTGCAAAAACCCGCTGGTGGAAAAGGCTAAGGATTACGTCTACGCCAATCTACACCGCAAGGTGACCCTGCGGCAAACCGCTGAGATGCTGTATGTGAACCAGAATTATCTGTCGGAGCTGTTCAACAAAACGGAGGGGATTTCGTTCTCCGCATTTGTGATGACGGAGAAGCTGAATCAGGTCAAGCGGATGCTGATCCACTCCTCCGCGTCCTATGTGGATATCGCAAATTATGTGGGCTTTTCCTCGCAGAGCCACATGGGCAAGCTCTTCCGTGAGCACTTCGGCATGACGCCACGGGAATTCCGCAACCAGTACAGCGCAACGGAATATGAGGAATAATGCCTTATGAACATACAGGAGGCGCCCGTGAAAGCGCCCCCTGTTTCTTATTTCATGATGGTTTTCAGCATCCAGGATACGTTCTCCCGCAGCCGCCGGATGTCCAGGCGGCCTTCCTCCGCCGCTTTCTCCAGAGGCGCGGTGTAGGTATCGTCGCTGCTGCAGGGTGTGATCCAGGAGACACCCGCGTTGATCATCTGTACCGTATCCGCCGTCAGATAGCTGCCCCAGTCCGTCATTACAAAGCCTTTGAAGTTCCATTCTCTGCGCAGTACGCCCAGCACCAGCTCAGGGTCGGTGGAGGTATAACAGCCGTTGAGCAGGTTGTAGGAAGTCATCATCCCCGCCGGCTCATAGGCGCGCAGTGCGATCTCAAAGGAACGCAGGTACAGGTTCCTCAGCGTGCTTTCATCCATCACGCTGTCGTTGCGCTTGCGGGAGGCTTCCGCATTGTTGGCCACAAGGTGCTTGTAGCATCCATGCACGCCTGTGCTTTCAAGGCCCTTGGCAAAGGCTGCTGCCAGCATGCCTGCCAGATACGGATCTTCCGAGAAGTATTCCGGATTGCGGCCGCACAGCGGATTCCGCTGCAGGTTGAAGCCCGGACCCAGAATCATGGAAATGCCCAGTTCCATGGCTTCCTCGCCGATCACGCGGCCCACCTCGCCGACAAGCTCCGCGTTGAAGCTGGCAGCATAGCACGCGCCGGAGGGCATGCCGATGTTGCGCTGCTTCATGTTCACGCCGCTGTTTCCGTCAGCCACAACATAGTCCGGGATGGCCATGGCGGTGATTTTGGCGATCCTGCCGGCCTCGCCGGTGCCTTCCATGCCCCAGCCGTCGCCAGAGCAGCAGGACAGGCGGATCAGCTCCTTCACGGGAGGCTGCTCCACGCCGGGATACAGGGGCGCGTCGTTGTAGCCGGGTGTGCTGCGCTCGCCCGTCATATGCACCTGCGTCCTGCGTGTAACGATGGTGGCAGGAACCGTGAAGCAGCCGATCTCCCGCACGTTCTCCCCATGCTCGCCCAAATAGAGCGTATACACGCCGCCTTCCAGCAGATAGGCCTGATCCGCGGCACTGAAGATATCCAGACAGCGGCCATCTACACAGAGCGTCAGGCTTTGCTCCTCGCCGGGCTGCAGTGTTTCCGTTTTGTTAAAAGCAACCAGTTCCCTAAGCGGCTTGTCGATGGTCGTACGGGGCTTGCCTACATAAAGCTGCACCACCTGCTTGCCGGGGCAGCTGCCCGTATTCTTTACGCGCACGGACACAACGGCGTCCGCGTTTTCCTGATAAGCCACAGATTCCACCGTTTCCGTGAACGTGGTATAGCTCAGCCCGTAACCAAAGGGAAAGGCGGATTTCCTGCCGCGGGTGACAAAGTACCGATAGCCCATGAACACCCCTTCGTCATAACGGGTGGTCAGATGGGGGCCGAAGTCCGCCGTATAGCGCTGCATCTCGTTGTGATAGCAGTCATAGAAGTTGCCAGCAGAGGGCAGGTCATCATAGGTTTTGGCCCAGGTGCTGGTCAGACGGCCGGATGGCGTAGTACGTCCTGCCAGCACGTTCAGCAATGCCTGACCGGCCAGCATGCCGCCGAAGCCGTTGTACAGGATCGCGGAAACATGGATGTCATCCGCGAAATCCATCGCGATGGGATAGCCCACGTTCAGGACGAGCACCACCTTGGCAAAGTGCCTGTTCAGCGCCCGGAGCAGCGCTTTTTCATTGTCCGTCAGCGCATACTCGCCGGGGGCGGTGCTGTTGTCCATGTTTTCGCCGGAGGAGCGCACAAGGATCATCACAACGGTGTCGGACTTTTCGGCGGCACGTCGCAGGAGCGCATCCTCCGGCACGCCCTGGGGCTCCGCCTGGAAGAACGCCGCCAGCTCATGGTTCAGCGTATAGTCCGGGTCCGCGTCGACAGCCTGACGGAAATCCACCTGATACCGGGGATTGATCTTGCCCGCGCCCACCGCGCACGTCTGGAAGAAATACACACCCTCGCCCACCACATTCAGCGTGGAGGGCGGCACAGGCAGAGCATGACCGTCATTTTTCAGCAGCACAATGCCTTCCTCGGCTGCCTGCAGTGCGATAGCCTCATGTTCCGCATACTGGGGCAGCGGGCCGGTCTGCTCTCTGGTGATTACCTCAAACTCCGCGGGAATCATGACATTACCGTTCAAATCGGTGAAACCGCTGATGGACAGCCTGGCCCTGATGCCGTAGTCAACGAGCCGCCCGGCCAGCTGCACACCCAGCATGAACACCTCAAAGCCGGACATGATCTGGATTTTCTTCACCACATGAGGCACCTTCTGCCCGTCCAGCAGCACACAGCCGCTCTCCGGGATGACCTCTTTGGACACAGCCATGGTCACGCAGCCCTTGAAATCATGATCCAGCATGTACATGCTGCCCAGTTTGTCGTCAGGATCGAACGTAATACACCGGCCTCCCTGGGGATCCGCTATCACGAAGGGCGGATCCTGCGGGCCGTTTTTCCATGCGTTGCTCATGCTGTCAGCCTCCTGATTATCTCACCTCAATGGGAATGATCGCAGCGACCGTACCATTCATGATCAGCGTCAGTTCGGCCTTGCCCGGCTGCATGCCGCTGCGCACGGCAGCCATGACCCGGCCGTCGAAGGTATCCCAGGCTGTATCGGTATAGCTGCCCTCGCAGCTGGGGTTGGCGGAACCGAAGCCGGCCAGCACAGTCTCGCCCTCCAGCACGGCCTGAATCCTCTTGACGGCAAAGCGATTGGTATGACCCTCACTGTCGACCAAATCGGCGGTGATGAAGCACACGTCCCGACCGCCCTTTTCCAGCACGGTCTTGGAGGCTTCCACATGAAGGCCGACAGCTTCCCCGGCGGTCACGATGCTGTCCTCACCGGACGCGGTGCGCACCGTCAGCGTGCCGGGCTGATAGGGCACCTCGAAAACCGCCGTCAGCGCTTCCACCTCTCCGACCTTCTTCCTGCCTAAGGAAACGCCGTTCAGGAACAGCTCGGCCTCGGGATCCTTCGTCAGCACATAGACCGTGGTTTCCGTGCCTTCATAGCCCGGATAGGTCCAGCTGTGAACGCCGTCATGGTACTTCCAGCGGTTCTTGTCATGACGCTGGCCCGCTTTGTCCACACGCCGGACGAAGAGGTAGGGCTTCGTCCGCAGCCCGTAGGCGATTTCCCGCAGGTAGCTGACCGGACGGCGATAGCCGTTCAGGTTGATATCGCCGCAGTAGGCCAGGCGGTCGGGGAACCAGCCCTGATAGCCGGATTCCAGCCTCGTTGGGTCATAATGGAAAATGCCGATACCGGCTTCGCCCAGATAGTCGTAGCCCGTCCAGGTGAAGTCGCCAATCACATGGCTGTTGTTTTCCACGATGTTCCACAATTCAGCGATCTCCGTGGGATAGGTTTCGGAGCCCACCACCACCCACTCTGGATGCGCCTTGTGAATGTATGTATGACGGGCGTTCAGGTAATTGTAGCCGGCTACGTCCACCGCTTCTTCAATCGGCAGGATGCTTTCGTTCAGCAGCGGGCTGCAGGCAAAGGCATCCATCATCTGCTTCTCCACATCGCTGGCCATGGCGTTCATCTTCTCGGAACCCTGCGCGTCATTCATCGCCTTGTCGTATTCCTGCCGCTGGTTCTCCACATGCTTCTCCATGTGATAGGCCACCGCCAGGAAGCCGCTGACAGCATTGGTCACATAGCGGGTGGAATCCAGCTGATGGAGGGCGTCCACCAGCTTTTTGTTCATTTCATGTCCGGAGGGGCAGCCAATCTCGGGAATCTCGTTGCCGGTGGAGTACAGCACCACACAGGGATGATTGTAATCCTTGCGCACCATGCGCGCCACCTCATCCTGCCAGACAAGAGGGAAATCCAGGGCAAAATCGTGGGCGTTCTTCTGCTCGCACCACATGTCCGTCAACTCGTCCATGACCAGAATGCCCAGTTTGTCGCAAGCCCGCAGCATGGCCTTGGAGGCCGGGTGATGGGCGCTGCGGATGCTGTTGAAGCCCGCTTCCTTCAGTTTCAACAGGCGGAATTCTTCCGCCGCCTCCAGGGTGGTCGCGCCGATGATGCCGTTGTCATGATGGATGCAGGCGCCCCGCAGCTTGACGGTTTTGCCGTTGATGCACAGGCCCTTTTCGGCGGAAAGGGACAGTCTGCGCAGGCCGACGCTTTCTTTGTGTTCGTCCAGAAACTGACCAGCGGCGTCCCGCATTGTCAGCCGAAGCGTGTACAGGAAAGGATGCTCCGGCGACCACAGCCGCACATTGGTCAGGCAGCAGTGCATTTCTCCGGCGGAATCCCCATTCAGGACATGCGCCTGCTTCTGTGCGCAGATCATCCGGTCGCCGTCCAGCAGTTCCATGGTCACGGAAACAGCGGCTTCGGTATCCTGTGCGTTCTTCATCTCATAAGTCACGCTGATTTCCGCCGCGCCCTCCTGGGCGGCGAGGGTGGTCAGCCGCACACCGTCGGGTTTAAAGGTCTGCCTGCTGCCTTCCCAGAGGATCACATCCCGGTAGATGCCGCTGCCGGGATACCAGCGGGAAGCAAGCTCCTGATTGACCGCAACGACCTTGAGGGTATTCTTCTGGTCAAATCGGAGCGCGCCGCTCATATCGATGAAGAAGCTGCTGTAGCCGTACTGATGGCAGGCCAGCAGGCGATTGTTCAGATACACCAGCGCCTTGGCCATGACGCCTTCAAACTCGACCAGGACGGTTTTTTCCACCCACTGGGCAGGAGCTTCAAACTCCTTGGTGTAGGTATAGGTCTTGGCAGGATAATAGCCCGCCTGATTCTTGCCCGCACAGTTTTCGTCCCGCGCCTCCAAGATCATCGCGTCCTGGGGCAGCGTCACCGGGCTGCCCTTGGGAATCGTTCCGAGAAAGATCGCGTCGAAGGGCTGATTGATGCCCTCCTTGATATACCAGTCTGTATGATAGCTGCTTGCCTTCACAGTATTTGTCCCCTTTCATTCATCATTCGTTGATGGCCCGGACAATCTGTTCAACCAGCGCATACGGGAATGCTCCGGCGGTCATATCCGCAACCTTGATTAGCGGCATATCCTGTCCCATGGCGGCGTAGTCCATGGCAATCTCCCGCATATCGTCCTCGTCGTTCATATAGGCCTCCAGCTCCTCCGGCGACATGGCGGGGGCGGGACTGGTGGACGCCATGGCCTGCAGGAAGGGCGCGGCCTTCTCCAGGCGGGCCAGATCAGCCATGGTGATATATTCGTTGTACTTCTTCACAGGCGTTACGGAAGAAGTCACCTGCACGGATGCCCGCAGGCGGATATCATCGCTGGCGGATCCTACGAGGATCTCGTATTCGCCGCTCTCCGCGTACCAATCCGCCAGACCCACATGGTAGAAGGCGAAGCTGCGCTTGTTCAGCTTCACCGTGACACGCCTGCTTTCACCGGGCTGCAAATCAACCTTGACGAATTCCTTCAGTTCCTTCACTGGACGCGGCACGCTGGAGGCAACGTCCCGCACATAAACCTGCGCGATCTCCTTGCCCACGCGTTTGCCGGTGTTGGTGACGCTGAAGCTTACCTGAAGGGTATCCGTGTCCAGCATGGCGTCCCTGTCCAGATGCAGATCGGCATAGCTGAACTGCGTGTAGGACAAGCCATGACCGAAGGCGTAACGCACCGGAAGCTGCTTCTTTTCATAATAGCGGTAGCCCACAAAGACACCCTCGCTGTAGATGGCTTCCTCCCTCTGCGGATACGTCAGCGCGCAGGGGGCGTGACTGCCGAACAGGGGATAGCTCTCTGCCAGTTTGCCGCAAGGATTTGCTTCACCCAGAAGCAGTCGGACAACGGCCTCTGCAACCGCCTGTCCGCCGGTGTGCATGCACAGAATGGACTGCACATCCTTCGCCCAGGCCATCTCCACCGGCGAGCCGGCAAAGAGCACCACCGTCATGGGCTTGTTCAGCTGGACGAGGGCTTCAATCAGGTCGTTCTGGTTATCCGGCAGACGCATGTGCTTGCGGTCGAACCCCTCGGATTCCATCCCGTCCGGCAGACCGGCGAAAACCACGATGTGATCGGCATTCAGAGCCACCGAGGCGGCTTCTGCTTTGAAGAAGGGATCTACCACGTCCTTCTTCAGACGATAGCCGGGCGCATAAGCATAATCAAGCTGCGGATAATCCTCATCCAGCACCTGCAGCACGCTGCGATGCTGCGTGGGGATCACATGGCTGCTGCCACCGCCCTGATAGCGCACGAACCGGGCAAATGCACCGATTACCGCGACCTTCTGCCCCTTGCTGATGGGCAGGGTCTGGGCGTCGTTCTTCAGCAGGACGGCGCTTTCCTCTGCGGCCTGACGCGCCAGCAGGTGATGGGCTTGCACATCATAGGCTGCGTCCTCGCGCTTGTTTGCGATGCCTTTCTGAATCAGCTCCAGAATGCGCAACACCGTTTCGTCCAGCTTCTCCACAGGGAGCTTGCCGGATTCCACAGCCTTGACGAGGCGCTCCGTCATGACTTCGCCGCAGTAGGGCATACGAAGGTCGAAGCCTTCACAGATGCCCTTGGCCTGATCGTTCACCGCACCCCAGTCGGATACAACGACACCTTCATAGCCCCATTCGCCGCGAAGAACCTCGTTGATCAGGTGATGATGCTCCGAGCAGAACTCACCGTTAACCTGATTATAGGCGGTCATGATCGTCCAGGGCTGGGCTTCCCGCACCGCCGCCTCAAAGCTGGCCAGATAAATCTCCCGCAGGGTACGTTCGTCCACAATCTCATTGACGGACATGCGGCAGGTTTCCTGGTTGTTTACGGCAAAATGCTTGAGCGAGGTGCCCACGCCCATGGACTGCACACCCAGAATGTGGTGCTTGGCCATCTGGGACGAGAGGAAGGGATCCTCGGAAAAATACTCGAAATTGCGGCCGCACAGGGGGCTGCGCTTGATATTTGCGCCCGGACCCAGCAGGATGGACACCTGCTCAGCCAGACATTCCTCGCCCAGCGCCTGACCGATTTTCTCCAGCAGCTCTCTGTCCCAGCTGCTGGCCAGCGCCGCGGCAGAGGGGAAGCAGGTAGCGGGAACGCTCTTGTTGACGCCCAGATGATCCGTCTCGCCGGTCTGTTTGCGCAGACCATGGGGGCCGTCCGTCATCATGATCTCCGGAATACCCTTGCCCGCGATTTCTTTCGTCAGCCAGAAGGTTGCGCCCTGGCAGAGGCTGGCCTTTTCCTCCAGCGTCAGGGTTTGCAGAATCTCACTTGCCCTTTTCATGTGGTTTCCTCCTCTTTCATCAGCAGCACTGCCATGCCTTCACCGCCCAGTTCCAGCCGGACATTCCCGTGCAGGCCGCCTTGAATCAACGTTTTCTCCATCCTCCAGGAATCGATGCGCCAGCCCGTCCAGCGTTCTTCCTCCGGCAGTTGAAGAATGCAGCGCCGACTTTGTCCACGTCCCATGTAGTGCAGCTGCCAGCCGTCCCCGCTGATGGCCGTGGGGGTAATCTCCAGCATGTAGGCAATGCGGTCAGCCTCGCTATAACGCATCATGGCGGCCACAAAGGGACTGACGTTGGCCTCATCCATTTTGGTGCCGTTCACGTCATAGGCCAGGGGTTGAATCAGCGGCGCGGGTGTGCCGGGCAGTTCAGCCAGCAGCTCCTTCAGAAAGCGGATACGCGCCGGCGCTTCGCCCTGCAGCTCGCCGCCCTTGGCCCACCACAGGTGCTCGTTTTCGTTCAACAGCGTTTCACCGTGGGTGGGCCATCCGCCGCTGCATACCGCCGTCCATGCGCGGTGGACAAATTCCCTGGCGGTCAGGTTGCCCCAGTTGAACTCGATGTCGCCCTCGTAGCCGAACTCATCCACAATCACGGGCAGCTGATACTGCCAGCGCATAGCCAGTGCCTTGCGGGGCGTACTGGTTTGGGTGGAAACATGGGTCATCCAGCTGCGCGGCGGATAAGGCGCGCAGCAGTGATGGATGGAACGCAGGTGATGCTTCGCGTCATCCTGCATAAGACGGGCTGCAAAGGCTTCCCAGTCCTCCTCCGGCTTGCTTAGAAGCAGGTCGAACTCATTGGCCAGGCTCCACCACACATTCTTGAACGCGCCCAGCCGCCGCACGCAGTAGTTCAGATACGCAAGGCTGTCCGCCTGATTCATTGTAGCGAAGCCCCAACGGTCGTAGGGGTGGAACAGGATCAGATCGGCCTCAATCCCCAGCACGTCCAGTGCCAGAATCTGCTGATCCAGCCTGTGCCAGAAGGCCTCCACCGGCTGGGAAACATCCCAGCTTTCATCCTCACGCCGCCGGAAGGGAAAAAGCTCCGGCTCATTCTCGCTGTAAATCATGTGCTTGGGAAACACACACATGCGCAGCTTGTTGAAGGGAGTCAGCTTCAGCGTCTCCAGCGTTTTGCGCTGTACTTCTTCCGGCTGATGGTTCCAGGCGTAGCAGGTGGTGCCGAAGGGCTGGAAGGGCGTGCCGTCAGCATAAACAAACGCCATATCCCGCGCCTGAACAGGGCCATGGTTGCCTTCCTTTGCCGGAAGGCATTCCAGCTCGCCGGTTTCACACCAGTCCCCGGCGCGCAGGGTGTAGCGCCAGATTCCCGTGCGCATCGGCATCCAGCGGAGCAGATGGCTCTCTCCCGCGGCAAAGCCGGACACAGTTTCCATTTGCCCAGCCATCTCAAGCGTGGCGGAAGCGCCGGCTGGCGCCTCCACTTCCCACACCCGGTATTGCTCGATTTGCTTCATTTGTCATTCCTCCCTATCCATCCAGAGAACTGAGCCGCTGATTCCCGAAGGGCAGACCGGCTGCTTCGGGCCAAGGCTCATGTACATGCGCGTCACATCCGGCAGGTCAGCGTTCTCACGCTCCAGGGTTGTAGCAACCTCAATCCGCAGGTCATTGATACCCGTGCGCATATGCGGCGTCAGTTCAAAGCGGAAGGGCGGCACAATCTGAATGCCCAGGCTCTTTCCGTTCACGAAAGCCTCCACGCCTTCATGCGCATCGGTGATCACCAGCTGGGCTTGCCGGGGCAGTTTCTGCAATGTGATCTCCCGCTCATAACGGACAACCCCGGAGAACTTTGGCATCTCTTCCGCCAGCGTGTCCGGGAGATCTGTCAGCTTCGCTTCACCAAAGGCAGGATAGTCAATCGCCCTGCAGACGCTACGGCGCCAGTCGCGGTTCAAACGCAGCGCATGTCCCTTCAGTTCCTCCGGCAGCTGAGGAAGCGCCTTCGGGGCTTCGCCGAAAATCAGCACTGTGCTGTGCAGCGGACGCAGCGTGATGCTCAGCCGCGTCCCGCGTTCTGTCCGCGAGGTGGGCGCGGGCAGCCAGCCGTCGCGCCATGCATCATACAGGTAACACGCACCCGTCGCCGGTAGGTCGATCAGGCCCGACCAAGGTTCGCTTCCTTCGTTGACAAAAATCCAGTAATCACGTTCTCCATGGCCATGCAGCGACCGTACATCAGCGCCGGAAGGAATCAGCTTGGCGTCCTGAATGCCCACGGCCTGCAGGCGGTAAGGAATCATCAGCGGCGCGACCATGCCTGCGTCGATCACGCAAATGCCCTTCTCCCGTAGCGAGGGAAGCACGGCTTCCACACAAGGCGGCAGATGGTTGCAGGACGGGAGAATCAGCGCCCGATAGCGGCGGCCGTTGACGCACAGACCGTCCGTCAGATCCGTGCCGTATCGCTGCGGACGGGAGAATACATCCGCCGGAATGAAGTTATAGCTGATCTGGCAGCGCGCCAGCGGCTCCGCAATCTCTTCCAAGGGCATGCAACTGCCCATCCAGTCGCTCTCCGCGCTGTATAGAATCGCCGTTTCCGCCACCGGCTGCCCGCTTTTCAGCAACGCGCACATACGGTTCATGTACGCCATGAGCATGCCGAAATGCCTGTACTGCGGATGATGGCCATGGGCGTAAAAGTGGGGCGGGCAATCCGGGTCGGGGTAGTCCTTCATGCTGAACGCATGGGGAACAAAGTGATTCACACCCCGTACCAGAAAGTGATCCGCCAGATACTTCTCCAGGCGAACGCCCTCTTCCCAGCCGTAATTGCCAAAAATCTCGCACATGCAGTCGCCGTGCTTCCGGGGATCAATGGCTGCCAGCGATGCGCCCAGCCGGCCCAGCACGAAATGATAGAACCGACCGTTCCGTACCTCTCCGCTGACGGACCAAGGGCCGTTCCATTCGCCCTGAGGCAGCACCTGACCGCCGATGTCGTCGATACCTGCCATATCCTGTCCGCCCAGCGCCCGGAAATAGTGCCCCAGGCTGCTGCCGGTACGGCTGTGCTGATTGTTGTCCTCGATCACATGACCGATATACTTCACGCCATGCGCCCTGCACCAGTCGCCGACCTGCTCGGAGAAGTTCTGCTCCACCAGATGGGTAACCGCGTCCATATAGGTCAGGCGAACGCGGGCGCACAGGTCGCTGTCAAAGGGCTGTTCCCACAAAAGCGGCAGATACTTGCTCCATTCCGCACCAAAGGCTTCGCGCAGTGCTTTCGTCACGCCGTCGCTCCAGGCATGATCCTCCATCTGCCAGATGGCCTTGCCGCTTTCGTAAAGATGCCCATTGCCCAGCTCAGGTTCATCCGAAAAGAATCCAGCAATGGTGGAGCCAAAATAGGACTGATAATGCGCCCAGTGCGGTTCATACACCGCATCGATCAGCCGTCTGCAGGAGGCTGCAGACATCATGTTGATATAATCCCGGTGCGGCCCGCGATTCCGGGTCAGGTGCAGGATATGCAGCTTCCACTTTCCCTCAGGCACCTGGAAACGCAGCGTTTCCTGCCCGAGTGCCTCGTTCAGGTCGACCAGATCCTGCTCGCCTGTACCATGCTCTTTGACGGCGACCAAGCTGATCAGCTGGTCATCATCCCATGTGCGCAGATGGTCGGCATCCAGTGTATATTGCTCCATCATGGAAAGCTGCGCCGGCTGTGCCTTTGCGTAATCCGCCAGGGAAAGCTCCAGCCATTCGCCGCTGGCGGGGCAATCGATCGCCTGACAGACGAGACTCTGCCGGCACAGTTCTGCGGGAGCATTCACCATTGCGCCGGCCGCGTATCCTGTCGGAAAATGGCTGTCATCCAGAATCCACAACTGCATCCCCAATGAACGGGCTTCTTCGAGGATGATATCCATATCATGCCACCACTGTGGCCCGACAAACGCCGGATGAGGACGGCTCTCCACGCAAAACGCATTCAGGCAGCTGTCATGAATAACGCGTACATACTTGCGGAGCGTAGCTTCATCCTCGCCGTGCAGCCAGAGAAACGGAAAAATATAGGACGATGGTTGCTCATTCATTTTGCTTCACCCATAGCTTTTTTTTATACGATACCGAAAATCCAACGAAGGATATATTACAACGTTCCGTTTTTTATCACATATTTCGGTTCATGGTGGCCGTGTGTGCAGCAGGATGTCGTTCTGTGCTATCGCCGTATCCTTGCCAGGGAGGGGGCTCATTCTCAGATGCGGAGGATCCGCCTGATTTTCTTTGGTATGCCCCGACCCATCTCGTTACCCGCAACCCTCAATCCGCTGACACACCTGCCGAAAGTGGCAGCGCAGAAGAGACGTGTCGCAGGATATGCCCGTGTTTCCACCGACAGCGACGAACAGTTCACCAGCTACGAAGCACAGGTGGACCACTACACCAAATTCATACAGTCCAAGCCGGAATGGGACTTCGTAAAAGTATATATGGATGAGGGCATTTTCGGCTGTAACACCAAAAGGCGAAACGGCTTTAACAGCATGGTTTCGGACGCTCTGGCCGGAAAAATAGACCTCATTGTCACAAAGTCGGTCAGCCGATTTGCCAGGAACACCGTGGACAGCCTGGTCACCATCCGCAAGCTGAAGGAAAACGGCGTGGAATGCTACTTTGAAAAAGAAGGTATTTTCACATTTGACGGCAAGTCACAGGCGAGCATTTGCAGATGCTTGGAGAAATTGGGTATAAAAAGAAACTGGACACCAATCAAGATACGCATCGTATCAAAATTGGTGTCCAGTTATGGCAGGGGCAGAAGGACTCGAACCCTCAACAAAGGTTTTGGAGACCCACGTGTTACCATTACACCATGCCCCTATGCGGTTTGTCCGGGATTGCCAGAACAAGATTTAGTTTAGCACTTTTTCGGGCGTTTGTCAAGCGGTTTTGCGAAAATTGTTCCGAATTGGCAGAAAATCGCCCGGCGCTTTACAAAACCCGCGGCGCATGGTATGATGAGGGCAGGAAAGTCGGCGGGAGGGACGCGCGTGCAGTGGGCGGAACGGGTTCGGGCGTATGTGCGGATGCATGGCGCGGGGTACACGCTGCACCGCGCGGGTGAAATGCTGGCGGCACGGGTGCTGCTGCGGGACGAATGGCGATTCCGGCGGGAGCGCACGTCTAAGCGCGAACTGGCGACCCAGCGCGCGCACCCCTTCCCGGATGTGCGCATCAGCGTCGTCGTCCCCGTGTTCAACACGCGCCCGAAATTCCTACGCGCGCTGGCGGATTCGCTGCTTGCCCAGACGCACGGCGCGTGGGAAGCCTGCCTGTACGATGGCGGCAGCACGTCCGCCGAGACGCGAAAGGCGCTGGAGGCAATTGCCGTGCGGGACAGCCGATTCCGCGTCGCGTTTGGGGCGGAAAACGCGGGCATATCCGGCAACACGAACCGCGCGATTAAAATGGCGACGGGGGAGTATATCGCCCTGTGCGACCACGACGATGTGCTTGCGCCGGATGCGCTCTGGCGGATTGCGGAAGCCATCGACGCGCACCACCCCGACGTGCTCTACACCGATGAGGATAAGCTGACCGCCCACGGCGCGATTCATGTTGATGCGCACCGCAAGCCGGATTTCTGCCCGGACAACCTGCGCTCCGGCAACTATATCTGCCATTTGTCGGTGATTCGGCGGACGCTGCTGGATGCCATCGGCGGATTACGACCGGCATTCGACGGGTCGCAGGATCACGATTTGCTGCTCCGCGCGTGCGAGCGGGCGGACGGCGTCATCCACATTCCACGCGTGCTGTACCACTGGCGGACGCTGCAGGGGTCGATGAGCCACACGAAATTGGCGGTTTGCCTGGACGCGGCGGCGCGGGCGGTGGAAGAGAGTATGCGACGCACCGGGTTTCCGGGAACGTGCCGGGTGGAGGACGGCGTGCTGCGGCTGCGGTATGACGTGGGGGATTTTACCGTCGCGGCACTGCGGCTTGCGCGGGATGCGTCCGCGGCGGATGTGAACCGTTTGGCGGCGGATTCGTCGGCAGACATGCTGCTGTTCCTGTGGGGGGACACGGCGGCACCTGATGCGGACGGCTTGCGGGAGATGATGATGTACGCGCAGCGCCCGGATGTGTGCGCGGTGATGCCGCTGGTGGCGGATGCACGTAATCGGGTGCTTCATGCCGGATATGACATTCTGCCGGACGGCACAGTGCAGTCACGGAATCGCGGCTTGCCGGTGTCAGCGGGCGGATGGCACGGCATGAACCGAACCAGCTACAATGTCACGGCGGTTTCGCCGATGTGCTTTTTGGTGCGGCGGGATGCATTTGTGCCGCTGGCGGAAGGAAATTCGCTGGCGGTGGACTTGGCGCAGTGGTGCATGGAACGGATGCAGGATGGGATGCGGCATGTGTATACGCCGCACTGCGTGGTGAAGGCGGATGCGGAAAGCGCATTCGAGGGCTTCCGGGTGCAAGTTCCTGCGGGGTGGTATGACCCGTGTGCGACGGGAAGCAAGCGCGCTTGATGGCGCTTTTGGTTTCTTCTACATACTTGAATTTTATTGTTGCAGGGGTTTCGCCTCTGCGGAGGCGAC
>ENA-OPCY01000131-OPCY01000131.1-human-gut-metagenome-genome-assembly--contig:-NODE-131-length-58013-cov-5.695417_pt1 | contig 58013 bp, 69 predicted proteins | sample MGYA00241568_ERZ501487 | MGnify/ENA primary metagenome ERZ501487 (study PRJEB25962, sample SAMEA2042574) | human gut metagenome | biome: human gut; feature: human-associated habitat; material: faeces... | reverse complement strand
CTTGCCCTGAATTATGCTTTACGGCAACGACAGCAATAATCGGATGAAGAGCAAGGAAACAAAGATTTTTTGCCCGCCCAGCGTACTTTTTGTACGTGACGGGCGGAAAAATCTATGTTGACGCGGCTATTCGCCGATTAGTGCTTGTCGTTGAGGCATGCGATGCCGGGAAGAACCTTACCTTCAAGGAACTCCAAGGACGCGCCGCCACCCGTTGAGATATGCGTCATCTTGTCGGCATAACCGAGTTGTGCGACTGCCGCTGCGGAGTCGCCGCCACCAATGATTGTGGTTGCGTCGGTTTCTGCCATAGCTTTTGCGACGGCGTTTGTACCGGCTGCAAGTTGCGGATTTTCAAAAACGCCCATAGGACCGTTCCAAACGACGGTCTTTGCGCTCTTGACTGCGGATGCAAAGAGTTCTTGCGTCTTGGGACCGATGTCAAGACCTTCTCTGTCGGCAGGTATATTGAAGCTGTCGCAATATTCGATGTCGACGTGTGCGTCGATGGGATCGGGGAAACCTGCGCAAGTTGCGGTATCGACGGGAAGATAAATGGTCTTGCCGAGGGATTTTGCCTTTTCGAGCATCTTGTTGCAGTATTCGATCTTTTCGTCGTCAACGAGAGAAAGACCTATGTTGCCGCCCTGAGCCTTGATAAATGTGTAAGCCATACCACCGCCGATGATAAGCGTGTCGCATTTGTTGAGGAGATTGTCGATGACGTTGAGTTTGTCTGCCACCTTTGCGCCGCCGAGAATCGCAACGAAGGGACGGACGGGATTTTCAACTGCGTTTCCGAGGAATTTGAGTTCTTTTTCAATGAGGAAACCGCTGACTGCCACGGGTGCGAAACCGTATTGAACGATACCTGCGGTGGTTGCGTGAGCGCGGTGTGCGGTGCCGAATGCGTCGTTGACGTAGATGTCGCAGAAATCAGCGAGTTTTCTGCAAAGCTCTTCGCTGTTTTTCTCTTCGCCTGCGTCGAAACGAGTGTTTTCCAAAAGCACGATTTCGCCGTCTTTGAGGGCAGCGACTTTCTTGTGTGCGTCCTCACCCACAAGGTCTGTTGCAAACGTAACTTTGCCGGGGAAATGCTCTGCAAGTTTGTCGGCAACGGGCTTCAAAGTGAATTTCTTGGGATCGTTTTTGAGAGCTTTTGCGATGTATTCCGCCTTTGCAGCGGCTTGTTCGCTTTCGGGAAGAGCCTCAACCGCCTTCTTTTCTTTTTTGTTAAGACCGAAACCTTCGGTGAAAACGTTGTGCGGTTTGCCCATGTGGGAGCAAAGGATAACTTTTGCGCCGTTGTCTACGAGATACTTGATGGTGGGAAGTGCGCCGTTGATACGGTTTTCGTCGGTGATAACGCCGTCAACCATAGGAACGTTGAAGTCGCAACGAACCAAACACTTTTTGCCCTTGACGTCTACGTCGCGGATTGTCATTTTTGCCATAGATATTCTCCTTTAAGAAAATTGATTTTCGTTTGTCAAAACATATTTGGCGCGCATATACGTATGTGCGATTCAATATATTTTTAGCGATTATAAGTATATCATAATTATGACAAAATTACAAGAAAAATACAAATTTTGCTTACCGCGCATCACGATTTTAAATTCTTTTGGAAATTCGACGTATTTTCCGTCCGAAATTTTGAATTTATTTCAACACTTTTCGTGTTTTATAAAATCACATCCGCTCCGCGCAATTATACTTATCGTGTTTTATACACTTTTGAAAACATGAAAAAACGGCGATTTTTCGCCGTTTTGTACAAATAATAGCATTTTCAAAACACTTTTGGTATTTTGTATCGAATTTTCAAATTCACTAAGTATCTTTCAAAAGTCAGAACTTTGTCAGATGTCCTTTGCAAAGCAAATTTTCAAAACCAAGTTGGCGCATACCCTCGTAAACCACGATTGCCACCGAATTTGAAAGATTGAGCGAGCGCGCCTCTTTGACCATTGGTATGCGGATTGTCATATCGTAGTTGTCGTGCAAAAGCTCTTCGGGCAACCCTTTTGATTCTCTGCCAAAAAACAAGAAATCGTTTGCGCCGAACTTTGCCTCGTCGTATCTCTTTGCCGCCTTTGTCGAGCAAAAGTAAAAATGCGGTGCGGACGTTCTTTCGTCATTGCCGTCAATGTGCCAACTGCCGTCCGTTGTTTTGTGGACTATGCCATCTGCGTTTTTATCAAAAAATTCTTCAAGATTTTCATACACGATGAAATCCGTCAGATGCCAATAATCGAGCCCCGCTCTTTTCAACGCCCTGTCGCTTATATCGAAACCGATAGGTTTTATCAAATGTACTTTGCAACCCGTTGCCGCAGCCGTGCGGACGATGTTGCCCGTGTTTTGAGGGATTTCCGGTTCTAACAAAACAATATTGAACGCCATATTTCACTTCCGTATTTGATATTGCAATCATATCACTTTTGCTTGTCGTTTTCAAGCGTATGTCAATCGCAAAAAAACCACCCGCCGAAGCGGTTGAGTTTTTTGCTTACTTGTTTACGCAAACATGTATAGCGGGACGAACAAAATCGTTGCCAAGATGATAAGCACGGTCAATATGTATGCGACCTTTCCGCCTACACCGGGGAGTTTTGCATTGTTCCAGCCATACCATGCGCCTGCAAGAGCAAGCACGAGCGTCGATGCAAGTCCGCACCAGATGCCTTCCCATGCATATGTGCCTTCCGCAACGAGAATGATTGTCACGATACCGAGAACCGCAGCCAAAATAAGTGCGTAGCAAATGATTTGATTGATCGCGCTTTTAGACGGTTTCTTTCCCATATATTTACCTCCGAATTTGATTTTGACACTATTATATCATCTCAAAAAAACTCGTCAAAGCTTATACGGAAATATTAATGTAAATTTTAGATTTGAAAAAGCACGCAATTTCACGTCAATATTACATTCATATACTATACGTAAAGTATATATATTCCAATCATTACCTTAAATAGCTCACGCGCGCTTTGCACTCATTTTGCCGTGCCGACAGACACAAATACGCCGAGCACAGTTGCAATATCGCCCTTGCCGGATGCAACGCCCCGCTACAAAACCGCGTGCGTAAGTTGATGTTGACTTAAAGCGGCTTTTGCAATACAATGTGCGTATGGAAAACAATAAAGAAATTAACAAACTTCAAAAGAATTTGTCCTTGCGACTTCTTATAAGCATAATTTTGACGATTATGTTTCCGTTGGGCATAGCAATGACAATAGTTGGCGCAACGCACAAGGAAGAAGGAGGCGCACTTTTCACGGCGATTATGGCAATAGGCATCGTATTTGTAGTGCTCGGATTTTACGGCGCGCCTATGTCGTGGGTTAGCTATGCACCCAAAAAGAAGTACGCTCGCGTCATCGATGCGATAAAACGCGAAGGTTTCAGAGACGCAACCGAAATTGCAAACCATCTCTCGATGCAACCAAACGAAGTTATAGACGCAGTGCGCGTGTGCATCGACAAGCAATATCTGACAAACTACACCATCGAGGAAAACAAAATCATCCCTCTCAACAATCGTCCCGACGACCTCGGCTTGTACACCGTTCAATGCCCCTACTGCGGCGGCATCACGCAAACAAGCAACAACTTGCAAGTCAAGTGCGAATACTGCGGCAGAATGATAGACGTTGAAAAGAAATGACTTTATTCCCCAAAACAATTCGGTTTTAAGCCGCAAACAACTCGGCTAAACATAAATAACGATACTATGGAAAAAGCACTCATCGGAGTGCTTTTTCAATTCATATGTTAGTCTTTTCAGTTCTCGCTGCCGCAGATTTCTCGCTTGTAAACGTCTACGTCACAAAACTGTTTGTCAACCATCTTGTCGTTTGCAAGAATCAGCAATCTGCCTATGCCGATAAACAGCAACATCCCCAGCACAAGCACGACAAACATCAAAAAGTATGCAAGCGGATAGTTTATCGCACCTTTTGAAAACATCGACCATATAAACTCCGGACGATAAAACGGATAGGGATAAAAATGCATATCGCCGACTGCGCCGCGAATTATGGAAAAAATCGAATAAACGAAGGGATATATTGCAAAAAACCACACGGTTTTGTGATTTATTCGCTTATTCGTAAACGGAAAAAACCACAAAATCACCATAAACGGCGGTATTATCATATGAAAATACACTTGAATAAAACTGCTCATTGCGTGGTAGGAATCGTCCCACTGAAAAGGCGGTGTAAATCCCATCGGGATGCCTGCCGTGTAAACGAGCCCCGTCACCAAAATATACGTCGTTGCCATTGCGCCGACAAGCGGATTGTACGCAACCTTTTTTGCGCATTTAACTCCAAACGAGGCAAGACCTGCACAAATGAGATAGACGTACACGAATACGTTCGACTGAATCGTAAAAAACGACAAGATATTAAATTTGCCGTAGTCCACGGGGCTGAATTTTTCGTCGTATTCGAATTTGTAATAACAAAGTCTGTGGATGATAATCAAAAATCCGAAAACGCCCAAAATCATGAGCAACGTTACGAACGCCTTGTTTTTGGCAAGTTTACTCTCTTTGTACACAACCGCCCCTTATCCTTGCAGCGCATTGCGACCGAATCGCAATACAAATATAAAACCATTCTAACATTAAACTACAAAAAGTCAATATCTACGGCGGTATGATACAATATTTTTCACTTTTGGGAAATAATATACACATATGGTATAAAGTGTTGTTGACTGCAAATTTGAGGAATATATAATATGTGTAGAAAACAAACCAAACGAGGTGTTAAATATGAAAAAATCAACAACTATTTTGTGGTTTTTGGCAAGTATATTGATGATTGTTGCGGGAATCGTGTGCTTCTGTCTTCCTGTTGACACGACGATGAGCGTATTTGCTTACATCGTAGGCGCAATCGTGCTTGTGATAGGCATTGTGGAAATCATAGGCTTCTTCACGACAGCAGGATTTGTAGGCGGTGGCGCATTCCTTGCGGACGGCATAATCACGACGATACTGGGCGTCGTCCTTCTTGCAAACGAAGGCGTGGTGGCAGGTTTCATCCCCTTCATCTTTGCAATGTGGTTTATCATCGAGGGCATTTCAGAGTTGTCCCTTGCAATTTCGGCAAGCAAATATCACGTTCCGTACTGGTGGACGCTTCTGATTCTGTCGATTCTTGAAATCGTTTTCGGTTTCCTCACCTTCTTCGATCCCATCGGCGGAGCAATCTCAATTGCGGTTATGGTGGGCACGTTCCTCATCGTACACGGCATATCGATGCTGGGTGATTGGATTGTCGCGCTTCGTGTCAAAAAGTTCTTCAAAGGCTTCTTCCAAAGACCTGCCGTATTCAACGAAGGCGAAGTTGACGACAGCCGTTGCGACGATCAAAGATAAACTCAAACGTCAAGCGCAAACCGCTTGACACAAAACGACCAAACGACAATCATTGATTGTTCCTAATAATTTTCCCCCTAAGGAAAAAAGCACTCGTCGAGTGCTTTTTTCGTTTATCATCGCAAATGCTACAAACGGTAGCACCGCTATTGAGTCGTTATACATTGTCTTATTATGAATGTGTTTCTCCGATTTTCATCTGATTATTCTCGTTTTTAACAACCTCCTAAGGGCGAGATGTATCCGGCGGAAATGGGCAAAAATAGGGCTTTTTAGCCCAAAAAACGCCAAATAACGTGCGTTTTTGACAACTGAATAGAAAATTGGTAATGTTTTTGGTAATGTTTTTGAAAATGCCATATCGTTTACTAACTTTCGTAAAATCCGTAATTTGCACTCATAGTTTAACGGATAAAACAAACCCCTCCTAAGGGTTAGCTCTGGGTTCGATTCCCGGTGAGTGCGCCACAAACCACAATATATTGTGGTTTTTTCTTTTTATTTGACACAATATATAGAAAGTGAGAGAAGATGAACGTGAAAAAGCGCATTACCAATTACATTACCAATTCTATTTTTTGCGGTTTTTCTTTGCATTCGGATGACCTTTGTAGGTTTTGACGTAAATCTTGAGTTCTTTAAGCACTTCGTCATAGTTTAGAACCCATCTGTTTCCGTGTTTGAAACTAAAAATCTTTTCGTTTTTTATCAGATATTCTATGTCGTGCTTATCAATTTGCCACCTTTTATAACGCTTGTTCCAACTATTTACACAGTAACGAAGATTTCTCAGACGTGGCACTTCGTAATGTTCGCTCATTGATTTTGGGTTGACTTTTCTCATAAAGTTTTCAATGTCTATTAACCAAGCCTTTTCGTGTATTTCCATAAATATGTCATTGTCAAGGCAAAACTTTCGGCAGTTTGGACGGCGAATAATTGTGTTTGCATCTTCGGCAAGAAACATTTTTAGCAACTTACCAGAAGTAATTAGGTTTTTCATTTTTTGTTTCCTCGAAAGTAAAAATATAGCTCGTCAAGGTTAACGAGCCAAGCATTTCCGTATTTCATTGCAGTGATTTTCTTTTGTTTGATTAACCCTATAATTAGGGCGTAGGTTATCACCGATTCCGGATCGGATTCTCTCATTTCCTTTACCACGTCGGGTATTCTTCTTAATCGTGGAATATACATATTTCCTCCAAAAAAAAGACGACCGAGATTTCTCTCAATCGTCCATAAGATTATTCAGTGCGTTTACCACTCGTTCTTTTGTGTCTGGGATAAAGTGGCTGTAAACTTGTAGTGTTATTGTGGAGTCGCTGTGCCCCATATATTTGCTTACGGTTTGTATCGGAACGTTCTGGGCGAGCAGTAGGCTGCAATATGTATGTCGTAATCCGTGGCAAGAAACCTGTTTGAAACCGTTTTTCTTTTCAAATTTCTTTAGCCATTGCCCCGTACTGCTTATGCCTTCGGGCTGACGATAAATATTAACCGCAAAATAGTATTCGTCTAATTTGTTGTCAAATTCATCGTCGGCAATCCTGAACCAAGCCATATATTTTTTCAAATCTTCCACGAGATCGTCCGTCAAAGGGATTTCTCTTTCTGAAGTTTTAGATTTTGTTTCTTTCTCGTATATGCCGAATTCTTTTGTGTATAACCTGTTTCTAGCGATTTTGACTTTCTTATTGTGTAAGTCTATATCAGACCATTTCAAACCGTGCAATTCGCACGTTCTTACGCCTGTAAGCAACATAAACTTCACACAAATCTTGCGGAAAATGAATTCTTCCGGCACGTTCTGTAACGCCTTCAAAAATGCCTTTGACTCTTGGATAGAGAATACTTCTTTTTCGGTTATGGGTTTGAGAGAAGTATTGTTATTGTTTGCGGTTATTTTCGTAGCAGAAACCGGGTTTTTTGTTATCCACTCATAGCGTACCGCTTCATTGAACAAAGTTCTCAAAACTCGTCGGTAGCCTTTGATAGTTTCAACGGCATATTTTTTTACTTCCGCTTTTTGGTCGAAATACTCATAAAAATCGAGATTGTACTTTTCACAAATGGCTTGAGCTTTTTCAACTGAGATTTTTGCATTGTCATTGTTCATCAAGTACGAAGTATTCCTTGTTATTATGCCTTCGCGAGCAAGTTCCCGAAAATTAACCTTTTTCGGCAACGGCTTGATAAGACTCACCGTCTTGGATAATTCGGCTTTGGGCTGCATAAAGCGGTTTAGAAACAATTGAACATCTCTTACCTTGATATCCGATATAGGTCTGTGAGCCAACTGTACTTCTTCAAGGTATGCGTTAAATCGCTTTTGTACTTCGCAAATCCTCGAATAGTAGTTTCTTGAAAGCGTTTGAAGAACGTTTGCTTTCCATTCGTCGCACAGTTCCGAGAATGTAACGACGTTATTACGGATAGCGGAAGTTCCTTCGACATACTCTTGCTTATATTGTTCTTCGAGTTGAATAGCAACTTTCTCTGCATATCTGCGGAACTTCGCTTCCGTAAGGTTGTCATCGTTATAAATCCTGCGTGATAACAACTTTGTCTTTTGAGTTACGGCGTCTTTGCCGTAAAACATGATTTTTGCTTGCAATCTACCATTTTTGTTTTTTGTAACGTCAATGTGTGCCATTTTTTACCTCCTATTTTTCTTCTTTGATAGCGATATAATCTAAGAGGCTTTGCATATCAACAAGAACCTTGTTGCCGGCAGTCAGACACTTAATTTTGCCTTGTTTACACCAAGTTCGGATAGTGTGAACGGTAATGGCGGTTTCTGCGTCTTCGGCTTTGATTATATCGAATGCTTTTTGAATGCTTCTTAACATTTGCCTTGTTCCTCCTTTTTTAGATTTGACGTTTTCAACCTTTGATTTCTTAATTGGTTGCTAACTTCTACATTGACGATAGCACGAAATATCTTTTGAGCGTGAGTACATTAAATCCAACTTTTAGAGAAATTTAGGTATAAAAATATCCAAATTAAGGAGGATTCAAAGGTATTTTCTTGTGGGAAAAGCACATAAAGGTAACATCCATTGTTCTTGCCTTGCGTTTGATTTGTTTTGTCTTTCGACACAAAACGATGTAATCGGGGCAGACGGCTTTTGCAACGAAAAAGCAAAGCGACGAGATAAAAAATTGGATAGGATATTTTCTTTGAATTGTATAATAGGTTGCAAAAACATAAAGGTTTTGTGGTGTTTCAAAGTCCTATATCGTTTCTGTCTGACTATTTTTTATCGAGCGTTGCAAAAGTCAATGCCCCGATTATCATCCGCTGTCGAAAGACAACATAAAACCATTGATTTTTTCATTTTGAACATGGTTGTACCAATAACGGGACACCACGCATTTTTCCATAAAATTCCCACCGAAAAATCATTGACTTTCTTGTTGTGTAACAATATAATTGAATTATCCTAAATGAAAAACATTTTTCGTTTAGAACAAAAAGGAGTCCTTATGCGCAGCAAAAACGAACAAACATTGTCGGCAATATTGACGCTCATCAACGATTGTTATTTTCAAGAAGGAACATATCCGAGCCTTCAACAAATAGCGAACGCAGTTGGTTTGTCAACGACTCAGACGTACAGATACGTGGATGAACTTATCAAGCGCGGCGAGATTGACAAAAAGGGCAAATTCGGTGATTTGCAAACAAAAGAAATTGCGAATACTATATGCAATAACAATCGTTTACCTATCGTTGGCGAGATTGCTTGTGGCGGACCGATACTTGCCGAAGAAAATATAGAATCCTATGTCACTTTTTCAAAAGAGTTGTTGGGATCGGGCAAGTTCTTCATTTTGAGAGCAAAGGGCGATAGCATGATAAACGCAGGGATTAACGACGGTGATTTGGTTATTGTTCGCCAGCAGGAAACTGCAGAGATAGGGCAAATTGTCGTTGCGCTTATCGGGAACGAGGCAACGCTCAAACGCTACTATTTGGACAACAAACGCAAAAAGATAAGACTCCATCCCGAAAACGACAAAATGGAAGATATGTTTTTTGACGATATAGCAATTCAAGGGATAGCCATAAAGGTGCTGAAAGATTTGGAATAAGGAGAGATATGGAAAAACAACGGACATACTTGTGCATTGATATGAAGTCGTTCTACGCTTCTGTAGAATGTGCCGAGCGTGGGTTAAGTCCGTTTGAAACCAATCTCGTTGTTGCAGACGAATCTCGCGGGAAAGGTGCGATTACCCTTGCAATATCCCCAAAGATGAAAGCATTGGGAGTGAAAAATCGTTGCAGGCTGTTTGAGATTCCGCAAAACATCAAGTATATTGTCGCGCTCCCGCGCATGAGCCTTTATATTAAGTATTGTGCCGACATATTTGAGATTTACCTTGACTATTTTTCCGAAGAAGATATTCATCAATATTCCATAGACGAGGCGTTCATAGACGTTACGGACTACTTGTCCGTCTATAATCTCACGCCAAAGCAACTTGCAAAGAAAATCATAGACGAAATTGCGATCAGAACTCATATCCCGGCAACTTGTGGTATAGGAACCAATCTGTTTCTTGCTAAAATCGCACTCGATATAACGGCAAAACATTGCACGGATCACATAGGTGAACTGACGGAAGAATCTTTTAAGGAATCGCTTTGGGAACATACTCCTATAACCGACTTTTGGAATATAGCGAAAGGTACGGCAAATAGGCTTGCAAGATACGGCATATATACTATGAAAGGTATTGCGCATGCGCCCGAAGATTTGTTGTATAGGAATTTTGGTAAGAACGCCAAAATCCTTATAGACCACGCAAACGGGAGAGAGTCTTGTACCATTGCCGAAATAAAAAGTTATAAGGGCAAGTCAAAATCCATTTCCAACTCTCAAATTCTATTTAGCGATTACGATTATGACAAAGCGCATGTTGTAATTCAGGAAATGGCATTAACGGGTTGCCAAAGGCTGATAAGAGAGCATCTTATAGCAAGTCACGTCGGTATCTTCGTCGGATACTCAAAGGATGTTATCCCGCAGTCCGGCGGAACTATGAAAATGGCAAACAGCACAAACGTATATTCCGTTGTCAAAGAGTATGTGGATAGGTTGTACTATGAAACCATATCCAAAGATGTTCCGATAAGAAGACTTGGCATTTGCTTTTCGGGGCTTGCGGACGAATCGGCAGAAGGATATGACCTTTTCACCGATGTCGAGGCACTTGAAAGAGAGCGTAAACTTGAAAATGCCGTGCTGGAAATCAAAGATAGATTTGGCAAAAACGCTATGCTCCGGGCATTCGACCTGCAAGAAGGCGCGACTCAAATCACAAGAAACAAACTAATCGGGGGACATAATGGTGAATAGAAACGATGACTTAAATCGCGCGGCACAGTTTTTGCCTTTTGACGCTTTGAAAGGTTTGAGTGAAGAAATTCAAAGACGTATAGAAAGACGTTCTCGGATTGAAAAAATAGAGTTGTCCGAAGAAAGCAAAGAAGAAATATCTGCGGTGCTTTGCAGAATAAGGCGCGGCACGGAAATCAAACTAAAATACTATAAAAACGGTCATTACCTTCTAGAAGAAGGTATCGTCACCAAAACTAATCAAGTTTATCATTGGTTGAGAGTGGGAGATTCTCAAATCTATTATGATGATATTTATGAAATTTGCATAGTTGCCGACTAAGACACGCCCCGCCTTAGAGTGACTATTCATATTTGGGTGCAGAAGATAGTCTTCCTGCGATACGGGACTTCCCACCCCTATCAAAGCAGTGGGCTAAATACAATTCTTCATGTATCTTGGGAAAAGGAGGATGGTACAAGTGGAATCTTCAAACCTTGCGCCAGTGAGTCTTTTTTGTCCGAATTGTGGACGAAAAATCATTGGTTTTAAGGGTGATGACGGTAGCTTGAGAATCAAGTGCGACACGTGCAAAGCCGTGATCTTCAGCAAACGTCACACCAGAAAGGAAATCAACTTAAAAGTTGTAGCAAGCAATTGACAATTTTATATTCGATTATACGGCACAGAAAGGTCCAACTGAAATAGTGTTCCTGATAAATCCTTTCTAAATACCATATAGTTAAGTGTTCGTGAAACACCTTCGGGTGTCAGAGCAAGGACGTAAACGCCTTGGCGAGCAGATAGTTCCAATTTTGAACTACTGTTTGTCAGGGCGTTTTTCTATATCACCCCGACAAAAAATTAAAAAAGTTTTTCGAATGTCAAATAAACCTTGACATTTGATTGCAAGAATAGAGCCAACGAAGGCAAAGGAGGTGAGAAAGTGAAAGCATTAGAACGTCGGCAGGCGCTTTTAGAGTTGTTGTGCGAAAGACGCTATGAAAAGATGGCGAATTTAGCGTTTGAATTCGGAGTGTCAAGACAAACCATACAAAACGACGTTTTGGAACTTTCACTTTCCTATCCAATCTATACTTCTGTAGGCAACAACGGCGGAGTTTATGTTCAAGAAGACTATTATCTTGGAAAAACATATCTCTCCGATGCGCAAGAAGAACTATTGAAACGGTTGTACTCAACTTGCAACGACGCAGATAAAAAAACTTTGCAATCGATAATCAAAAAATTCGGGAAACAAACAGGAGGCAAATAAGATGATGACACGTCAAGAAATACAGGCAGATCTCAGAGAGATTCGTTACTACTACAGCATGAAAGAGATGTTCGACAAAAGCGCGGATACGGTCAAACCGTTGGCGATTATTGAGAAGGTGAATAGGTACAACAAGGCTATGGAAAACGCTCCGGCAAAGATGCTTGCTCTCTATCTTTCGTTGTACGTGTACAACAACTCGCAGGCTGTTATAGCCGAAGATTGGCACCTTACAAGAGAGTCTATCAAAAACCAAAACAAACTGCTGCAAGAGTATCTGCAGAGTTCGATATAAAAATCACTGTGCTATCAAGGTTACGGGCAAAGGAGAAAAGTCAATGGAAGCAATATATTTCGATGATCTCGAGCCGATAGATTTCTTGCAGAATGCGGACAACGTGTATCGCACTGAAGAATATATCGTAAAGCAAAAGCTCTCGCTTTCGCGCGACAAAAATTTGGAAGCTTATACCATAAGCACCGACACCTATTTTGCACGCACGAAGTTCAGAGACAGACTCTTCGACGAAGCCTTCTCAAGTAGAGTAAACGTCGATGGCAAAAGGGTAAAAGCAAGTGCTTACATAAGGTCGTACATAGACTGAGATTTTTGTAAAACTATCCATAACCGACACTTAAAGTGTTAATTGTGGACAACTAAACTGCCATTTTAGCAAATTTATGCTATATGGATACAATCGTGTGCAAGCCTATTCGGACAAACAAAATCGACATTTTCGTTTTGGACTTTTCGAGAGATAAAGGTGGCCACCTTCCAAACAAAGTCGCACGAAACGAGGTGTTTCATTGAGCCGATCGGTAAGCATCAAATTACAACTTAATATCTACATTTTTCACGCTGAGCCAACGGCATTACGGGCAACGAAAATTATTCTAAAGCTGCACCAACGGCTATACGGGTAAAGGAGATTTACAATGGCAGCAAAAGCTGAACGTAGATGGAGCGTGCCTTCCAAACGTGCGAAGAGTTACGCATCCGAAAGAAAGAACAAAGTCCATGAACATGGCCCCAAAGAAGGTAAACAGTTGACCGATTACGAAGCAGGTCTTCGCTCCGGCTATCTTCAGGCGCAAGGCGACCACGCAGGACTTTACAAGTACAAAAAGGCTCTTGGTGAAGGCAAGACCAAAGCCGAGGCAAAAGTGATTTCCCGTACCATCGGGAAGAAGAAATAAGGAGGTGAAAAAGTATGGCTAATAACATTATGGTTGAACGCGAAACCTTTGAAAGCAACGGCAAAACCTATTTCGGTTATTTCATCAGAGGCGTAGTCCGAGGCAAAGATATTCGCATCCAAATCGTCCCGCCCAACAAAGATACCGACAAAGGCGGTTTCAACGTTCTTGACGTCGTATTCGGAGATGCAATGCAAGCAGAACTTGTGGTGAAACCATTTGAAATGAAAGGCGCGGACGGAAACATTGTCAAGGGCAACACCTATGCTGTTCGTTCTTATGACGAAGACGGCGAAGTGTATGAATGTCCCGTAAAGCCCGCAAGGACTTCGGACAAGACCTTCCTCAATATGCTTTTGAGATAAAGCATAATTCCCGTAAAAGGCTACGGTTTGCCTAAGTGTGCCGTAGTTTTTTACATCAAATCTAAAAAAGGAGAAAAGATTATGTATCAAGAATTTAATCAACACAAACGCTCCGATACCATCAAATGGATTGTGGCGTTCTCACTCATTATCGTGCTTATGGCAGGTGTCGTCGCATCAATCTTGATTGCGGTAAGGGCTGAAAAGGCAAACAAAAACCCTGCGTCCGTTGTTGAACTTGAAGATGGTTCTTTGGTTGTAAACGACAGCGTTGCCACTGCATACAATATGCCCGCAAAATTGTTGTTTGCCGCGTCTTCCACACCGCGCGAAGCAAACCCCGGCCACACGGTGTCTATAAGACTCACCGCAACAGTTACACCTATCGAGGCAGAAAACAAAGCGGTAGATTGGTCTGTCGCATGGGTTGATCAAGAAACGAACAACGACAAAACCGTCACAGATTATGTCACCGTTACTCCCGATTCCGACGGCAGTGCAACCGCAACCGTGGTTTGCAAAAAAGCGTTTGATGGAGCGGAGATTGTCATCACAGTAAAGACGAGAGACGGCGGTTTCACGGCGCAATGCAAGGTTATCTACGTCGGCAATCCTTCCGAGATGGATATCATCGTAACAGGTGCGACAGTCAAACACGATGACGCATGGAACGTTGATATTGTTGAAGTGAAAAGCGGTCAGACATACTTGTTCGACATCAATTTTGACAACGATTTCGGTGTAGTCGGCAAAGGATTCACCCCAAACTATAAGATTTCGGGCGTTTCTTATGGCAAGCTTGTTCTTAAACGAGAGACTTTTGACTCAAGCGGCACAATCACCGGAACAAGCGAGGTTGAGAAAGAAGTGCGCGTTGCAGACCTTTGGGACTCGGATCAATACATCTACACTTTCATGCAGGTTGAAAGCAGTTATGCGTTTTACAACAAATTTTTGATTGAAAACGGCAAGTTGAAGGTGATAGCAGAAGACGTTTATTCGTCCACACAAGGTGCCGCTTATGGCCGTGGCGGTGGTGCAAGGTCAACGTTCTTGAGATACCAGGACAACAGGTTGCCTTACGTTCTTGTGACTGTTACCGAGCAAAACACCGGTCTTACCAAAACTCTTTGTGTTCGCACGACTTCGGGTGTTAACGGCGTTTCTCTTTCAAACGATACCCTTTACATATAAGGGGTGACGTATGAAGAAAAGCAACGCAGGTAGGATTGTATCCTACATACTCATCGTAATGGTTATTGTAGTGGCTATCGGCGTTTGCGCACATTTCACAGACGGTTTTGAAAGTGAATTTAAGACGTTTTATGCAACCGTAAACGGCAAGGACGTTATGAACTCGTCCGGCGGATACGTTTTGACTTCGGAAAGCCCTATGTCGGTTGACGTCAAATACACCTTCGGGGCGTTTAATAAGGAAGAAACTAAAGACTTTTCTTATAAAATTGTTCCCAACAAAAATGCGGAAGGCAATTTGGAGTTTATCGTTGACGGGGAAACGCACTATTTGTCGGACGAAACGAATTTGGCGGAAGGGTTTGTGGTCGAAAAGACCGAAAAGTCCTTAAAACTTATGCCAAAAGGCGGTTTGACCGACATTTTGAAGGCATTGTATCCTGATTCGGAAATCAGCGATTGCACAGGAAAGGGCTACCCCGACATGTTCACACTCGTATTGACGTCGTATGATGGGAAATCAAGCGTAAATTTGCATTTTGGATTGTCCATTAGCGTAAGCGGAGTAACGCTCGACAAGGCGGTGATCGAGCTATGACGAAAATAATGAGAACGAGAGGGATCGCTTTTCTGCTCGCTTTCATTATGGTGTTCTGCACTGTGTACTTCACAGTGCAGACGCCCGTCATTGCTTATGCTCAGGAAAGCGAAACCTACTCGGGCGTTTTGGACGATTTGAAAAAGGACAAATCTTTTGACGCGGGCCATTATCCCGCGAGCGCAACCGATTATTCGTTGAAAATCATTCAACTCGCCGAGAGCGTTGACAAAGAACTGTTTGTGTACGTCTATCAGCCAAGCGGTAAGGACAAAAACTTGAGAGCGTCCTCAATCAATATCTCGACCACAATTAACGATTCAATAAGTTTTACAAACTATAAGTTGGAGTATCTCAACTCCGACGGAGTGTTTTACAAGTATAAAGTCAAAGATTTGGCCGTGAAATCGGATGCGGTGAGGCACTATGCTATAAGTTCGATATATCGACCGTTTGACGAGAGCATCGATGAGCAAGCGACGGGTGGCAATACGATAACCGAGGTGAATTACGATATTTCAAAGCAATATACCTTTGGCGAAATCAATGGTAAGCCATACGTCAATTGCGTGGACATCGAAACAATCGTTGTCACGGACAAATTCGTGGGATTTGTCAGATACCCCGATGGATTCCAACTCTATGTCGGTGCTTGCGACAGCCATTTCGTGGCGTTCAATACTAATAAGCCTATGGACAAACTTCTTGAAGCCGACGTGTATTACACAACGCAGGAATATTCTTCATCGTGGGCGGCATTTGTCGGAGAAAACGAAACGTTCGGCGAGAAAGCCGACAAATATGCTTATCTCAAATACACCGATAAAGTCGAACATACCGGCAGCGGTTGGTTTGCGGGAACGTATAAATGGGATAGGATCCAGACGGTTGATGACTTTATAAAAAGCGAAGATCGCGAGCAAATCTTTTCGGGCGCGATAATCGACGTGAAGATTTCATCGAAATTGACGGATTCTGCACTAGCTGAACTTCAAAGCAAAAAATGGGTTCTTCGTTTTGCGGAAACGGACTATTCGCTCTGGTCGGGACAAGGCTCTTACGGAACTTTTTCCACCATTGTGGGAGACGTAACCATACTTCGATTGAAGTTTGAAACGGACGGGATAACCTACAACTTGGGCGTTATAGACAACAAGCAATCGGGCAGCAAAGATCCGTCCAACGAAATGGACATTGACATAAGTTTGAACAAGCGGGGAAAAAATCTTTTATTCCTGCTTTTGCTCATCCTTTTGTTGATTATTTTAGCCCCGATTTTGCCGTATGTTCTTCAAGCAGTCGTATGGATAATTTCGCTGCCGTTCAAAGGTGTTTCGGCGGCTGTAAAATCCACTAAACGACGGCGTGCTGAGAAGCGTGTCAGAAAAGAATTTGCCGACCGGTGGAACACAGGCGGAAAGTAAAATCTAACGAAAAGACGCCGGCGAATCGTATGGATCGTCGGCGTTATTTTTATCTATAAAAAACAGGAGATTTTCAATATGAAAACACTAAAAAGAATCTTGGCGATTTTATCGCTATTCATAGCCATTTTGGCGGTCAGTTATATCGTTTATACGGCAAAGCAAATACCGCCCGAAAATGCGATTTCGGAGGTGCTGCATGAAATGGCAAAAACGGCTTAATATTGCGCTCACAATAGCACTTACCTTGGCGTTTATTTTGCTTGGAGCGTTTTTGTTCAGATTGTCATATTTGCGCGGTATCGAGGCTTTAACCGACCTATTTGGAAGTATAAAATACTATTTTTGTAAAATATTCGACTTGCCGACAAGCGAAAAGCCTGCTGTTTCCGAGTTCTCTAAGGTGATTAAATGGGACTTGTTATTGCCCGAGAATTTTGAGACGTTCAAGGCAAATTTCATAGTCTTTTGGAAAACCTTCGCCAGCAAAGGAAACTTCCTTGCATGGCTCAAATTCACGGGTGAAAAGGCAGGCAGTTTTTCAAAGATAATATTGCTGATTTTGCCTTGTTTGCTGGCATTGTTTATGGTGGTCAAAACCTTCTATAATAAGCCCAATACAAAGCACAACCAAGATACCCTTCCACTGAAAATCTATAAGAAGATTACACTCTATTCTTACGTGCCGATACGAGACTTTTTGAAGCAGTATTATGAGTATGTGAAACAGCATTCCGCAATATGGATTGTTTGGCTTATTCTGTGGGGGGTTAATCTCAATATCGCAAGCATAATAATCGCCTTTTTCGCCTACTATTTTTACTTTGCTGTGACCTTTGATTTCGGCTCGTTATACGTGCAATTTGTCAAGGCTGTTATGGACTTGCAGGTGATAGTAAGATATGTCCCCTTTTGGGCAATTTGTATCGTTGCGTGGCTTGGTTTCGAGCATTGGAGAAAAAATCTCGCGCTTGCAAAACTCAGACGAATGGAGATGTCCAACAGGGGTTTTATAAACGACCTACCCATTGTTTCGATGACGTGCGGAAGTATGGGCAAAAAGAAGACCACAATCATTACGGATATGGCTCTTTCGCAAGAAGTTATGTTCCGTTCCATTGCCTATGACAAGTTGCAAAAGACGGATATGAAGTTTCCCAATTTCGGATGGATTGCTTTTGAAATGGAGCTTAGAAAGTGTATGGAACACGGTGTTGTTTACAATCTCGCCACCATAAAAGAGTGGGTGAATTTGAAACGGCAAAGATACGAAAAGCACCACAACGATGCTTGGCAACTCTTTGGATATGACAGTTGCAGGTATGGACTTTACTACACGGACGGACTAAGGACAAGTTACATATTCGACGTGCTTTCGACCTATGCGCAACTCTATTTCATCTACGTTATCCAAAGCAGCTTGTTGGTGTCCAACTATTCAATCCGCGAAGATAATTTGATGATAGACGAGGGCAACTTTCCCATGTGGTCCAACGATTTCTTCAGAAAGGAAGAACGTCCGTCTCGCCACGCTCACATTTTGGACTTTGACGTATTGCGACTTGGGAAAAAGGTGATTGAAAACAATCCGAACGCAGGAAGTTTTGAGTTTGGTGTTGTGTCGATTACCGAGGTTGGCAAGGAACGTGGCAACAATCTGGAACTGAAAGAAGTCAAGAAGGGCACGGAAGAAACCAATCAAAAGAACGACTTGTTCAACTTTTGGCTTAAAATGTGTCGCCACAGTGCAACAGTTGACAACTATCCTTTTGTGAAAGTCTTTGCCGATGAACAGCGCCCGACGTCGTGGGGAGCGGACGCAAGAGATCTCTGTGACATAGTTCATATCGTGTCTTCCGGCAATAAGCGTCTTGCGCTTCCGTTCTTCACAATCGAGGATATGGTAAACGAATGGCTGTTTGGACGGTTTATGAAACTCTACTACAACTTCAGGTTTATCAGAGGGGATAACACCCTATTCATTTACTTGCTCAAACAAATTACGGCAGCGATATATAGGCGGACCGTGAAGATTTACAACACTTACGGATTCAGTATCTCGAATATTGAAAAGGAGCGCGGCACTATGGACGGGAAAGCGGAAAAGAAGAAGTATTACGTTATGAACAAAAAGATTTATAGTCGAAGATTCTCAACGGACTGTTTCTCAGACTATTTCAATGAACTTGCAAGGAAAACCGGTGTTGGTTTGGAAGATTACCTTGAATACGAAACAGAAAAAGCGACGGTTGACGAATTGAAAATGCAGAACAGTTATTTCATTAACGCATTGTACAAGAATACCGATTCAAAAGAAAGTTCTGCGGACAATGAATAGAATGGCAATCGGTATCTCTTGTCAAGCACAAGGAGGTGTATATGCCATATCAAGAGGCAAAGGTCTATTGCGACGGCTCGCATTACATAGCGATTCCGCATACGACCAGAAAGACAAAACCAAGGATAACTCCGCCCGAAGAAATCATTGTCGTTGAAGAAAAGGATAAAAGGGCAAGTGAATCCTTCCCCACGGCTGAACCTGAAGCGACTTATGAAGAAGCAAGCGAATCCAAAGATTTAGCCGTAGAGCAACCCAAAGTTTCGGAACCGTCAAAACGCTCCGTTACCAAAAAAGAATACTTTGAGGAGTTGTATCTTCAAAGCCAAAGTATGCCAAAAGGCATGCGCAAAAATTATATCAAAAAGGAGATGCTGCCATACTTTGAAACAGAGGAACAAGCCGAGGAATACGTTGTAAAAAACCTTGAACGAAAACAGCGGAATTTGATTGCAAGAAAAGTGCGGATGTGGCGAAAAATCAACCTGCAAAACTTCAACTATTTTTGCACTTTTACGTATGATTCTGCCTTGCATACCGAGGAGACTTTTCGGCGAAAATTGAAAAATTATCTTCGTAATTTGTGTTACAGAAAAGGCTGGAAATATATAGGTGTTTGGGAACGGTCGCCGGAGAAAAACAGGTTGCACTTTCACGGTATATTTTATATCCCTGACGGCACGATGAGAGAACTTGTGCCGATCGAAGATTATAACCTAAATACACATAAAAGGCAGATAACATATCAAAACATAGACTTTAACTCTCGTTTCGGTAGAAGTGACTTCGTTGCGATCAACTCAAAACTTGATCTCGGGGAGATGATGCAGTATATTATCAAGTACCTTGAAAAGACCGGGGAAAAACTCGTGTACTCAAAAGGGCTACCGCAGTTTTTCATATCCGATATTATGGACAAAGACGTTGCCGCCACAATAGGAATCGAGGATAAAAAGTTGCTTCTTTTTGACGATTTTTCTTGTTGGAACGAAGGCGAATATATCGGCGAAGTTTCGGCTGAAACAATAAGCAAACTCCGAAAAGTAAACTGAATGAAAATAAGCGTAATACAAGGCTTAAAAATGAAAAACCGCAAGTCGAAAAACGGGCGCATGACTGCAAGCGGTGTAGCGGCAGCATCGCCCTTCGACGCGCTTTCATTTTCCGAGTATAGTGAGTCGAGTTCAGTAGCATCGGCGTGTGCTTGTCTGGCGGAGCGAAGCGACGCCACTTGTTCAAGACAAGCACACGCCGTAATCTCAACACGGTAGTAAAGGTGGGTTTGTGTAAATTAGATTTTTTGATTAAAATGCCCTAAATTGATGGTGTTTATTTTTTGTTTTTGAGCGTATTCGAATGTCTTGTATGCACCACCTATCGAGTAGTCTATATAAGCTATTAGCAAATCCGAATTATCTATCATCCATTCATTTCTTTTGACTATGGCAAACCTTTTAGGAACTTCTTCAAGGTGTGGATACATTATTTCGTCATATCCTAAATTTCTAATATCTTTTGATTTTAGGTAGTCTTCTTCTAAGTATGGTGTTATGAATATTAGAGAACAATTTGGGTGTTCCTTCTTAAATTCTAAAAATGCGTCTTTGGCGATATTGTCAAAATCACCGTATCCGCCTAAATAAAATGTAATCGGCTCTTTTTGATAAAAGTTTTTTACAATGTCTTTTATTGACGTTTTTATCATTTCAACGTCTATGTTGGACAGAATGGAATGTCCACAAAATGTTATAACCATATATCAAGTTTATCATTTTTTATGATAATTGTCGATGATTTAGCCTATGTTTGAAAGTTATTTTTGAAATTACGACTCATTTTTGAAAGTTTTCATTTGAAACGGAACGCTTTTTATTGACTTTTTTATAAAATTTTATATACTAGTATATAAGAGGCTTTATGGGAGGAAGAGTTATGAATAAAAAACCTTATTCATCCGCTATTAAAAAGACTCCGTATAAATACACTATTTCCAAGAAGATTGCAAAACTTATTCTTGATGGTATGGATAGAAACGAAGTCTGCAAAAAATGCGTTGAGGATAATTATATTGAAATTGATTCCGAGGATAGACGTAAGGAAATAACAAATGTTGTTTATGAAAGGCTGCTTGAACTCGATAATTATTTGTTAGACCAACTATATAATGGAGACGTCAGCACTTCAAAATTCATCCTTGTTTATGCTATTGCAAAAAATGATTCACTGTTCTTCGATTTTATGTTTGAAGTTTATCGTGATGCCCTTCTTAGTGAAGGCAAATATATTTCGATAGACGATTTTGACTTGTTCTTCGCTTCCAAGAAAGAATCTGATCATATTGTTTCTACTTGGGGACATTTTACGTTGGATCAATTAGCTAAGGGATATCGCAATATTCTTGTTGATTCCGGTTTGGGACATCGTGTAAAAAGAACCATTGCAGTAGCTAAAGCTATGGTTCATCCGGAAGTTCAAGAACATATTGCCCTAATACATGACAGAGAATATTTACAGGCATTACTTGGGGAGGACTAATCTATGCAAGAAAGAACCCTCAATGATAGATTTATTGAACTCGAAGATAGAATGATTTCTGTCGAAGCTCTAACCAAATACGGAACTGCAAACGATATGAAGTTTTATATCTTTGATTATAATCCGCAGGATGAATACGCTATCAGAAACGAAATCAAAAAGCTTAAAAGTAGGAATCAAGATATAGTAGAGTTCGATTTATATGAAATGATGTTAGACATTATCGAAGAACAAGGCTATACCGAAGATGTGATTTCAGCCGAAAAGGATTATGATAAGCAGCATTTGTTGTCCGAGATATTCCAACCTATTCTTTCCGTTGAAGAAGATGATAATGAATTTTTGGAAAAGTTCAAGGTTGTCAAGGATGACGGCACCAAGATTATACTCGTCACGGGTGTCGGAAAATCTTATCCTGTTATAAGAAGCCATACGATATTGAATAACTTGCAGAACATTTTCAAAAGAAATCCTGTAGTTATGATGTATCCGGGCAGATATGAAACAAAAAAAGCAATGACATTAAGGCTCTTTGATAGACTTGATGACGATAATTATTATAGAGCATTTCCATTAGTTGAAAGGAGATTGAGCAAATGATTATTAAGGATTTATTTAAGAAACCTATCGACAGAAGCATTCAAGGCGTTGTCACCATCGGAAACGAAGATGAAGAACAAAAATGGATGGAACTTGAGGAATATGTTTGCACGGACGAAATAACCAAGCAATTCAGAATATTCTTCAGAAAATATAGAGATTCCATAGTAAATCCTACGGAGAAAATGGCCGCTTGGATCACGGGCTTCTTTGGCTCTGGTAAATCTCACTTCTTAAAAATCTTGGGTTATATTCTTGAAAACGAAGTAGTTGCTGGCGTAAAAGCAGTTGATTATTTCAAAGATAAGATCCACGACGAAATGCTTTTAGCAGATATGCAAAAATGCGCTGCTGCAAGTAATAAAGTAGTCCTTTTTAATATTGATTCAAAGGCAAAATCCGATTCCAAGAATAAAACGCAAGCCATTATGGATATAATGCTCCGTGCATTTAACGAATCTATTGGTTATTGCGGCGATAGACCGTGGGTTGCCGATCTTGAAAGAATGCTCGATGACGAAGGTTTGCTTGAAGCATTCGTTGAAAAGTTTGAAGAACTCTCCCATCGTGATTGGAAGTCAAATCGTTCAAAGGCTGCTTTGAATAAAAAGAGTATTGTTGACGCTTTAGTGGAAGTCAGAAATGTTCCAAGAGACGATGCCGAAAATTATGTCAATGATCAAATAAATAATTACACCAATTCTACTGAAGAATTTGCTAAGATTGTCAATACATATTGCAAGAAGAACAAAACTCGTATTATCTTCTTGATGGATGAAGTCGGTCAATTTATCGGTGACAATACGCAACTTATGTTGAATTTGCAAACTTGCGTAGAAGATTTGGGTAAATATTGCCGCGGACAAGCTTGGGTTGTAGTCACCTCTCAACAAGAATTGAAAGCGATGATTGACTCAACAAAGGATAAGCAACAAGACTTCTCAAAGATTCAAGCGAGATTTGATACTCGTATCCTTTTGTCCGGCGCAGAAGCAGGCGAAGTCATCAAGAAGCGTATTCTTGAAAAGAAAGATAATGCGGTCACACCTTTGATGTCTTTGTATGATGGCAATGCCAATAAGATTTCTAACCTTATTATGTTTGAAGGCACTCCTTCCTGGAGTGGCTACAAAGGGGCTGAAGAGTTTAAGGATGTATATCCTTTCGTCCCTTATCAATTTGAATTATTGCAGAAGGTCTTTACGGCTATCCGTGAACACGGTATGTCCGAGGGAAAACACTTGGCTCATTCTGAACGTTCTTTGCTCAGTGCATTCCAAGATTCTGCAAAAAAATATGCCGATAACAATGACGGAATCTTGGTTCCTTTCGATAGTTTCTATCTTACGATAGAACAGTTTATTGATTGGGATATTAAGACAGTATTTACGTCCGCCGAAAAGAAACCGACTCTTAATGACTTTGACATTAGAGTTCTTAGGGTTTTGTTTATGATTTTACATGTCAAAGAAATGCCTGCAACTCTAAATAGAATTGCGACGTTGATGGTCGAATCGCTGGATGAAGATAAGATGGTTTTGAAAAACAAGATCGCGGATAGTCTTGTCCGTCTTGAAAAAGAAACCCTTATTCAAAAGAACGGCGAGACTTACGATTTCTTGACTAATGCAGAGCAAGATGTAAATAAGCAAATTAACCAAGTCGATTACAATGAAGGCGAAGTCAAGAGAACGATTTTTGACATTGTTTATGATCGTGTGTTTGAATTGACGAAGCATTCATATAAGAATAGATACAGCTTCCCTTTGAATAGATCTGTTGACGATGAAACCAAAGGTATGATTTCTGCTGACAATATAACCGTCAAAGTCATTACTCAATTTTCCGGCTTGACAGATCCGACTTCGTTCGGCGCTGAATCTGCAAGAAATAACGCTCTTGTTGTCGATATGACGCAAGGCGAATATATCAGCGAGCTTATCAGAGCAAACCGTATCGCTATTTTCAAGAGAAACAATAGCGCTTCCACCACTGTCGCCATGACGGAAATTATGGCTAAAAAGTCTGCCGAACTTTCCGAAAGATTGAGACGTGCCGAAGATATTATCCGTGAGACTCTGCGTTCCGCCCCGATGTATTATAACGGCGGTTTGATAAGCATTAAAGAAAAAGATGGCAAAGATAGACTCACCGAGGCTCTTAACCAAGTTGTGGAACAGGAATATTATCAACTCGGCCTTGTTTCGCATTTCTATTCTGACCAAAAAGATATTTTGAACGTATTCAATGACAGTCAGCAATCTTTGTTTGGTAATGATATTACAAAAGAAGCGAATTATCCTGCCTACTTAGAGATTATCAATAAAATCAAGAACGATAAATCTCTCTTAAAGAGAACGACCGTAAAGGCGCTTCTCGATACGTTTTCAAAAAAGCCATTTGGTTGGCGTGAACTTGATATCTTGGGCATGATCGCAAGCCTTTTGAAATCAGAAGCCGTTTCTATTTCTCGACACGAAGTTGCTGTTGACATCAAAGACTATAATTTCAAGAACGATTTCGTAAAGAAAAACGGCCTTGACGTTATGGTTATCAGAACTCAAGAAAAGATTGACGACGCAATCCTTTACCAAGTAAAGAAGATCATGAATGAAATCTATTCTGTCACTTTGACGATGAAAGAAGTCGATATGAAGAATGACGTTCTTGCCTTCTTTAATCAAAAGAGAGAGTTTTTGTCAAATCTTAAAATCAAATACCAAGGAAAGTCTTTCGCGGGTTCCGGTTGTATCCCTGCTATTTATGACGATATAGCGGCAATCGTTAAAACGAGTGATACTGCCACAATCTTTAATGAGATTATTGCAAGAAAAGATTCTCTCGAAGAAAACGCTGAAGTATTAGAACAATTAGAAGCTTTCTATAAGACGGGTTCAAGTCAACAAAAGGTCTATAATGACGCTGCCGAAATTGTTAGTTGGTATGACGATAACAATACTTTGTTCGGTGGTTTGGAAAGCATTGCACCTGTTGTCGCTGAAATGTCTGCTATTTTGAGTATGCCTGTTCCGTTTGGAAAAATGAGTGAGCTTGGCAATCTTGTATTCAAAGCAAATAGCGTCAAGGATCAAATTCTTGAAGAAAAGTATCAAAATGCCGTTCGTTCCATCAATAATGATAGGGCTGAAATCAAAAAAGAATTAGACGCAGTTCTGAACTCGGATATTTCAGACAGTAAAAAGGCTCGTATTCAAGATAAGTATGATGAAATCGAGCATACATACAATAGTTGGAACAATAGTATTTCAAAGAAAACGCCTAATTTGGAAGCATACGTTCTTTCAAGTCAAACGCAAGTTAAGGAATATAAAAAGTTTATAAATAAAGTCCTTGCAGAAGCGGAAAGTTCTGCTGCTGATGATAAACCTGCAAAGCAAGTCCGTCGCAAGACCGTAAAGGTTATTGATTGCGTTCCTACTGCAAAGAAGAAAATCAAATCCGCCGCCGATATAGATTCCGTTGTTGAATACATCAAACAAGAACTAACAAGGGCGCTTAACAATAACGACGAAATTGACTTGGATTAAGAGGTAATTTATATGGATAAAAGAGCATTACAAAGTTATGCTGTTTGGGCTAAGAATAATCTTGAAAATCAGATTGAAGTTTCACTGAAAACTCTTGGCATAAACTCTGAAAAAGACATAAAAGAAGCAAGGCGTGTCGGCGAATACACTATTATAGACGGTGATAGCAATTCTTATCCTGCAGATTTGAAAAATAAACGTGATTCGATTGTTCGTCTTATACAAACAGACGGCTATAAGCAGGTTATCGAAGAATTTGCTTATACTTGGTTCAATCGTATTGTCGCTTTAAGGTTTATGGAAGTCCACGACTTTCTTCCCCACGGCTTCAGAGTTTTATCAAATAGAACAGGCGGATTCGAACCTGAGATTTTGAAAAACCTTAACTTTGTTAAGGATGAATTGGCTCTTGATTTGTCCGTTATCTCTCCGCTACTTGAACAAGGCAAAATTGACGAAGCATATAGATACGTTCTTTTCCGTCAGTGTGTTGCTTTGAGCGACATTCTTCCTATGCTCTTTGATAAGGACGATTCATATCTTGAATTGCTTCTTCCGAAAGCCCTTTTGAAAGGTGAAACATTCATTACAAAGCTTCTTGAAATCGACGAGTCTGAGTTCCTTAACGACGTTGAAGTTATTGGTTGGCTTTATCAGTTCTACATTTCGCAAAAGAAGGATGAGGTTTTTGCTTCCAAAAAGACTATCACCAAGGATACCCTCCCTGCAGTTACTCAACTTTTCACCCCGGATTGGATTGTAAGATATATGGCGGAAAACTCTGTCGGCCGAATTTGGATGGAAAGCTATCCTGATTCTTCGCTAAGATCCGAGATGAAGTATTATGTCGAAGATGCAACGCAGGAAGAAGAAGCTCAAAGAAAGATAGACGCCATAAAGTATCAGAACGTTAATCCCGAAGATATCCGAATTATCGAGCCCTGTTGCGGCAGCGGTCATATTTTGGTTTACGTTTTTGATTTGCTTTATAAAATGTATGAAGAGAAAGGCTATCAGCAAAGAGAAATACCTACTCTTATTCTAAAGAATAACCTCGTTGGTCTTGACGTCGATAAACGTGCGGCGCAACTTGCCTCTTTCTCTTTGATAATGAAAGCAAGAAGCGCCAACTCTCGCTTTTTCAATAGAACGTATTATACTGTCCCGCAAGTTTATGAGATTTGGGATTCGAGAGCCTTACTTGTCAACGATTACAAATCACAACTCCAAGAATTAAAAATTTTGGGCGCTTCTCAAATCAAAGATATAGAGTGGCTTGTAGAAACTTTCAGATATGGTAAGACGATAGGTTCACTTTTGAAAGTCGATAAGAAGGATTTCAAATCTATTTCCGATTCCATAGATTTGCTGGATCAAAACGGTGTAAGAACCATTTTTAATTACAATTTCTTCGTTGATGGTATTAAGTGTTTGCGTCATCTTGTCAAACAAGCTGAGGTTATGTCTGCAAAATATGACGTAATGATAACCAATCCCCCGTACATCGGGATATCTGCTATGGAAGCACCTGTAAAGGATTATGCGGTTAAGTATTATCCCAATAGCAAAACGGATATGTTTGCGATGTTTATGGAAACAGGATTTGTTAAACGCAATGGCTTCTTTGCAATGATAAATATGCATAGTTGGATGTTTTTGTCCAGCTATGAAAAACTGCGTAAGGATTTATTACTAAACAAAGAAATTGTTAATATGGCACATCTTGGCGCACACGCATTTGAAGCTATCGGTGGCGAAGTTGTACAGACTACTTCCTTTGTAATTCGTAACACTAATATAGGCGGAAACGGTGTGTATTTCCGTTTAGTTGATAGTGCCGATAAAGAGCGCGATTTCCTCGAAAATGTCAAAAAATCGGGGGGGGGGGTGCGCTTCATAGCTAATAAAAACGCATATGAAGCAATACCCGGAAATGTCATCGCATATTGGGTTAGTAGAGCTATAATAAACGCCTTTTTATATGGAACACAACTTCGCGAAATTTGTTCTCCTCGAGTGGGATTACAAACTAGTGATAATGAAAGATTTCTACGTTTATGGCATGAGGTCTCTTACGAGGACAGTTATTACGAAGCAACAGATTGCATAAATGGGTTTGCTTCAGGGAAAAAGTGGTTCCCCCATAATAAAGGAGGCTCTTATAGAAAATGGTATGGTAATTTAGATTATGTTATAAACTATCAAAATAATGGTCATTTGTTAAGCGTCACGGCAGGCGCAGCTGTTATTCCTGATAGATTAGTGTTTAGGAAGGCAATTACATATTCAAGATTATGTGGTGGGGCTATTTCTTTTAGAGAACAACCTCAGGGATGCACATTCGATTCGGCAAGTGTAAACGCGTTCGTCGAAGAAAACCAGCAAAAGTATGTCTTGGCAGTATTAAACACAAAAATAATTAATCGAATCGTGAAAATAATCTCACCAACAATAAATACTCAGCCCGGAGATATTGCTAAAGTACCGATAGTGTTTGATGATGAGAGAAAAAACCAAATAGATATTTTATCAAGTGACAATATTTCACTTGCAAAAACCGATTGGGATAGTTTTGAAAACTCTTGGAATTTCAAACGACACCCACTAATCTAACTCGCAGGGAGTTTATCTTCCTGCAACAGGAGGATAAATGAGAGACATAAAATACACCACAAATATGCTTACCTATAATAAGCTACCTGGCACTCCAATAGCATATTGGATAGGAACCAATATTATAAAATGTTTTTTAAACGGAAAAAGATTCGATTCGTTTGGAGAACCGAAATCAGGCGTTATGACTGGTGATGATAATAAGTTTATTCGATATTGGTTCGAGCCGCAATGCATAAAGATTGGACTTAATTTACATAACGCTGCAGAGATGAGGACGTCTTCAAAGAAATGGTTTCCAGTAACTCGTGGTGGAACATATAGAAAATGGTTTGGTAATCTTGAAGAAATAGTAAATCTCGAAAACAATGGTTACGCTATAAAAAATAATGGTAAAAACTATCGGTTGAGAGATGAAAAATACTATATGCAAGAAGGATTAACATGGACAATGATTACTACAAACAATCTGTCGGTTAGATTGGCAGAACAAGGCATATTGTTTGGAAACGGAGGGCCAACAACATTCGTTAATGAACACGGCAGGTATTTGCTTGCACTTTTAAATAGTAAAGTGACAAATTCGATTATAGCGGTATTGAATCCTACTATGAATATAGTTATAAACGATATTTGCTCGGTGCCTGTAATCTTTGCGGATGTTGACAATGTGGAAACTATTTCAAATAAAAACATCAAACTTTCCAAAGAGGATTGGAATTCATTTGAAACCTCTTGGGATTTCAAAAAACATCCGTTAATATAAGGAGCAAACAATGGGAAGATATATTGCAGATAAGTATAAAGAATGGGAAGCGGAGTGCAACGAACGGTTCAATAAACTGAAAGCAAACGAGGAAGAACTCAATCGTATTTTCATCGAAATCTATGGGTTGCAGGACGAATTGACGCCGGAAGTTGCAGACAAGGACGTTACTGTCAGAAAGGCAGATTTAACAAGAGAAATCAAGTCGCTTATTTCTTACCTTATCGGTATCGAGATGGGACGTTATTCTCTTGACGTAGAAGGTTTGGCTTATGCCGGTGGCGAGTGGAACCCTATGAATTACGTCACCTATCAACCCGATGATGACGGTATAGTCCCTATCTATCAGCAAATCGGTATGTCTGACGGATTGACAGGCAGACTTATACGCCTTATTAAGCAAATCTATGGCGAAGATACATACAAAGAGAACATTGATTTCATCGCTGACGCCCTCGGAAAAAACAATAACGAATCTTCCGAAGAAACGCTCAACAGGTATCTTAATGACGGTTTTTATGCTGACCATTTGAAGATATATCAAAAACGCCCTATTTATTGGATGTTTTCAAGCGGAAAGAACGGCGCTTTCAAGTGCCTCGTGTATTTGCACAGGTATAGCGAAGATACGCTTGCAATCATCAACTCGAAGTATTTCCTTAACGAGTCTGCGAGAATTAATGCAGAAGTGGAAGAAACGAGATTGCTTTTGGAAGCCGCCGATGGCAGAGAAAAACTCAGACTTGAAAAGCTTTATAAGTCATTGACCGCCAAACAAAAAGAAATGCTTGAGTACGGTCAGGTGTTAGACCACATGGCAAATCAATATATCCCTCTCGATTTGGACGATGGCGTTAAGGTTAATTACGCTAAGTTCCAAGATATTGAAATTGTCAACGACAACGGAGTCAAAGTTAAAAAGGATTTGTTGGTTCCTATTAAGTAAGGAGGACTTATGGCAAGCATTGATTATCAAGGCGCCAAAACAGAGATTGAAAATATCTTCGCCCATTCCGATACGCAGCGTAAGATAATTTTCTGGTATGACGCACCAAAGAACTTCAAAGAAGATGTCGAGAATGATACCTTCCCTAATTGCCGTGTTCTTATTTGTGAACAAAACGAGTTTGAAATCAAGAAAACTATCGAACACGAAGATCTTGTTTCCAATTTTTTGGTTTACGTTCCGAGCGAAAGACCTGCCGATACGGAGAATTGGCTTCTCGATATTTTGATGTATAGCGAAGAATACTATGCCGATACGGTGGCTCTTACTATGCGTCGTCTTGGAATAACTAATACAACGCTCAGAAAAGTCATCGAAAATCATATCAAGTTCTTTGACAACGAAGATAGAACGAAAAAAATCAAAAAATACGTTCAAATCAGCAATGATACTACTCCGGAAGCTTTAAGCATTGCTATGATGGCTGTTTTGACAAAAGCGGCTGCAAATACGATAGAATCCGTCCTTACAGAGCTGGTTTTTGAAGATGGTGAACACGCTAAATATGCCGAACTCAAAAAGTATAGATTGGAAGATAGTTTTTGGAATAGTGTTTGCGACCAATATAACTATGACGGTGACTTAAAAGTAGAATCTCTTATAAAGAAGTTTGTCTTCACCGCCTTCATTGAGCAAACAATCGGGCAGAATAAGGATTCCTCCAATCCTTTTGATAATATGGTATCGTTTTATAAGCAGTTTTATCTTGCAGATAAAAGCGTAAACGACGCCAAGTTCTTTATCGACAGAATCAAGTCGGATAAGAGATACGAAGAACTTCAAAGCAGTCTTTCTTTAGATTTGAAAATCGAAGGTCTTATTGCAACAAAGGATATTACTGCTATTCAGTTTGCTGATACTTTTGAGTGTTTAGACGTTGAAATCATTTCAAAGATTGCAAATAGTTTGGTTAGTGGCAGCCTTGAATTTGACAATTTTGAACGTGTTATTATGAACCGTGTCAATTCAATGTGGTTTGAATCCCATAAGGCTGAATACGGAGTTTTACTTGCGACAGTTCGTTTCTTGAGGGCATTAGACAAGCCTATTCCCAAGGATTTGACTGTAAACGAGTATATAAATAAATATGTCAATGAGTATTACAAAATAGATACCGAATACCGTAAAGCTGTCACTTTTTATAGGCAAATCGGGTTTCCTTCTGTAGAATTTGAGCAGTTGATGGATGTTATCGAAAACTCCTATCAAATCAAGTTCCTTGACGTTTTGGGACCGGCGTATAGTACCGCATTGTCTAAACAAGATGATTGGGACTTTATCGGCGTCGATATGTCTAAAGATTTCTATAGATATATACAGAAGAATCCGACCAAGAAGATGTTCGTCATTATTTCAGACGCTTTGCGTTATGAAATAGGTTATGAAATCTTCGAGAAAATAAAGGTCAATAAAGTGCTTAAAGGCGGATCTGAAATCAGTCATATGATTAGTCCGCTTCCGTCAATAACTTCATTCGGCATGGCTTCTTTATTGCCGCATAAATCTATGACTTACAAAAAGCATCAAGTTTTACTCGATGATATGCCGACAAACGGAGTTGCTCAACGTGACTCTATTCTCAAAGCGAAGAATCCTAACTATGCCGCGATCTCCTATGAAGAAATCAATGGCTTCACCCAAAAGGAACTCAGAAACTATATTTCGGATAAGAATGTGGTTTACATCTATCACGACGTAATAGACAATGCCGGCGAACACAATGAGAGTAAAGTCTTTGACGTTGTGGAAAACTGTATCGAAGAAATAGTTAATCTTGTAAAGAAACTGTATAACAATCTTCAGATTTCTAACTTCTATATTACGGCAGACCACGGTTTTATTTATCGAAGAAATGAGATTTTGGAATCGAATAAGTATAGCAATGTAGTCCAACTGAATGTTGTCGAAACTTCCAAGCGTTATTTGATTACCGATGACGACTCAATCACTATTCCAAACACAAACGAGATTAACGTAGACAAGTTCTTCGGTAGCCATTATAAAGTCATCGCTCCATGGGGATATGATTTGTTTAAGACACAAGGCGCAGGAATACAATACGTTCACGGCGGAACTTCGCTTCAAGAGACCATCGTTCCTATCATCCACGTAAGCGAATTGCGTTCTCGCACAGACATAGAAGTTGCGAGACCTGTTAGTGTCAGATTAAAGAGTATTACTCGTAAGATCACCAACCGTAGTTTTACTCTTGAATTTGAGCAAATGGAAAAGGTTGAGGAAAAGAAGCACCCCATCACTTGTGAAACGTATATAGTTGATGAATCTGGTGAAAAGGTTTCCAACGAATATAAGTTTGTCGCCAATTCTTCTAACGACGATCCGGACACGAGAGTCACTAAGATTCGTTTTACTCTTAACAATAATCAATTTGATAGAAATAAGCCATATTTCTTGATGTTGAAAGACGTTGACGAAGATGAGTATATTGAAAAAGAACAATTTGTAATTGACATCATTCAATTTAAGATGTTTTAAGGAGCAGAATAATGGATAGCTTAGATAAAAAAGTATTTGAATTATTTTCAGGTCGCGTAGTCCCGAAAGGCGCAACTAAGAAAATAAAGAATAGTGCGAACGTTCCTACTTATGTTTTGGAATATTTGCTTGGGACTTATTGTACTTCTGACGATGAAAAAGAAATCGAAGAAGGCATTGAACAGGTTAAACGTATTCTGTCCGACAATTACGTTCGCCCTGACGAAGCGGAAAAGATTAAAGCGAAAATCAAGGAAAACGGAAATCATACCGTTATTGATAAGTTGAGCGTAAAACTCAATGAAAGAACCGATCAATTTGAAGCCGATTTTCTGTTTCTTGGTATTCACGGTATCTTTGTTCATCCAAAATATGTCAGAGAGTATGAAAAACTTCTCGCAGGCGGCATTTGGTGTATCGTTGATTTGTCTTATCTTTATAGCGAAGATGACAAGAAGCAAAGTCCTTTTGTGATAAACGATATTACACCTATTCAAATGCCAAACTTGGATAAGAGCGAAATCATCGAAGCAAGGCACAATTTCACGAAAGACGAATGGATTGATTTTATTCTTCGTTCTTCCGGTATGGAACCTACTCAATTTGAGTATCGTGTAAAATGGCACTTGTTGGCTCGTTTGGTGCCTCTTGTCGAAAACAATGTAAATATTTGCGAGCTGGGACCTCGTGGAACAGGTAAATCACATATCTACAAAGAATTATCCCCTAATTCCATTTTAATTTCAGGTGGTCAGACTACAGTTGCAAACCTTTTCTATAATATGAGCAGGCGCCAAGTGGGATTGGTCGGTTTGTGGGATTGCGTTGCATTTGATGAAGTTGCAGGTATTTCTTTCAAAGATAAAGACGGGGTTCAAATAATGAAAGATTATATGGCTTCCGGTTCTTTTGCAAGAGGAAAAGACGCTATTCAAGCAAATGCTTCTATGGTTTTCGTCGGCAATATCAATCAAAGTGTTGACTCTTTGTTAAAGACATCTCACTTGTTTGAGCCGTTCCCTGAAGCAATGATAGACAGTGCTTTTTTTGACCGTATGCACGCATATATTCCGGGTTGGGAAATCCCGAAAATGCGTCCTGAATACTTTACCGATAATTACGGCTTTATTTCAGACTACATAGCCGAGTTCTTTAGAGAAATGCGTAAAGTTCCTCAAACGGACGCTTTCGATAAATATTTTAAGCTTGGTAGATGTCTTAATCAACGTGATACTATTGCAGTCAGAAAGATGGTGTCAGGTTTGGTAAAGATTATTTATCCCGATGGACGTTATACGGAAGAAGAAGTTGAAGAAATCTTGAAATATGCTATCGAAGGTCGTAGGAGAGTTAAAGAACAACTTAAAAAGATCGGCGGAATGGAGTTTTACGACGTTCAACTTTCTTATATAAAACTTGACGATATGAGCGAAGTATTTGTTCCTGTCTTAGAACAAGGTGGCGGACAACTTATTCCTGAAGGTGTTGGAAAGCCCGGTCATATCTTCACTATCGCTAATGGTAGCAATGATATGAAAGGTTTGTTCAAGCTTGAAACCACCATTGCCGACGGAAATGGCAAATTTGAAGTTTTAGGTCTTTCTTCATCTAAGGAAGCGAAAGAGTCTGTAAAGACCGCTCAGAACTATTTTAGAGCCAATGCAAAGCAAATAAGCCAATCTATTATGATTGACTCTAAAGACTATTTAATGCACATTCAAGACTGTCAAGGTGTAGGATTAGATAGCAATATCTCTCTTTCCGTTTTGGTTGGTTATTGCAGTTGCGCGCTTAATAGACCTGTCCTTCCGCAAATGGTCGTGTTAGGCTCTATGAGTATTGGTGGCACATTGAACAAGGTAGAAGAACTTGCTTCTGTTTTGCAAGTCGCTTTTGACGCAGGTGCTAAAAAGGTCCTTATTCCGATGAGTAGCGCCGTTGATATAGCAACTGTACCGGCGGATCTATTCGCTAAGTTCCAATTAAGTTTTTATAGTAGTCCTGAAGATGCGGTTATAAAAGCGTTGGGAATTGAGTAAATAGCTTTGATTAACACAAAAAAAGCCGAGAGTGATTAACTCCCGGCTTTCGTTTTATATAACTTGTGTATTATCGGGTATATAAATTTTGCCTTCAACCATGACGGCTTTATAGGTTATTCCGTTTACTTCTTGCTCGATATATTTTGGCTGTCCGTGTTCGTTTGCTCGAAGTATGAATTTTTCGTAATCGGGTTCGGTCAAACGAGTAATATTGACGTCTATTACTTGGTCAATATCCGATACTTCAAGTACCTTAAATCCTCGTTTTATAAGGTCGGCGGAGAACTGCCATTTCTTTTCAAAGAGTCCGTATGTATCCATAATCATACAGAAGTCTTGTTCAGGGTGATATGCCGTAATTCTAAAATAATTAGCCATAGTGTTTTCTCCTTTGCGTTAAGCCGCCGCTATTTGCTTTATTTGTTTATTGGCATAGGGTAGCCATTTTTTGTGAACGAAATCGAGTATTTCTTCCGTTGGTTTGCTATCGTGGTCGCCATAGCATTGCAACACTTTCTTTTGAGACGGAGAGTATTCCACCGTAACAAGCGGAGTATCCTGTTGTTCCTTTGTTCGAATAAAGAAGATAAGCGTTTCTTCACGAGCAAACTTTTGGTCATAACCCATTCGTCCTACGCAGTGATGCAATGTTTCTCCTTCGTGGATAAGATCGGAGGGTTTTTGAGCAATAATCGCCACATAGACGGACTTTTTATTGTATTCAAGCCCTAAATACTTGCTTGCAACGGTGGCAAACTTCTCGTATAATGCCTTTCGTTTTTCGGCGTCTATCTTTGCTTTCAAAGATTTGTATTCATCGGCTCGAATATCGTGCCAACGTTTGAAATCGTGCGGATAACGGTTCTTTTCTTCCGTCATATCCAAACCTAACTCATTGCAAGCTTTCCAATAGTCTAAATAGCTATATGCATTTGTTCTTTGTTTAGATAGATAATGGAAAAACTTTTCGAGGTCTTTTTTGAAGGCTATTCTCAACGGTTCAAGGGCTGTATCCTTGCTCATTTTAAGTTTTGCGGAGTAGTATGTTTGCACTTCAAGCACATTTCGGTTTTTCTTATATGCTTGCAACACGACAGGGATATATAGCGAAGATTTGTTCAACGTACTTCTGTTCTGCGCAAGCCATTTGCAAAACCGTTTGTCTTGTCCGCATTTTTTTAGTATTTGTTTGGACATAGCAAGGTTGTGCAACCCAAGTTTTGTAAGGTATTCAATTTGCGGAAACTGCTCAAAAAGCCGTAGATATTTGAACACATCAATACCCGTGTATCTATCCACGGCACTATATTTGTATTCGGGGAACTTTTCCAAAATATATTCACGATTGACGATAGGAGCGTATGGATCGAACATATCGTCTGTAGTCCAAGCCCATTCTCCGTATTCATACCAGCAACGCTGATTCGTTAAGCCTTCCGCATGCCAACCGACGGTATATCCTGCTATGTAGGTGAAGTTCATATCTTTTACAAAACACTTATCCGAGTGAACTCCATGAACGGCAACTTGTTTACAATACCACTTGTTTCTTTTCTCTTTAACTGCAACGGTGACTTTTACAAGTTCGCCGTCATTTTTCGTAAAGTAAGCATAAAAGCGAGTTCTTCCAAACGGCGCGGTTTTCAATTTATCGTCGTAAAGTTTAATCTTTTTCTGTATGCATTTCGGTATAGGTTTTATCTTTTCAATCTTCATTTTATTGTACCTCAAATGTGTTTCCGAATATCTCAAATAATTTTGAAATAATGGCGTTGTTTGGCTCTAACGCTTCGCCCAAAATTTCGCCTGTTTCATAGTCGATTTGAGTTGTTTTTTTGCAGTCTTTTTGTGAAATAAATCTTGTGCTCCCGTCGGTTTCTACAACGAGCAAATCGTGTGTTTTTGAAATCTTTGAAAAGTAGTTTTCAGATGCGTGATACGGGAATCCAATCATAGGCACGCGCTCTTGTAAACCACAATCTCGGCTTGTCAAAGTTAGGTCGATTTCTCTTGCAATCTCAACCGATTTATCATCCAAAATCTCGTAGAAGTCACCGAGCCTGTAAGCGATAACATAGGCGGGGTTTTGTTGTTGCAAAGCCTGATATTTCTCAAAGAAAGTTCCGTTTGGTGTGTTGCTTACAACGGGTGTTTGCTCATCGTTTCCGTTTTGTTCAATAACTTCATTTTCTTCCGTATCAACACTTGAATTGTCTGTTTCGTGTTCTTTAACTTCTTGTTCTGTCAAATTGTCAAAAAATGAGAATTGAACGTTCTCTTGCTTTTTGGGTTCGGGTTTTGCTTTAACCGCGTTGGATTCGACACGTTTAACGGTGGGTTTATATTCCGCGCCGTCTATTGTGTAAAGCGTCCCTTCGATGATGTCTTCTTCAAAGAAATGTATTGCCCAACCGTAAACGGTAGCGTCGTCAATGCAGGCGGAATTAGCACCTTTCTCGGCAAGTTTTCTCGCCTCGTCGCAAGCGTATTTCATAAACCCTGCAAGCGTCTTTTTGTTAAGCAAAGGCTTACCATCTTTTTCAAACGGTGTGCCGTTGTTTATCTTGTCTGCAAGGGTTTCGCTCGCATTATCTTGAAGGTATTTCAAGACAAGTTCTTCTTGCTTATTTTGAGCAGATAAATTGAGTTCCATATTGCCTCCTAAAATGGAAAATCTTCAAGAAGTTCCATTGCCTTCATCTCAAGTTCTCTGAGTGTTGTGCGGTGGTTGAATCCGCCGTGATAATCTTGCTCGTTCTTGGCTGTGCGTATCAAAATGTTGTTGTACCATTCGTTGGTGAAAAACCTAACGTCGCTTATGGAAACGTAAACGCACTTGTTTTCCGCACTCTTGATAAATGCCGAAAAGCAGTAATGATTGCGTCCGACATTCACGAGTTGCCAATGATTTTGCTTGCACATAGAACGCAAGAAGTTGATGTATTTCGTTTGAAAACTTTTGTAGTCATCTCCCGTGTAGCAACCGGAAGAAAACTCATAGTCTATGTACTTTTCTAAGTCCTTAATCGTTGCCATTGTTGTTGTTCTCCTTTAAAATTTGATACGTATCTTTCTCTGGGATAATTGCCAAGCCACCCCAAGTACCGTGTAATTGACCAATTCCGTCTATTGCTGTCACTATACCGACTCTATTGCTATAATCGGGTTCTCCTTCCATTTTGATGACCTTGATTAAATCACCTATTTTTACTTTTTCCATAATGTTCACTCCTTTATGTATTTCTTGTAGATGTCGTAGTTTTCGTTTCTCTCGTCCACAATTCCGTATTTGTCGTCTACGTAGTATTCCCCGACAAACCAGTTCATAATGCCCGTGCAAAGTTGGCTCCCAACCTTGAAAACATAAGAGTTGGTTATTGGTCTTGCAAATAAATAATTAGGACCGAGCAATACTGCTCGGCCCGTCTTTCCGTCCATTGAGTTGAGATGTGCTTTTACTTCCATCGGTTTCATATCAATACCACTCCAAATAATAAATTTCCGCGTCGGGATCGTTTTCTAAAATTTGCTTTGCTTTCGTAAATGCCTCAACTGTGTCTTGCCAGTCGCTTAATTCGTATTCATCTTCAAATGCTTTCCTATCAATCTGTTCGTTTGCGTAGTCGATAATTTCAAGCACTTTGTTGTAAGGCACTTCCTTATCTTCAAGATTGAAGTCATCGTATATTTCAAGAACTTGTCTAAGGTAATCCGAAACGGCATACGCTTTACGCCAGTATCCGATTTCAGTTGATCCTTTGTCGGCAGGTGCGATAGGAAACAATCCGCCACAAGCCCCGCGAGACGATTTTTGTTCTATTGTGTTTGTTCTTGCTCTTAAATATTGGTCTAATCCCATAGTAATAACTCCTTTATGTTTTTTGTTACGCAACACGTTTAATGCCGCCGGCAAAAGCGCGAATTCCTATCGTGCCAAACTCCGAGCACCATTCACAGTCTTTGTTCCAAACGTAAGCTAGGGCAAAGTACATATTGCCTTGATGTTCTAGAACGAACTCCCAATCTTCTTTGTAGTCGGGGATATAGAGAAAGTCGTAGCATTCGCCAAATTCCAAGTATTCGTGGGTTACCGCATATACGAGGCAGTTGTGTTCCTTCTCGAATGTCTTTATCTTTTCCATAAGTTCAGGCTCTTGATAAGCCCAAAATCCGCCAAAGCCTTCAAAAAAGCAAACGTTGTTGTCTTTTTCAAAGCCTTTGATATACGGCTTGTAAATGTCCAATTTATTCATAAGTTCAAGTGCTTTTTGTTTCTTTTCTTCAATTGTTATTTGCATATTTGCAACTCCTTTGTTTTTAACGGGTTATTATAAAAGATTTTGTGTTCGTGTCTACATTGTGTTTTGATACGTTTCATAGCAAACTCCTTACTCCAAGTTGATATAACTCATAAGGCTTTCAAGATCAACGAGAACCTTGTTGCCTGCTGTTAGGCACTTAATCTTGCCTTGCTTACACCATTGTCTGATTGTATGGACGGTAATTCCCGTTTCGGGATCGCCTGCTTTTACTATGTCAAATGATTTTTGAATGCTTCTTAACATTGTTTCAATTCTCCTTTTTAATAAATTTCAATAAGTCCACTGCTGTATTCATGCACAGTGTCGTCGCCACAGTATTTTCCGTAGCGTTCAAGGTCTATAAAGTCTAAAATATGGTCGGGTATCTGATAGCCGCAGCAGTCAAGCATTTCACGTCCATAATCTTCCCACGAATAACCGCTCCAAAGGTTGACGTTATCGTCCCAATTCTCACCGCGGTTTTTTACAAGTTCTTCAAAATCGTCGAAGTTGTAGATTTCTAGGTACGCACAAAAGACTTTATACTTGTAGTCTTTGTCCAAAACACCCGACTCTTTTAGAGTATTGAATAGCGTTTCGGGGTTGACATAATCCCAATTGATTGAACCGTCCTCGATACCTTCGACGTCTTGTATAAACAATTCTTCGTCTATGCCGTCAAGTTCAAAGCCTTCTTTTTTGAGTTCTTCGACTATTTCGTCCCATTCTTCATAGTCCGAAAGGTCAAGCCATTTCGAGCCTAAGGCTCTTTCGTTGCATTCGTTGTAACTGCCCCAAGAGCCGATAACAATGTTAATATTGCCCATAGTTAAAACTCCTCCAAATCGTCCAAGTAGATTTTTTCTTGGGCGTTTCCGTATTCGATATAATGACCTTTGTCATCTTCAAATACGTCGTAAGTGATAACGGAAATCTTTCCGTTGTTAGTGATTGCATAGATGATTTCGTTTCTGTCAGGGAAATAAGCAACAGTATCAAATCTGATAAGGCTTTCACCGTCATTGAAATCAAAACCATCTTCATCAATGAATGCAATTTTGTTGAGTTCAATCATTTTTCTAACTCCTTTTTATTTGATATTGCCGTTCGGCAAGGGAGTGGTAGTACAAGTCGAAACTCATTCTTTATGCGAATATGGTTGCAATGGGCAATAGCAACCACAAATCCTTTTTAGTGAAAAATAGTGCTGTAAAATTAAAAAGCCGAACCATTTCGAGCTTGACCTTGTAAGTTTATATTCAAATTTTAAGTGCTATTTTTCACGGCGGTTGCTATCGCCGCTGACTTGTGCTACAAACACCGGACGAAAGGCAATAAAATATAAAATCTTTACTTGCCGTCTTATTTATCTTTACTTTTGTTCTTACTCTGCTATAAAAATGTAAAGAAATCGGCAAAAAACTTATTTTATCGACACTGTTTTTGCAAAAAATCAAAAATCACTATCCATAAAGTAAACTTTAGAAAACTTGGAGACTTGTCGAGATGTCGTATTTGAAAAGACAAATGGAGGAGTCGATTTAATAACCTTTCGTGCAACATTTTAAGCAAGATTTAAGCAAGATGATTGATTTCCATCGGTAATTATGGTATAATAATTTCAGATTTGAAAGGAGAGTAAATAATGTACAAACCGCCTTTTTCAATTTCCAACTATATGCTTTCTAAAACCATTTCCATTACAGAGAAAATAGGTCAAATTACTACGTTTAATTCCTTAAAACGTATGCCAACACTAAGGCGGAATAATAAAATTAGATCCATTCATTCATCATTGGTTATCGAGGCTAATTCATTGTCTCTCAATCAAGTAAGAGACGTTATTGCAGGTAAGCCGGTTATAGGACCTCAAAAAGAGATACAAGAGGTCAAGAATGCTTATAAAGCCTATAATATGATAAACGAGTTCGATGGATATCGTGAATCGGACTTGCTCAAAGCACACTCGATTTTGACATACCTTATTGAGAATGATGCCGGCAAGTACAGAAACCATGGCGAAGGAGTATTCGACGGAGAAAAAGTCATCTTTGTTGCCCCGCCGGAAAATCTTGTGCCGTCGCTTATGCACGATTTGTTTGACTGGCTCAAAAATGATAGTGATACACACATATTGATAAAGTCTTGCGTTTTCCATTATGAATTTGTTTTCATTCATCCCTTCAGCGACGGAAACGGCAGAACTGTCAGACTTTGGCAAAACGTGCTACTTACAAAATGGAATCCGTTGTTTGAATATATTCCGATTGAATCACAGATTCAAAAATACCAGACTGAGTATTATGAAACAATAGCGAGATGCCATCAGGAAGGAAACTCGAACGCTTTTGTTGAATTTATGCTCAAGATGATAGACGAAGTTCTTGATGAAGTGATTGCCGGAGTAAAACAAGAATCAGAAAATATTTCCGAACAAGTCAATAGATTGTTGGACGTTATGGAGCCTGATATTCCTCTATCCGCCAATGAAATTATGGAGAGACTGGGAATAAAGTCTAAAGAAACTTTGAGAAACAGTTATCTGAATCCGGCTATTGAAAACGGACTTATAAGAATGACTTTGCCCGACAAACCCAAAAGTAAGAATCAACGGTATTTTAAGTAAGATGTTGGGCAAGATTTAAGCAAGATAGCTTTTAATGTAATACGTATAGGATATAGGCTTAGCTTTCTAGGCCGTTTCTCTGGGTTCGATTCCCTGTGGCACGCCACTTAACAGTCTTTTCAGCAGGAAAGGCTGTTTTTTATATGAAATCAAGATAAATAATAAAAATATTTTATAGAAAATCTTTACTTTAATATAATGGCTATTGCAAAATCTTTACTTTTGGGGTATAATGTTACCATAAGAAGTAAAGATTTTTGTTTTTATAGGTGAAAAAATGATAATCAATGAGGTTAAATTAAAAGAATCGCTTAAAAAGAAAGGCATTACAAAGTCTGCTCTTTGCGATGAAATCGGTATTTCTTCAAGAACGATTGCTAAAATTGGCAAAGGTGAAGATATTAACGACAAGGTTGCTCAAAAGATAGCCGAGTTTTTAGGCGTAGAAAATACTGACTTGGTGGAAGACAACGTTATACTTAAAACCTTACAAACGGAAAAGAAGTTAAAGGTTAGCGGTGGGCTTTATCACGAAACGCAAATCAAGTTAACGTATAATTCTAACCACATAGAGGGAAGCAAACTAACGGAAGAACAAACCCGTTATATTTTCGAGACTAAAACGGTTGGCGAATTGCCGTCCAATGTTCAAATAGATGATATTCTTGAAACGAATAATCACTTTAGATGTATTGACTACGTTATAGACAATGCTGTGGACGAGCTTTCTGAAGAATTTATTTTAACATTGCAAAAAATCTTAAAAGAAGGCACGGAACATGCTAAAACTTATGGCGCAGGCAAGTATAAATCTTTACCTAACGTGGTAGGAGGTATAGAAACTGCAAAGCCTGCTGACGTTGCTTTAGAGATGAAGAAACTTATCGCTTGGTATAATTCAATAAAAAAAGTCGCGTTTGAAGATATAGTTGAATTCCATTATCGTTTTGAGACGATTCACCCGTTCCAAGACGGAAATGGTAGAATAGGTCGTCTTATAGCATTTAAACAATGCTTGAAGAATAACTTTATTCCATTTTATATTGATGACGCTAACAAGTGGCTTTATTATCGTGGGCTTCGTGAATGGAAGAGTGAAAAGAATTATTTAATTGAAACTTGCCGTTTTGGTCAAGATCAATATAAAATGCTTTTGAATTATTTTGGTATAAAGTTTTAATAGGAGAAAACTATGTTTAAGCATTTGCAAGAGATTGATTATAAGTTATATGAACGCTATTTAACGTTAGAGAAAAACATTAAAGCGGGAAGCAATTCGTTTTACGATGCTTACCTTGATTTGCAAGAGCAGTTTGTAAAAGCGGTTGCTGTTTTTTGTGGGTTTGATGTTAAGGCAAGGGAAACGTGCGGGGAACTTCTAAGAAGAGATGACATTAAAAATTTCTTTAAGGATGTGCTGCGTGTTGATGATTTTACGTATACAAAAATGCAGGACTACACTTTAAAAGTTAATGCTCATAAGCACAAAGGCGAAAAGAATATTCAAATTGATACGATAGTTAGTTATATGAGAATCATCTATGACGCTACTATTGCCTTTGCTATTTATAAAAAAGTAAAGATAAACGAATTTGATGCTAGTTACTTTATTTCAATTTTCAGTGAGTTTGAAAAGGAAAATACCGCTCTTAAAATTGAAATGGTAAAGTTAAAGGAAGAACTGCTCGTTTCTGTTGAGTCAGGAAAATTAAAGGACAGCGATATTGATGCGTATAGAAGTTTACTCTCACAGTCGGAAATTGAAAAACTTGATTTAGAAGAACAAAATCAAGTTTTACATAGGCAAATAAGTAAATTAAAAGATATAAAACTATCGTCAATGGAAGAGAAACTTAATAAAACGATAGACTTATTAAATCAGTTAAGCGATAGTGTTGTAGAAAATAGAGCCGTTGCTTACGCCGTTGGGGACACAATTTGTGGAAGAAAGAAGTTTGAAGAATACGTTGACGGTGCGAAAAGGTTATGGAAAACAGCAAAAGACGGCGTAGACAAGGTTAATGAAACACTTGGAATAGGTGTTGCTGTAACTAAAGGGATAAATGAAATAACAAAGTTGTTTACAGGTGAAGAAGATGAGTAAAACAGTATTTGAGCAATTGGAAGAAGTTCAAAAAGAGCTTAAAGATTTAAAAGAAAAACAAAAGACACTTGTTGATCAATTAAATGAGGACGATCCTATAATAATAGAATTTGTAAAAACAGCAAATCGTGTTTGGCGTTATAGTTATGAGAAAAGCGATTTAAAAAGAAAGAATAATAAGAACAAGAAAATATGTATTATAGGGTTCGTATTACTTGCTGTATGTTTAATTCTACCATTCTTTTTTATAACAAAACCGTATGGTTGGATTTTACCTGTATTTAGTGTTGTTGTTTGTATTTGTCAAGGCGTTCTACAAGCATTTAAGATGAGGCCGAGAGAATACGAACTTAAATATAACGATATACCATCTTTTTGGAGATATGCAGAGTTTGATGACAACGATATTGTATGCGCTACCAAGGATAAATGGTGGGTAATATTATTGAGAGTGTGTGTTTTCTTAATTCCTATAGCAACAAGCGTAGAAATGCTTTTGTTTTTAGATGGAATATGGAAGATTATGTGTTGGTTGCCTGCAGCATTGGTTTATTTGCTCATATTACCATTTAGAGATAACACAATTCACGGATATCAGTTGCATTTTATTGATGATAAAAATGATATAGAATATGTCTTTTTGAAAGGATTTATGAAGCGCAATAACTTAAAATAAAAAACGTTCTTCCCTTATTCAGAGAAGAACGCCAAAGCGTCTATATCGAAAAACGCTGCGATTTGCTGTATAGTAGCAAGAGAATTGATACCGCCACGAATCCATCTGCCGACAGTTCTCACGTCAGTGCCGAATTCGAAAGCGAATTCTTCCTGCGTTTTATACTTTGAGTTTTTGATAAGACGTTTGAGATTTGCCCCGGCAACTAAGCCAAGGTCTTGATAAGTATGTTCCATAATATCAACCTCCTTTGCTTATCAAAAACGAAATGCTCCAGAGATTTCAATTAAGAACAAGTATATTATACAATAAAAATATATAAATAACAATCAGTTTCGAGGTTTATATGAATAAAGAGTGGTTGAAAAAAGTTAATATGTCTATAGAGGAAAGCGACGATTTACAAATGTGGTGCGAGAATATAGGATATGAGCGCTATGAGAAAATTTATAATTTAGTTTATAGAGTAATCGGGGAAGATTTTGTGAACTATAAAGAATTAAGAGCAATAGCGAAGTACGATTTTTCGCTTTCCGACATATTGCACTCGATGATGAAATTGGTTGAGTTGCGTTTTCGTTCCTATTTAATCAATCACTATGGACATGTTAAATTAACCAAGATTGGTTATATACACGAAATAACTAGCGAACTTGGTAAAAATGAAAAGATGTTGGATTGTTCTACTTACTATGATAATAAATTAAAACCAACTACAACATTAAAAAAATTTCTTGAAGTTTCAGGTTTAGAAACGATGTTTAAAGTATTGCTTGTTTTAAGAGATGAGGAACTAAAAGTTTTTGAGCGAGATTCAAATACATTTAGAGACAATTTAACTATCATAAGAACAATGCGCAATAAAATCTCACACGGACAATATCTTTTGGATGATAAGGCTGAGTTAAAACAAGCTTTTATGTTGTTGCTTAAATATATGCCGACAAAGGAATCAAAGCATAGAAGAATAAATGAATTAGACGACCTAAACAAGCGTCTTTTTGTCACAGAGAATAATACACAAAGAGAACTAATAGAAGAAATAGAAATAATATTAAGTGACGATGAACTTAAAGAGGTAGGTTTATAGGACAAAAAGTGTCCTATTATTTCTTTTTGGAGTTTGCTATAATAGGAGAAGGATTTCATTAGGAGGGCGTTATGTATTTTTTAATTACAGGAACGTATCAAGACGAACAAGACGTTGAAGGGGTAGAATGTGGCAATTTTGAATGGATAGTTGAAGCCGACAATCAGGCGGCGGCAATTGCTCAATTAGAAAAAGGTGAAAACTTGGTAAGCATTCGCGAGATTTCCGTGGAGGAGCGAATTGAAAGAGAAGAACATGAATTGTTGGAAGGCATTGAGCGTGAATACATCTTTCAAATTGTCGGGGATTTACCCATTAGGGAAGCAAACAAGCAAATGCGGGAAATGAAGGCAAATAGAGAAATCTATTACTTAGCGTTGAAATCTTTCAATAAAAGACAAAGATTAGCGCGTCTTTTAAAGCGGCAAAAGGGCTATTGGGGACTTTCTATGAGAGAATACGCAGAAGTAGTAAATAAACTCATTGATGCGCAGACGGAAGAAGAGTTTAATAAGGTTTTGAGCGAAATGAATAAATAAGGAGAAAGTTGGATGAAAGATTTAATACGTATTGAAGAAGAGTTGGAAGAATTAAAACAAGCCGACGTAGAAAACGAAAAGTGCTTGGTAATTGATGCGGCAAACGTGTATTTGTTGGATTCTAAAATGAGATTGTCTTTAACCGATTACTTTACTGAAAAATGGCCTAAATCTACGTTTAGACCCATGTGGTCTATGTGTTTTACAACGCCTGGCGAGATTACCACCATTAAAGAAATACATGTGCATTGTTTAGAATGCTGGATGAAATATATTATCGTTTATAAATCTTTGGGGAGTGGAGGCTTGCCAGAGGAATGCATGGATTTTGCGCGAAGATATACCCCAGACCTTTATAAGATGATTATAGAAGAAAAGTAGGACAAAAAGTGTCCTGTTAAAAAGTTTTCGTTTCTTGTACATTGTAGTCAAGAAAAATGCAAGGAGCGAAAACAAAATGGAAAAATACTATTCAGTAAAAACAAAATGTGGACATGTTGGTAAATATCATTGTGTATGGATTAACTTTGCAATCTATGCAGAAACGGCAAAAGAGGCCGCAAGTAAAGTAAGAGAGATTGGTCGTGTAAAACGTCACCATAAAGATTTTATTAACTGTATTGAAAAACTTGACTTTGATACATTTATGAAATTAAAAGCACAAAATGATGCAGACCCATATTTGCATTGTAAGAGTGTTCAAGAGCAGCGCGCCATAGAAGGTTTTGAAGAGAGAATCGAGCTTGATGAATATAACATTGCAAGATTTTCAAAAAAGACGACTAAAAAGGAATCGTTAGAGTTTAGGGTGAAGAGAGCGAACGCCAAAGAAAAAAGTCATAAACGAGCTTTGAAAGAATATTTTTACGAGGAGGCGATAGCATGGTAGTTTATATCAATTCAATAAAGTTTAATCGCAGTCTTGTGGATGGTCCTGGTGTAAGAACAGTTGTATTTTTTCAAGGATGTGACTTGCATTGCAATGGTTGTCAAAATCCTTCCACTTGGGAAATGAAAAACGGAACAGAAATGACAACGGACGAACTTGTGACAGTTCTTAAAAAAGAAGTTGTAAATAAAAAGGTCACTTTTTCAGGTGGGGAACCTCTTATGCAAGTAGATGCGCTTATTGATATAGTGAAAAAACTTGAAGGGTTTGATATTGCCGTGTATACGGGACACGAATTTGAGGAAGTTCCTAAAGAACTTTTAGATAATATCACTTATATTAAAACGGGTTCATTTAAGGAAGAACTCAAGTCTACGGTAAAACCATATGTTGGTTCTACGAATCAAGAATTTAGGAGGGTGAAATAATGCAAAAATGTAATGAAAATGCAGCTAATCGCTATAGTTACGTTGGCGAAGTTTATAACGTTGGCGAAAGAAAAAGAAAAGAAGAAATATTAAATAGCCTTCCTACTGAGTGGAGTGACCTTCATAAAAAAGGTTATATTCATATTCACGACCTTGATGCTTACGGGCTTACTTATAATTGCCTTACTTTTAACCTGTTAAAAGATTTTCCTTACGAGCGTTTTAAGGATATGAACGAGCAAAGAAAAATCCTTGCTACGTTTGAATATATTAAAAAGCTTTTCGCCGATATTGGCAATGAACAATCGGGCGGTATGGCAATCGCTAACTTTGATAACGAAATAGCTTACATTTTAGAAAATTTAGGCGTTGCCTTTAACGAAGATAATAAAAACACAATTGCAAGCGCTATTTACAATCTAATCGTTTGGTGTAGCGAAACGCATACCCGTATGGGGCAAACATCTTATTACGTTTCTCTTAATATTGGCCTTGCTAAAGATGAATTTGCCCGCTTTATTGCTTACACGCTTATTGATGAGTTTGAAAAGGCAGGGGATTTAATCTTTAAGCCAAATATTTTTTTCAAAGTTAAAGGTGGTGTAAATCGTTTTGAAGAAGACAAAAACTACGATTTACTTAAAAAATCATTGCTTTGTACGGCTAAAAAGATGATACCAACTTACGTTCTTTGCGACAGCGAGCCGAATAAAAACGTTGATGCTGAAAAACTTGCAATTATGGGTTGTAGAACAAGAGTGGTGGCGGATTTATTTGGTGAAAATTCTTCTATTGGTCGTGGAAATATAGACAACATTTCAATCAATCTTCCTAGACTCGCTTTAGAAGTGGATAGGGATTTTGGTAAACTTTCCGTTGATGAGAAAATTGCAAAGTTTATTGATAAATGGGATAGCGTGGCAAAAACGACTAAGGATATTTTGCTTGATAGATTTGAAAAGGTTTGTTCACGTCTTCCTGAAGATTTTCCTATCAATAAAAAACATCATCTTTGGATAGAAGATTTTGACGACGTTAGAAAAGTTTTCCGTCACGGAACGTTATCTCTTGGATTTATAGGTCTTTCTGAAGCGTTTGAAGTGTTGACGGGTGAAAGATATTATAACAATGCGGACGTATACGTTTCAGCGCTTGGTTTTGTTAAGCATATGCGTGATTATTGTGAGTTTTTAAGAAAAGAATACAATCTCAATTTCTCACTTTTAGCAACGAGTGGTGAACTTATATCAGGCAGATTTATCGATATGGATAGAATGGAATTTACGCCGTCTGCTCAAATCTTTAAAAAAGAGTTTTACACAAATTCTTTCCATATTAATGTGGATAGCAATTTATCTGCGTTTAGGAAAATTCAATTAGAAGGACTTTTCCACGAAATTTGCAATGGTGGATGCATTACCTATGTAGAACTTGGTGAAGCTCCACTTGGAAACGACGAAGGCTTACTTGAATACGTTGAACATGCTATTAAATCAGGTGTTCACTATCTTGGGTTTAATTTCCCCAAAGATGTTTGTAACGGGTGTGGCGCAAGCGGAGTTTTTGACGAATGCCCCGTTTGTAAAAGCAAAGATATTACGAGAATTCGCCGTGTAAGTGGCTATTTGGAGATTTTAGACGGATTTACTAAAGGTAAAAAGAACGAAGAGAAAAATAGGAGAGCAAACTAAGTTGGCAACGTATTTTACGAGTGATATACATTTTGGCGACGAACGAATAATGAAACTATGTGATAGACCATTTGCAAACGTTAAAGAAATGGACGAATACATTGTTGATAAATGGAATAAAAAAGTTTCTGATAACGATACGGTTTGGATTTTGGGAGATATTGTTAGTCCAGAACACTTTGATAAAGATTTGCTTAATAGGCTAAATGGTAAAATATATCTACTTTTAGGCAATCACGATTATCCTGTAAGTGAATTAATAGCGAGCAAAACAAAGATAGAACTTTGCGCCGAAAATGCTTTATATTCTGATGATAGTATTGTTATGTTTCATTATCCAATTATGGATTGGAATGGTAGGGATAACGGAACTATTCATTTATATGGTCACGTTCACAATAAAAATATTGCGGGCATGAAAGAATATTTTGCAGATAAACTTGCGTTTAACGTTTGTATGGACGTAAACGATTTTGAGCCAAAGACACTTGATGAATTAATAGAAAAAGAAGACAAAAAGGATTTGATTAAAAAAACAAGGAGGGCGAACGAAGTTGGCACATATTGCAATTGAAGGCATGGACGGCGTTGGTAAGACTACTACTTGTAAACTATTAGCAGAACGTCTTGGATATAAGTTTATAGAAAAAAATTTGCGTTTCTTGTTTGATGAAAACGATAGTTTTGACAACTATTTTAGAATCCGTGATAAAGTAAATGCTAATCCCGATAGGTTATTTACTTCGTGGTTTTATGGGCTAGGAAACATTTACCTTTACACGATGTTTAAGGACGAAAATATTGTCACCGACAGGCATTTCCTTTCCAACTACGCTTGGAGTGGAACGGACGATAATACCGAAGTATATGATTTGCTTGTAAAAAAACTTGGGTTCCCTGATTTAACGGTTATTTTATATGCTGATGAAACGGCGATCTTTAACCGTTTAAGAAGTCGTGACGAGCACGATAGCGACCTTGATAAAGTAAAAAAAGCAAAAGAAAAGTACGAAAAAATGGTTTTCTTCTGCGAAAAATACAAAATGCCGTATATGGTTGTTGATACAAGCAATCTTACTCCCGACCAAACGGTTGAACTCATTATGAAACGTATAGAGGGTAGAGTGTAATGGCTATTAGTATGGATATGAAATACACCGCTTTATATTGGGCGCTTCGTTTTGTTGAAAACGAACTTGACGTTCACGTTAAAGAGTATAGCGGTTATAAAATTATCATTGATGCCGAAAAACAAATGGTAAACTACGGCGATAAAATCAAAGTGCTTGGCGAAGAGTTGAACTTGTTGAAAAGACACAAAGATTTTGTTATTTTAGAGTGTGTTGATAGGTTATTGCTTAAAGGGTATAAACCTACAGATATCGTTTTAGACGGTAGAGGAAATTGCCCTGATATTGTTCTTAATGGTAATATTGAAATTTACTGTGAACAATGGGGCAAGGATTATGTGTCGGCTACAAAAACTTTTAGTCCCGAAAGAAACAACTCAATTTTGTATACGTCAAGACTTGTTAGTGGGCTTTTGGAATATAAAAACATTATCAAAGTAGATAACGACGTGTATAATTACGGTTTATTTGAGCCAAACGTTCCTTTATATTCGATAATTCCTCAAAAAGCGAAAGAAGTAGTTATCGAACAAACGGCAGATATTGGTGACTATGAAATTTTTGAAGATGAACTTATAACGTATAAAGGAAAATCAAAAGTAGTAAAAGTTCCCGAAGGAATTACGACTATCGGCGCAAGTGCGTTTTGGAATAATACTTATGTAGAAGAACTTATTTTGCCGAAGTCATTAAAAAGGCTTGGGGGAGATTGTTTTTACTACTGCACAAACCTTAAAAAAGTTATTATTCCAAGTGAAGTTTGGATTATGGGTAATAACCCTTTTGCAGGATGCCCAAGTCTTGAAATTATAAATGAAAGCCCGTATTTTGTTTTAGAAAATGGTGTTTTATATAATCAAGATAAAACAAATCTTATTCACTATACGATACGCAAAAAGGATAAAGAATTTATCGTGCCCAATGGTGTTACTTGTCTTGGTAAGCATTGTTTCTTTGCTTGCGATAATTTAGAAAAAATTGTTGTGCCCGAAAGCGTTATTCGTTTTGAGAATAATCCGTTTTCAGGATGTACGAAACTTGAAGTGGAAAACCATAGCCCATACTATCATTTTGAAAACGGCGTGATTTATAACAAATTCAAAACGACAATTATCGGCTGTCTTAACGGTAGTCAAATTGATAGGCTTGTAATTCCCGAAACTGTTACCCTTATTAGCCGAAATTCATTTTGGAATTGTAAAGGCGTTAAAAATATTGTAATCACAAAAAGCATTGATCGAATCGGCTACAATCCGTTTGCAGGCGCGGAAAATCTTTTTCTAGAGAATGAAAGCCCGTTGTTTCTTGCCGAAAACGGTATAATTTACGATCAAAATAAAACGCATATGCTTTGCGCTACAAACCGTGCGGTAGGTAAAACGTTCAAAGTTCCCGATAGTGTAACTCACATAAATCGTGGCGTATTTAGTGGTTGTAAAGATTTGGAGCAAATTGACTTTAATGGTGTTACCTATATTGATAAAAGTTCTTTTACAAACTGCACGTCGCTAAAAGAAATCTACATACCTGATAGCGTTACGTATGTAGGGGAATGGGTGTTCTCTTATTGTAAAAACTTAAAAAAGATAAGCATCAACAAAAATACGTTTGTAGATAAAAATGCTTTTAACGAGTGCCCGGCAGAAATTATTTGGAGAGATTAAATTGAAAAATATTATTATTGAAAGTGATAACTTAATAGCAATGCAAAATTTGTTGCCTACGTATGAAGGCAAAATCGACGTTATGCCGATTGATCCGCCTTATAATACAGAGATAGATTATATCGAGTATAAGGACGGAAACTACGACAATGGTTGGATAAACTTTATGCAAGAACGTTTAGAAGTAGCGTATAAATTGCTATCTAAAAACGGTGTTATGTTTATTCATATAGACGAAAACGAATTGCTTTCTCTCACTTTGCTTTGCGGTAAGATATTCGGTGCGAACAATATTCTTACTTTGGTTTGGAAAAAGACAAATGAAAGATTTGACCAAAATCGCAAAGAGAAGCCTTTAGAAAGTGGTATTCGTAGAACGCACGAATACGTTTTGCTTTGCTTCAAGGATAGAGAAAATACGACTTTGAACCCTATCAAACAACCCGTTTGGAATGGCAAAGAGTACGAAGAAAAAGTAAAACCACTTGAAACGATTATTGACGATTTGGGAACGACTTCTTCCGCAAAAGATGAAATTGCTTGTCTTTTAGGGAATAGAGCCATTTTCTCAACGCCAAAGCCTGTAAAACTTATTAAAGAGTTTGTTAGAGCGGGAAGCAATAAAAATTGTATTATTCTCGACTTTTTTGCAGGTAGTGGAACAACGGGACACGCGGTTATGGACTTAAACAAGGAAGATGGTGGCAATAGAAGGTTTATTCTTATAACGAATAATGAAAGCAATATTTGTAGAAAGGTTACAATTCCGAGAATTCAAAAAGCGATTGAGAAGTTTGAATATAAAGAAGATATAGAATTGGTATTGTCGGAGTAACGTTATGGCGATAAAAGAAATCAATGTTGAAAACGGTTTTACTAGCGATGACGCAATCGCTTACGTAAAACGAGTTATATCTAACAGTAAAAAGACTTGCATTTACATTATTCATGGCTACGGCAGTAGCGGAAAACGTGGCGTTATTCGTCAAAAAGTCAGAAGTTTCCTTAATGCACAAGTAAAAAACGGCAAGATAAAATCCGTAATTAACGGCGAAGATTTTAACGTGTTCAATTTTAAGGCGTTAGAACTAAAGAATAAATATAAAGAGCTAGAGCTGCTTTTTAGAGTTTGCAATCACGGCGTTACAATTGTAGAGGTTTAATTAAAAAGGTCTGATGGAGAAGCCCACCAGACCTTTTCTGTATATTCAGTTGTATTTTCTTTTCTTTCTTTTTTTTGACGGCTTTTGGGTGCCGTGAAATGACTTTTTTAAGTTCGTCGTAGCTAATAAACCACGTGTTGCCGTGAAAATATCTAGTGACTTGTGCCGAGTTCATATAATGAGAAACCGTTGCTTTATCGATTTTGTATTTACGATTATTTTTATTGAATTCAGTAACGCAATCTCTAAGACAACGAAGTCAGGGGCAAAGTAGCATAAGTCGAAACGCATTGAAACGTAGATTTTGTTGCAATGGAGAATATCAACGACCAAATATTTTTGAGAAAAATAGTGTCGTAAATAAAAAGAGCCAAACTCATAATCGAGCTTGACTCTGTTCTTTAATATGAAAGGTTTAAGTGGGTTTTTCGCGCCGTTGATATTCTTGCTGACTTATGCTACAACAGACGCAACGAAAGGCTGTAAAAATGGAGCATGCACTCTATACAACTGTATTTTATAGGGGCGGAACTACCCAAAAAAATCAATAATATTTTTTGCCGTCAAAATGGGAAAAACCTATTTTCCCCTTGTAAATACTGGGGTTTCGATATGCCGCGGATATCCGATTTTTTGCGAAAATTGGTAATGTTTTGGTAATGTTTCTGTTTTCAAACCTACAAAAAGGCATAAAAAACACCTTTCAATACGCAAAATATTATGCAAAATGGATGAAAAATACTGCATAAAACGCACAAAAATGAATAAAAATGGGCATTTTGCATATAATTTGGGCATTTGGCTTGGACTCCTAAGCGGAACGCCGTTGGTTCGACTCCAATCAGGCAGGCCAGCCGTCAGTCACTTCTTTCGTGGAGTGACTGATTTTTTTATGCCTATACGAGCCATATATGCCTTCCATAATTTGCTTTCGCGTCGGTTTATTTTCTTGAGGTGTGGCAAAAGTTGGTCGTAGTTTACAATCCACTTATTGCCGAACTTATACTTAAATACCGTTGTGTCCGTTTTCAAAAAATCGCGTATTTCATCGGCGTGTATAAAACGGTCTCCCGTCTTTCGATATTTGTTCCACTCTCTTGCACAATCTTTAATACACCTTAACTTGGGTATTTTGTATTCGTGTTCTTGTAGGTTATACGGGTTTACTTTGTCGAAGAAATCCTTTGAGTCTATCAAGATTATGTTTTGCGTAAGCGTATTCTTAATCCCGTTTTCGAGAGCGATTCTGCGAACGTTATTACGCCTTATGATTGTGCCTTCATCTTCTTGCTTAAACATTCTGTGAATGTCGCCTGACGTCATATATTTCATTTTACTTCTCCTTTTTGCCGTTTACAAACAACAGCAATTCGTCCATATTGACAACCCAAGCTTTTCCGTATTTGAGTGGCGTTATAGACCTTGAACGCTAAGCCGAGAACATGGTGCGCCTTCTGCCCGATGGGAACGATGACACAAGCAATTTGCAAATTAAGGAACAGAAAAAACAATAAGTGATAATATCACAGAACCCTGAATTAAAATCGGATATAATAAAGACACAATAAAACAAAGGAGGACACGAAGATGTCTGTAATTAAAATTAGTAAAGAAAATTTCGCAAGCGAAGTTTTGAATTCCAATAAACCTGTTCTTCTCGATTTCTATGCCGATTGGTGCGGTCCCTGCCGTATGGTAGGTCCGATCGTATCGGAAATCGCAAATGAGCGAAACGATGTTAAAGTCGGCAAAATCAATGTTGACGAACAGCCGGAACTAGCTGCACAATTTCAGGTAATGAGCATCCCGATGCTCGCCGTGATCAAAAACGGGAAACTCAAAAATCAGGTTGTTGGTTACAGATCGAAAGAGCAAATTGAAGCAATGCTGTAAGGAGAAAAAGATGAGGCTGTTTAATTTCTTCCGCAACACCGCCGACATTAACACCGGTGTTGCGGAATACGAAACAAATGTCGGCGCTGTTTTGCTTGACGTTAGGACGGCAGAGGAATACAATGACGGGCACATTGACGGAAGCATCAACATACCTCTTGATAAAATTTCTTCCGTTGAGAATACCGTCAAAGATAAAAGCACACCGCTTTATGTGTATTGTTTAAGCAGTGGTAGAAGCGGACAAGCTGTATCCTATTTGAAGCAAATTGGTTATATAAATGCAAAAAATATCGGTGGCATCAGCAGCTACCGTGGAAAGGTGGTAAAATAAATGAAAGTTGTAATTATAGGCGGTGTTGCAGGTGGCGCTACTGCGGCGGCGAGAATACGCAGGCTTGACGAACAAGCGGAAATAGTTGTTTTTGAGCGTTCGGGATTTATCTCATATGCTAACTGTGGTCTGCCGTACTATATCGGCGGCACCATTGAAGAAGAAAAAGATCTAACCTTGCAGACGCCTGAAGGCTTTTGGAGGCGTTTTAGAGTTAAGATGAATGTTCATCATGAAGTTACGGCAATTCATCCTGATAGCAAAACCGTTACCGTAAAAAATCTTGAAAACGGTAAAATCATTACCGAGAGTTATGATAAGCTCGTGCTCTCACCCGGTGCTAAGCCGATAAAACCGGGGTTTGACGGTATTGACAGCGATAAGATATTTACCCTGCGCACAGTTGAGGATACGCTTAGACTCAAGAAATATACGGATGAGCATCATCCGAAATCGGCAGTTGTTGTCGGTGGAGGATTTATCGGAATCGAAGTTGCGGAAAATCTGCGTGAACTCGGAATAGATGTAACGCTCGTGGAAGCGGCGGATCAGCTTATGGCTCCGTTTGACAGGGATATGGCATCGTTTATTCATGCTGAAATCCGCAAAAACAGTATCCATCTAATGCTTGATACTATGGTTGAAGGTTTTGCCGATACCGATTGCGGTATTGATGTAAAACTCAAAAGTGCTCCGACACTTCATACCGATATGGTTGTAATGGCAATCGGCGTCGCTCCCGAAACCACACTTGCGAAAGATGCCGGCATAGAACTGGGCATTAAAGGCAGTATTGTGGTCAATGACAAAATGGAAACATCTATTCCTGACATTTATGCGGTTGGAGATGCGGTGCAGATCAAAAATTTTGTAACGGATAAGGACACACTCATCTCTCTTGCCGGACCTGCAAACAAGCAGGGTAGAATTGCCGCCGATAATATCTGCGGCGGTGACAGCCATTATACCGGCGGACAGGGCTCATCAGTCATCAAAATATTTGACATGACTGCTGCCTCTACGGGTATCAACGAAAAAGCCGCAAAGTCACTTGGTATTAATACAGATAAGGTCATTCTTTCTCCCATGAGCCATGCCGGATATTATCCCGGCGGTAAGATTATGACCTTAAAGGTATTGTTCGAGAAAGACACATATCGTCTGCTCGGGGCTCAAATTGTAGGCTTTGACGGTGTCGATAAGAGGATAGATGTGCTTGCAACCGCTATCCGTGCCGGAATAAAAGCATATGAACTTACAGAACTTGACCTTGCCTATGCTCCGCCGTATTCCTCCGCAAAGGACCCTGTGAATATGGCAGGCTATATCATTGAAAACATGAAAAACGGCATTGTAAAGCAATGGTATTATGAGGAAGATGAAACACTTCCCCGTGACGGCAGCATAACACTTCTTGATACACGTACACCAATGGAGTACAGCATGGGTCATGTGAAGGGATTTATCAATATTCCCGTTGATGAACTGCGTGGACGTATAGGTGAGCTGGACAGGAGCAAGCCTGTGTACGTTATCTGCCAAAGTGGATTGAGAAGCTATATCGCTGGCAGAATTCTAATTGGCAACGGCTTTGATGCCTATAACTTTGCAGGTGGTTTCCGATTCTATGATGCAGTCCGTAATGATAAAGCGTTAAATAAAAAATCCACCCTCTGCGGAATGGATGATTAAAAGGACAGAAAAGAAAAGCGTTGAGAATTCCTTTTTTGAGAAACTCAACGCTTTGTTTTATCAAACTATAATCTTTTCAAGTCCGTCTTTGTCTATAATCTCAATCGTTCCGCGGGAGAGTGATATAAACCCTTCGTTTACAAAATACTTTAGCATTCGTGTTACCACTTCACGGGGATTGCCCAAGTGATTGCCGATTGTTTCGTGGGTGATTTTAAGAATGTTAGTGCCTTCGATGTTTGCCTCATTCAAAAGAAAATCAGCAAGTCTTTTATCAAAGCTTTTCCACATCACCTGGTCTATAAGCCACATTACATCTGAAAATCGACTTGCCATAACTTCGTTTGTATAATTGGCAAGCGGTGCGGAAACATCCATAATGCTTTTGTAAACTTCTGACGGGATGACTAAAACCTCAGTTTCCTTTTCTGCGGTAACGGTAATATCAAACTGAATACTGTTCATAATACAAGACGCAGAGAAAAGGCAAATATCTCGCTCAAAAAGGCGGTACATCGTAATCTCTCTGCCATTATCAGATATAGTAAAAGCACGAATTTGGCCGGAGAGCACAAGGAGTAGTCCCGTACAATTCTGCGAACCATTATGCAAGAGTTCACCCTTGCCGAATTTACGAACAAAAGCCGAGCTTGTAAGCGTGTCTTGCTGTGATTTTGTCAGTTTATCAAATACAGGTAAGTATGTTAAGTAATTTATAAGCCGTGTCTCCTTTTTCAGTATTTTTAGTATAGCACAATTTCTGGCACGCGTCAATAATGCTATTGACATGTGCTAGAAACGGCACTATAATTATGGCGATGTGATAAAAATGACAAGACCGACGAAGTGTCACCGAGTGTGTTATTTCCCTGAAGTGCTTGAATTTCTCCAACGGGAGCAGTGAGCGGGGAACCAATTGTTTTGACAATTGATGGGCTTGAAACCATACGGCTGATTGACAAAGAAAACTTAAGACAAGAATAATGCGTGGCACAACTCGGCGTAGGCAGAACAACCGCACAGAAAATCTATGATACCGCAAGAAAAA